>Ga0209394_1001293_pt1 | contig 15162 bp, 19 predicted proteins | sample JNZ201metaG_FD_184122 | JGI IMG/M metagenome (GOLD analysis project Ga0209394, IMG submission 184122) | Hot spring microbial communities from Jinze hot spring, China to study Microbial Dark Matter (Phase II) - JNZ 20120812A (SPAdes) (version 3) ... | reverse complement strand
CACTGTACTTCTCCTTGAGCTCCCCTAAGCTCTTTCCCTCGTGAAGCTCCTTAAGCACTTTCTTAATTAACTCAATTCTACTTGCTTGAGCTTGACTCACAGATATTCACCGAGATAGTATATATTTTATAGATTTATAAATTTTACTCGTGTCAAATAAAGAAGGCTATGGCTTTAAAACCACATTATTTTATCTACATCTACTTTCATAGATTTACTAAAGCCTTTGTAGAATCCATGAAGTATGTGTAAAGCAGTTGTTTCTTAATGTACCTAGAGATAGTGAGTATAGCGGAGTGATCTATGCATGAGTTCCTCAGCACTCTAAGTTACTGCACTAATCCTCGTTTGCTTCTAGGCATTCATCTATTGATTTCTCTCCCTAGAAGCTTTCCATACTTCTTGCAAGCAGCGCTGGAACTTACGATGATGCTGTACAACCTATCAATAGTTCCACTGATCATTAGAGTCATAGAGGGACCTACTATTCCAGCGTCAACTTCCCTAGCACTTGTTTAACTCCCAGCTCTTCAACTACTTCCCTATGGATTAGAAGATTGCTTCCACTTACATTGATTAATGCATTAACTCCAGAGTTTAACTCTCACACTAAACTCATGGACGCCCCACAGTTAATCAAGCTCCCTCAAGCCTCAGATTTATTCACTTACGAATTCATACTTTCAGGTTTTCGATTGGGCTTTAGAAACACTTAGAGTTGCACTTCAGAGTTGCTGGGCCTCTATTGCCCTACATGTACTTACTGAACGTAAGTGAAAGCCCCACTGCTTAAAGCAACCATCATGCTTAGTTAAGCTTTGCAGGATGTTAAGGGAGTTCGCAGAACACTACAGCTACGCCAGTGGCCACGCACTACACCCTCTCCTAAAGTCATTGAGTGAGGCTTCTGCATCTCTAATTAAAAAGTCGTAGTTTATGGTAGCCTTTACTCCACCGACACCCCCTCTTCAGCCTCTTCCCCTCCACTCTCCTTCTCAGCTCTTTTGATAGGAGCTGCTCTCTGCATTCCCCCTATGAATTTTTATAAACGTATTTAACGTGGCTTAAGTCCTGCAGAATACCTAGAAGTCTTTTGAAGCATTATCAGCCATGCTGGCGGCCAAGGCGGAGTCTTGAGTCGATGGTAAAGTGGAACCCTCTTAATAGTTAAAAAGTAATTTCTAGTAAGCTCCTCCAAACGCTTTAACGTTAACCTAAAGTTTATGCAGTCATACTTCAACTGCTCCCTAATAGCCTCCTTTAACGTGCTGGGAAGAATGAATAACAAGGGAAACTTTGTGTGAGGTTCGATAAACCACTGCGGATTCGGCAACTGCACTATAAAGAAGCCGCTAGGTTTAAGACACTCATATACCTCGTTAATTACGGATGAAGGGTCGCCTACGTGCTCCAGTAAAGAGATAGCTAAGACGACATCTATTGAGTTCGGTCTAACCGGTAAGTGTTGGGCATCTGCACAGACCTTGAGGATTCTGGGATTCGAGGGAAAAATCCTTAGGACATCTAGATCTATATCTAGCGAGATCACACGTCTCGCTCTCCCAACAAGCACTCGGCTAAAATCCCCTCTTCCGCATCCGAGGTCTAGCAACGTCGAGTCTCTAGTTATGTAGTCTTTGAACTTTTCTACGTACCTCTCCATCCTTGTGTAGTATAGGCCTAGTTTGTAAGCAATTTTAACAGAGGATTTGTAAAGGATTCTCGGTAGATTCAGCATATAATCTCCCACTGATCTGCTGACATTAATTTGTTTGAGGCACTGCTTTTAATAATGCAATACATGCCTTACCATAGTTCATTTGCGCATGTTACGCCGGTATCCTCTCCGTAAGGAGACTGCAGACGCTATTTCCATGCTTCACCACTCGGTCATCAATACGTTCTTCTTTTGATTCTCTGAATTAGCTGTTGCATAGTTCTCTTCCTCATTGCGAGTCTTAGTGTATTTACTGTTGTTGCTCTGAAATTTGAGTCCTCTACGAATTTTCTCGTTAAGATCTCCATTGACTGCACTGGTGTGAGTTTTATTGGTGTCTCTACTAGACCCCTCTCTATTTGCTCGTTGAGCCTTAGGGCCGTCTCTACCGCTTCCTCTGCTTTAAGCTCTCCCGCCAAGCCTAATGCTTTACTGTTGAGCCACTCCTTCGTTACGTAGTAGTCCGACAGGAGGTACATGTGCTCCTTGTATATAGCGTGCGCTGCCGTAGCTACAGCTTCAGCCTCCTCGGTTAGCGCTCTCGCCTCCACACCCACAGGGTCTATCTCGACAGTTTCCACCTCCTCTAGCAGGCGCTCGCCGTCCAAGTACACGACCCAGGCGAATGAGGGGTGTGTGTACAAGTCCACTATTGCTCCACCCCTAACCATAGTCACGGTGTATGGCTCTAGAACCTCTACCCTAAAGCCAATACCCGCCAATGCTTTAACGGCCTTCAGAAGATGCTCGTAGCGCACTAAGACGTCTATATCTACAGAGACGTGCTCCACAGGCTTCCTAAACTTGTAGAGTGCGTAGTCTAAGCCTCCTAGAGCTTTAGACACTCTAGCGACTTCAGCCATGTAGCGCTTGTAGAGGCTCTCCTCCATGATCCTGAGGGGGCCCTCGTAGCCCACTCTCCTTAGGAAGCCAAGTAGGACCTTGTTGAGCTTAGCTAGTTCAGCCAACTCCTCTATACTGCCGCCCTCAATTCTGCCTGAATCTATGCTCTCCACGAGCTTCAAGGTCTTCGTAGACACTCCAGTAGCTCACCTAGAGACTCCTTAGGAGTTCTACTAGTTGTGTCAATAGTATGGCTAGCGTAGTATTTAGCCAAAACGCTGTAACAAGCAATCTCTTTCGCCAGGAAGGAGGGTGGTATATCAGCTACACGTCTACGTAGCGTAGCAGGATCAGCCTTAACGTAGACATTTTTCTCTTTTGCCGCTAGCCTGGCGAGAAAGCCTCCTAGGAGGCTGCTGAGGAACTTAGGGTAGTCAAGAGTTACGATAATCCATACTATGAAGTCCAGTAAGCCGCGGTCACCGATTACTGGGTAAAGGAGTGAGAGGAGCCTCCTAAGGAAGTAGTGTGGTAGGAGGGAATAGAACTCTATGAGAATCCATAGAGATCTGAGCCTTAAAGGTATGGAGATCTTATAGTAGGGATTACTATACCCCCTAAGCGATGTGAAGTGCGAAAGGAACCTTGCGAGAACTGAAGCAAGTAGGTGGGAGCCCCTAAACCACGATACATGAACGTAAACGTCACGCAAAGACATGTAGCTCCTGAAAAGCCTAGCAAGCGTACTCTTACCAGAGCCATCTGGTCCAAAGAGGTAGATTGTGGATGCTCGACGAGCATTTCTCACAACAATTCACCACTTCCTCCCACAGTCATACCTAGCGCCTTCATCGCATGAGACCCTAGCTCGCACCATCTCCAGGTCCTGCACGCGCAATCCTCATATTGCGGGCTACCCCTCTCCTTACTAAACATTTGGCACAGTGCCTCATGTAGCTGTTTCGGGTTTTGTATCTGTTCATATTGCTTATAAATGTCTCTAGCACTTCATGTGCGGAAGTAGTTCGATGAAGGGTCGAGAGCCTTATGAAGCGAGCTCTCCCCGAGTTACTCAAGATGTGGGGTGCCTGGGGTCGCCCTGAACGCCCCTGAGCCCGATGAGGGTCCTAGCGGGATGCGGGGGGAAAGAAGTGAGGCGATGAAAACAATCAATACAAACCCATATAGGAGCTGAACCCCTTATAGTGACAGCTGCGTCGAAGATGGCCTCAGCACCCGTTCTCTGCCTTTAACAGCTGATCACACTTCGCTCAACACTTTTCAGCCGTGATTTCTTCCAACACGTCCCCCTGCTATTGAAGGAGGTCGCTCCGCATCAGCTAGAAGCTCCGATCTTGGGGGTCGTGAGGATCGCAAAACTAGATCTCGGCTAACGAGCAGCCCACCGCTCATGAGTTAAGGGATGCAAATACGTGTTAAGCACTAGATCGGTCAGCCCCTCTTGAACTCTTCAAGCATCTTCTTAACTAATGTGATGGCGTACTCAGCTTCCTCCGGGTTGTAGACTCCTTCGTAGAAAGCTTCATCATGCAACGTCTTCATGACGTCGCTGTACATGGCTCTAAGGTCCTCTCTATTCATTTTCCTCAGCAACGATCTGCGCTCACCGTGAGATCTAGGGATCACGCCCAGTCTACGGTTAATGTAGGAGTTCACGGCAACAACCATAGATAGGAAGGCTTTGTCGACAGCGTTCCTGTAGAGAAGCATGTCCCCCGTTTTGAGAGCTTTTTGAAACTCCTCCTCAGCATAGCTTAAAATCTCTTCAGCTGTTGCGAGAGAGATATCGATAGAGCCTTCAGCCAAAGGACCCCACCGTATTGTTTATGGTCAAATGAATTTTATGCTTTGATAGAGGTCCTGGACTCCTGACTGCATCGTTTCGAATGTTTAGCATAAACGGTAGTCCTTTGGTAAGCTTTCCTGTCGTTGGATCAACTCTGTAGCCCATTTGCTCCAAGGCCACCACGCCTATGAGTGAAGTCGTGTCCTTCAATAGTTCTCGTTAAATGAGTGGATATGTGGCTCGTTCAAGCTCTCTTGTTAATGGATTCACCTTAAGCTCAAAGACCTCTAGAGTTGTTACTCCGAGGACTGCTGCATCTCCTTCTTCAGCAAATATGACTGGAACATGCCTCCTCTCCCCCATAAGTTCGACGAGGGCTTCGCCAACAGCTCTCTCAATCTCCTTTCCCTCAAAAGTCCTATACCTTCCTACTCGCACTGGTTTTATATTGAGCGCCTCCAATTTTCTCCTAGGAATGCTCGTATGAAGCGCTTCGCTATCTACCACGAGCTCAACTTCTTCGAACCTTGAGGGATCTATTGGGCTAAAGACTTTGATTTTTACGTGGGTGAAGCCCACCTTCACCACCTAGGTAACGCTCCAGCTCTTTACCATTACTGTCACCTTCTTAAAGGCTCTCAGACCCAATTTAGGTCCTCTCACTCGTACGATGGCTTGAGAACACTCTTTTGAGGCTTTCCATGGCTTCCTCGGCTATTTTGAGAGCCTCCTTGGCCTTTTTAACAAGCTCCTCAACCTCCTTCGGCTTGTAGAGATGTGGTGCTGTCTCGTCTGCTATAGTGGCAAGAGTGTTCAACTTCTCCGTTAGCGATTCTAACTCTCTAAACCGTTCTTTACGCTGTTCTATTATTTGCCTTAGTTCTGGAGCCGGATTATGAACCCAGGTTGGGGGTTTAAAGAATCCTATCACGGCCTTCGCCGAGTTTTCAATTGAAAGCTGGGCTTCGTAGGCTGCTGCTACTAAAGCACCTCCGTTTAAAGCCTTCAAAGCTTCTTCTAAATGTTCCTTGGCTAATCTAAGCCTATACTCGTATTCTAAAGGGTCTTCAAGGTCCACCTCCAATCTGAATGGTACTATGCTTGGCGGTATGATCCAGCTGTAGCCCCAGTCCTCTTTAACCCTCCTTATCCCTAAGCTTTTAAGCATATCATTCACCTTATCCTTCAACCTCTTCACCATCCCCCTCTTATCGTAGATTACCTTCCCCTCCGTGAGGGCGTTGAGGATCACGGGGCTCGATATGTTCTTAACAAGGTCTTGAATGGATACTACGAGGACCGTCGTATCTCTATTCACAGCCTCTCTAAAGGCCCTCAAGCCCTCATAAGCTTTAAAGTAGGTCTTCAATGGGTCGCCGTCGAAATAGTCTTTTAAGAGGAGAAGTATGTCATAGTCGCTCTCATCCCTGTAATCCCCTCTAGCCCTGGAGCCGAAGAGTATCAAACCCAGCAAGCTATCTCCGAACATTCTCCGAGATAGGCTTGTAAGGAGCTCTTCGATATCCGCCTCAACGCCTTTCCATACCCGCAACTTCAATCACGACTGTAAGTAGTGTATAAAGCATATATAAAAGGTTAGTCTACGATAATCGTTTTACTCTTGGTAATGGCTCTAATTAACTATGTACTTTTTCGGCTTAATGCCTCCTCAGCCAGCTTAACCAACCTCTCTATGGCTGGCTTCCTAGCTTTAACGCCCTCGATTTCGATCTTAGCTTCACGGAAGCCCCAAACATGTAAGTAGTTCGCGGCATCCCATCCAATCCTCACATCGACGCCAAGCTTACCAGTTAAAGCTTCGACGGCTCTCTCAAGTAGGGTGACGGTCCACCTGCCTCTCTCCTCAGCAACCTCAACCTCACCGAGCTTGAAGTGCTTTGCAAGAAGCTTTATGCACTCCTCAGCAACCTTATAGAGCTTCTCAGAGGCCTGGACGACGTCGCCCTTGCTAATATAAACCTCCGACTCGCTAAGCAAACTCTTAATCACAGATTCGCTCAACGCATTGCACCTCTAGTCTAAAAATTAGCTGAAGCTCACTTATATGTCCTCTTAAGCCCTTTAAGACTAAGCTTGAAGCGCTAAGCAAAATCGTGAGAAGAGAGGATATACTTTGTATCAAACATGGAACTGCTGGTAAAAGTCATGCCGTTGGCATTGAAAGTTTATAGGCAGGGTTTTAGTGCTAGGGTCTTCATGTTTCGCTAGGATTTTCCGGGCTGGATTGATAAGCTGAATCATCCTTCTTCGCGTTGGGCATTAATCTATCAGCGATTTGATGTCCTCCATTAGCTTCTGAGCCTTTTCCATCTCTGCCTTCAATTGCTCTATGTCCACGACCCCTTCTAAAAAGTCTCCCCGCGGAGGACCTCACACCTGGCCATGCATCTATCCAAGATCCCCAGCCCTTCAACTCGCTTATCCTTTCCTCTGCATTCAGCTCCGTACGAATGACTTTAGCGTCCTCCCTGCCTTTTAAGGGTTGTTTTTCTTTATCGTCATTTAAGCCAAAAACTACTTCGCACGACTCTGGCATAGTCAATCAGATCAGGCTGTCAGAAAATTCCGGCTCTCTTTCTTAACTTAAGCTTGTTTTACAATGTTTGTTGCTGCTCTGAATCTTGGTCTTTATCCTACCATTTTTCAACTCCTTTAAGTTGAGTAATCCTCTCTTTCTTCAATAAGACTGCTATGTGCATCCTCAGGCTTAGGGTAAGTTTCACGATGGGATACGCCGTAACCCTAAGCACGTTAAGCCTAGTTGGCTTTTTAATGGCTACCTTAAGCATTTTCCAGTAGTTTTTGAAGTTTAAATAATCTTCTGGAGTAGCGTTTGTATAATAATGATTTCACAATTTTGAAGCCATGATCTATGGGGACTTTTTCAACTTCACTTTTAGTGTATTCGTGGACGCATAATGTGTATTGCGGCTGCATTCCAAGTAGTAGCTTTATTTGTCTAAATAGTGATGCGATATTCGGAGTCGTTATTACATCATCCAAGCACAATTAGCTCTTGAGCTTTCGTAGTAGGGTCTACATGCTTCGATAGGATTTCTCGAACTAGACCTAGTAAGCTATCCATTATTTGACTCAATTAGTTGCTTCATTATTTGCTGGCGTGTCTCTTTCACGCTCTGCCCAGACGTATTCACGTAGAGCAGTTTATTGAGCGAAAGCCTTCTTGAGATCGATAAAAGCGCTGTGCGTTGAAATTTGAGGTAGTCATCTCTCTCATTGAAACTCTTTCTTCGAATCCAGCGATGTTTCAACTCAATGTCTTCAGCATCTAGGAAGATTATCTGTGCAGGACCTAAATACATTAGTTTTTGCAGGAAAATTATAGCAAAAGAGCTTGGTCTAAGTATAAACCCAGTAACCTTACTTAAATAGAGATAGTCGGAGATCGTGGCTGGAATGTACTCTTCGACTAGCATGGTATAGCCGAGCTTTAGAGGAAGATATATGCCAAATAAGAACTTTAACGAAATGCTAATTATATCTAGGCCTAGCCATAGCTTAAAAACTCTCCTGAAGATATGTGGCTTCTCTTCGATTAAAGCCCTTATTGGGTATACGTCGCCTCTCTTACCAACAAGCATCTTAGCTAAAATGATAGTTAAGAAGTAGGCGATAATATGTCCTGTCTTCAGAAAAGATAGCTTAACCTTAGTTCCCTTACGCTTTAGCTCCGAAGCTAGTAATTTCATCTGAGTTGACTTGCCAGATCCGACCGTGCCCGTAAAAGCTATTATACTGATTTTATCTAGCACGCGCTTAGCCATGTTTGCGCCTTTTCACAAAGGATCCTGGACCCATATCACGTGCTTCTTATCAGGCATAATACGCTGTGCAAGGTATGTTTCGACAATATATACATCAGCACATGCCTTCCTAATTAATGGAATAACCTTAGTATAGTCAATCGGGTGTTTGAGCGATAAACTAGAGGTAAACTCGTAAGGATAGCTTAGTATTTCCATTCCATCTAGCTCTGTCAAGGACTTCACGTCTGGTTCTCTCCAACAGATCACCGAAATATCGCACCCCCTCTTCACAAGCTCTCTTCCAACGATGCGGACTAGCTTACCAAAGCCTCCTCGCCTCTCACCAGTAAATATCTCGCTCGTGATGAAGCAGACCTTCGTGGTTTTTCCTTCATGGGATTTTAAGAAGCTTTAAGTATTTAAAGCGTTATTACCTCGCTCCCTTAATTTGCTTCATCAGCTTCATGGGATCTCGATCTCAGCAGTTACGTAAATACGGCCATCTTTAACCCTGAGGCTGAGTGTTAAAATTCCGCCGCGTGTACCCTTTATTTAAACTACTATATTTGTCCACTATTTCCTTCATCTTCTTAACTATTGGGGTCACGTCCTCTCCTTTTTCTCTAAGTTTGGGCACTTCCAGCAGTCCCCATAGGAGGAAACCAAATTCTGCACTACTAACGATTATGTCGGCAATCGCCTTAACATTCTCAGGCTTTGATAAAATTCGTTGAGCTTGCTTTGCATGCTCGTTAAAGGACTCTTGAGCAGCCTTAAAGAACTCTTGAATAGCCCTAGCGATCTGGCCTATTACATCAGGTGCCTTCGCTCTTTCCTCAACTTCTTGAGCCGCAACGGGCGTCTTCTGCGTAACCATGCTTTCAGGTGGCTCAGCTTGGACAGGTTCTTCTAAGGTCTCAAGCCGTAGCTTGCCCTCATCGTACTCCTCGAACTTCTTGTAGAGCGTCGACCTCGGTATTCCGGTCTTCTCTATTACTGCTGAAACAGGTGCTCCCTCACGCCTCATTCTGATGGCCTCGGCAACCTTGTGCTCCGGCACCCTTCGCAACAATGGCTTGAGCCTCTCAGCGATGGCCTGAGCCTTAGCCTCAAGGCTTCTGTCAATTATGTGCCTCTCCCGACCCCTCCTAAGGTACCAGCGCCCCACACCCTTATGGTAGTAAGGCTTGAAGCCCTGCTCTATGAGAGCCATTAACTCTTCTTCAGTTCTTACAACTACCACATTTACCCCCCGCACCACGTAGTTTACCACTCGTGGTAATAAACTTTACCACTTTTACCACAAATACCGCATAGTTTACCAAGTGGTAAATAAGCTTTACCATTTTTGGACTTCAGTGCTGAATCGATACGAAGTCTAATAGTGGTAACCATGTCCTCGGTCAAAAGTACGTATGAAGGCGTTAATCTCGATCTTAATAATCACTGCTATAGGTAATTCACACCCTTTTGCATGCGAGCTTTGCGCTTACGTGCGTGTAACGCTCACGTACCTTTTCACAAACCAATAATTTTACCGATTACTCGGTTTATTAAGCCAAAGGGGTTGCTGACGAGTATTGATGCGTGACAGTTGATGCCTTAAAGCCAGCATACTCTGCAAGTAAGACCTACTTCTTCCTACGCACGCAACTAGAGTAGCATTGACGCGAGAATTAGTCTGAGCCTTACTCACACCTTTAACAGAAGAGCTTCGTGGAGGTGACGTCCAAATATCTCTTCCAAATTCCCAGCATCCTTCCCAGAGTTTCGTACAACAATCTGTCCAAGCAGTGTGGAAGCGGAACACCCAATTGAATAGGATACTTATAAGTTACGATCTTTACCTTAAAGCCGGGCCTCCTCAATGAGGAGACCCAATCCTCACGCCTTCTTACGCTTATGCGACCGGGTAGGTTGGCGCTTTTGCTCCTAGGGGTAGGAGAAGTTAAAAGTTAGGATGCCCTTCTTTTTTAAAGTTCTTTTTATTTCCTTTAGTGCCCTTCTCGGCTCCTTTAGGTGTTCAACTAACTCGAAAGCGAGGACCACGTCAAGCGAGTTGTCTCTAAAGGGAAGGTTATGCGCGTCCCGCAAACGAAGTAACCCCTCAGATTTCGATGTTGTAGTAAATCCGCATTTATATCAAGTCCATAGGCATCTCCTTCTCTCTCACGGAGATAGCTTAAAATATGTCCATGACCGCATCCCAAATCTAAAATCTTTATGTTAGATTCCTTTGGGATCAAATCTAACATAGCCTTGTACTATTTTACGCAAGTCTCTCGTTGAGCAGCTAATGAGTCTCTATTAAAACTACGGTTGTAGAACTTGGGCTCTTTCATACTTATCATTGCATAACCCTACGCCAAACGTTTTTATCAGCTTTCCCTTTACGACCTCTGGATTAAACCTCTTCACTACAGCCCCTCTAAGTACTTTAATGATTGTATGGAGTTCTACGTTTTTATAAAAAGATTTGCCCGATGCTCTATTGTACATAAAATAGCTAAGATGATGGCTATCCACATCGATATTTGAACTCTTTGAGCTCCTAGAAGCCAGGAGAATCCATGGTTTAGATCCCTTCTTGAATCCCTCAGCTCACCTTCAACGTGATTCAACCTTTCGTCCGCCCGTTCCACGTACCTTCAACCTTCGCCACTCCACCAGCCATATTGAAGATCTCTTCGAGGCTCTTAAACGCCTTACTCCTAAGCCTCCGAGCGCATAATTTAACCTCCCGTCTGACGCATTAACCCTCGATGAATCTATTGGTTTAAACCTTAACCATTAGATGAACCCCTCTCCCTCTAGTTTTCACGGCCATTTTCTGCATTACATTTTGTACTGTTAAAGCCCTCTTCTCGCTTTCTTTTCCAGTGGTTTCTAAAATTCTTTAACTTGCTTTAACATCTATTGACAGAAAATTTAGCCAGTAGATGTATACTCCCTCCTCTTAAGGCTCTTCTTTAGCACCCTAGCCTCATCGCCATCAAAAATGTTGATTTTCAGTTTTCTTTTCTACTATTGCTTAGCCTATTTACAGAATGGTCTAATCTTTCCTTTATTTCCTTCATTCCCACGACTTTGTCTTAACTGTTAATTCTGGTATAATAACCTCTCTAATTGCTGTTTTAAGTCTTTTTATCTTGAGTGCTGCGAGAAGCTTGTTTGTCAGAGATAGATTATCGTACAAAGCCCTCGAACATGTTAAAATTTCTCTAAGAGCTACATAAAGTTCTGCGAGTTTTATTGACTTGGTCATTTCTTCATTTAGGCGTTTTCCGTAATATCCGGTTAAAAAAGCGCCCATTAATGGCGTTAATCGCATTGGATTGAGATACGGAAGCGTAATTGATGCGTAGAGGCTTATGCTTAACATGGCTAAGTCGAAGTAGGAGGGGCCCTTACATGCATTGTGAAAGTCGAGGAATACATACTTACCTCTTGAAAGGATTATGTGAGTGAAATAAAATTCTCCATGAAGATTAACATTGGTGAATATTTCATTATCTATACTACTTGTCTCCTCAACTGCATCAAGAATAGTATTCATTAGTTTTTTGCTTAACACGCGTAAAGCCGCAAGCCTTCTAGATATATTGGAAATTTTAAGTCTAATCTCTTGATATGAATTTGGGAAAAATCCATTATGCAAACCTTCTAATGGAGAATAATGCAGCTCTCTTAATGCTCCCCCAAGACCATTAAATACTTTAAGAGCTTTATATTCCCTGAATAGAAGGTATTTTACGATATAATTTTTGAGGGGAGTACCTTTAATTCTCTCCATAATAATGAGAAAACCATTAGAATCGCTGTAAACCTTAAACACTTTAGGTACAAGAAAGCTGATAGGATAAGCATCCGCGATTTTCTTCAATATATTGTACTCATATACGCATTCGAGTTCATTCATATACTTTTTGATGAAGAAGTCACCTGCTCCATAGACTTCCCGACCAGTTTGAAACTTAAACTTCAATCTAAAAAAATTATCTAGTGAGGAGTTCATCGTAGTACCAAACGAACCCTCTTGCCAAGCCTTTTCGCAACCGGTATCAGGGGATAGCAGTACCTGGGAATGTATACGACATCGGAACTCTCGATAAGCTTGCGAAACCAATGCTTCCTAGCCAACAATGAGCAGTTGAGCCAAAGCCTATGCTTATCCCTTACGCTTAAGAGACTTGAGTAAACGTAGCGAACCCCACTAAGCTTTTCAGGCTCTCTAGTACCATGAACAACTGTTAACCTAAACCCTGCATCACGAAGAAGCCTAGCTATAAGATGAGAAGCCAATACTCCACCTGTACCGTCAGACCACCAACGCTCAGATACAATTAAAACTCTGTTCATATCAACTTCATGATCCATTATAGCGTGCCCAACATTATTAAGGACTCTCCCTACTACGCCATGGAAGCTGAAGTTCTAACATGGGGGTTTAACGCGTTTCAATAGCGTTTAAGTAGCACACATGGATTATCTGAAGGTTTAAATGCGTAGACGTATACGCTGTTAGTAAACACCTTGGAATCTTTCATTATAGGATATTTAGCGATTTCTAGCGATTTCGTCTTCAATAGTCAGTCATTCTTCAGAAGAAACATTCTTCGGGTCTTTAAGTACATCTAACTCGGTTTCCTACTCTGACCTTTAAGAATGCTAACTTGATCCAAACTCGGGTTGCTTTTAAGTGATTAGGAAGTATTAGCATTTGTCCCATGTGCTTTATCAAACTCTGATTCAAAGATACTAACTTCTAAGGCATGTCTCGCTGTGTCCTTACTAGAACAATGGGCTCCTCCAGAGTAGTTGAATAACATTAATTTTACTGCGACATATCCTTCAATTTGTTAGTGCTAATTCATGGTCAAAAAACTTACAGTTAGGGGATACAGTTCCATCACAGCAATGCTTTTTGTTAACATAATAAACTTTATTGACATATAACGATGCTTTTTCAATAGCTATTGATGCTGAATCAGCTACATATACTGCTTGCTGAACTTGCTTACGACCTAAAAGTCTTCTTGCAGACTCAAACTTAAGAGGCCCATAAGTATCCTCGCTAATACCTAATATTAAAGGTCCAAAAAGTCTTAGTCTAGTAGCAATACATCCCTTAAACCCTAAACGATTAGATATTAGCATTGCAGGAACTTCTATATAAGATGTCAACATAATGAGGGTATATCCTTCATGCTTCAAACTTCTGAGAAAATTTAAGACGTCGACATTCACATTGCTTAAAATGTAAGGTATCCAGCATTTGATAGCGTATTTAACGAGATCTTTTACGTTCAGACCGGCGGTACATAACGTAATAAATAGCTTTCTCAGAAATACTTCATTTCTGATCACCTTTGATAAAAGCGAAGTAAGTATCACCGCCAGTTTATATCTTGCAATACCAATAACTCCATATCTATATCTGAGGTATTCTCTCAAAAAGTCGAATGTATTGTTTATTTTTTCATCTACAACCGTACCATCTAAATCTATGAGGGCTAATTTAACGTTAACTGAGTCAGCATCTATCATCTCCTTAATACCCACTTAAACACCTTTTTCATGGAGTAAATGAGTATATAGTAGATTGGAAGAAAGATTGTTTGAATTATATGAAATTTTAAGTCAACTTTAACGTTAAAAATTGTTGAACTAAGGAGACTTAAACATACGTATAAAGAACATACCCGAGTGATAGTATGTCCTATAAATCTGTTGACTTTGTCGAAAGACGTTGATTTGTTTTCAGCTTTAGCAATAAATAGTCTATACTGTAAGAGATGCTTGAAGCAATAGCATACATGCACACTATACTCCTGCTATAAGTAGTGCTGAAAAGTGGAATAAACCATAAAATCCGTGTGAGTCTTAAAAGCGGTAATGTTACAGAGGCTCTGAAAGATCTGTCATGTATAAGGCTATGAAGAGGGAATATCAGAAGCAAAATTAAAGTGTAGAGGAAGTTTATATGAAATCCAATTACAACTACTAAAAACCTAGTAAGAAGGGCAAAAATGATATCATTCATATCGAATGTTTCAAGTCGATCGACTTTCATTTCTTGAGGCTCGATCTTTGCGGCTAGATCATTAATTAGGTAGCCTAGTTCATAGATTAGAAGCAACATTATTGTAAAAATGCTGAAATAAAGAATTTTGGGAACAATATCAAATATAGAAATACTATAATGAGACAAACCTTCTATTAATATAATTGCGAAGATCGGTCCAAATTCTTTTAAAAGATACTCGTGCAGCATAAATTCCACACAGTTTAAAGTCGTTAGTTTTTCTGCTGCTCCGAAGAATTTATTGTAACACGTGTAGACGAAAGGAAGCAAGTATTTAATTTTCCCCATTAACTTGATTACCTCTAATTGCTAGCTTGTATATGGATCCATCAAAAACAAATGTTTTAGGAATTTTGAAACCATATGTGGTTAGGAGTTGTTCACAACCAGTACTATGGGTTGCTTCATAAATTATCTTTTTAACATCGTATAATTTTGTACCAAGTCCTTCTAATACGAGCCTTTCGGCACCTTCAACATCTATCTTTAGCAAGTCTATTTGCTTAATGCCAAGTTTTTGTAGGATATCTTCTAGTCTTTCAGTCCTCACCTGAATTTCTTTACATTTAATTCTTCCCGGTTTAATGATGGAATGCATAGCCGTTGCAGGTCCTTCAATATGATAGAAATTGATGTAACCACGTTTATTTGATGCCGCTACATTCAATGCTATTACGTTTTCTAGGTTATTTAAAACTAGGTTTTTCTTTAGAATCTTAAAGTTATTAGTATCCGCTTCAATCGCTATAACTTTTCCATCTTTTAGCTTCCTGGCCACCATTATCGTATATTTCCCAATATGTGCTCCGACATCTACAAATACTCCCTTTTCTAAATTAAATAGATTATGAATTGGTTTCTCAAACGATGGATCTATTATCCATATATCATCAGTTTTTCCCCTACAATAAAAAATTCCATA
>Ga0209394_1001292_pt1 | contig 15164 bp, 13 predicted proteins | sample JNZ201metaG_FD_184122 | JGI IMG/M metagenome (GOLD analysis project Ga0209394, IMG submission 184122) | Hot spring microbial communities from Jinze hot spring, China to study Microbial Dark Matter (Phase II) - JNZ 20120812A (SPAdes) (version 3) ... | reverse complement strand
GGTCGGCGCTGGCTTAATTGGCTGCGGCGCGATAGGCACCGTTATAGCCGAGGCTATTGACGACGGTAGGGCCGGCGAAATAGACTTAATAATTATATACGATGTTATTTTGGAGAGAGCTAGGAACCTTGCCTCAAAATTAAGCCGTAAGCCTATTGTGGCTAGGGATGTATATGAGATTCTTAAGAGGGATGATGTCCAAATAGTTATCGAGGCAGCCTCACAGGAAGCCGTCAGACAGTACGCTGTGAAAGTATTGTCCAGCAATAAGGATCTGATGGTTATGAGCGCAGGTGCACTTCTAGATGAGACTTTAATGGCTAGGATAATGGAGGCAGCTAGGGGCAGCGGTAGGAGAGTTTATGTTCCCTCAGGGGCCATAGTCGGCTTGGATAATGTGAAGTCAGCGGCCATAGGCCGTGTGGAGGAGGTAATCCTAACAACTAGGAAGCCACCAATAAGCTTTAAGGGCGCACCATACGTTGAGGGGGCGAAGATAGACCTCTCATCGCTAAAGGAGCCTCTCATCCTATTTGATGGACCGGCTAGGGAGGCCGTTAAACTATTCCCACAGAACGTTAATGTTGCGGCAACACTCAGCTTGGCTGGTATAGGACCTGACAGAACAAGGGTTAGGGTCATAGTTGACCCCGGAGTGAGGGACATAATCCATGAGATTTATGTGAGGGGCGAGTTCGGTGAGATACAGACGAGAACCGTTAATAGGCCTTTCCCAGACAATCCTAGGACGAGCTACATCGCCGCTCTATCCGCAATAGCGACTCTGAGGAGGATAAGCGAGAACATAATTGTTGGAACCTAACCCTTTAAGCTCAAAAATCCTCCGTCATCAGGTTGAGTATTGCAAGCGTTGCATAGAGGGCCTCCTCAGTCCTCACCGTCTCAGTAGCCTGCCTAGGCACAGTATTAACTATGAAGTCGGCTACATCATCCAATCTTAAACCCTCCTGCTCAACTATCTCCTGTAGACCCTGTGTTGGGGAGCCGAATGCTACAAGAATCCTTCTGGAAGCCTTCCACCTCTCTAGGATCTTATCCTTAACCTTCATAAATGGTTCGCCGCGCCTAGATGTTGCTATAACCATATCAAATGAACCCTCCCCAATCATTTTCCCAATAGGGCTCTTAGAAGCCCTAACCCTATACCCCCAATATATGGGAATCTCCCCTGGACTGGCTAATGCGGCTATAGGCTTATCGCCCACCTCAACTATTTTAACCGTTATGCGTGTCCCCTCGGGGATGCGCGCCCCCAAAACTTGGACTGGCTCCTCAACACCCACATCAACTAGGATGCCCTGCCTATTCCTTGAGACTACTACGCCATCCCTAAACTCGCCAACCTTCAGATCCCGCTTCCTGCTCTGGAGTGGATGGTGGGGTGTCCTTAGTGGTGGGAGTATGCCAGCATAGCGTAGCTCTGGCATTATCCCAAATAATCTCTTCCTGAGGTACTGGGGCGTCTCCATATAAGAGAGTATTGTCACTACAAAATTTATGTCACGGCTCTGGTCGGCTCCAAGAATATCCGGGTAAATAATAGCCTCATCGACGCGGAATATTGCTAGAGCCCGACCTATCAAGCCAACCTTAAACGTCTTCTCCCTTAGGTGAGGTGTGTCGGAGACTATTGATGCTGGTATTGCCACAGAGAGTATCTGACCGCGCTTTAAGGGCTGAGATTGTATGGATGCCCCGCCCAAAATCTATCTCCAACATGAAATTAGGCAATTTACCCCTTAATATATTCCTCGAAGAGCCTCTCAGCCTCGCTCAGCGGGAGAATCTTAATTGGATGCTTAAACGCATAGGCGGATATCGGAAGAATATGCCCAGCATCACCCCTCTCCAAAGCTATCTTCACGGCGCGTATAACATCCAGTAGTATTGGAACGGCATTAGGGGAGTCAAGTGTGTTCAGCCTCATCTCGATCTCGAATCGTGCTCCACCAAAATATGTCCCGGAGACCCATATGTAGCTATCACGCCTATTTCCCAGAAACTCGACAAAGTCCGTTGAGCCGGCGACAACTTGGGCTTTATAGGGTAGGGCGGATTCAACAGCCCTCGTCTTAATGATGCGCTTAGGTCCCCAGACCCGCTCTATATCGGCCGATTCTGTTCCGCCTCCAACATCAAGCTGATATGTCTCAGAGATCAGAACCCCCCTTCTGCTAAGAGAGTCAAGGAGCACCTTATGCACAAATGTTGCCCCAACCTGATCCATTAGGTCGTCTCCAACGATTGGCAGACCTGCCTCACGGAATCTCCTATCCCATGAGGCATCGCTTGCTATAATGGTTGGCGTTGCATTAATAAGGGCGCATCCGGCCTTAAGGACTTCCTCAGCATACCAAAGTGAGGCCTTCTGAGCCCCTCCCGGGAGCAGATTTATAACCATCTCAGCCCCGCTCTCCCTTAGCTTTTCAGCCACATCAACCTCGCTCGACTCATCTACACTAACTATTCTCCTCGCATATTCATTTAGCCCATCCATAACCGGCCCCTTCAAAACGCTTACGCCCAGTCTTGGGACCTCAGCGAATTTGGGGGCATTATTTGGCGGCGCGAATATTGCCTCCGATAGATCCCTCCCAACCTTCCCTCTCACCACATCGAATGCGCAGACAAACTCTATATCTTCCGGCCTGAAGCCGCCTAAAACCGGATACTTCAGTCCAGCATATGCCTCCATATTCCTACAGTAATACACTCCCTGAACAAGTGCTGAGGCGCAGTTCCCAATACCGATTAAGCCAACCTTAATTTTAGCCAACCCAACCACCGAATTAATTAGACAAATAAGTTAATTTTCCGGTAGGATATATATGCTTAATTAGAGTTGGGTTCGTGACCTATCATGCATGCATCACAAATAAGCTTTAGTAGGGCTCTGGTTACGGGCGGCGCTGGCTTCATAGGAAGCCACTTGGTCGATGCCCTGATGGAGAGGGAAGTAGAGGTCACAGTCCTCGACAACTTGAGCGGTGGTAGACTCAGCAATATATCGGCTTGGCTTAAAAATCCAAGGTTCAGATTCCTCATGGGCGATATGCTCAATCAACATGATATAAAAGAGGCCCTAGAGGGCTGCGAGATAGTCTTCCATTTAGCGGCGAACCCGGATGTTAGAGTTGGAGCCTTAAATACTAGGATCGATTATGAGCAGAATATCTTAGCAACATATAATCTCTTAGAGGTGATGAGGGAAATCGGTGAGTGCAGAAGAATAGTGTTCACGTCAACATCAACCGTTTATGGGGAAGCTGAGAAGATACCGACGCCCGAAGACTACGGTCCATTAAAGCCCATATCCCTTTATGGCGCATCAAAGCTTGCATGTGAAGCACTCATATCGGGATACTCCCATTTATTCGGGTTTAAAAGCGTCATATGTCGGCTGGCAAATATAGTCGGCTCAAGGAGTGGGCATGGGGTCATATATGACTTCATAAACAAGCTTATGGAGAACCCTAATAGACTTGAGATTCTAGGCGATGGAAGGCAGAGAAAATCCTACTTATATGTTAGGGACTGCGTAGAGGCCATGCTCACAGCAGCTGAGGGGGCTAAGGGACAGGTCGAAATATACAATATTGGATCAGAGGATACAGTTGATGTCACAAGCATAGCGAATATAATTATCGAAGAGATGGGGCTGAGGAACGTTGAGATATATTATACTGGCGGGGTTGAGGGGGGAAGAGGATGGAGGGGAGACGTGAAAGTAATGCTCCTGGATATAACAAGGATTAAGGGATTAGGCTGGAGACCAAAATTAAATAGTGCAGAGGCAGTGAGGCAGGCAGCAAGGGACATAATCGCGGAGAGAGGACGCCTACAGTAATTGAGTTGCAGAGGATAGAGAGGCTATATGGGAAGATAGGAAGGTATCTTCCTGGAGGTAAAAGCCTAAAATCTTCACTTGTCAGCTATTTTCCTTATGTTCTTAAGCTCGCTCTCCTCAGGCTCCTTTATGGAGAGCCATGCATCCAATATCTCCTTGCCAACCTGCGGTGTTGTCAGCCTACCACTTATAGCCAGAACATTCGCATCATTCCATAGCCTAGCGCCCCTAGCCGACTCAGCATCAAAGCATAGGGCTGCCCTAACGCCCCTAACCTTATTCGCCGCAATCGAGACGCCAGTTCCAGTATAACATATTACTATTCCAAAGTCCGCTCTCCCCTCAGCCACATCCGAAGCTACTGAGAAGGCTACGTCGGGCCAGGGCTCAACCCTGCTGGTCTCAAGTGCACCATAGACCTTAACCTCAAAACCCCTTCTCTTAAGCTCCTCGCAGAGAGTAACTGCCACCGGATATAGGTCATCTGAGCCTATTGAAACCCTCATCACCTTAACCCCCGGGTCTAAAATTGTATTATACTCTTATATATGGGAAGAGCTCTTTTAAAGAGTTTGGGGCCGAAACCCTTGGATTTAGCAATTGAAACCATTGATTTAACGAAAAGATATGGGTCACTGGTTGCCGTGAATAGGCTTAATCTAAGGGTTGGTAAGGGAACAATTCACGGATTCTTGGGGCCGAATGGGGCTGGAAAGACTACGACAATAAAAATTCTTGTCGGTCTTCTGAAGCCGGATGGTGGGCGCGCGATAGTTTTAGGCGAGGAGGTTCATGGCGACAACCCGAGGTCTAGGCTGAAGATAGGTTATATGCCGGAACTACCGAAGTTTCCAAGACATCTTAAGGGCTGGGAGCTCCTCGACATTTATGGGCAGATGTACGGCATGCCACTTCAGGAGCGGAGAACCCGCATAAAAAGGCTTATGGAACTTGTTGGGCTTAAGGGTAGGGAGAATGATCTAATAGGTGAGTATAGTAAGGGTATGCAACAGAGGCTCGGCATAGCACAGGCGCTATTAAGCGAACCTGAACTGGTCATATTGGATGAGCCCAGCCTAGGCTTAGACCCGGTCGGCATGGTTGAGGTTAGGGAGATAATTAGGGAGATAGCGAGGGAGGGTGTTACAGTATTCTTATCGTCACACCTTCTATCCGAGGTTGAGCAAGTATGCACCCACATAAGCATCATACATAGGGGCGTATGCCTAGCGGAGGGCCCCCTCAAAGATATCATTAGCAAGATTTCTGGCTCAGCTATACTAGAGGTTGAGGTGGCTGAGACACCGGATAAAATTGTGGAGGCTGTTAAAAGATTACCTTTCGTCTCAAATATTCATGTTGAGGGAAGCAGGGTTATAATTGAGACGAATGCTAATGGGGACGTTAGGCCCCAGATATCGAGGGCTATAATCGAGGCTGGAGGCACGATAATCTATATGAATTTGAGGATGAGGAGCCTTGAGGAGACATTTATGCGCCTTATAATGAAATCAAGGTGAAGGATTACATGAATTTTGAGGATAAATCTTGGAGTAGAGAGCCAAAGTTAATGAGGCAGCTATGGGCTGTCATAAAATATGAACTGCTCTGGAATATTCGAAAAAAGAAGTTTTTAGGTGTGCTGATAGTGGCGTTTGCGATTACAACGTTAAATCTTACTCTGCCAGTAATCCTTAGAAGAACATATGATATGCCCATTGAATCTAACCCAAACTATATTGTATCAAATAGTGGGATAGGTGGCTTAATGCTATTTTTATTCGCCCTAGTAACCGTGATGAATAGTATATCTGGAGAGTTTGAGAGTGGGACGATAGTTCCGCTATTAACGAAGCCGATCTCCAGAACACTTATCTTGATTGGTAAGATTGCTGCGGCTTTCATCACTATATTTGCCGCTTACCTGCTTCTATACACTTACATGATTGTTGGAGGAACCATCATATATGGGCCCCAGAATAACCTAGACCTCACACCCCTATGTATCCTAGGAGACTTGCTCAGCACGTTCGTTTGGGTATCGATTATATTAGCATTAGGCTCGCTCACAAAGAACACTATTCTGACGTCGGTTATTGCCATAATGGTTTTTCTTGCGATGAATATAGGTTCATCAATAATATCGGTCTTTACTGAGAGCGCATGGATGTTACATTATCTCCCGGGTAATGGAGCTGCTGGATATATTAAAGTGGAGGGTCAACCAACGGCATATGCGGGTAGCATCTCAACCGGAACCGACAATATAACAAAAATGATAATCCAATATTATCTCCATCCATCGGCAAACGTCACCTATGTTAAGGTGGAATTGAGGGGAGGGTCACCGCAAGGAGGCTTATCAAGTCTGCTTAAAGAATTATACTCTGAACCTTTATCATTAGTTCTCTTTAGGGCTATATCTGTGGCAGCAGCCTATATAATCGCTCTGATCACCCTAGCATGGTATATTTTTAAGCGGGCTCAAATACTTGAATAAATCGTAAAACCCATTTTTCATTCATATCTTAGGGCTACAACAGGCGGTATCTTTGAGGCTCTATATGCTGGTAATGCACCCCCAATCAAGCCCACCATTATTGTTAGTGAGAGGGTCTGCGCCATTAGGTCGGGGGTTATCTTTGGGCTTAACACGAAGGTTAATCCTATGCCTCCTATTGTTAGACCTCTAGAGGATAATATGTGCGCCCCGATTATACCGAGGGTTATGCCGATTGAGCCTCCAACTAGGCTCATCACTATAGATTCTAGGAGAATTAATAGGAGTATCTGGTTGCTGGTATAGCCTATAGCCTTCATCACACCTATTTCGCGGGTCCTCTCCATAACCGACGTTATCATGGTGGCGGCTACACCGGCAACTGCAACGGCGAAAGCCGATAGGGATGTCGAGAAGTTTATGAAGTTTATTGCGCCGGTAACGCTTGAGATTGCTTCGGCTATAGCGCTGAAGGCTATAACTTGCAGCCTATCCTCATACTTCGCCCTTAAACTTGAAACAATACCCTTAACGAATGATGGGTCCCGCGCAAGAACAAATATCCCAGACCAATCCTTCAAACCCAAAAGTTTTTTGCCAGCCTCTGGACTGAGGAAGATTGTTGAGTCCGGGTCGACTATTAAGGCTCCACCATACTCCTCAAGTATTGCGCTAACCTTAACGTTTATGTTCTTTTTGCCGACAATCTTTCCGCCCTCAATCTTAGGAACAATTACTGTTATGACATCATTTAGGATAAAATATTGTTCGCTGCCACCCCTATAGGCAACTTTCCTGCCAACTATACAATAGAGGGGTTCGGACGGTATTTCGCCCTCACCTATTTTTAGGCTTCCTATGGCCTCAAAGAGCAGGGCATAGTCTATTGCAAATATTGAAACCCTAACCTCCTCAGAACCCCTCTTAACAATTCCCTGCACCGAATAGAATGGCTCAGCCCTTGAAACCTCGCGTATAGACCTAATATAATTCAGTTCTTCATCACTCAGCTTATGATTTTCGGTTGGAAAGACTGCTATCGCATTCTGCCCGAGAGAAGTTATCCTCTCAACAATATAATCCGAGTAGCTCCTAACAACGGAGCTCATCATTACTAGGACGAGTGGGCCTATGGCAATACCAATAATTGTTAGGGTAGCCCTTATCTTCCTCTCGCTCAATGCCCTTAAAGCCAACCTGAAGAAGTCCATGAGGAGCGCAGAGAAGCCCATAGCAACCACACTAAACCCTATTCATGGAGCGCGCCCTCAAAGCCCTATAAATTAGGAATGCCGCAAAGGATAAAAATGCTATGACGGCTACAATGACAATCCACATCTCAAGTCCAATGCCTTCCTTCGGTGTCGGTGTAGTGGGCGTCTCAATTGGTTGCTCCACTATGCTGACCTGCATCTCCCTAACCATGAGCTCATCAAAAATATTATAGTATTCTATCCTTAATATGCCAGTCTCATCATGGCTTGGAACCTCAACCTTAAAGATGGCTTCATCACCCGGAGCAATATCACCAACGAGTGCCGAACCAATCGTCCCACCAACCTGGAATACAGCCCTAACCCTATAGGCTGTAGCCGAGCCATAGTTCACTATAACCCCTGAAACTGTTGAGGAGCCCCTTCTCGTTGCGCTGACATCCTTAACAAGAAGGTCTATGAAGGGCTCAACAACAACTGTTAGGGTATTATTAAAGCTCTTGAGTGAGCCGCTGGCATCCCTATAAACCATAGATATCATTAGTGGAGCCGGACCATAGGTTATAATGGTTGTGCCGCCAATCTGTGACATAAAGCCCATCGGATTATATGCTAAAGTGACTGGAACCCTAATGGTTTCACCAGCACCAATCACGTCAATATATGTGACTGATGGAGAAGCTATCAAGATTGGCATACCCTGATATGGCGAAATAATTAGGTAAACATCATATATTGGTGAACTCCCAACATTCCTTATCGCCAGAGAAATATTTGTGAACCTACTTCTAACACTCAGGCTTCCCTCAGTCGATATATCAATATATTTTATTCCACCCAATATCGGCACAGAAACCACAACTCTCACTGTTCTCCTCGTACCCCACTGGTCAATATAGGAGAGCGCACCCTCAATATCATGTATGCCAATACTCACATTTAAAACGTGAATAGTTGCAACGAACGTTAATAAATCGCCCCTACTATAGGCTTGGGCGGGGCTTATTTGAGAGGCGCTAAGATATGTGCTTATGAGCGCACTTAAATCCTGAATTTGAACTGGCCCCTCGATTCCGGGTATACTGGTGGATAATGGTGAAACTCTAACGTAGGATGTGTTGTCTAAAGCATTCAGCATTCCCGCCGGCAGATTCAGCTCTAGGATGGAACCCCTCATGCTGTCCACATAATTATTCCTTATAGATATTATGAGGTGAGCACCATACGTGTTAGGTCCAACCGAACCCTCGTACCAACGTGCACCAACATATTCCACGGCTTGGCTGTCATCGTTAACGCTTAATGTTAAATTAAACTCTTCAATGCATCTAATTCCCGGCCCACCAGTTATAAGTATGAAGTCGGCGGTTAAGGTTGCATTATATCTTCCAGGCTGGACATCTCCAACAGATATTGTGAATGATGATGTGAATGTTCCTAGGCTTCTAATAGGCCCCTCAATATATGCGCTTGCGCTTCTACCCCCACTAGAAGAGAAGTTCTCCGGCAAATATAGTGAAAGGAGGATTCCGCCAACAGAGAAGGGTGACCTATTAGTGATGGTCACTTGGTATGTTGCATTCTCCGTCCTCGGAAAGACATTATAATTATTCTGCCACCCTGAGCTGACAACCATAAGGTTGCTTGTCATAGCTGAGTATGCCTCAACTGGCAGATAAACCTCGAATTCTCTAGTCACATTTAAATGAACCCCAAACTCGTCAAAAACATATTCAGCAGAGATATTGAGGGGGACTTCTCCAGAATCAGCGTTAACATCAAAGTAGAGGGTTACAGAAGAGTATGAGCCGGGCGTAAGCCTAGCCGCCAAAACCTCCGAATCTTTTATAGGTCTTAGAAAGTCTGAGCTGACCCTAACAACTCCTCCAACAACATCATATCGCCCATCGTTAATGAAGCGTAATGTTAAGGGAGCATACTGTGAACCACTATAGACCGGTGCCGGATTTGGTGAACCCCAGTATGCAGAGACCAGCCTAAGCTCGGGCACATAGCTATGGTGGCTCTCAACCGTTACTGTAACATTTAAATTCTGCTCAGCAATATAGGAGGCGCCAGAAACCACTCTAACATATGATATTGTTAGCGGAATTATCTTCATTCCAATCCGGATGTTGGGGTCAACGTCAACAGCCATATCCGCATAACATGAACCTCCGGGAGCCATTCCACTAACATATGTTCCGGATAGAGAACGTATAATTATGCCGCTTGGAGGGGTTGGTTTTATAACCATACCACTCACGGCTTCAGGAAGCCTATTGATGAATGTTACCCTAATGGTTACTCCATTAGCTGAGGGGAGTAGGGGTGCTGGTGAACCCTGATATAAAACTGCAATGGATGAAATTATTATCGGTTCCTCCCTAGGCGGACTCGTAACATAAAATGATACATCAACCACCGTTTCATCATCATAGATCACATTGTCTTCTGTCCTCATGGTAGCATCCACATGAATCTCCGCATTATATGAGCCCACACTGGCATTAATTGGCACAGATAAGCCGGAGAACACTACTGTGAACCTTTCGCCAACATTAACGGCGCCAATCCTCACCCTAGAGTTGCTAATGGTGAAGCCATTAGGGAGGCTGATTACCTCAAGGTCGGCTGAGCTTATGCTGGATTCGCCAGTATTCTCCATCAAAACATAGAGGTTTGTGTTAACGGAACCGGGTGATGAAGCCGGAGATAGGTATGCGTCAATAATTCTCAGCTCAATGCTTGGATATCTTGAAACAGTTATCGAGACATTATGTACCTCAGAAAATAAGGTTGGATTAAGTTCTAGACGATAGGTTATGTTGAGGGTTAAAGTATATGTTTTGGGCCGAATTGTCTCAGAAATATCTAGGTAGTAATCGAAGGTTATGTGGTCGCCCATCTCAACCTTTAGTGCAATAGAGCCATTAAGCGATCGCGCCGGCGCGGAGGGGCCACTTCCAGCACTAAAATCTACACCATTAACAGTCTTTAAATGTCCGGTGACAGACATCGCCGTTTCATTACCGAGATAAGCAGCTTCAATCCTTAAGCTAACCCTCCTACTTCCAGGATAAATTTTCTGCGAGCCTGAGGATGACCTAACCACAACACCAACTATGCTAAAGTTTTTCTGATCGCAGAGTGCACTCTCCATGATAGGGAGAGGCAACTCTATTGAGAAGATGGTTAGAATTAATATTAGGCTGAGTAGCCTTCTTCCCTTAACCATTAAACCCCACACCTAAATCTCTTCAACATCCTTAAGACATCCTACTAATAAGCGACTCGCTCGGGTTAGCCTTATACTCACCAACTATGCTACCATCCCTAATCACATAAATTTTCTCAGTGCAGTTTGCGATCTCCGGGTCATGGGTTACAATGACTATGGAGCGCCCCTCCTTGTTTAAGTTAAGGAATGTCTCGATGACAATTCTTGCCGAAGCTCTATCAAGATTTCCAGTAGGCTCATCAGCCAAGACTATGGATGGATTTCCAACAATAGCCCTAGCAATCGCGACACGCTGCTGCTGACCACCAGAGAGCTGATTAGGCTTCTTCTTAAGCCACCCGATTTCGCCACCAACCTTTAATATTGCCTCCTTAACCATCTCGGCCCTAACGCTTCTGGGAAGACCTCTGGGTATTAGGGGCATCTCAATATTCTCAAAAACTGTCAACCTGTTGATTAAATTGAATGTTTGGAAAACGAAGCCTAGTTTCCTATTCCTTAAATCCGCAAGCTCCCTATCACTGAGCCTCGAAACATCCCTCCCCTCAAAAATAATCTTACCTTTAGTTGGTCTATCAAGGAGCCCAAGCATATTAAGTAGGGTCGTCTTCCCAGAGCCGGATGGACCCATTATGGCAACCAGATCGCCCCTATGGACCATAAAATTGACTTCTTTAAGGGCTACCGTGGATATCTCGCCAACCCTATACTCTTTGCTAACACCTACTAGCTCGATGAGGGGGTTTTCTGAGATTCCCATGGGCTTCATCTGCATTCATAGATGTTATATTGGAATCCTATATGTCTAAAACCAAAATATTAATATATTGGAATCCTATATAAATGTTATGTTTGAATATGGAGAAAGAAAGCACCGAAATAATGAAGGAGCAGCTGAAGAAGGGCTATCTCAAGCTGGCAATATTATATACGCTGTTAAGGGGTCCATTACACGGCTACGAGATGATTAAGCGGATAAAAGAGAGCACATTCAACCTTTTAACTCCAACAGCGGGCTCACTATACCCCGCATTAAAGGAACTGGAGTCTGACGGTTTTATTACTGGAAGATGGGTCCAACAGAGGAGGAGAGTAAAGGTTTATATGATAACTGAGAAGGGTAAGGAGGCATTCAAGGAGGTTATCGACAAGCATTTTAGATTAGCTTCGGCTATTAGAGGATGGCTGCTTACTCGGCTCGCACCAATCCACCCAATTGAGGGAGAAGAACCAACGGCACCAGCGCTCATGCAACAAGCTGTGAAGATAATTCTGTTGGGTGATAATGTTAGGGTGGAAGAGAGAATCGAGTTTCTGAAGGAGTTTAGGAGGGTACTCCAGCGGATAAACGAGACCATAAATAGGCTCATAGTAAGCATTGATAAAAGAATAATGGATTTGGAGGCGGAAATCAACCCCAAATAGATATTTCTGCATCGCGGAATAGACAATTTAATATTGCACAATCAATTTTTAATCTCTTGAGTTAAATAGAATGAGGTTTCCTTAGATATGGAGGGCGCCCTCATCCAGCCGATTACGCCGGAGATAAAAAGCCTATATTATAAGCAAGGTTATAGGCTTGCTGGGAAACATCTCCACAGCGCTGTCAAGATATGCCAGTGGACTAAGGAGAGCCTAAGGTCGGGTAGAGTCTGCTATAAGGAGCTTTGGTATCCACCGGTTCAAAGTCATAGGTGTATGCAGATGACACCCTATATTGGATGTAACTGCCACTGCCTATACTGCTGGAGGGTGCACTCTGGCGATAGGGAGGGACTTATCTGGAGGGAGTTCCCATTAGAGGTAGGGGAGTTTGACGAGCCAGCCGAAATTATAGAGGAGTTGATTGAGAGGAGGAAAGAGCTGCTCTCCGGCTGGAAGGGCAATCCCAGAGTTGATAGGAGGAAGTTTGAGGAGGCCCTAAAACCAACGATGATGACCATGAGCCTAACTGGGGAGCCAACCCTATACCCAAGAATCTCTGAGCTTATAGTTGAGGCTGGCAAAAGAAACATGATAACATTTCTAGTCACTAATGGAACCATGCCCGAGGTATTAGAGAATATGGATCCGCTACCATTCCAGCTATATGTTAGCGTCCCAGCCCCAGATAAGAGTACATACCTTAAGATTGTTAGGCCCCTAATTAAGGATGCATGGGAGCGCCTAAATAGAACGCTGGAGCTACTTCCAAGCCTAGAGACACGGAGAGTCTTAAGGTTTACGGTGATTAAAGGCTGGAACACCATGAATATTGAGGGCTACGCAAAAATAGTTGAAAAGGCCAAGCCAGACTTCATTGAAGTTAAGGCTTACGAGTGGGTTGGACAGAGCAGGGAGCGGCTGCCGAGAGAAGCCATGCCATACATGGAGGATATAGAGGACTTCTCAAGTAGACTGGCAAATCTAACCGGATACGAGATTAAGGGAAGATATGAGCCGAGCGGTGCCATACTACTCTGTTAAATAGTTTCACGAGATTTTATCTCAATTTTACTTGATCTTATTTAATTCTAAATACTGCCTTTTTTCTAAAGATTTAAATACCCTCAATTTTAACTCTGACTCCTAGAGGTAACTAAAATGTTGCCAAAGGGACTTATTTTTGGTGTTCACGTTCCCCCGGAGGGATTAAGTTTTGAAGAGATAAAGAGATTTTGCCTTCACGCAGAAGAACTAGGATTTGATCTATTCACAATCACCGACCACTTCCTCAGCATGACTGTTGGTCGAGACATAACTGGGCCTCCCCATTTAATTCGGCATCCCTTGGAATGCTGGACAACATTAGCGGGATTATCCGCTATCACTAGTAAGATTCGGCTAGGACCATTAGTGTCATGCTATTACTTTAGGCTACCCACGGTCTTAGCCAAAATGGCCACTACAGTTGACATAATCTCTAACGGTAGGCTAATTTTTGGTGTAGGTGCAGGTTGGCATAAAATGGAATTCGAAAGTTTTATCGGAGAATTTCCAGCAGCAAAAAAGCGGTTGATTGGGCTTGAAGAGACAATACAAATTTGTAAAAGTATGTTCACGCAGGAAAAAACTAGCTTTAGAGGTAAAATATATCGCTTTGAGAATGTTTTAAATTTACCTTTGCCAATACAAAGACCGCCACCGATATTGGTAGGTGGTGCGGGTGAAAAAAGAACCCTCCGTATTGCCGCTAAGCACGCGGATATAAGCCATTTTCCATTAGTCCCCAATGAAAAAATTTTGGAACAAAAACTAAATGCTCTTAAGGCGCACTGTGAAACCGTAGGAAGGGATTATGAGGAAATAATAAAAGGAGTCTTCTTAACACCAGCTATTGGTTATACCGAAGAGGAAGTCGAGTCTAAGCTAAAGCGGGCTGCTGAATTACTGGGCATGAGCCCCGACGAATATAAGGATATGATATGGGTTGTAGAAGGAAAACCTGATCAGTGCATTCATGCAATAAAAAAGTATATTGAGAGAGGTGTTACACTATTTACGCTCTTAGGTTTCTCAGAGCCAAAGGACTGCGATATTTTTGCTAAGGAAATTATGCCAGAACTTAGACGAGCCTACTAACATTAGGATTTTATTTAAGTTTTAACTTATACTATATATCTGTAAGAGTTACGGAGGATTCGGGAATTGGTTAGTAAAAAGAGGATTCAGGAGTACGAGGAGAAGGTTAAGCAGGCTTTAGTTATTCTCGGCCAGGTTTCAGAGGATACCACAACACCAAGAAATATTAGGAGAACAGCTAAGGAGGCTATGGACATTTTGCAGTCTACCCAGTATACTCTTGGTGTTAGGGCCTCAAATGCGATATCGGTAATCGATGAGATATTGCAGGACCCTAATATGCCACCTTATACGCGGGTGAAGTTATGGAATGTTATTAGTTTGCTTGAGGGAATAAAAGATTAGATGATGAGCCTATTTAAAGCTGAAAATCTGATTTCTTTTTATGCTCTTTCTAAATCTGTCGAAGTTTTTATTTTGGAGGAAATAATTAAATTGGCGTCAGAGTTAGATCATATTGTTTGTAGAAAAGAAGGAGTATAAAAATGCCCAAGCATGAAGCAATGTTATATAAACCTCTCCAAGGTAATAGGGTTAAGTGTAATCTTTGCGCGCGCAGGTGCATAATATCTGATGGTGGATTCGGATTCTGCGGTGTCAGGAAGAATGAGGGTGGAAAGCTATATTCGTTAAACTACGCTGTGGCATGCGCGGCTAATGTTGACCCAATCGGTAAAAAACCTCTTTCACATTTTCATCCTGGAGCGCTTGTAATGTCGATAGCGACTGTTGGGTGTAATTTCAGATGCCAATTCTGCGATAATTGGAGCATAAGCC
>Ga0209394_1001290_pt1 | contig 15169 bp, 14 predicted proteins | sample JNZ201metaG_FD_184122 | JGI IMG/M metagenome (GOLD analysis project Ga0209394, IMG submission 184122) | Hot spring microbial communities from Jinze hot spring, China to study Microbial Dark Matter (Phase II) - JNZ 20120812A (SPAdes) (version 3) ... | reverse complement strand
TTTCCTGACAGGTGCTTCCTACACCGTGTGGTCTCTAATGAGCGCCGTTATCGGGCCGATGGCGCCAGAACCCATAAGGGCTAAGTGGGTGTCCATACCTCAAACAATAAGCATATTCGCTTCGATATTGGCGCCGTATTTGGGTGGAATACTTTACGATATCTCGCCAAATCTGCCTTTCACAATCGCAATTGCAATGACTGCAGCCCTAACATTTATCAGCCTTGTCCAAAGGGTTGAGTAAGCACACATTCACTTCGGTCTTTTTCCAAGAGTTATTGTAATCACAAATTCGTCGTCACCTCTTTTGACCTTTAAACTTATGATGTCCCCTGGACTTCTGTATCTTTCTAGGTAGATTACTAAGTCTTCGGCACGGTTAATCGTTCTATTATCAACTTCAACAATTACATCTCCTGGTTCCAATTTCCCAAAAGAAGGCCCGGTAGCGTTTATGTCCACTATTAATAAACCTCCTATGTAGCTGGGATCATAAAGTATGCCCATCCATGGATGGTCATAAGTACCATTCACAATTAACGCATCTATAACCCTCTTCATTATTATGGATGGGATGGCGTAGCCTATTCCTATGAAAGCCTTTATACCTTCAGCAGTTTCTATGGCGAAAGTCACTCCTACAACCTCACCTAAGCTGTTAAGCAGTGGCCCTCCAGAGTTGCCTGGATTAACGGCAGCGTCAAACTGGATTAGATCAACTATGGAGTAGTTCCCCCAAGGCTCAGGTACTCCTAGTTCGCTTAGCCTTATAACTCTGCCAAGTTGGCTAACTATTCCGGCTGTCATTGAGCCTTCTAAGCCGAAGGGGTTGCCGATGGCGTAGACCGGTTCACCGACCAAAAGCTTTGTGGAATCTCCTACGAGAAGCGGCTTCGCCTCCTCTGGAATATTCTCTACCTCCAAAACGGCTAAATCGCTGTAAATGTCTTTGCCTTTAACCGTTGCAGGAACTTGAATGGGTTTGCCATTAATGAAAAATGTGACTTTAACGTTGTTTTCGGAACCCTCTACAACATGGTGGTTTGTAACAATATAACCTCCGTGGTTCGTGCGATCGTAAACGAACCCTGAACCCGACTTACCGCTGGCCACAATTAGAACCACCGAGTTTCTGGTCATGTTGTATATTTGAACAGCTGGCAGACTAAGTGTTCCATTGTAATGGAGCTGTTCTAGCTGCTCGATTAAACGTTGAAAAGTCTCGAGTTGAGCTAAGGCACTAGCATACTCGTCCAGCTTTGCTGAAAGTTTAGCGTATTCTTTTTGCAACGTGTCTAGGCTTGTTTTTAAGTCCAAATATACAAGTAAGAAGCCGCCGCCTAGGGCTATTGCAACAAGGAAAAGGGCTGCAATGAACTTTTTGTCGATTGTTACTGTGCACTCCCACGCCATAAAGGATTCCTCCGCAAGCCCTTTCAATAACAACTCATAGACATTTAACAAGTTTACGTTTGGTGGGGCTGCCCGGATTTGAACCGGGGTCCCGAGCGCCCGAGGCTCAGAGCCTAGACCAAGCTAGCCGACAGCCCCTTCTAGCTTGTTATGCTCAATTGTATGTTTGGTTAGGTTTAATAAAGGTGTTTTCTTAAACTTTTAAACCCCGTTCAGGGGCTAATAGGTTGTTGTGTTGAAGGGGAGGCTGGTGAATAGTGTCTAGTCAGCATCAGCGTTCGCGGGGAATCCGTGTTTTGAAGGCTGTTTCCTCAGCTGTTCGTCTCCAAATTTTGAATCTCCTTTTTGACAAGGGTGAGCTTTCATACACTGAGCTGATGAACCATTTGAAGATGAGTCCCAGTCGGGATGCGGGACGTTTCGCCTATCACTTGAAGTTTTTGCTTAAGGCGGATTTGGTGGAAGCTGATGTGGAGTCTAAAAAGTACCGTTTGACTGATTTGGGCAAGATGGTGCTTGAGGTTGCCGAGGAAATTGAAAAGAAAGGCTTGAAACCTCAAAGAATTCTTGTCCGCACCTCACGTTTCACGCTTGAGGAGTTTGACATTAACCGTATAGTGGACGCTCTCGTAAAGGAAGCGGGCATGCCCGTTGAACAGGCTAAAAAGGTTGCTAAGGAGGCGGAAAAACGCCTTTTAAAGGCCAAGACAAGATATTTGACAGCCCCATTGATAAGGGAGGTTGTAAACGGGATTCTCATTGAAAAGGGTTTGGAAGAATATCGTCACAAACTTACCCGTCTAGGGCTACCGGTGCACGATGTCTCTCAAATGCTTGCCAAAGGCAAACCAGTTCACGGTAATTTTAGCTTATGCGAAGAGTTTGGGAAAACTGTTCTTGGAGAGTACACCCTCTTAAACGTGCTTCCAAGGGACGAGGCAGACGCTCACCTGTCCGGTGAAATCCATCTAGAAGATTTGGGGTTTTGGATTTTGAAACCAAGCGAGATAGTGCATGATTTAAGGCCTTTCTTAAAAAAGGCAAACGCCTATCTGCCTTTCCATCCACCAAAAAGCTTGGAAGCAGCTTTAAACATAACTTTAAATGTTTTACTATATTCAGCGAAAGGGGTTAGTGGCACACAAACCCTAGAATACTTCAACGTTTTTTTGGCACCTTTCCTAAGAGACTTTGAAAAATCTCATGCTAAAGAGTTGTTACGGCAGTTCATTTTAAACGTAAGTCAACACGCCGACGCGTCCATAAACATTGAGTTGTCCATTCCAAGCTTTCTTGCAGAAGCCTCCATAGACGCTGCCGATGTTTCGGGGGTTTACGGCGACTTTCAAGATGAGTGCCTGCTTTTGGCAAGGCTTATCCTCGAGGTTTTAGTAGAGGAAAGCGTGTTTAAACCCCTTTTGAATCCCAAGGTTGTTGTCAAGCTGCGTTCCGAAGCATTTAAAGACGAAGAAATTCTTGACGTTTTACGCAAAGCGCATCAACTGGCTATGGACGGAAGCGCCATATATTTTGCAAATCTTTTGGGCGAAGATAATAAAGGTACTGTTTTCTCGCCAAGTGGATGTAAACTCACGCCGAACTTTAAGGGCGACTGGGAAATAGACACTCTACGCACTGGGTTTTTAGGAGTTGCCTCCATTAATATGCCACGAATAGCATATGAATGTGAAGGCGACAAAACCAAATTTTTTGATCTTTTGAGGGAAAGGCTTGAAATGGCAACCTGCGCTCTCGAAATCAAATTTAAAACGGTTAAACGGAACAATAAAGGCTTCCTTTTCCAAGCCATTAATGGAGACTCATATTTTAGACTGGAGAACTCTGCACGTCTAGTAAATTTGATAGGCTTGGAAGAAGCTGCAGAAGCCTTCAACAGAAAAAGTGTTTATGAAGATGAAAGCTCCTTAAAATTTGCCCTCGAAATTCTCCAGTATGCCTCGGAGTTCCTCCAAAAAAACGAGAAAAGACTCGGCAAACGGACGTTATTATCCATCCTCCCGTCCAAAGAGGCATCAGCGAGACTGGCAAAGCAAGATATTGAGCGGTTCGGTGTTGCAAAAACCCGCTTCCATGGAACAAGAGATAAACCCTACTACTTGTCTTATCACAAGTTAAGCGCCCAAAACCCAGAGGCCTCATTAAAGAGGCTAGTCTTGATGCAAGGGATTTACAAGCAGCTTAACGGTGGAACCCTAACAGTCCTAGAACTCGGCGAGGTCGCATACGAGGCTGAAACGCTACTTGCTTTTACGAGGAAACTGGCTGAAAGTCTCAATGTACCATTCTTCACTTATGACCGCAACATAACCCACTGCGGTCAATGCCGCAAAAATATGTCTGGCCTTCTCAACAAGTGCCCTAATTGTGGCTCCACTGGAACCTTAACGGTTTTTAGGCGTTATCCATAAACGCGCTACTTCACAGCGCCTAATATTAATGCGAGCAGCGCCATCCGCACAACTATGCCGTTCCAAACTTGCTGGAAATAGCGAGCATGTGGCGTATTGTCCACTTCTGGAGCTATTTCGTCCACGCGTGGAAGCGGATGCAAAATTATCATGTCTTTTTTGGCATTTCTCAAAAGCTCCAAGTCAATTTTGTAGGAACCCTTCACCTTTATGTATTCGGCTGGATCTGGAAACCGCTCTTTCTGAATTCTTGTTACGTACAGAACGTCCAAATCTGAAATTACCTTACCTATGTTTGTCTCTTCAATGACAGGGATTTTTCCCTTTATTTCCTCAAGGACTTCCCGCCGCATTTTCAGAGATTCAGGTGAGACAAGATATAATTCCACATTATAGTTTGAGAGAGCGTAGGCTAAAGAATGCACAGTTCGGCCATATCTCAAGTCGCCTACTAATGCTATTTTTAAATTATCTATGGTGCCCTTTTCCTTCAAAATGGTGTACAAGTCTAATAGCGCCTGGGTTGGATGTTCCTCGGCGCCACTTCCACCATTGATTATCGGCACTTTTGCAAACTCCGCAGCTAGCCTTGCTGCGCCTTCCAAGGGATGCCTAATGGCTATTACGTCAGCATAATTTTCAACGGTGCGAACAGTGTCAGCCAAGTTTTCACCTTTACGGACAGAGGCTATTTCGGCTTCCGCGAAGCCTATGGTGGAGCCACCAAGCTTATGCATGGCAGCCTCGAAGCTTAGGCGAGTGCGGGTGCTTGGTTCAAAAAACAAGGTGGCGAGAATTTTTCCCTTAAGCATGTCCGAACCTTCATGAGCCAACGGTTCCATGGCTTTGGCAATTTTCAGCATGTAGTCGATCTCTTCTCTCGAGAAGTCGCGGATAGATATTATGTCTCTTCCCGCAAACTCCAAGCTTGCACCCTAAACAGAAGCTTTACACACCGCTTAAATAGCTTTTCACTAATTTGCACAATAAAAGTTTAAACCTTTTATCCTCAAGCCTACTATAAGGCTCTGGGAAGGCGGAAATGGAAATGAGCGAAACAATGTTGTACGTTTCAAAAATCAAAGATGGCACAGTTATAGATCATATCACGGGCGGCCACGCCTTAGACGTTATCAAAATTTTGGGAATAACAGGTAAAGAGAACCGCATAATCACCATTGCCATGAACGTGCCAAGCAAACGTTTCAAGATTAAAGACATAGTCAAAATTGAGGGCAGAGAACTTAACCCCCAAGAAGTCCATAAGATTGCGTTGTTGGCGCCGCACGCCACAATTAACATAATACGCAATTACAAGGTTGTCGAAAAACAGAGGGTGAAGCTTCCCAGCGTCATTGAGGGCATCGTTAAATGTGCAAACCCAGCGTGTATAAGCAATAGCAACGAGCCTGTCCGATCGAAATTTTACGTAAAAAGCGAGGAACCGCTAATTCTAAAGTGTCATTATTGCGGTTACATGATGGATAAAGGTGACATTCTCAAACAGTTCTGAATCGAATATTCGGTTTTTTAGGTAATGCTTATATCGGAAGTCTCAATATTTTCAATGTAGATATGTCCGAAAAAGGACATATTGAATACGCGTAGAACAAAAATACACATAGAATGGTGAAAATAAAATGATAGAAATCCTAACAGCCACCGTTTGGGCCACCTTCCTAGGTTACACCATATGGTACTTCACACTCGCAAAACATTACGCCCCCCTAACGCTGGAAGAAGCACAAGTTCTATGGAAAATTCACAAACAAAACGCCAAATGCCAATCCACTAAATGGCGGAAAATAAAAAAGGGCGGAAAAATCGTTGGATTCGAATGTGAATGTGGTTATAGGCATATACAGAAACGCCCAATAGCCAAAGGCACACCAGCCCCAAACATCCAAACAAATGTTTCAGCCATATACAAAAAGCTTCACAAAACATAAACCGCCCACATTAGGAACAAGCTAACCTATCAAAAGAGACACAGTTAAGCACGTTGCTGGACAGAATGTTTTCCAACTTTGATGAACTCTTAGCAAAAACAGCAGATTATGTTTAAAGTCCGTTTTCCAAACCACCTCTCAAGAAACTAGAGGGAAAGGGAGAGCGAAAATAGCTTCCAGCAGCATCCATTTTCGACTGTAGAGTAGAGCATAGACGAGTTTTAATCAGCAAAGTAGGCAGTATAAGGCAAGTGTTATGTAATGGTGATTCATGATGGACTGCAACGCCCCGCCATTAAGCTGTTTGGTTTCTGGCAGCCAGAAATATTCGTTTACGCCTATGAAATTCAAACAACTCATAAAATCATTAGAATAGGGGGATTGAAGTTTATTTTCTGCATTACATGACAAGCTGGATTGTTACGAGGGTGGCGATTAGAATTGCCAGCACTTTTAAGGCTCTGGTGTTGAATTTTTGGGCTTCTTCGGCTTTTTTGGCGTCCACGAGTTTCATGATGTAGACTGACACGGATAGGTTGTAGAGGAATATAGCGTATACGGAGATCATCATTCTGTCTGCCAGTGTTAGGTAGCCGATGGGTGGTATGCCGCTGAGCAATGATAGGTGGAAGGCGGATGCCGCCATTAAGGTTGAAACTGCCAAGCCTATTCGTTGGCCGAAGTTTTGTGGGGAAATGAAAAATGTCAATAGCGATATGGTTGTTATAACCGATATCGGCAGTACGCTTTTTACAAAGGCTGAAAGCATTGGTCGCTTTAAACATAGGCTGAAAACGTACCTTGAATAGGCTTCATTTCCATAGGAGTGCTCCACAACTGTTTGCTCAAAGCCCCCTATCTCCCAGCCAGCAACGTTGGCGGTCTCGTCTACCGCCGTCTCTGAGTCGGTTTCAAAGACGAGTTGGGATGCGTTGAGCCTTTTGTGTTCAAGCTCAATAGTGAGCGTGTGGGTTTCAAATGGGTACCGTGTGAAGTCAAAGGTCTTCATAAACTCTCCCCTTATGCGGTATTCAATGCGGTTTTCCTCTTGGGCAATTATTTCCGTCTTTGCAGGGGCGCCATTAACGATTTCAAACTCCTTCACGGTGTTTGAATCAATCTCAGCCGGGTTGAACTTGAACCATAAGTAAAAGTCTAGGCGGTAGCTGCTGGCAGCTAAATCAATCTTCTCAACGTTTACAAGCCAGACTCCCACATAAACCCTGGCAGGGTTTAAACTTGTGTAAGTCTGCTGTTGAGCTGCGGCTTTTCCATGTAGAAGTAGCACGAACGAGAGGACGAGGACTGAAAACAAAACGGTTAATGTCAACTTTTTCAGCTGCATAACCTTCCACCAGAATATTCGCCTTTTTAAAAAGCTTGAATATTTAATTTTTGGCGACTTAAACGCTATGGAAACGTTGCTGCACAGCCTTTACGGCATTAACAGTTCTCTTCAAAAGTAGTTGGGCGGACTCTTGGCTTGGCCACCCGCCTAACCCGCAATCAGGACCGGTGAAGGTTAGTCTTTCTCCAAATTTTGTCTTCGCCTTTTCAAACCGCTTTTTAATGGCTTCTTCATCTTCGACGATCTGCCAAGTCTGCGGTTGTTTGACCCCCTTCTCATATAGCTCCGCGAGGATGGTGTCTATGTCTGTTCGTGTTACGCCAACTCGGATCTGTTTATCCGCGTTTTCAAGCATGCCTTTTGATATGGCCTCTAGGTTCTTTGGAGAGGCAGCATACTCCACCGAGACTACGTCGACATTTTTAACCTCTAAAAGTTCGGCAATTCTAGACGTGGAGTGAACGTGAATCTGTTTTATCGCTCCGCCAAAGTTGAATGCTTTTTCAAAAACGTCTAAAAGCACATCTCTGCCGGCATCCACATCTTGAAAACCAAAGCTAGGTTCGTCCAGAGAAACCACTCTGGTTTCAACATGTTTATTGTTGAGAAGCGAGTTAACGGCAAACCTCCGTACAGTTTCAGCAAACATTAACAGAACATCCCGATAAACCCTTGTTCCAACTTCGGCGAGGTAGAGTTCAAAAGGTCCCGTCACGCAAACCCGAAGGGCAATTCTCTCAACGCCGAGTTCTTCGCAAAGTTGTTTGGCTTCGTTCTTGATAACAGCTACCTCTGGAATAACCGCAGCCTTATCGTCAACAATGTATGTGCCTTTCTCCATGGCTTTGCGGACAACCTCAATGAACTGGCGGCGTATGTCATAATGCTGCGGGTAATTAACAACGTCCAGACCAGCCTCACACTTCATCTTAAAAGAATCCTTCACCACAGTGTAAAAATTCCTAAACAAAAATTCATCTTCAGCTAAAGATTTGCCTTCAGCCGCAAACTCTCTTGCCATGACGTAAGCCCTTTCAAAAGTTTTCCGCTCAACGAAACTTGGCAGCGGAAAACTTCCCACGTCGTCAACGAGGGTCTGCATAATGGAAGATATTTAGTCCAAAGCTATTAAAACTACCTAAATCGTAACGGTTGAAGCACGTAAAACCTATATAAGCGGGCTTTATTGTTCACACGTGAGGATAAAATGTCCAGCCTTTGGAAACTTCGCCTCTCGATGGCGGCAGCCCTAGCTATAATAGTCGGCCTTTCAACCCTTGTCTTAGCCGTCATTTTAAGCCTCCTTCAAGTTGGCTTACTCTACATCGGAATATTCGTGATAGCCTTCAACCTTCTTCAGTGGCTTATATCCCCATACGTAATTGACATCATATATCGGGTGAGAGAAATTCCAGAAAACGAAAACCCAAGGCTTCACGCAATAGTGGAAAACCTAAGCAACAAAAGCGGCATCAAAAAGCCGAAACTCATGCTTGCCCGCATCCCAATACCAAACGCCTTCGCCTATGGTTCGCCACTAGCTGGAAACCGTGTAGCCGTCACAGAAGGCTTGCTGAAAACCCTAAATGAGGGCGAAGTTGAGGCCGTTATAGGACACGAACTCGGCCACCTGAAACACCGTGACGTCCAAGTTATGATGGTTGTTTCATTATTGCCAGCCCTAATCTACTACATAGGATATTCAATAATGATTTCCTCCATGTACAGCAGAAACCGTAGAGAAGAGGGCAGCGGGATGGCCCTCTTAGGTATGGGCTTAGTTGCTTTCTCATGGTTCCTAACGTACGTTTGTGTTTCTTTCCTAAGCCGTGTCCGCGAGTACTACGCTGATAGACACAGCGCCACCATTGTGGAAAACGGTGCACAGAAACTTTCAACGGGACTCGCGAAAATAGTTCATGCAGTCAAAAATATGAAAAGAGCAAGGAATGAAATGCAACACTTAAACGCCTTTAAGGCCCTCTTCATAACAGACCCTGACAGGGCGGAAGCAGATTCATTGACTCTTTCAGCGATGGCAGCCTCAAGCGATCAAAAATTGGTTGAGGAGTTTGTGTCTCAAAAGTTAACTTGGATTGATAGAATAAATGAAATTTTCTCAACGCATCCACATGTCGTTAAAAGGATCAGAGCTCTACAACAGTTAAGTTGAGTCCTCTTTGAGGGAAATTCTAAATAGCTTAAATGTAAACTACTAAACGTTTTCGTGGGGGCTGGAATTATGAAACAGGCTTCCCAAATAATTGCAAATGCCCTCAAAGAAGGAAGAAGAAATCTCTACGAAACAGAAGCGAAAACAATCTGCATGGAATACGGCATACCAGTAACAAAGTTCAAACTAGCTAAAAGCGAAGGTGAAGCCGTCAAAATTGCCGAGGAAATAGGCTTTCCAGTTGTTTTAAAAATAGTTTCACCAGACATAATCCACAAGTCAGACGTCGGCGGCGTTATGCTAAACCTAAAAAATGCCAAAGAGGTGAGAGCTGCCTACAAGCAGATAATGGAAAATGTTAAAAAATACAAGAAGGATGCGAAAATCGTTGGCATAGTTGTTCAGGAAATGGCTAAGCCATCAACAGAGGTTATCGTGGGCGCCATAAAAGACCCCCAGTTTGGTCCAACGCTAATGTTTGGACTTGGAGGAGTTTTTGTTGAAATTTTGAAGGACGTCACCTTTAGAATAGCGCCAATAACCGAGGAAGAAGCCCGTGAAATGTTAACCGAAATTAAGGCTTATCCGCTACTTAAGGGTTATAGGAACATGCCGCCAGCAGACATCGAGACAATAGTCAAAATTCTGCTTAACACGTCAAAACTTGTAACGGAGCATCCCGAAATAAAGGAATTGGACCTTAACCCAATAATGGTTTATGAGAAGGGTGCAAAAACTGTGGATGCAAGGATCATCCTTGAATAGCTATGAAAGTTTGGTTAAAAACGAAATTTTCTCGAAAACTTCGGTGCCTCATGGAACAAACTTCTTCGTGAGACTTGACGGATGGAAATTTAAAAGACTTTCCGAGACAGTTGGCGCTGAAAAGCCTTTTGATGAGAGATTTGCTAAATGCATGGTCAACGCCGGGCGAGCACTGTTTGAAAAAGGTTTTAGTCCAGCTTTGGTTTATGCCGCCAGCGACGAGTTAAACATTTTATTTTGGGATAGCCAACCTTTCCGCGGAAGAGTGGAGAAGATAGACTCAGTTACAGCCAGCCTAGTTTCAGCAGCCTTCGCTTTACAACTGCAGAAAGTGTTTAGCAAAACAGACAGCATAGCTTTTGATTCAAGAATCGCAATAGTGCCCACCGAAAACGCTGTGGTAAATTATCTGGCTTGGAGGCAAGCCAACGCTTGGAGAAATCATAACAATGCTTATGCCTACTGGCTTTTCAGAAAAATGGGCTACCAGCCCCTCGAGGCAGCCAAAAAGTTGGAGGGAATGAAGACTGAGGAGATCCATGAAACACTGTTCAAGCACGGGATTAATTTAGCTGAAACACCAGCATGGCAGAGGAGAGGTATCCTCCTGTATAAAAAGCCAGTGTCCAAAAAGACTGAAAAATGGCGGGTTATTCGCTGGAAAATTGAAGAAAACTGGGACTTACCCCTATTCACGAAAGAGGAAGGAGCAAAGCTAATTCATCAGATCCTTGAATGGTTTAAATTAAAAAGGAGATCATGATTGTCAAAACAGCAGGAGAAAATCAAAAAAATCGAAGAATTAAACCAGAAACTTGCAATCCTAAAAGAACAAAGAGAAAAATTGGCCGTTGAAGCGAAGGCGCTTGTTGAAAAAAGGGATAAACTTAACAATGAAGTTAAACGCCTAAAAGCCGAAGCCCAAGAACTTAGAAAAACCAGAGACGAAATAAACGCGAGGGTTAAGGAACTAAAGCAGCAGCGAAACCAGATAAGAGCGGAAGTAGCTCAAAAGGCTAAGGAACTAAAAAACATACAAAATGAAATTAAGGTTCTAATGGCGAAAAGGCCTTCGAAAAGCGCAAGTTTTCTTCAAAAAGAGGTTGAAACCTTAGAATGGAAAATTCAAACAACACCGTTAAGCCTTCAAGAAGAGAAACAACTCGTTGAAAAAGTTAGACAGCTGGAAGCCCAGCTAAACATTCATAGGAAAATTGAACAATTAATCCAAAAAAAGCTGGAATTAGTAACAGAGTTAAAGGCGCTTGAAGCAAGAGCCAAAAGCCTTCACGAAAAAATGGCTGAGGAGGCGAAGAAAAGCCAGCAAACCCATGAAAAAATTATAAAAAAGCTTGAAGAAGTTAAAAAAATTAAAATTGAGGCTGATGGCCTCCACGAACTCTTTCTTCAAGTTAAAGAAAAAATTGAATCAGTTAAATTGGAGATAAAGAAAATTCTTGAAGAGGTAAGGACGCTTAAAGAGGAAATGGCAGCAGAAATTCAAGAGGAGAAACGGAAAAATGAGGAACGCCTTTTAGAATGTGTTGCAAAAAGGGCTCTGGAGAAACTTAGGCGAGGCGAAAAACTAACATGGGAAGAATTTAAAATTTTAGCGGAAAAAGGTTTAACACAAAATTAAAGTAGCCTCACGCATTTATTGATTGGGAACGAAGCAGATGACAACAAAAAATGAAGAGGGAAAGGAAGAACAAAAAAGAATTCTAATTTTATGCGTTGACAGAGACGGAGACATTGGCGCAAAGACGGAGATTAAAACGCCTCTAATTGGCAGAGATGGAAACCTTAACGCTGCAGTCGCCCTAGCTTTAAAGGATCCAGAAGAGCCTGACGCAAACGCCATGTTTGAGGCTGTACGCCTCTACGACCGCCTCACAAGCGAAAGCAAACCCGAAGAAGTCTTCGAAATAGCCACAATATCCGGATCCGAACTGGGTGGAGTTGGCGCCGACAGGAAGATAGTCGCAGAGTTAAGTGATGTCTTGAAGGTTTTCCCAGCAAATGAGGTTATTCTAGTCACAGATGGCTACTCGGATGAAGCTGTTCTTCCCCTTATAGAGTCAAGGGTGCCAGTTTCATCCGTCAGAAGAATAGTTGTGAAACACAGTGAGTCCATAGAGGAGACAGCTGCCCTTTTCACGAGGTATTTCAAAATGATTGTGGAGAACCCCCGTTACTCCCGCATAGCCCTTGGACTGCCTGGAATCCTTTTCTTGATTTTAGGTGTGCTAGCTATTTTTGGGCTGGTCCACTATTACCTGATGGCTTTCATAATTGTGTTGGGCGCTTACATGTTTGTGAAAGGCTTTGGAGTAGACAGAGCAGCCAAAAGAGTCTACATATGGATGAAGGAGTATTCGCCTCCACCCCTCTACGTGCAAATTTCAACGTTCTCCGCCCTTGCAGGCCTACTCTGTGTTGGGATAGGCGTGTATCTCGGACTAAACGCTGTAAACGAACAGAATTTGGACTGGTCTAATTGGCTTAGTATTTTGCCTCAAGCTGCAAGCGCATTCATTATGGATTCCAAAGACCTTGCAGTTATAGGTGTTTGTTTAGCCTTAACCGGAAGAGCCATAAGGTGGTACTTTGAGAGAGACGTGCGGCTTTTGCGTAATGCTGCCTTGATTGTTTTGATTGGATGGAGCAGGCAAATCCTAGAAGCAGTGTCGGTGATTTTGAGTAATCCGAAAGCTGGCTATGAAACATTAATTTTTTCCATAGTAATCGGCATCTTGATAAGCGTAGCCTCAATCCTAGTCATTCTCGTCATTCATAGATCTGCTCGAGGTTTCTTCAAGAAAACGGAGGAGCAAGAGGAGTTTGAGGAAAGCTGAAATTGCAATAATAGGTGGAACAGGGTTTGAAAAACTGTTTACTGACGTAGAAAGGCTCCATGTTGGAACACCCTACGGAATTCCGCCGCCCATATCGATGGGAAAACTGGGTGAAAAGACCATTGCTTTTCTTCCAAGACATGGCCCAGAGCATTCTGTTCCCCCTCACAAGGTAAACTATAGAGCAAACGTTTACGCCTTGCATAAGCTTGGCGTTGAGAGAATTATAGCGGTAAATGCTGTTGGTGCCATAAACACGGAGTTTAAGCCCGGCGACCTCGTTGTTCCACACGACTTTGCCGACTTCACAAGACAAAGACACGCAACTTTTTACGACACGGCGCCAGTTACCCATGTAGACGTGTCTCAGCCTTACTGTCCCGAACTCCGTGAAGCCTTAATCAAGTGTGCTGAAAAGCTTGGCTTACCCCTTTGGAGACGCGCTGTGCTGGTTTGCACTGAAGGTCCTCGTTTTGAGACGCCGGCTGAGATTGAAATGTTTAGGCGGTTGGGCTTTGATATTGTTGGCATGACTGGTGTTCCAGAGGCTGTTTTAGCAAGGGAGCTGGAAGTTTGCTATGCGTCGGTCTGTTATGTTTCGAACATGGCGGCTGGGATGCAGGAACGTTTGACGCCGAGAGAGGTTTACGACATATCTAGGAAGGTTCATTTGAAAGTTGAGCAACTTTTAATTGAAACAATTAAAACCTTACCACCAAGGCGTAGCGGCAAGTGTCCATGTGCAAACGCCTTGAAAAACGCGAGGATCTAAACAATGCTTAGAACAATTCTCTCGGCGTTAGGCGTCTACAAACTTTATGAGAAATGGCTCTGGCACCAAATCAAAAACCATGAAAAGCCGGAACACATAGCCATAATTTTGGATGGAAACAGAAGATGGGCTTCTGAAAAAGAGATGCCGCCATGGCTTGGACATAAAGAGGGCGCAGAAAAAGTTGAACAGCTCCTAGAGTGGTGTTTGAGACTTAATGTTAAGTCTATAACGCTTTATGCGTTCTCAACAGAAAACTTCCGCCGCTCCCAAAGAGAGATTGAAGAGATTATGCGAATTGCCAGCGAAAAGCTCCAAAAAATCCTAACAGATGAAAGGATTCACAAAAACAAGGTGTGCGTGAAGGTTATTGGCAGAAAGCACTTGTTGCCGGAGGATCTGCAAAAGCTTATTGATGAAGTGGAGAAAGCCACACAGAACTATGATAAACATTTTTTGAATGTCGCCTTCGCTTATGGCGGGAGAGCCGAAATAGTTGACGCTGCAAGAAAAATCGCGGAGAAAGTGCAAAGTGGGAAATTAAGGCCTGAAGATGTTAACGAGGAGCTTTTCGAAAGGTTTCTGTACACTTCGCATTTGCCGAAACAGGACCCGGACTTAATTATAAGAACTTCTGGTGAAGAGCGTTTAAGCGGTTTCCTGCTTTGGCAGTCAGCCTACAGTGAACTTTGTTTTCTGGACATATATTGGCCCGACTTTAGATTTATTGATTTACTCAGGGCTGTGCGCACTTTCCAGAAGCGTAAAAGACGATTCGGTGCATAAAACTGCTAGGCTCTTTTTTTGGCGCTCACTATTGAAATCACGTCCCTATCTTTGAGGATGTAGTCTTCGCCAACTCTTTTGCGTTCTCTGGCTTCCACCGCGTAAATGAAGCTTTCACCGAGTTCTGTATGAATTAGGTAGGCGAGTTCTCGTGCCGTTGTTCCATACGGCACAAGATAGGCGTCTGGTAAAACCCTCCCGCTGTGGTCAGATAAGTGCTCCAAGTCTTCCACCGGATAAACCACTATCATGTTTAAAAGCTTAAAATAAGCCATGTTTATGGCTTCCTGTACTCCCGTTGAACCATATTTATGTAGAACCTTTTCTCTGATGGCTTCTAGGGCTCTAAGCTGGCTTTCGGTGAGCTTTTCCGGGTTGTTGATTTTAAAGTTGCAGTCTCCCGGCTTATAGTCTATAAGGTTTTTTTCAGCAGCCCTTCGCAGGGCAAGTTCAGCCTCAGCACAACATGGCACAACGGTGTAGTTTAGCCTTTTAAGCCTTTCAAGGTTCTCCTCCGCCGTCGGCATATCCACCTTGTTTGCGGCTATAAGCATGGGTTTGGCGATCTGTCTCAAACCGTCGATAAACCGCAGAAAATCTTCTTCGCTCCAAGAGGTCGGCTTGTCAGCGTTCAGTCCAGTTCGCCTAACAGCCTCGAAAATGTGAACCCTTTTTATGG
>Ga0209394_1001289_pt1 | contig 15170 bp, 12 predicted proteins | sample JNZ201metaG_FD_184122 | JGI IMG/M metagenome (GOLD analysis project Ga0209394, IMG submission 184122) | Hot spring microbial communities from Jinze hot spring, China to study Microbial Dark Matter (Phase II) - JNZ 20120812A (SPAdes) (version 3) ... | reverse complement strand
CCAAGATAAAACTTAAGTGGGTCTAGTGATCTCAATATTTCTACTTCTTCCGTTGTTGGCGGCTCTACTGTTTTAAGTTTCGCGGCGATCTTAAGCTCCCACTGGACTTCCTTTATTACATCTTCAACTTTGACTCCTGGATAAATAGCATCAAGGTACATTTCCCCATTTTCATCAAATCTAAAAATACACTTGTTTGTAATTACAGCTGAGGGACCCCCTCCTCTAAGACCACATCTTCTTCTCTCTTTAGGCCCCCCAGGTCCCAGATACCCCGGAGACGTTATGTAATCAACATGTTCCACAAAGCGCCTTTTCTCTAATGGAATTGTTATTAATAACTTCTTTACAGAAGAAGCTATATCGTTAGCGCCGCCGCTACCAGGCAATCTCACCAGCGGTTTTTCATAGCTTCCTATAACTGTGGAATTTACATTACCCCACTTATCGACCTGGGCGCCGCCAATAACACCTACGTCGAAGAAGCCTCTTTGCATATCTGAAAAAACGCGCCATAGGGAAGTTGTACTAATGGCTCTCTCAATACATGAGTTATCTCCTATCGACAGCATTATTCGGCGTGGTTGGGGAGCAATAGCCCCCGATTCTACCACGATAACTAAAGCCGGATTAATCGTATACTTCGCTAACATAGCGCCAAGGCAAGGCATTCCTATTCCCGCAAAGACCGTATGACTATCTTGAAGTTCTCTTGCGATAACCGTTGCCATGATCTCCTGGGGCGTATAATCAGTAACATATTCCTTTTCTTTTTTGATCATAATCCCACCTACAGGAGCGCTTCCTCAAATCGATTAAACAAGCGCTCTAGCCGCGTTAGTTCCCATAATCTCTCCCACCCAACTTTCCTACAATAATCCCGCCAATCTTCGCAAGAATAACACCACTCTTCTAACCACTTTAAAAAGCCCTCCTTTGTTCTGGCTTGTTTATAATAGCTTGACTCAAATACTATGTCCTCAACATAATAATATGGCATATTTAACGGGTGGCAACAGTATGGGACTTCAACTACAGCATCTACACAATAGAAGGGGATTGCTGTTAAGTTGGGAAAACGCCTTATTTCTTCCGATGAAACAATCTCTTCACAAGTTATTATAGTATGCTCAGCCGCTCTCGCAATCTCTCCATGATTTACTAGGATACCAAAAATCTGAGCATTTCCAAATTTGTCAGCGCGATGCACATGGAGAATGGCAACTTCAGGATTAGCTGCCGGTACAAGAGCTAGGGGTTCGCCTGTATAAGGATCATCAATTATCTTAATTCTCTTATTATGTTTTGGGATATCTGATCCGAGTAAAGATTTAGTAGGTATAAAGGGGATGCCCATGGATCCCGCCAAATATCTTAAACCCATTGTATAATTGGAATATTCTTCTATCTCAATTCTACCAGGATAACCTTCTTCAAGGGCTCGGCGGAAATTTGGCGCATATCCAAATATACCGCCTCCTAAATAAGCTGTCTCGAGTTTTTTAACCAGTCCAGCACCAATTAACATATCTACATCAGCGGTTGGCGCTGGTGCTATAAGTATTAGATCTTTTTTCTTCTGACGGATTATTTCATATGATACTTGGAAAGTTACATAGCTAGCCATGCCTCCTAGGCCTAAAGTACACCCATCGTGTACGAATTTCTTGATAGCCTCTTTTAGAGACATGCGCTTATCTTCTGCATATTTTTGCTCATAAGCCATTTTATCACCTGCAAGATATTAAGGATAATAATAGAGATAAGTTTTTATTTCCCAAGGAAAGGATTATTAGCTTACCACAAAAGTACATTTAGGCAATAAAAAGCCTATATGAACGTGGTTATTACCAAGTTATAATCTCTTAGATAACCGAGACTGCCGTTGATTTTCACATAAGCTCAAAACTGGTTTAAATTCAGCCTAAAAATAGGATTTGACAGTAAAAAGCAATAATATTTTTAAGTGACATTTTAAATTAATTATTGGTTTTAGGGAGGAAATTAAATTGATTACAATTGACATTGATTCAGGCAGCACTTTCACTGATTGTTTTATCACTTTTAAAGAGCGCTACTTGAAAGTTAAAGTTCCAACAACTCCATATGATCTTGCCATCTGTTTTTTTGATGCCCTTAAGGAGGCTGCTGCGGTATGTGGTTTTAATAGTGTGAAAGAACTTCTTAGACATACATCTATTATACGCTATGTTACGACGCATGGAACTAATACATTTATTATGAAAACCGGAGATACTGTCGGGGTTCTTGTAACTAAAGGCTATGAAAAGAACCTTTATGCAGAAGAAGGTAGTTCAGCTTTCAATTTTATAAGTAAAGACATGGTAATTGGGTTAGATGAAGAGGTAAATTATGAAGGCGAGGTTGTTAAACCTTTAAACGAGGAAGAAGTATTAAACGCTATCAAAATGCTTCTAGAACGTGGAGCAAACATACTTGTTGTGAGCTTTCGGAATTCACATTTAAATCCCATTAATGAAAGAAAAGTAAAAGAGATATTAAATAAATATTATAAACCTCATTACTTAGGTTTTGTTCCCATAATATTAGCAAGCGAGTTCTGTAAACGACCAGATGATATGACAAGAACTAATTTAGCTATTCTGAATGCATATATTCATAGATTAATGGCTGGCTTTCTCTACAGGATTGAGGATGAACTAAGGAATCTTGGTTATAGGAAGCCGCTTATGACTGCCCACGTTAATGGAGGTGTGGTAAGCATTAGTAAAACTAGACCTATCGACACTGTAGGGTCAAGCCCTGTAGCTGGAATGTTTGGGTCACTTTATTGGTCAAAATTATATGGGCTTAAAAACGTGGTTACAGTAGAGATAGGCGGCACTAGCTTTGATGTGGGGCTAATAATTGACGGCTCTCTTTACACTCATGAGAGGGCAATTTTCGGTTTGCCAGTTAAGATCCCCATTGTGGAGGTAGTATCTATAGGGCTTGCGGGTTCATCAATAATTAAAGTTGAGGGAGACCATGTAAAGATAGGCCCTGAGAGCGTAGGCTCGGTACCTGGTCCTGCCTGCTATGATACAGGTGGCTTAGATCCCACGGTGCTTGACGCTGATGTTGCTGCTGGAAGAATAAATCCAGACTACTTCCTAGGCGGGAAAATAAAACTTAATGCTAAAAGAGCTGAGGAAGTTATTGAGAGGATAGTTGCGCAATCCCTTAGTGTTAGTGTTAAAGAATCTCTCCTGAAGATACTTGATAAATTTGTTGAGCAGGGAGTCTCATTTATAGAGGATAGGGTAAGGCTAACTGGAAAGTCCATCAACGATTTTGTAGCGTTTATATATGGTGGTATGGGTCCAGCTCATTGCCTTGAAATTCTTGAGAAACTGGGCATTTCAAAAGCTTATGTATTTCCGTTTAGCTCAGTTTTTGGAGCTTTCGGTTCATCATTAATGGGCGTATTGCACTACTATGAAGAGTTTAAGATTTTGCCTCTAATAATCAATGGGAACCTTTCACTCTCAATTAATGAGTTTAACAAAATTGTAGGAAGGATGATTGAAGCAGCTTATAGAGATTTAGAGGGTGAGGGCTTTAAAAGAGAGGATATCTCACTAGAGCTAGAGTTGGAAATAAAGGAGGGGGGGAGAATAACGGTCATACAGTCACCTCACACTATTTTGAGGGAAATAAGTGATGTGGAAGATGTTCGAAGGGTATATGAGGAAAAAATTCAAAGAGAGGCGGTGAACGCGATCATAGAAATTTTTAGGCTTAAGGCTAGAGTTTCATTACCCCACTTTACGCCTTCACGATATAGCTTAAGTCCCTCTGACTCAAAAAACGCTCTAAAGGGTAAAAGAACTGTTTTATGGTTGGATGGGGAAGCCGTAACTGAAATTTATGAATTTGAAAAGCTTAAACCAGGTTCCATCATTGAGGGCCCGGCTATACTTGAAGGCGTTGATACTACTTATGTTATACCTAAAAGGTGGGTGTTTAAAGTAGATGAATATGCAAATGGTTTAATAGAGAGAATATGAGGTGATGACTTTGGGTTATAAAGTTAAAATAACGGAATATCTTGAGATAGACTTAGAGAAGGAAATTTGGTGTTGCGCTAAATGTGGTTATGAATTAATATCAGCCAGAGAAAACTATAAAAAAGGATGCTTAGTCTACGATAGAGAACCCAGCGAAATATGGAGACCTGCCGTAGAGGGACAAAAAGAGTATAGTTTAACATATAGTTCGGAACTTTGTCGTATAGTTGAATTTTATTGTCCTAATTGTGGAACACTCATAGAAACCGAAGTTCTCCCTCCAGGCCATCCCATAACCCATGATATAGAACCAGATTTAGACGCGCTTAAAGAGAGATTCTTAGGTAAGAGGGGGTCTATTAGAAATGAGTGAGGGGTCTAAGAAGTGGATAAACAGCATAGATGTTGACATCGGAGGGACTTTTACTGATTGCTTTGTAGTATTTGAGGGTAAAATCGCATTCGCTAAAGCTTACACTACACCTTATAATCTATCAATTGGTTTTATGAGAGCTATAGAAGATGTTGCAAAGAAACTGAAGATTTCAGTAACCGAACTACTTAACAAGACTGATATTATCCGGTACTCGACCACAATAGCGATGAATAGGTTAATAGAGAGAAAAGGTCCAAGGTTAGGGTTAATAACTACGGAGGGGTTCGAGGACATGATATTGATTGGAAAGGGTTCGCAATGGCAGGATGGGCTAAAAGTTAGGGAAAAAATTGCTTTACCATTGGTTTCAAAGCCTGAGCCCCTGATTCCAAGAAAACTTATAGTCGGGGTTAGGGAGAGAATTGATTGCTTTGGAAATGTTGTAGTGCCGTTAGATGAAGAAGATGTGCGAAACAAGGTACGCTATCTAGTAAACCAAGGCGTAAGGGGAATAGTGGTTTCGCTTTTATGGTCTTTCCTTAATCCGGTGCACGAGCTGCGTGTTAGGGAAATAATATATGAGGAATACCCAGAGTTTTACGCCGGAAATGTCTCCGTAGTGCTTTCTCATGAAGTTTTACCAAAGATAGGCGAATACCCAAGGACTATGGCGGCGATACTAAACGCTTATCTTCACCGCTCGATGAGGGAGGAGTTAACAAGCTTATATAATGAACTTAGGAGGCGTGGTTATAAGAGACCGCTTAGGATAGTTCATAATACTGGTGGTATCGGTGACTTATTCACCACCACAGCGATAAGAACATATAATTGCGGGCCCATCGCAGGTTTAATTGGCAGCCTATATGTAGCTAAGGAGTTCTATGGACTAGAAAATGTTATAGCCACCGATATGGGTGGAACAAGTTTTGATATAGGATTACTAATAGCGGGGAAAGTGCCAGTCTATACATGGGAGCCAGTTATTGATAGATGGTTAGTAGGTCTGAGTTATTTAGAGTCCAAGTCAATAGGAGCTGGTGGCGGCTCAATAGCTTGGATACACCCAGCTTATAAAACGCTACACGTAGGACCACAAAGCGCCGGAAGTTTTCCTGGACCTGCATGTTATGACCGAGGTGGTGAGGAGCCCACAGTAACAGATGCTGATTTAGTACTAGGATACTTAAACCCTGAGTACTATTTTGGAGGAAGAACTAAGTTAAACATGGAAAAAGCGCGGAAAGTTATAGAAGAAAAACTGGCAAAGCCTTTGGGAGTCGATGTGACGGAGGCGGCCTACATGATTAAGAGGGTGGTTGATGGTAATATGGGGGGCGCAATAGTAAGGGAGACCGCTCTGAGGGGTTATGATCCTAAGGAGTTTGTGCTATTTGCCTACGGTGGAGCTGGTCCAACTCACGTCTGTGGCTACATGGAATACGTAAAGCCTAAACGCTCTATAGTTTTCACTTTTTCACCAGTTTTCTGCGCATTTGGTTCCTCCGTACTTGACTTTGTTCACTTTTATGAAAGAAGTATCCGCCTATATGTAAGGGAACCTGGGATCGAGCATAAATTTGTTTTAGAGACTGAGAAGTTTAACGAAGTTGTAATGGACCTTCAAGAAAACGCGTTGAAGGAATTGAAAGCCGAAGGCATAGACATAGAAGTATATCCGCCAATATTCAGCCTAGAATTGGACATGAGATTTGCGCAGCAAATACATGTTGTAAGGATACCATCTCCAAGAATATTAATTAAAAATCATGATGACGTAAAGGCTGTATATGAGGCTTTCATTCAACAATACGCAATACAGCACGGAGCATTAGCGGTAGACCCTTATGGAGGAGTTGTCATTGAAGGAATGCTATTAAAAGCCATTGTACCCTTACCAAAAATTAGATTGCCAACATATCCTAAGGGAAATAAAGATCCTTCTCCACGCGCATATAAGGGTAAGAGACCAGCATATTTTGAGGAACTTGGAGGCTTTTACAACACGCCGTGTTTTCAATGGGATTTCTTGGAGAGCGGAAATAGAATAGAGGGGCCTGCTATTATAGAAGGCGAATACAGCACTCTAATTTTACCACCTGGCAGGACATTAAATGTGGATGAATACTTAAATATAGTAATTGAGTAATATTTGGGAGGCGTTAAGTATGTTTTCAGCTGTTAAGAAATGGGCAATGACGCCCGACGACGCATTGGAATTATTAAAGCCAGAAAAGCCTACAGAGGAGGAGCTTCGAGCTGCTGAGAAAATTTCCTTAGAAGATTACTCCATATATCTTGAACGATTAAACAACTTCTGTGAAGAGGCTAAGGAAACCTTCGTGCGTTCAGGCGTGACCACAATGTTACGTAGTGGGGATCTAGCAGTTGGAATCTATACATTTAACGGAGATTTAGTAACAGCGCTTTGCGGCACATTCCTTCACACAGTTACTATAACTCCAATGATAAAGTTCATACTGAAACGGTACAAACACCTTGTAAAGGATGGAGATGTTTGGTTCCATAACGACCCCCTCTATGGAGGCATCCATCCAATGGATAATTACTGTGCGATGCCCGTTTTCTCTGGTAATAAACTGATCGCTTGGGTATCTGCTGCTGTTCACGAAGCAGAGGTAGGCGCAACTGATCCAGGAATGCCAGCTAACGCAAGGTCACGTTATGATGAGGGTTACATATTCTCGCCTATAAGGATAGTTGAAAATTATCAAATAAAGGAAGATTTAGTAGAAGCTATTGCTAATAGAACCAGAACACCCAGGGCGGTCTCGCTGGATATTAGAGCTAGAATAGCAGCATGTGATCGTCTCCGCTCTCGAATAATTGAGCTTGCAAGAGAGAAAGGTGCGGACTTCATTATAGGTCTGCTACGAAAAATTATTATGGAGGCCGAAAGAGGGGTACGTGAAAAAGTAAAGAGGTGGCTTGACGGAACCTTTAGAGCTGTAGTTTTTCAGGATGTTATTGGCACTTATCCTAGCTTAGTAAAGGCTACGTTAACTGTTAGAAAGAGGGGTGATTATATACTCTTCGATTTCTCGGAGGGAACTTCGCCTGAAAACCCAACTGCCTATAATACTTTCGGGCATGTTACAGCGGCACATGTAATTCAGATACTATATGGCTGGATACACTACGACTTGGCTCCATGCGGGGCTTTATGGAATGTGTATAATTTTAAGTTTAAGAAGGGAACAATACTTCATGCAAGTGAGGAAGCCGCTACAAATAAGGGTACCCCTCTTAACGTAATAACCTTTTACTTAACTCTCGCCTCTCTCTCCAAAATGATGTATGTGGATGAAGAAAGTCGCCTCCGTAATGTTGCAATCGGTATAGCCAGTAGTCACTCTGATGTTATCTTATCCGGCATAAATCAGTGGGGTGAACCCTTCACCGACTTTCATGGCATTGCTTTTAACTCATGTGGTTGGGGGGCAAGGGCTGTTCGAGATGGTGTAGATGCAGCTTCATTCATCCACTGCCCTTGGGGAAAGGCCCCTGATGTTGAAGAAGTAGAAAGGGAGATGCCTCTCCTGCATCTTTTCATGGGTCATGTAATAGACTCAGGTGGCTTTGGGAAGTACCGAGGAGGGTCTGCAAGCTCTACTGTTTTTATACATTACGGTAAAACTCCTCTAATATGGACCCCCTTTGGTGCCGGAGATCTAGTACCTATAGGCAGCGGGCTTTTCGGGGGATACCCAGGAAGAGCGCTAGCTGACTTAAAAATTAGGAACTGCAATATATTAGAGCGTCTGAGAGGAGGCGATAAAGATACCCCAAAAACATTCATCGAGTACTTCAGTTCAAAAGCATTGGGTGGAAAACGAGAAGTTACGCATACAGCGCTCGGCGGAATTACAGGCCCGCTTTTCCCCGGAGATCTAGCTGTTACAAGCAGTGGTGGCGGTCAAGGTTATGGCGACCCATTGGAAAGAGATCCGGACCTTGTAATCAAAGACCTTGAAAATGGTGTAATTTCCGAGTGGACAGCTCGTAATATATATAAGGTGGCCTATGACCCTGAAACATTAGAAGTTGATTATGAAGAAACCCAAAGACTAAGACAACAGGAGCGGGAGCTCAGAAAGAAACGTGGAAAAAGATATGAAGAATGGATAAAAGAGTGGGAGAAGAAGGCTCCGCCGCAGGAATTTCTTAAATTTTATGGAAAATGGCCTACTGCTGAACCTTAATTAGGAGTTGGTCATCTGACGCCTAAAGAGATCCTAAGAAACTATTTTGAAAGCGGGAGCATTTTAAGACCTCTGTTAATTCCCCTGATATTTTCTTATGCTGCAAAGCTACAAAAGGTTGACTTAAAATCTTTTTACACTAACCCAACTATACTCACTAATACCTTGTATAATGCATGGAAGTTTTTCCGATACGATGGCATCATCAATTATATTGACGAAACTTTAGAGCTTGAAGCCCTCGGTTGTAGAGTAGATTGGTGCAATGAACAATATATTATTGTGGCTAAGCCCCAAGATCCAGAAAATTTAACTTGGAAGAACATTAAGGAGAGGGGCAGGATACCAATTGCAATAGAAGTTATTAGGAGACTTAAAGTAATGGTTAAGGATGAATGTATTATAATTGGTGTCCTCAGGGGGCCTTTTTCGCTCTTAAATGACTTAGATATGAAGGAAAACAGAAAAAATCTCTTACAAAGAATTATTAATACGGAACTTGAGATCTGCCAAGCTTATTGTGAGGCAGGAGCCGATTTAATACTTATACTTGAAAAAAGATTGCCCTCAGATGAGGAAACATTATATGAATATATGAAGGATTTAGTCCCCCTGCGAAATGTAGCCAACTTTTTTGAAGCTCGACTTATACTTTCATTAAAAGAAATGGAAATGCCGCAAGCTCTTAATATTCTGCAAGACTCTATAGATGGAATGATTTTAGGAGATCAACAAAACCTTAGTCAAATTAAAGTACCATTAGGATTATCGATTTCGAACGATCTCCTTTATGATGGGGAAAAAATTATACGCCTTCTTCAGCAAAAACTAGAAGGCGGAATAAAACCCTTCATATTAACAACTAAGGAGGAAGTTCATAACATATCGATATACTCCCTTAAAAATTCTATTAATGCCTTAAAATCTTTAAAGCTTGGATAATGATTTACAGCTGGTAAGAAAACAGCGCCATTACTTGCAATTAAAATCTTTCAAGGCGAATTCTCATATTTATCCTGCTTGGAGACATCAGATTTTAATGCTTCCCTCAATGTTTTAATGTATTTCCTTGAGGTTATTGTCCAGCCGAAGAGCTGGTTAATGTTCCACAAGGTAACTCTTCTTGTATACTTCGGACCTATAGCTTCAGAGCAATCAGATATCACAATTGGCCAGAAATCCCTAAAGAAGGCGTCACGAACAGTAGACTCCACGCAAATGTTTAGAGCGATCCCTGTAAAGAAAAGATATTTTATATTTAAGCTTCTTAATATCTCCTCCAATTCAGTGTTAACGAAGCCGCTATACCTTTGTTTGTCAATAATGATCTCTCCTGGAAGCGGTTTAACTTCATCGATTATTTCGGTGCCCCACTTTCCCTTAATCAGTAGCTTATCCCTAAGATCTGGTTTTTTGCGTAGAAGTACAAGACCATATTCTTTCCAATAATTAGGAGATTCTATCCCACCAGAATCAGATAGGTCCTGCGAATATGCTTGTCTTAAATATATTATCTTAAGGCCGCATCTTCTAGAATAATTCAGTACATTCTTGAGAGGCTTAATTATGCGCCTAAGCCTTAATATATCGAAGCCAATTAAGTCAAACATGCCGCCAGGGCTTAAGAAAGCATTTTGCATATCAACAACAATCAATGAGGATCTAAAAAGATCAATGCTTATAGGCTCCGGCTCCGTAGGGAACTCCAAACTCGTCATAATAACATGTTTTTATAAAGGAGCAATATTTAAGATTTTAGAGTCTCTTAAATCCTCCTCCACAGTTACTGTTTAATGTTGCTAAGCTAAATTTTATTATTTCTGTAAAATAAAAATTTGCGAGGAGTTTTATATATCACCTATTATTTCATCCTTTTGGCCAGGGAGGTTTCGGAATCCAGTCTGCGCTCCTCCACTCTAGCGGCCAAACGACTTCCATCATTTCTCCGCCTTGATATTGAACTACCCAGCCGTTTCCTTCGAAGTCAAAGTAGAAGTTTTCCATGTTGAATTTTGCTGGACCCACAACAGTATCAAAAGTTTCTTTGGCAAGAGCGTCTCTAATCTTCGTTCTATCAAGAAGACCATACTTCTCAACTGCCTTAAAGTAAAATTGATCTACAGCATATATGGGGCCAAAGTGTGGCGTAGGTATGAGGTTAAAACGCTCCCTATATCTCCTAACCAGTTCCCTCAGTTCAGGCGTGTTATGTGCGTGGGCGCCACCATGGTAAAAGCACATTCCTTTAAGTATTTCAGTACCGAAGGTGCCTACCATCAACGAGGGATAGTTTGTGCCAGGACCGCTAAACCAGATTCTTGGATTAAAACCTAGCGCCATACTTTGCTTTATAAGCAATATAGTGTCCGCTGGATAGGAGCAGGCAATTAATGCGTCAACATTAGCCTCCATTAGCTTCTTAATGAGTGGAGATAGGTCCTCAACGCCTAATGGGTACATTTCATATATGACGGGAATATTGCCCCTCGCATATAGCTCCCTGTAAAACGCTCCAGCGTGCTCTATGCCATGTAGGTCACCAATGTATATTATGCCTATTGTTTTAGCTCCCGCCCACTGAAGGAAATCCGCCATATATTTAGCCTCAAAAAACGGTTGGCATAGGAATAAGAAGGCCCATTTTAATTCACCTCGCCTTATACTATGTACTAACTGGTCACTTCCACAAGCTATAGCAATAAGCGGGTATCCATATTTCTCATATAATGGTGCAACGGCAAAGTTCTGCGAAGTACCCCATGGTGCAAACATTAGGTCTACTTTATCTACAACCATAGCTTTTTCAGTCAGTCTGATAAGTGTTTCAGCATCACTCTTAGAATCATATGTTCTTAGCTCCACTAGGAGCTTTTTGCCGTACTCGGGGACATAAAGCCCACCCTTAGCGTTTACATCCTCAATGAAGAACTGGTGAGCTGTAATGAGGAGGGGATATGCGCCTGCGGCAAAGGGTCCACTAAATGCATCAACGTATCCTACAACTACTTTATCCTTTGGCGGTAAAGCTGGGCCCGGTGCTGAAGGGGCTAATAAGAAGAAATAATAGAGAACACCAGCAACAATTATTACAACCACAATAGCGATAATTATTACTTGCAATTTAGTTAGAACTCCCTTTTTCATTTTTTCACCAAAAATTCTTCCTAACCATTTTTAAGAGATAATATAGAAATATATAAGATTTATGATAAGCGGGAGGACGCGAGATCTTAAATTTAGATTTTACAATTCTATTAAGCTGGATGAAGCAATTTACATAAGCACAAGTATGGGTTATGCTAAACCAGAGGAACAACATTTGCCTGGAATCTTTATATTTTTTAGCATTCTTCTTCCTACATCAGTGAAGAAAAAAGAGGGCACTTATATAGAGTTTAAAGAGAGAAAATTTATAATTTTACGAAAAACTTTATATAATGATCTTCTTATTTAAAAATCAGGGGTTATTGATGTTTATCTCCCTTTTTCTTGACATATTAATTGGGGGTCTTATTTTAGGAGCTCTTTACTCGCTTATTTCTGTTGGCCTAAATTTACAGTATGGTGTTATGAGAATACTTAATGTGGCACATGGAGACTTTTTAATGTTAGGCGCATATGTAACTTATTTTTGCGTAACTCTCTTTGGTCTGAATCCATTTACCTCACTTATAGTGGTTGGCCCCCTCATGTTCTCAGCGAGTTTCATGATTTACATGATAACACTACGAAGGATAGTAAGGCAAGCCAGATCCTCTGAAGAGGTAGAGCTTAACTCTCTTCTCTTATCTTTTGGGTTGTCTTTTGTAATTCAGAATTTTGCCATGATTCTGTGGACGGCGAACTATAGAGGCTATGAGACTTCTTCCCTTGGCATAATAAACATTTTAGGAGCATCCTTCGAAATTTATAGAATTCTAATGGCCACAGTCTCTTTAACTATTAACATCATCTTATACTTATTTCTGAAGTTTACTAACGTAGGGCTGGCTATGAGAGCCATAGTAGATAACCCTGAAGGAGCTCAGCTTGTCGGGATTAATCCACACAATGTTTATGTCCTTTCATTCGGCATAGGTACTGTGCTCAGTGCTTTCGCCGGCTCCCTTATTAGTATATATACGGCGATAAACCCTTTCATGGGCTACCCTTACACAATAATCGCCTTAATCCTCATAATACTGGCTGGTATTGGGAGCTTTAAGGGTAACATTGTCGGAGGCTTTATAGTGGGATGTCTTGTATACATAACCTTAAGGCTTATACACTCAGCCCTTGCCCTTGTCGTCGTCTATGCTGCCCTTATACTAATACTCCTATTAAGACCGCGCGGTCTTTTTGCAAGGTGAGAATCATGTCTAACAATAGATTAAAGAAAAATATGTTATTGAGATATGCATCATTATTGATCTTTGCTTTACTCGCAGCTATGCCTCTACTCCTATCAACCTATTATGTCTCGTTATTGTTAAGTGTTATGTTGTGGCTTGGGATCACGGTAAGCTGGCATTTCTTCTCAGGTAACACTAAGTATATTTCCCTAGGATCCGCAGCATTTTTCGGAACTGGTGTGTATACTACCGCGATTTTTCAGAGAAGTATGCCATTTCTAAGCGTTCTTCTCCTAGCTTACGCATTAACATTTATTTTTGCATTTGCAGTTGGAGCCGTAACTTTAAGATTAAAGGGAATTTACTTCACCATATTCACATTTGGTTTAGCTGAGCTACTGAATAATGCAATATTGTTCTGGGAGATGAGGGTAACTGGGACTCGCGGCAGATTTATAATGCCAATGGACATTTACTACTACATCTTAGTAATCACACTAATAGTGCTAACATCTATAATGTTTCTAAGAAAAACGAGATTAGGTCTCGCATTGAGGGTGATAGGGGAGAACGAAGATGTTGCAGAACATTTTGGCGTCAATACCACCCTCTACAAAATCTTTGGATTCGCTTTCAGCAGCGCCTTCATTGGCGTGCTGGGAGCGGCCTTCGCCCCAAGGTGGGGTTATATAGATTCTGGGATCGCCTTTAACTCACTATATTCATTTATGCCAGTGATTATGACGTTATTTGGAGGTATGGAAACTTTTCTTGGACCTATAATAGGAGCCATAACAATTTCATTGCTAGAAGAGTATCTATTAACGAATTTTAAAAGCTATTTTATGCTAATTTTGGGACTAATAATGATAACAATAATATTAGTGATGCCAGAAGGAATAACCGAGAGGTTCCGAAAAACTATTAGACGCCTAGGTAGGCTTCTTTAATATGCTCATTGTTTAGAAGCTCAGAACCACTTCCTTCAAGTACAACCTTTCCTGTTTCGAGGACATATGCATAGTCAGCGAGTTTTAAAGCACGATAAATATTCTGTTCAGATAAGAGGATACCTAATCCATATTCGTCTTTAAGTCTTCTTATAGCCTTAAAAACTTCTAGGCTAATTTTTGGTGAAAGACCTTGCGAAGGCTCATCAAGCATTAGCAGCTTGGGATTAGACATGAGACTACGAGCTATAGCTAGCATTCTCTGCTCACCACCGCTTAATGTTCCAGCCAGTTGTCCCCTTCTTTCCCTCAAAATTGGAAATAAATTGTAAACTATCTCCAGCATCTCTCTCATTTTCCCTGTTTTAACACCATAGGAACCTAAAATTAGGTTCTCGTAAACCGTACAGTTAGTAAAGAGCTTTCTATCCTCAGGAACTAAGGATATCCCAAGCTTCACAATTTCATAGGGTGGTAGGGCTAATATTTCCTTCCCCTCAAAGATTATGCTTCCTGAAAAGGGCTTTAAAAACCCAATTATAGTGTTCATTAGCGTCGTTTTTCCAGAACCATTAGGACCTATCAAAGCTACTATCTCCTTACCTTTTACATTTAATGAAACATCCCAGAGAACCTGCAGAATGCCCCGCTTGACATTTAAACCCTTAACTTCCAGCATACTCTTCACCCAAATAAGCCCTTATGACATTTAAGTCATTACATACTTCTTTAGGTTCACCTTCAGCTATTTTCATTCCCTCATTAAGCACTACAACGCGGTCCGATAAGCCCATAACGGCGCGTATATTATGCTCAATAATTATCATAGTAATCCCCTCTTCACGCAACTCCTGAATCAAATTAGCGCAATCAACAGTTTCTTTAGGGTTTAGCCCGGCCATAACCTCATCTAATAAAAGAAGTTTAGGTCTCGTGGACAGCGCCCTCGCAAGTTCAAGCATCCTTTGCTCGAAAATAGTCAAATTTGAAGCAAGCATTGAACTCTTCGCGGAAAGGCCCACCTTCCACAATATATTTTTGACGTCACTCTCTATTAAGCTCCTATCCTTCCAATCACTTCGCCCAAAGAAAGCTGCCGTGAACACATTCTCATACACAGTCATACGGGGGAATAGTTTAGGAATCTGGAAAGTTCTAGCAATCCCAAGCCTGCATACTTCATGGGGCTTAAGGCCAGTTATATTTACACCCTTAAACTTGACTATACCGGTAGTTGGAGGGAAGGTTCCAGTGATCAC
>Ga0209394_1001287_pt1 | contig 15187 bp, 15 predicted proteins | sample JNZ201metaG_FD_184122 | JGI IMG/M metagenome (GOLD analysis project Ga0209394, IMG submission 184122) | Hot spring microbial communities from Jinze hot spring, China to study Microbial Dark Matter (Phase II) - JNZ 20120812A (SPAdes) (version 3) ... | reverse complement strand
GCTAATTCTTGTGGAGCTACGCTGTAGCCATATCTCCAACTCCATCCTGGGTTCTGATCTATATCCGGTCCGCCCGCTTTTAAATAAGCTGCCCAGATTAGTTCACTGCAATAGTAGCTGGAACCTTCAATCTCTTTTCCTCCCACATACGTTAACCATTTGTAGTCATACGGAAGGCCTACTTTGCTTTTTGCCCAATTAATCGCGTTATTTCTTACAGCGTCAGTAGTCGAAACCCTGTAAACTGCAACTTCGCTTGCCTTGTTAACCATTGAAACTGGAACGATTCTCACTCCATCTTTCCAAGCTTCAATCATTTGTCCATTGCCTATATACATCGCTGCATGGTGCCAATATCCCACGATATTACCAAAAGTTTCCTCAAGCCATCCTGCACATCCTCTACACAGTATTATGTCGCCCGGTCTTAAAATTCCCAGATTAAGATTGTTGCATCTCCGCTCCACTCTTCAGGAACTAAGGCATTTGCTGGACAAAGCAAACCCAGGAGGATTAAAAATCCTACTACCTCTCGCATGATTAAATTGCAACACTAACTTTTATATATACTTTTCGTAGGTTATAATTATTAAATGTTAAATATTATTTCATGTTTTTCCTAAAATATTTGCATTTTTAGCTTTGTTATAGAGTTTTATAAATTGATCTTAAAAATCCGTCTCCGAGCTCGCTTTAGCTCCCACACCAATCAGCTAGCCAATTGCGAGCAATTTCATCGCATTTTCATCTGCCTCATAAATTCTGTATTTCGCAAACCCTGTTATTGCATGAAAAACTCTTCTCCCTTTTTTTCTTGAATGGTGCTTAAGATCGTGTTCTTTCCATTCATTTTCAAAAATTTCAGCCCTGCAATTGAACTTGGAACCTCTCAAATACCATATTCGCTCACATAAGGAATTAGTCTTCTTCTGAGCATTTTTAACAATTCTTCGAGCTTTTTGCTTCAATTCGCCGTGATCGACAGTTCTGGGTTTCGATGCTCACTTTTTCTCCATCATAAATCCTGCTCAAGGGATCTGCTATTCTCACAACTTTGCGAGATTTACGCTTGGTCGTGAACACAAAACAACTTCCATTTCGCTGTAAGAACACAAGTTAAAGAGGGGAAACTTTGGGTAAATTTTTTAATCCAGATAAAATGTAAGGGTATGCTTCCTCAACGATACTCTCCAAAAGAGCTCGAAGCCGAAATATTCAGGTTCTGGAAGGAGAACAAGATTTATGAGAAGCTCAAGAGCAGAGGAGGAAAGAAGTTTTACTTTGTTGACGGTCCTCCATACACGACTGGCAGAATCCACTTGGGAACCGCATGGAACAAGATAATAAAGGATGTCGTGCTCCGCTACTTGAGAATGCGCGGCTATAACCCTACGGATACGCCAGGCTGGGACATGCATGGGCTTCCAATTGAGGTTAAGGTTGAGCAGGAGCTTGGCTTTAGAAACAAGAGGGACATAGAGAACTTCGGAGTTGAGAAGTTTGTGAAGAAATGCATGGAGTATGCGCTGAGGAACAAGGAATCGATGACGAGTCAATTCAAATCGCTTGCAGTTTGGATGGACTGGGAAAATCCGTATATGACGATTAAAGCCGAATACATGAACTCTGCATGGTTTACGATAAGAAAAGCGTTCGAAAAGGGTTTACTTTCTAGGGAACTAATGGTTGTGAATTGGTGCCCTCGTTGTGAGACAGCGTTGGCGGATGCTGAAGTTGAGTATGCGGAGAGGGAAGATCCATCGATCTACGTCAAATTCAGATTGAAAAACGGAGGTTACATCCTCGTATGGACTACGACGCCTTGGACGATTCCAGCGAACATGGCTGTTGCTGTGAACCCGAACTTCGAATACGTGAAAGTCAGAGCATACCGCAATGGGATTGCTGAAGAAGTGATAATAGCGAAGAAACTCGTTGAAACGCTTTCGAAGGGCTACGAAAGATGGGAAGTGATTGAAGAGGTTTTGGGAAAAGACTTGGAGGGACTTGAATATGAGCACCCGCTCGCAGAAGAGGTGCCTTTGCAAAGGAATTACAGGCATAGAGTTGTTCTCGCAGACTTTGTCTCTGCGGAAAACACGGGTTGTGTCCACATCGCTCCTGCCCATGGTATAGAAGATTTTGAGCTCTCTTTGAAGTATGGGATCGAAGTCTTCAATCCAGTTGACGAACGCGGAGTTTTCAACGAGCTCGCTGGAAAATACAGCGGGCTTAGTATAAAAGAGGCAAACGAAATTATTATAGACGATCTCTATAGAAAAGACTTGCTTGTTGCGGAAGAGAAGATTTTCCACCGCTACGGGCACTGCTGGAGGTGCAAGACTCCGATCGTCTTCAGAGCAACGGAGCAGTGGTTCATAAAGATATCCGCACTGAAGGAAAAGATGCTCGAAGAGATAGAGAAAGTTCGGTGGATCCCAGAGTGGGCTGGAACTGCGAGGTTCAAAGATTGGATAAGCAACGCAAAGGACTGGTGCATAAGCAGACAGCGCTACTGGGGAATACCTTTACCAATATGGGTCTGTGATTGCGGAAAAATGAAGGTTTTAGGCAGTATAAACGAGGTCCCATGGCAAGAAGATCTCGATCTGCATAGACCAAAGATAGACGAAGTGACCTTCAAATGCGAGTGCGGTGGAGAGATGAAGAGGGTGAAAGACGTCTTCGACGTCTGGTTCGACAGCGGAGTTGCGAGCTGGGGAAGCATTTCTTATCCGCTCAGAGAGGACAAGTTTTATCTTTGGCCGGCTGATTTCATAACCGAGGGGCACGATCAAACAAGGGGTTGGTTCTACTCTCAGCTCGGGGCATCGATCATCTGCTTCGACAAGGCTCCGTATAAGGCTGTGCTGATGCACGGCTTCACGTTGGATGAACAGGGAAGGAAGATGAGCAAGAGCCTTGGAAACGTCGTTGAACCTGAAGAAGTTGTAGACCAAATAGGAGTCGACTGCTTTAGGCTCTACGTTCTCAGCTCTGCAATCTGGGAAGATCTGAAGTTCAGCTGGGAAGAAGCGAAGAACGTGCTAAGGATGATCAACGTTTTCTGGAACGCGATAAGGTTCGCATACACATACATGAGCATCGATAAGTTCAGGCCAGGACACGAAATCGTTACTCTTGAAGATCGTTGGATCCTTTCAAGGCTTGAAAAATTCAACAAAGAAGCGATTGAAGCGATGGAAAAATACCACTTGCACAAAGTCGTTCGAAACTTCTTCGAATTCGTTATCGACGACTTCAGCAGATGGTATATTCCCTTGATTCGTCAGAGAGTATGGGAAGAAAGGGAGTCAAAGCAGAAGCTTTCAGCCTACGAAACGATGTTTAGGGTTATCGATAAAACTCTGAGAATAATAGCCCCATTTGCTCCACTTTTATCGGAGTGGCTTTATCAGCGTTTTGTGAAATCTTTTAGAGAAGGAGAAGAGAGCATTTTCATGGAAAGCTATCCTGAGCCGAATGAGGCGATGATAGACAAGGAAATCGAGGAAAAAATGAACCTCGCAAGAGACATCGTTGAAGCGACTGCCTCTGCAAGAAGCAAGGCTGGAATAAAGCTTAGATGGCCACTAAAGGAGCTATTCTTAGAAACAAACGCAGATTTGGGTGAGCTCAAAGAGTTGATAGCCAAGATGTGCAACGTAAAGGAAGTGAAGCTTGGAGCACCAAGGAAAGAGATAATACTGAAGCCTGATTTCAAGAAAGTTGGAAGGGTTTTGAAGGGTAAAACTAAGGACTTTGCGGATTTTCTCTCCAAGCTCAAAGAGTTGCCAGAGGATATCGAGTTCGATGGTGTGAAAGTTGAGAAGGAATGGATCATAGTAGAAGAAAGACTTCCAGCAAACTACGTTTCGACAGATTTTTCAAGGGGCAGAGTTTACTTGAGCGTTGAAATCGATGAAGCTTTGCAGAGAGAGGCTTTTGCGAGAGAATTCGTTCGTAGAATTCAGCATATGAGAAAGGAGCTCGATTTGAAGGTTGAAGAATTCATCGAAACGTTCATCGACGCAGATCCAAAGCTTGTTGAGGGATGGGTGGATTACATAAAGAACGAAACACGTTCTGTGAGGCTCATCTTCGGGAAAGCCGAAGGCTACGTAAGAGAGTGGGAGATAGAAGATTTGAAAGTGGCGATAGGAATACGCAGATGCACCTCGAGCAGTGGTTGAAAATCTACGAAGAGATCCTTAGAGACTTTGGTTTCTCAAAGGAAAGAGACGAGGAGTCTGCAAAGCTAATCGCAGAACTCGGAAGAAATAAACTGCTCGACTCAAGTGTTCTTGAATGCATAAGGGGGAAGGATGTTGCAGTGATCGGCGGAGCTTACGAGAACGAGAAAATAAAGGAGGATTTCGTAATAACCGCTGGGAAGGCGATCGAAAAAGTCTCTTTGATCCCTTCCGTTCATGTCACAGACCTTGAAGAACCTTTAAAGAAGCTTTTAGAGCTTGAAAAGGAAGGATGCATCCTCGTGATCCACGCGCATGGGGATAACATGCATAGAATAAAAGAGGTTGTTCCAAGGCTTAAAAGCTTCGTTGCAACGACCCAAAGCAAACCTTTCGATAGAGTCTACAACTTCTGCGGTTTCACCGACGGTGATCGAGCAGTTTTGATCGCGAAGAAGTTTGGGGCGAAGAAAATAACCCTTTATGGCTTTGACTTTGAAAAAGCGGAAGGAACAAAGCTCAAAAAACTCAAATGGGCGAAGAAGATATTGGAGATCGAAGGATGCATCCCGCAAAAGTCCAGTTGAGGGGATTTGATGGCGAAGAGATTTTGGAGATTCTAAAATCTGTTGAGAAAGCAGAAGTTGTTTGGTCAAGGGACGGAGTAGATCTTTTTTTCGAGAATGTAGACGATGCAAGGATTTTTGTCTCGAAATTGAAAAAGAGATTCAGAGTTGCATCAAAAATGAGCACGGAAAGTCTTGGATTCAAATCGAGGGCGAGATACCTTTTTGTTTACTCGGTTAGAAAATTGAAATAGCTTTTATACCCAAACAGCAAGCTCAGAAGGTGAAAGAGCTCATAATGAAACATATTGCGATAAACTCCGCAAAGTTTGGAAAAGCAGACGAGAAAGCGGTGATTGGGAAAGTTATCGCTGAAAAACCCGAACTCAAGGCAAGGGTAAAGGAACTGATACCGCTTGTGCGAGAATGTATTCAAGAGTTCGAGATGCTCAACGAACAGCAGAAAAAAGAACTTGTAAGCAAATACTACACTGAGAAAAAAGGTTCCGAAAGAGAGCTCAGCTTGCCACCGCTCCCCAAAGCTGAAAAAGGGAAAGTAGTGATGAGATTTGCCCCAAATCCAAATGGTCCGCCAACTCTTGGCTCAGCGAGGGGAATAATAATCAACGGTGAATACTGTGAGATCTATGATGGAAAATATATAATAAGATTTGATGACACAGATCCGAAGACAAAGCGCCCGATGCTCGAAGCTTACGACTGGTATCTCGAAGATGTGGAGTGGCTTGGTTACAAGCCTGACGAGGTAATCTATGCGTCTAAGAGAATTCCAATCTACTACGATTATGCAAAGAAACTTATAGAGCTTGGGAAAGCTTACGCTTGTTTTTGTAAGCGTGAGGAGTTCAAGAAATTCCGGGATACAGGAGTTTCTTGCCCACATAGAGAAAGCGAGATCGAAAAGAATCTCGAAGTCTGGGAAAAAATGCTTGAAGGTTTTTACAAAGAAGGGGAAGTCGTTCTGCGAATAAAAACAGACATGTCTCACAGAGATCCAGCGGTTCGTGACTGGGTTGCGTTCAGGATAATCTACACTCCCCACCCACTCGTCGGTGATGCTTATTTCGTTTACCCAACGCTCGACTTTGAGTCTGCGATCGAAGACAAGCTGTGTAACACGACGCATATTCTGCGTGGCAAGGATTTACGAGATTCCGAGCTTAGACAGAGGTATATTTACGAATACCTCAACTGGGAGTATCCGGTGACTTTGCACTGGGGAAGGGTGAACATCGTGGAGTTTGGAAAGCTTTCTACATCACTGATAAAAAAAGAAATCGAAGCTGGGAAATTCGAGGGCTGGGATGATCCAAAGTTGCCCACAATTCGAGCTTTACGGAGAAGGGGAATCGAAGCCGAGGCAATAAGGAAGTTCTTTATAGCATTGGGGCTAAGCGAGAGCGAAGTGAACGTGAGCATGAAAAATCTGTTCGCGGAGAACAGAAAAATCGTTGATGCAAAAGTAAGTCGGTTTTTCTTTGTTGCAGATCCAGTGGAGATTGAGATCGAGGGATTACCGGAAGAAAAAGCGGTTGAGATACCCAAGAATCCGAACACAAAGGAAAGGAGAGTTCTTAAGGGAGAGAGATTCGTTTACATCACAAAAGAGGACTTTGAGAAGTTTAAAGGTGAAATTGTAAGGCTAAAGGACTTTTGCAACATAATTTTGGATAAGAAGGCAAAATTCTTAAGTTTTGAGCTTACTGGAGCGAAGAAGGGCAAGAACATAATTCACTGGTTGCCGAAAAGCGCTGTTCTAAAGTGTAGAGTCGTTGGAGAGAGAAGTTGCGAAGGGCTTGTTGAAAAGGGTGTCGAGCAGGAAATTGGAAAAGTAGTCCAGTTTGAAAGGTTTGCTTTTTGCAAGATCGAAAAGACGAACGGAGAGATCGTTGCGATATATACGCACGATTGATTTCGCCTTATTTTTTAAAAACCGAACTCTTCAAATGAAACGAAAGATTAATATAACTCCAGATGATCGAAGCTAAAAACAAGAGGAGGGATCGGAAATGGCAGAGAATTCGGTGTTTGTTGGTAACAAACCCGTGATGAACTATGTGTTGGCGGTATTGACGCAGTTCAACAGCGGTGCGAAGGAGGTTTCCGTGAAGGCTCGTGGAAGGGCAATAAGCAGAGCGGTCGATGTTGCAGAGATCGTCAGAAAGCGCTTCTTGCCGGATGTGGACGTTAAGGACATAAAGATCTCAACCGAGCAAGTTACAGGAGAGCAGGGAACTGCAAACGTTTCTGCGATCGAGATTACGCTTTACAGGAAGTAAAATTTTATTTTATTATTTTGATGATTATTTTTGAAATCTCCGCTTTTGGGCATCCAAACATCTCCGCAAAACATCGCACTACGCTTGAAGTTACGAAGGACAACGAGATCTCGAAGAGAGCAGATTGCATCATAGGGGTAAACGCAAATAAAAGCGTTTCCGAAATTCCCGAAGAGGCGAAGATTGCACTTAAAAACGGAGCTAAGGCAGAAGTAGAAATAACCTTGCCCGATCATGGATTAAAGGTTGCGTTGTATGGCTTCGGCTCTTCAACGATGAGCTTCACCCACAGCAAAGATATTGTGATAAGAAAAAGCGGTTTTGTTTGCGGAAGAACTCTGCTGATTCATGCAAACAAATCTGCGAAAGATATCGATAGAGAATTTGTGGAACTTCTGAGGGATAAAAAAACAGAGTTAAGGTTGCTTTTTAAGGTTGAAGATTGCAAAGGTTATCGCTGACGCCACTAACCCAGGAACAACGGGATACGTGTAGAAAGTCTTGTAGAAGTAGAGTTGCCAGATCACGCAAACTGCGATCGCAACGAGCATTGAAGCAGCTATAGCGACTTTGCGAACTTTCTCTGCGTATAGCATGGCGAGCAGTGGAATTAGGAAGGCAGAAGTTATCGCAGAGAAACTTATGCCGACGATCTCAACTATTATTCCTGGTGGATTAATTGCGAACGCTATTGGTATCAATGCTAAAACGACAACTGCGAATCTCGTCAAAACGAGAGCTTTGGACTCTTGGATCTCTCTTGCATTTTGCAATAGGTCACGAACCAGTGCTGTTGCGGAAACGTGTACAAGAGAGTTTATCGTGGACATCGCAGCTGCTATGATCGCGGTTAGAAGCAGAGCGTTGACACCGATGGGTAGAGTTTTCATCGCCATGTATGGAACAACTTTGTCAACGTCTTTCAGAAACTCCGGAATCATCTCCTTTGGGATCACAAGCCAACCTAGGGGACCAAGGCTGAAAACGCAGATAGCAAAAATTCCAACGATTATCGGAGTTAGTAGCATCCCATATGCAATCACTCTCTGATCTTTCGCAGCAATGAATCTGATCACGAGCTGTGGTGCAGAAAGCTGTGCGATGCTAATCGCGAAAGTCAGGCTGAGCACGAAGGGAACTATCATCCCTGCGCTCATCACAGGCGGGGGCCCCATTTTTCCAAACTCAAAGACCTCGGGTTTTACTTGCGAGAGCTTGTTTATCGCTTCGAATCCTCCGAGAGAGTATAGAAGAGTGGAGAAGAGTAAAATAGCTCCAAAAAGCATTATGAGTCCTTGAATTATGTCTGTAGTTACAACAGCTCTGAAGCCACCAATTGCTGTGTAAATCGTAACTATGATCGCAACTAAGAAAAGAGCTTCGATATAACTAAGGGAAAGCATCGTTTGAAGCAGAATACCAGCCCCTTTGTAAATCGAGACCATGTAGAACTCGAAGAAAAAGATTATGACGAGTGCGCAGATCATCTGCGTTTCTTTCCCAAACTTTTTGCCAAAGAGCTCTGGAATGGTCAGAACTCCGTGTTCGTCTGCGAGTTTCTTCATCGGTGTAGCTATGATTAGCCAAGCAAGGATTGCGAAGAGAATGTGGAAAAAGATCAGAAATGCACTCCACTGGAATCCCAAAAGAAATCCAGTTCCACCACCGCCGAGAAAAGCTGCGGTGCTAAAATAAGTTGCGAAGAAGGAGAAACTGACAGCGAATGCTCCAAGTTTTTTGCCTGCGATGTAAAACTCGGGTATGTTACGAGTTCTTCGATACTCATATAGGCCTATTAGAACCATCAAAACGAGGTAACCTACGAAAATCTCGAGAATCATAGCAATCTCCTTGCTTTTCTATAAGCCAAAACAAATCCAACGAAAATCAGGGCGACCGAAATTCCATAAACAGTTTCGACGATCATACTCTCACCAATCTTTTAGCTTTTCCTTCAAATCGTTCAAGTTCTCCTTTAGCCAAGGCAACGAGTTCTGCATTTATGCCGATGAACTCTCGAATGTCTTTTGCTATTTTTTGCAAAATCGTTGCATCACCTTCGTAGAGTACTCGGATACCGCTTCCGACCTCGATCTTATACTGCGTTATCCCATAGCTCGCAAGGATTTTTTCGACGTCGCTTGGGTAAAACTTGGCTCCGCTATGAATTATCATATCGTCCGTTCTTCCACGAATTCGCTTCAAAGTTATGTGCTCGATTCCGCACTCGCAACGCTCCTTTGCGACAATCTCGGATACTTCACCACTTCTATACCTTATCAAAGGCATTGCCTCCCTGTTTATCGCTGTGTAAACTATTTCGCCTTCTTCCCCTTCATCAAGAACTTCTCCAGTTTTTGGATCGACAACTTCGATCACGTAGTTGTCTTCCCACATGTGGAGCCCCCTCCGCATTGGGCATTCAAATCCAACACTACCAACACCACCCATTTCCGTGAGTCCGGGAATGTCGAAAGTTTTCGCATCAAAGATCTCTTCGATTCTCTTTCTCATCTCATCACTCCACGGCTCTGCGCCGAGTAGCATTTTCTCGACCGGTAAATCTGATGGCTTGTAGCCGAGCTCTTCAGCGACTTCTGCAATTCTGAGCGGATAGCTTGCGGTTGCGCAAAGCACTGTAGTGCCAAAATCAACCATGAAGCGGATCTGATTCCGAGTGTTTCCTGAGCCAATGGGAATTACGAAGGCATTTATGGCATCTGCTGCGAAATGGAATCCAAAGCCACCGTTCCACAATCCGAAAGCAGGAGTTATCTGAATCACGTCTCTAGAAGTTATTTCGGCGATGTGGAAAGCTCTTAGAACCATTTCTCTCCATTGGTAAACATCTTTTCTCGTGTAAGGAACAATCACAGGTTGTCCAGTGGTCCCACCGCTCATCTGGATGCGGACTATTTTGTCCTTCGGAACACAACTCATCTTCAGTGGATAGGCGTTGCGAAGGTCTTGCTTCGTCGTAAAGGGAAGCTTGTGCAATCTTTCAGGAGTTATCCTGTCGAGGTCTATGTTTTCGAACCTCTTTTTGTAGAACTCGCAGTTCTGTGCAACGTATTTGAGTGTAAACCTTAGTCTTCGTCTCTGGATCTCTTGAATCTCCTTTCTGCTCATGTATATTCCATTAGTCACGAATTTCGTGAATAGTCACGTTATTTAAGCTTTTACCTTTTTGATCAGCTTAAGCCAAAAATCCGAAGTTTAGGTCTTGGTCTTGCACGTAGTTTTTCCCAAGCCTTAAAGCGATTTCAGCTTTCATGAGCTCTCTCCCAAGATAAGCTGCGTGGTCAAGCCTTGAAACGAGTCCAAGCTCGAGGATCGTGTCGATTATCTCCTTCGCCCTCTTACCTGCAATCGTAGCTTTTTCATGTTTGCAGAATATTTTTCCGTCTGCAATAAAGATTATGAAGTCTCCCTTCGGATCTCTGTGGAACTCTTTGCTCTCCTTTGCAATCAAAAAACTCTCAGCTTCTTTCGTGGTCTCGTATCTGATCTTCTCCTTTAACGCTAAAAGGCTGATTCCCGCATCCTTTGGTGGAGAGTTGCGAAGTTTTGCCATCTTCGAAAGATAGGAAGCAATTCTAAGCTCTCTAACGCTACCTGTAGTCTTTGGACTTGCTTCAGTTGTGAAAAGGAGATTGCAACCGATCTCCTCTGCGATAAATGCGAGGAGAGCGTTGATACCAATGCTGTCCGCATCGCTGAGTTCGGTCACGTTTCCAGCACCGAACAAAAGCGGAGTTTCCGGATCGATTTTTCTGAACTCTATGTATCTCTTTATGGAATTTGCGACACTCAAAGGCGGGTCTAAGATCGGATCGGCGATCACTTTCTCGGTTCTCTTTCTTGCAAGCTCAAGAACTTTGAAAAGCGCTTCTAGACTTCTCTCTGCAACAACGATCGCCTGATCTTCGATCAAATTCAGCACTTCTGCGTTTGAGCTCGAGACACTCATCACCATGTCGACACCATGTTTTAATGCGATCTCTATCGCCTTTTTGCTGAACGTGTCGACGCTTATTGGTTTCTTCGATTCGTCGACCGCTATCTTCAATACTTTACTCAGCTCGTTTGTATCGAATTCCAGCGGAACTCCTATGTCGATTATGTCTGCATTCTCAGCAAAATACGCTATTTTCTCTCGCAGATCCTTTGGATTTGGTCTAACTATCTCTGCAACGACTTTCATTCTGCTCTTTCCGCCAATCGCAACATCACGAATTTTGAACTTCGCACTCTTTTCGAGTTTTTCGACTTCCCTTACAACCTCTTCAGCCTTAATAGATTCGATAAGCCTACAAGCCGGAATTTTGTGCGAAAAATCAATTTTGTCAGCAAAATTGAGAACTCTTCTTATGTCCGAGGCGTGCAATGGACCAAGGCGAACCTTGACGCCCTTTTTTCTTTCAAACTCTTCCCAGTTGCAGTCCTTTGTAAGTCCGGGAACTAAAACGAGGTCGTAGCCTTTTAAGTCCAAGTTTTCAATGTGCTTTGGGGTGATGAAAGCTGCAACGTCGATGTTGCAGACGTGAACTTCTGCATTGACTGCGTTCTCTCTGACGATTTTCTCTGCAAGTTTTCCGGTTACGAGAAGTATTCTCATCTGAGGATTGGTCCCACGTCCGGATAACCTTGTCTTTGCCCTGTGCCGGCGAGCTTCTGCAGTCTCTTTGGATTCATGAGGAGGTCTACCGCGTTCCTCACATGCTCACGGACTCTGTTCTCTGCAATCGCAAGGAGATCTCTCTCATTTTCAGCCTCGTCTTCGTGGACCGTTACATCGATCACGTGCTTTCCAGTCAGGATTTGAACTGTTATTAGCCCAACGCTCATCGCAAGATAGCTTACAAGATCTTTTTGCGTTTTTCCAACCCAACCAAGGGTTATTACGATGTCGCAACCATTTTCAAGCAACTTCTTCGCTGCGATTGGCAAATCCTTTATTCCTGGAACTGTGTAACGCTCGTATTTCAAGCTTGAGATCTTTCTAAGTTCATCTATCGCAATTTTCCCCATGTCGATTCGAGAAAAAGTTGTGTCTGCGATTCCAACTTTCAAATCAATCCCCCAGAACTCGCATAGCCTTTTCAATCGCTGAATTTATTAGCTCTTTTCGAATCAAAACGTCTTCAATTGCTGAGAGCGTAGCAATGACCTCAAGTTTCCCTATGTTGCCCATCGTTCCAATTCTAAATATCTTTCCCTTAACCCTATCTTGCCCCCCGCTTACGAGGATTCCGTATTCTTTCCTCAGCGCGTCTCTCAGCTCCTTTTCGGTTATCCCGTTCGGGATCCTTATTGCTGTAACGGTGTTCGAGTACTCAGCCTTTCCGTCTGGTTCTGGAAAGAGCTTAAGCCCAGCATTTAAAGCCCATTCTCTCACAGCTCTGCTCAGTTTTCTGTGTCTCGCAATTCTTCTTTCAAGCCCCTCTTCTCTTATAATTTTCAGCGCCTCTTCGAGGGCGAAAAAGAGCGGAATTGCGGGAGTGTAGGGAGTTTGAAGTTCTGCAAACTTCTTCTTGTATGCTTTCAGATCTAAGTAGTAGGGGCACTTAGGGTTGTAAAAATCCCATGCTTTCTCGCTGACTGCAACGACTGCAAGTCCCGGCGGAGCGCCAAGGCATTTTTGACTGCCTACAATTGCAACATCAATTCCCCATTCATCCATCTTCACGTAATCTCCGCCAGCCGAAGTTATTGCATCCATTATCGTCAAAGCTCCGTGCTTTTTTGCAATCTTCGCAATTTCTTCTGCTGGGTTCAGCATTCCTGTCGAGGTCTCGTTGTGAACAAATGCAACCGCGTTTGCACCTTTTTCAAGCGCCTCTTTCAACTTTTCAAGGTCAAATGGTTTGCCCCATTCGAAGCTCAACCTCTCTACTTCTGCGTAGCGTTCGGCAATTTCTCCGACTCTCTCCCCGAATTTTCCATTTTCGAGTGTTACAAATCTTGCAGACTTGCTGAAAGATGCGATCGAAGCTTCGACTCCAGCGGTTCCGGAGCCTGAGATGAAGAAAACATCGCCTTTTGTTCCGAAAACTTCTCTCATCACATCAGCACAAAATCGCAATATTTCCCCAAACTCTGCAGATCGATGCCCAATCATCTGCCTGCACATAGCCCTTATTATTCTTTCGTGCACTTGCACGGGACCAGGAATCATCAAAAGCATCATTTCACCCCATACTTCTCCAGTATTTTCTCGACAATCTTATGCGAGCTGCAAAGCCCGCAGTCTTCCTTTACGTTTATCCTCACAACCTCGCAGTTGAGGTTGCGTTTTTTAAGTTCTTCTCTTAGCCACTCCTCGCTGAAGTGCTGATCGTAACCGAGAACGATGACATCTGGCTTCAGCTCCATTATTGGCTTGAAAATGTCGTTTTCGTCGCCAAGAATTGCTTTGTCCACGAACTTGATCGCTTCAACAACTCTTCTCCTTTGTTCTTCTGGAACAACAGGCTTTGGTTTGTGCTTGACGTTCTTTTCTCTTGCAACTATAACTACGAGCTCATCCCCCAGCTTTTTCGCTTCCTTGAGAAAAGTTATATGTCCCGGGTGGATGATGTCGAAAGTCCCTGTCGCAACGACTCTTCTCATCTTAACAACTCCAAGTGCTTTGAATAAACGTTTTTCGATCTGTGCTGTAAACTCAGAAGTCCTTCGAGCTTAAGATCTCGGCGTTGAAAACGCTTTTCATGTGCTTAATAGCGTACTTCTGCTCGTAATCGCTGAGAGCTTTTGTGCAGTCCTCGATTATCGCAACTTTATAGCCACGAATCGCAGCATCTCCAGCGGTGTGGAGGACGCAGATGTTTGTTGCGACACCGCAGATGAAAACCTTCTCAACTTTTAGTTCCCTCAACGTGAGATCGAGATCTGTGGCGAAGAAGGCGGAATACCTTCTTTTCTTCACAATGTAGTCTTCTTCTCTAGGCTTTAGTTCGTCAACGATCTCGGCACCCCATGTGTTCATGATGCAATGTTTGGGCCAGATTTTGAACTCCTCGTCGTCGCTTCTATGCCAGTCTTGGGTAAAAATGATCTTCATTCCTTTTTTCCTTGCCTTATCAATGACTCTCTTTGTTGCTTCGAATATCCCTTCAGCATTTTCAATGTATAGCGCGCCGTTGCGGTAGCAGAAGTCTTTTTGCATATCCACAACTATCAAAGCTTCCATGTGTCAACTTTGCTGTCGGTATTTTTATTTTATCATCTCCCTTCAAACTCTGCTTGAACTCTCGCGTTTTTTGAGAGATGGGTTGAGCAAATACCGCTTCATGTTGTGCGAATGCAGCTATGGGTTCAGAACGAACTTTTTGTAAAATTTCAGGCCCACATAACTTTTTTTAACTTTTTTAGCTTCTGCTGTTCATGGAGTTTACGCATGTAAAGGGGGAGAAGGCGAAAATGGTCGATGTATCAGAAAAAGGCGAAGTTCTCAGAATTGCAGTTGCAGAAGGTTTCATAAGACTGAAAAAGAGAACTATTGAGGCAATTTTAAAAAATGAGGTTGCAAAGGGAAACGTTATAGCGGTTGCGAACGTCGCTGGGGTTATGGCGGTAAAAAAGACGCCAGAAGTTATTCCGATGTGCCATCAGATCCCAATAACTTCTATAGATTTCGATTTCAAAGTTTTGGAGAATGGGATTCGTGTTGTTTGTACAGTTAAAGCAATTGCGAAAACTGGAGTTGAGATGGAAGCGCTTAACGGTGTTTCTGTAGCGTTGCTAACGATTTGGGACATGGTGAAGTCTCTCGAAAAAGACGAAACGGGAAATTATCCGGAAACTGCGATCGAGAGGATCGTTGTGCTTGAGAAAAAGAAGTTGGCTTGAGCAGTAGACTAAGATTCAGATTACGTGGTCTCAACGAAGCTAAAAGCGAATGGGTCCCAAAGGAGAAAAAGATATCATCGAGAATTAGCGAAAGCCTTATTAAACACATATTAAACAAAAGATCCTAAGCACCAAAAGCGCCGATGGTGTAGCCTGGTCTAACACAGGGGCTTGCCGAGCCCCTGCCCCGGGTTCAAATCCCGGTCGGCGCATAAATTTTGGAGTTGAATGCACGGGGACAAAGCTACAGGTTTTAAATAGCGGAAATGACAGAGTT
>Ga0209394_1001286_pt1 | contig 15194 bp, 25 predicted proteins | sample JNZ201metaG_FD_184122 | JGI IMG/M metagenome (GOLD analysis project Ga0209394, IMG submission 184122) | Hot spring microbial communities from Jinze hot spring, China to study Microbial Dark Matter (Phase II) - JNZ 20120812A (SPAdes) (version 3) ... | reverse complement strand
AAGTATGTCGTTGTGAGGGGTGGGGGTGGTGGGGTGGTTATAGAGCCGCTACATGTTGATGGTAGGGTCGTGAAGCTGCAGCGGGATGGCACGCAGTTTTCGATCATCCTACCCACGCGGGTTGCAGCGGATATGGGGTATCCCTCGAGGGTCGCTGTCGGGGTTGTCGATGGGCGGCTGGAGGTTAGGCTCGCCACGTTCCCGGCTGTCCCCGCTAGCCCGTGGTGGGATGAGTGGAGGTGGCTTGATGAGCTGCACAGGGGAGGTGTTTTCACGTGTAAGCTGTGTGGTGTGAGGTTCGCTTCGGCTACTCAGGCTGCGCTCCACGTCGCTAGGGAGCACGGCATCAGCATCTCCGGTAGGCCCAGTTTGACGCTGCGTAGGCTTTTGAAGGCTGGTACGCTGGTGAAGGAGGTTGTGTTGACCGAGGAGGTGGTGGTTAACGCGTTGAGGCACCTGCTCTCCAGGTGTAGGGGTCGAGTTGTGAACATACCGCTTGGTAGCGTGGTGGAGGCCGTCTACGGCGTCAGCGGCTTGAGGGGGCGCGCGCTGTACGAGATGCTGAGGAGGATGGTTGGGAGGATGGTGGATGGGTGGCGGTTTGAGCGGATAGTGGCCGGAAACTTGAGGGGTAGGAGGTTGAGGCTGCAGTTCGTCAACACCGCTGTCAAGGAGGATATCTTCGAGTTATTTAAAGCATTAAGTTCATAAATTCTATTTACTTAATCCTACCGATGAGGGACGCGAGGAGGGTTGCGGGGGAGCTTTTGAGGCTCTCGGGGGAGCTGGACAAGGTTGACCCGGTGCTGCACAGGATGCTGGACATGATCGCGGGGTTCTCCGAGGAGGAGTTCGGGAGGGTGTACGAGCACTACGATTTTGGGGAGCTGCTGCACACGGTGAGGCACTACCTGGCTCTGCTGGGGCAGATGGAGGAGAGGCTGGTTGAGCTGCTGGAGAAGAGGTAGAGAAAGAGTGTTCGGTTAACCCGTTTTTCTACTCTCTTTACCTTTCTATCTCCTCCTCTATCTTCCTCCGGAGCCACTCGGAGATGCTGAAGTAGCCCTTCTGGCGCAGCTTCTCGACCAGCCTCTCCTTCCTCTCTCTCGTTATGCGCACGGTGATGTACACTACGTCCTCCGGCCTCACCCTCGTTTTAACCATCTTTTTTCACCACTTATGTGCTACAGTAGTGGTATAAAAATGTATCATTGCTGCTGCAAAAATAATGGAGAAAAAAAGAGTTTGATTATGGTTTTTCCGGGGCTGCTACTTCAGCAGCCAGGTGGGGCTCCCGCTGTCTCCGCCTTTCACTCCGATCTCGGGGCCGGTTATGATGATGTCCTCGAACCAGGCGATGTCGAAGCCGTAGCCGACCATCACGGACGCGGCGGGGTCGATGACCTTGCCCCACGTGTAGCCGCTGGTTCTGCCGTCCTTGGCCACTACTTGGTTTACGCTTACTTCGCCGCTGTAGGGGTTGCTCGGGAAGAGTATCCTGTAGTCCCTGAAGTACGTGTTCCAGTACTTTGGTAGCTTGCAGATCGCCGCGTGCCCTTGGCTGGTGCCTGCGAAGACGAGGCCGATGAAGGGCTTCTTCAGCAGGTCGGGTGGTGCTTGGCCGTACTCGACGGCGTAGGTGGTCATGTCGAAGCTGACGCCTTTCCTCAGTGTGGCTAGGCCGGCGTCGACGTAGTTGGGGGTTTGCGTGATTATGATGCTGTTCCTGCCGAGTAGGTAGTAGAGCGCGTTGAGGAGCTTGGTGATGGGGCAGGGGGAGTACTCGTAGATGCTGTGGATCCTGACGTGTGTGGTATACTCAGCTACTGTGTACTGCTGCTCGTTGGCGTAGTCGTAGTCGGTGTCGTAGGGTCCTGGTTGCCAGATCCCCTTGTTGTAGGGTGGGTTGGGTGAGAGGCAGTAGGGGTGGAGGATGTGGGCGTTGGAGAATATGCAATAGGTTCCGTCCTTCTCGGCTAGGCCGGAGAGGGTGCCGGCCGTTATGTCTCTGTGGCCGAGGGATACTCCGGCTATGAGGGGTCGAAACTTACCCGTGCGGGGAGGGGTCTCCCCCGCTGTGAGCGCTTCGAAAGGGCCCGTTACGACGACCTTGTAGTCGCCGTAGCCGGCTTCGTCCAGGACTTTGGCTACGTGTATGACTTTCTTGTCGCTGTCGACGTAGACCTGCTTCAGTACCCTGCTGTACCCGATTATTAGCCCGCGGGCTACGAGCAGCTTGAATAGTGTCTCCCTGTCCATGGGGGTCGCCCTACTTCAGGCGCGCTTTCAGCTCGACCCACTTGGAGTAGGTGCGCGTTGAGGGGGTTGCCAGGAGCGCGTCGTTCACGGTTTTCCATGCTTTGAGGAAGGCTAGTATTTCTTCGACCTGCTTCTTGTAGGGGTCGGGTACTACGGGGATCAGCTTCTCTATGACTGGGATGGCCTTCTCGAGGACTGCGGTTTTCTCCTCGAGGAAGAGCTTGGTTACCTCGGTGTACTTCTTGAGGAGGTAGGCGGAGAGCCCCGTGGCTACGAGGGCCAGTATCCCGATTATTATCTCGATTGGGGTCATCGGTTTGATCACATGCTCTCTTATTTATGCTTTGCTCATACGAAGGTGAGCAGGAGGAGTATCAGTAGCACGAGGGCTGCGAAGGCTCCGGCTGTGAAGAGGATGAACTTGATGTTGGGTGGGTACTTCAGGGTGAAGTCGGCGGAGCTGCCGGCGTACCTGATCCAGTCGCCGCGGAAGACGATGGAACCGCTCCTCTTGGTCTCCAGGGGTTCGGGGTAGAAGAAGCCCTTCACGGTGAACCTGCCGTTCTCGTCGGTCGTGCCGCTGACCTTGACTCCGCCTTCCAGCACCGCTTCAACGGTGCCGCTGGGTACCGGTTTCCCGTCTTCGTCTGTGACGGTGCCGGTGACGGTGAAGTCGGCTCTGCTGATCATCACGGTTTCATCTTTCCTCTCGCACTCGGCTTTCTCGATGGTGACGGTGGTCTTCTTGGCCTTCTGCTTCACCACTATGGCTTTGCCGGCTATCTGGGGTGTGTAGATGTACTCGTCCTGCTTCCCGCCGTAGTATATCACGGCTACCCTGTAGACGGTGTCGGTCAGCACCCGCAGCGGGATCTCGAAGGTGACGGTGAAGGTCCCGTCCTTCACCTCGACGGTCTCCAGCCTGCCGTAGTCCTGCTCCTGTGTTACGATGAGCACGTCGGCTCTACCGGTGGGTTTGGTGTTGTTGGCCGCCGTGATTTGGACGGTGACGGTGACCCTGTCGACCTTGGTGTCCAGGTCCCTCTCTCCTTCAGCTTCGATGCCGATGGTCGTGTCGACGACTTCCTCCTTCGGCCGCATCCTCCATTCTCCGTCTCCGAAGAAGAGGCGGTTCCTGGCGTCCAGCCTGATGTAGTACGCCGTTTCGTAGTCCTTGAGGGCGTAGGTGACGTACTCCGCCATGAGGGCGTAGGCCAGCTGCATGGCATCGTAGGCCTCGCGGGCCGTTCTACCGGCTGCCAGCCACCTAGAGTAGAAGGCTTCGGCTTCGATGAAGCAGGCCATCAGGGGGTCCTCCCTGCGCGGGTCCTCGCCCTTCTTCGGGTTTTCGTCGGAGACTACGAAGTAGTAGGGGTCCCGCTCTCCGATTCCGCAGGCCACCCCTTTGGAGATCATGTCTGGGAGCAGCGCTTCGCCGACGTGGCAGCTGACGGGTGCGAAGCACTTGCCCTTGAGTTCCTCGAAGGTTTCCCCGCAGACGTATATGTTCCGGCTGTACTGTCCGGTGAAGATGCAGCGGGCGCCGTGCCCGGCCCCTATCAGTACCTTTGAGTCGGGCTTCGACATGGCCTCCGCGACGAAGCTCTTCTGGGCTTCGTCGGCGAAGAGGAGGGTGTAGCCGGTGCCGTAGGATTCAAGCTCCCTCTTCCACCAGATCCTGTAGTAGGGGCACCAGAGGTAGGTTACGATCTCGTAGTAGGGTGCCGATACGACGAACGTGCTCATCCGTCTACCACCCCAGCTTGGAGAGTAGTTGCTTGCTGTGCTCGGTGACCTCCTTGTAGCGGGCTAGGTCCTCGAGGAGCTTCTCTGCTATTTCGGGGCTCCTGGATATCAGTTCTGGTAGCTGGCAGCGTTGAACGACGATTGGGCCGTCGGCTGTGAGGATGACTATGTAGCTCTTCTGGAGGTGCTCGGGTAGGGAGGCGATGTACTCGCTGTAATGCTGGGCGAATTCCCGGGTGCTCAGCGCAAAAAGGCCGGATTTGACCTTCACGGCGTACTCCACCAGTTTCATGAACTTTTCCTCCGCCATCGGTTGCTTAGGTGTGGTTCGGTTGTATAAATGCTTGTTTTCATACTTGGTATTGATTTTTCATTTTAAAGGTAAGTCTTTTATACTACCCTTGGTCTACTGATTACCCGTGGGAGAGGAGGTGATCAGGCGGCTGGTGGATGAGATGAAGAGGGAAACTAGGAGGGCGGAGAGGGAGATTCCCCCGCAGCTCATCGATGCGGCCAATGCTTCGATGTTCGCCGTGTACGAGAGCTTGAAGGACCTCCTCCGGAAGATGGAGGACGTTGAGGGTATCAGGCTGAGCGATGGGGATAGGGGCGGTGCGGCGCTCGCGGTCGCGATGGTTTCGGCGATGCTTCTCCACGATATTTTGGGCGCGTACGATGGGGGTCTGGACATTAAGGATGCTGTCAACCTGGCGTTGTTCCTCTCGCTGCGGGACAGCGCGCTGCTCAGGCTGGCTTTAGCGGCGGAGACTAGCCTCGAGCTTGCGGAGGAGAGGGGGAAGAAGGGTGGAAAGAAGGAGTAGGACGGTGTCGATCACGATCCCGGAGCCGCTGCTGGAGGAGGTGGATAGGATATGCAGCGAGAAGGGGTACACTCGGAGCGAGTTCGTGAGGGAGGCTATCAGGCTCAAGATCACGCTCGAGAGGAGGGGTAAGGGGGGTGAGGGATGGGGAAGGTGATCAAGGTGCGCTGCCCGCGTTGCGGCTTCACCTTCATACACGAGGTTTCGAGGGAGAGGCCGAAGGGGGCTGGCGCGTGGTACGGTAGGGAGATAACCAGGCTGACGGAGCTGCACGAGGAGATCCTGAGGGTTCTGTACGAGGAGGGTCCGTTGACGAAGAGGAGGCTGGGTGGGCTGCTGGCTGATAGGGGGAGGAGGGTGTCGGGGAACTCGCTGTCGGGTAGGTTGAGCGAGCTTGCGGGGGCTGGCTACGTCCGGTGCGAGTGGACTGAGGTGAGGGTTTACGATGAGGAGGCGAGGCAGTTTAGGTTCGTGAAGAAGCCGGTCTGGTTCCTGACTGAGAAGGGGGTTCAGTACGTGCGGGAGAAGGGGTTGGCCGGCTGAGGAGGCTGGGCGATAAGAATAAATACTTATTTTTTCCTACCTAGTATTACGGGGTGAGATGGATGGGGAAGGGTAAGGGGGTTGGTGCGAGGTTCATCAGGATGACGATAACCGTCCCGGAGAACTGGAAGCGGAGGCTGGATGAGTTCTGCGCCAAGCACGGGTACACGAAGTCCGAGGCTATACGGACGGCGATACGGATGCTGATCAGCTCTGAGGAGAGGGGGGAGTGAAGTGAGGAAGCTGCCGGCTGAGAAGGTGGCTCTCATAGATAAGCTGCTGAGCGACCTTGAGCCGAAGCTGGATGACGTGGTGGCGCTCCTGAACAAGGTGGAGGATCGCGATATAAAGGTCAGCCTGGTCACTGCCGTTATCGCCTACTTGGCCGCCCGCTCGAGCTTGGACAACATCGATGTGGTCGGGGTGCTGAGGGTGGTTTCCTCGCTGATCGAGTACGAGTTCGCGGTGGGTTACGCTGAGGCCATGCGGGAGGGGGGTATGGCGTACCTGTAGAGGGAGGGTTTGTTTTCCCGCCTATATTTGTGGTTCTTTTTCTACCTCTAGGGCTTCTCTCGGAGCGTGCCAGAGCGAGTTCACTTTCTCGGTTATAGCGAAGTAATACCTGGTGATCTCCTCTACAACGTCCTCGGGGGTGGTTTTCGCCGTCCAACCGAGCAGTGATTCCGCCTTCCTGGTGTCCGCTAGGGTTCTGTGTATGTAGAAGCTGGGTGCGTACTCCATCAGCTTCACCCTCGGTTCCAGCCCCGTCTTTGACCGTATGATCTCGATCATCTCCCTCACCGGGACCTCTCTCCCGGAGCCGACGTTGATCACCTCGTGGAAGCCGTCGTGGCTCTCCAGGGCGAGCTGTAGGGCGCTGTAGACGGCCTCCGCGACGTCGGCCACGTAGACGAGGTCGCGCGTCTGCCTCCCGCCGTAGTACACCTCCAGCGCCTTGTGCGTGAGGGCTGACCAGATGAGCTGGGTGAAGAGGTTGGCGAAGTTACCCTTGTACTCCTCCCCTTCGCCGTAGACCGAGAAGAAGCGGAGCGCTATGAACCTTATCCTCTGCCTGAGGGCGTAGAGGGTTCCCATCCTCTCGCAGATGTACTTCACCTCGCTGTAGCGGTCCCAGGGTATTATCTTCATGTCCTCGCTCCAGGGTACGGGGTTGCCGGCGTAGACGGAGGAGCTGGACGCGTAGATGACGGGGCAGGAGGCCTTGACGGCGTACTCGAGCACTGCCTGCATCTCCTCCACGGTTCTGGAGAACAGCTCGCTGTACTTCCAGTAGAGGGGGCTGCTGGACGGTTGCCCCAGGTGGATCACCGCGTCGTAGTCGGCCGGTAGCGTGTTGAGGATGTGGGCGCTCCCGATGAGGACTTTTGCTCCGGTTTTCTTCTCAAGCTCCCATGCTACGTGCTCGCTGCTAGTTGAGAGGTTGTCCACTACCAGGACGTTTACGCCTTTTTCGCTCAGGAGCTTGACGACGTGGCGGCCTATGAAGCCGCATCCTCCTGTTACTACGACTTCCACCATACCCACCTCGTTTCGGGTTGTAGCGTGCTGATCACGTGGAGGAGGGGGCGTGAGGTGGGGGAGGGGGTTACGATTAGTGCTTTGCCGTGCTCCCTCAGCTCGACTAGGCCTCTGGCTTCCATCCAGTACACGTAGAGGCTGGCGGTTTTCCTGCTTATGCCGAGGTGCTTGGCTATCCTGCTGATGGACATCGGTCCGTTCTCCTCCAGCAGCTTGAGTATCCGGTATACGGTCTCGATTTTCACGTGGTGCGTACTGGTTTAGGCTATATTAATGTTTCGTTCATTGCTACGGAAAGTAAACGTTTTATACCCCCGGCTGATAGGGGTAATACGATGAAGAAGAGGAGGTTGAAGAAAGCGGGTGGTGGTGGGGAGGGGGAGCGTACGATGATAGTCTCGTTCCACCTGCCGGTGACCGTTTGCCAGCAGCTGGACGGCCTGGTTAAGAGGGGGTACTTCATCAGCCGCAGCGATGCCATACGCATAGCCGTGCTGATGCTGATACGCGACATGGAGCGGAAGGAGAGGACGCTTACGTACGTGGTGGGGTACAGGTGACCGCTATGAAGCTGAGCAAGGCTGAGAAGGAGATGCTGCGGGATATCGTCATGATGAAGTGGGAGGATGTTGAGCGCTTGATGCACTCGCTGCTCTGCTCCTACCTCAGCAAGCAGAGGGGGAACTTGGCTGTCGTTTGGGCCGGTAAGCTGCTCAGGCGGAGCGGGCTGCCGCTTGCGCCGCCGCTCCTGTTCAGGTTGACGTATTACCTTAAGAGCGTGGACAGGGTTGAGGTTGATGGTGTCGTGTGGGTGAAGAGCGGGTTCAAGCCGAACCACGACCCGCAGAGGCGCTGCGTGGTGTTCCAGCGGGAGGGTAGGGATCCGGTCATGTAGGTGTCGGCCTTGGCTTCGCCCTACATTAAGGGTAGGAGGGTGGAGTACAGGGTGAAGGAGGTGCTGGAGGGGGAGGGGTACTACGTCGTCAGGGCTGCGGGGTCGCACGGGCTGTTCGACCTGGTCGCGATAAACCCGGCCACGAGGAGGATACTGCTGGTTCAGGTGAGGGGGTCTGAGCGCGGCGTTTCGGGGCGGGAGAGGGGGGAGATGGCTAGGTTCGCCGGCGTGTACACCGTTGTGCCGGCCTACACGGAGAGGGTTGGCCGCAGGCTGGTCTTCCGCTACCTCGCTGAGGAGGGTGGTTGAGGGTGGGGCGTAGGCCGTCAAAAGAGTTGGACGCTGGTGCTCTGGAGGAGTGGTTGAAGCGGACGCTCAGGCTGGATCACGTTAGGGTCCTCACTGTTAGGGGTGAGGTGTACCGTAAGCATAAGATGGGGTACGCGGTGGGGGTTGCCAGGAGGGTGGTGAAGGGTGTCGAAACTGAGGAGAGGGTTCCGGTTCTGGTGCGGTTCAACCCGGATGGCTCCTACGTGCACTCCGTGGTACCGCTGGAGCTTGAGGTTCTCGATCCGCTGTGGGACCTCGTGAAGGAGGCTAGGAGGGTTGCGATCAAGCTGTCCACTACCCCCTCTCCATAATTTGTATTATTTTTTCTTTACTTTCACCATACATAGTAAGGCTTATATACGTATAGGGTGAGAGGTTGGTGGTGAAGGTTGGATGGTGGGTGAGAAGAAAAAGATAGTGTGGAAGCGGGTTAAGGTCCCCGCTGAGCTTCACAGGATGCTGGTGGAGGAGGCCAGGAGGGAGAAGATAGCGGTGTGGAAGGTTATACAGCGGGGGGTGACGCTGTGGAGGACGTCCACCAGGCAGGCGTTCAAGCCCGTGAGCGACGTGTCCAGGTGCTCGTGGTACGTGTACAAGCTGAGCGCCTCTGTGGGTGAGCTGAGGGGTAAGCCCAACGCGGAGAACTTGAACTTGCTGACGGCTACGTGCATGGAGATTACTAAACGTTTGAAGGTTGACACGTCTGCGCTGGTGCTGGCTGCTGAGCAGTACGTGAAGAGGCCGTCTGGGAAGGAGAGAATGGTGTTGAACGATGCGGCTAAGGATGTCGTTGCTCAGATTATACTCAGGTTTAGCGGTTCAAGTGAGGATTCCGCCGCCGCTGTAAGTGCCTCCGGTGCTCCTCCTGCGGGTTCTGAAGCGGGTTCTGACGCCGGCGGGGGCCCGGAGTAGGCGTTCGGCTTCGACCGCTTTTTTCAGCTGCTCTTCGACTTCGTCTATGTTTGTCTCCAGCCCTTCCCTGCTGCGGAGGGTGGCTACCGTCATTGCGATCTCGCGTATGAGGTGGGCTTCGGTTTCCACGCTCTCCCCGGTTGCGGCAAGCTCAGCTGCTATGTCTCGGAGGAGGCTGATGATCTGCCACCTCTCGTTGGCTAGCGTGCCTTTCTCCAGGAGCTTGTTGACGGCCTCCGCTATCGGGCTAGCCCTCATCATCTAGGCCACCTTCTCCTCCGAAAGAATCTTCTCGATCGCTAGTAGGACCAGCTCTTCGATTGTTACCTTCTCCCGATCCGCCCTCCTCTTGATCGCCTCCCAGACCCTCTTGGGTAGGAGTATCCTCAGCTCCACGCTCACCAGCTACCACCTCCTCGCTCTCCTCGCTCTGCTCGGAAATTAACCTTTCTGCCCGTCTGAACTCGCGTGTGGGTCCCTTGTAGTCGAAGCTGGAGGTGTAGAGGTTCCTGCGGTGGTGCTTGACTATGTCGGCGTCGACACCGACGAGCCGCATTTCGATCACTACCATGTAGCCGTCGGAGAGGGGTTCGAGGGTGTGGTGCACCGAGCAGTATATGCCGCTCCTCTGGAGCTGCCTCACGACGAAGTTGGTGTAGGAGATGACGGATGAGATGCGCTTCTGGACGGCTGCTTTCACCAGCTTGAGTAGTGAAGGGGGTATGTCCGGCTTCTCGTCGAATAGCTTTAGCGTTCCCACGTTTCTTTAGTTGCTGAACCACTCGTTTATATCTTTTTAGCCATAGAGGTAGGGGTGGAGGAGGGGTGAGGAGAGGATGCATGGGGATGCTCCGCTGTGACTAGAGTAGATAAAAATACCCTATCGCTATCCTTTATTCTCGAGGGGGTAAAATGCCCCTAACTAAGGGATTAAGGGAGCGAGTTGAAAAGTACACCGCTAAGATGGTGCCAGAGACAGTGGGTGCCAGGTACGGTGCCAGCAAGCCGATCGCTGTCGCCAGGTTTTCGGCGAACGCGTCGGGGATCGTTGAGTTTAGGGAGCTTGTGAGAACCGTGCTGGAGGCGAGCAACGTCCCTGCGGGCCAGCAGGGTGTGTACTACGCTTTCGCTTTGAAGTGCAGGAAGCAGCTGTTCAGCCACGAGGGGGCTACGCTGAAGGACGTCATCAACGGTTTGATACAGGACTTCACCACCGGTAAAGGCGCCGACCCTAGGATCCTCGCTAAGATCGCATCAATGGTATTGGGTGAGACTGTTTAGGATGGGGGTGAGATAGTATGCCGGGTGTCCGGTCTTTCCGTGATATGCGGGAGAAGTACGAGCTGAAGTACGACGGTGCCACCGTAACTGCCAGGTGGACCGCGCTGAAGACCATAATCGACGCTAGGTTTGAGTCTGCCTCGAGCCCGATCGTGAACATCATCGAGACTGTGAGGACGATACTGTCGACGAACGGTGTTCCTGCGGGCCTGCAGGGCCCGTACTACGCGTTTGCGCAGGAGCTTGGTAAGCTGATGTTCAGCCACAGTGGTGCTACGCTGCAGGCTTTGATCAGCGGTAAGAAGGCCTACTACGTTACTGCCCACAAGCTGGATCCAGAGATCCTCGACAAGATAGTGCTGGCTGTCCTGGGCACGGTGCCGCCCTACTAGGGTTGGTACCGGTAAGCCCGGGAATATTAAATATATTTTTTTTCTTTCTTTAATTCTTAACCGATATGTTGGTAGTCAGCTTTTTCTAGTGGTTTTTATGCAGTTTTCCTGTGAACGTGGCCATCGTCACCTCCGATAGGAGCGTTTCGCTGAAGGGTGTCGCCTCAACGATCGGTAGGGTATTGGAGCGGGAAATGGGGGCTAGCGTGAAGCTGGTGCTCTCTCCAGTCATGTCCTCGTCGACGTACATGGGGGTTGACCGGGTGGTGGTCGTGATGACGTTCGACCCCATATGGGCTACGCCGTACTTCTCGCTGGCGTGGCTGCTGGAGTACGAGGGTATACGAACCCTGTTCTACACGACGATCGAGGGGAGGCCGCGGAGGGAGGTGTGGCACGAGTGGATCTACAGGGACTTGTCGTTCGTGGCCAACAGCCGGTACACGGCGCGGAAGCTGGGTGAGGAGGGGGCTAGGGTTCTCGGTGTGGTCCACCATGGGATCTTCACGGAGGAGGTTGCCGCTGCTAGGGAGATGGGGAGGGTTGTGAGGAGGGAGCTTGGGTTCGGTGAGGAGGATGTGGTGGTGGGCTACCTGGCGGGTGGCTACGTTAGGAAGGGGCACAGGGAGTTCGCCGAGGTGATCAGGATCGTTGGGAGGAAGGCTCCGGACGTGAAGTTCGTGGTGGTTACGCAGCCGAGCGCCGCCTCCTTCTACTCGGGCTTGGACAACTGCGTCGTGCTGGACAGGTTCGGTGGGGTGGAGAGGGAGTGGGTGTACGGCTTCTACCACGCTCTGGACGTGTATGCCCACCCGGCGCTGGGTGAGGGGTTCGGGTTGCCTGTTCTCGAGGCTTTGGCGGCCGGTAAGCCGGTTGTCCACGCGGACTACGAGCCGCTGTCGGAGATAACGACGAGGGAGTGCTCGTTCAGGGTTCGGGTCACGGAGGTGGGGACGTACAGTGAGGGGAGCGGTATCCGCTACGAGCTGCACTTCTTCGACCATAGTGAGTTCGCTGACGCCGTTATCGCCGCTGTGGACAGAGTGAAGAGGGAGAGGGATGAGCTGGCGGCGCGGTGTGTGGAGAGGGCTAACGTGTTCCACGCGAGAAAGAAATATAAGATGCTTGCAAAAATGCTTGCGAAGTAGGTGGTTGTGGTGGAAGAGAGGGGCGGTTCGTTTGGAGCGGTGCAACAGCCTCCGGTTGTGTCCGTGCAGCAGCCGGCTGCTGCGGCTCCGGTTGCTGCCCCTGCCGCTATTGGCCGTGAGTTGACGCCTGAGGAGAGGGAGTTTCTGCAGGCGATCAGCGACTTGATCACCGCTACGCAGGAGCTTGCCTACGCTCTCGGTTCAATCGATCCGGAGATCTTTGTGAAGTACCCGCAGGTTAAGGAGCTTCACGAGGTTGCTAGGGAGGTTGTGAGGAAGTCTTGGAACTTCTACAGGATGGTTAAGCGGAGGATGGGTGCTGTCGCTCCGTGAGCGCTGAGCGGTATACCGTTCAGGTAACCCCGGTTTTCGTCGAGGTTGCCGGTGCGACTGTAGTCATTGTGGGTGTGGTTCCCTACACGACCTTGACGGGTGAGAAAAGGTACTTGGTTTCCTGCATGGTTGAGTACGGGGGGTGGAGGTCGCAGCCGTTCGTGCTGGATGTCGCTTCGAATGAGGAGTTGGAGAGGAAGCTGAGGGTTGAGATCGCTAGGATGAAGGTGTTCATAGCGTCCGGGTACACGATCCCGTTCCAGAGGATCGGTTAGATAGAGTGGAAAAAAGGTAAACGCTTTTTCTATCGTTTGATGGACTGGCAGGAGGAGGAGCGCGTAGAGCTGACCGCAGACGACGCCATCTACGTCATCTCAATGCTGGACAGTATAGGGTCCAAGCTGGCTTCAGCTCAGGGGCCTCTCGTACCGCTCGAAAAGGTGAGCATAACAGCGATCGACTTGGACGCGCTGGCCCAGTCGATGTTCGGCATAACGGATCCGATCGGGCAGTTGAAGAGTTGGCTCAGCGACCAGCTGAAATCGGTCTCGAGCTGGATCGCCAGCAACATATCAAGTGTGGTTAGGTCGCTGTGGGACAGCTACATCTCTCCGGCGCTGTCGGCCCTCTCCAGATCCTTTGGTGACGTGATGTCCAGCCTGCACAGTGTAGGTGATGCCGTGAGTAGAGTTTTGAGCGCTGTATCCGGTATACCGAGCGCGGTTGTATCAAGCATCAGTGGGTTCTTCGACTCGCTGGCTAGATCCATCAGTAGTGTGCTCAGCGCTATCGGCTCCCTGAGGGACGCTGTTGCCGGTATGATCAGTAGCGCTGTATCCAGTATTGTTTCCAGCTTGAGGGGGGCTCTCGATTCCATATCGTCGTCTATCGGTGGTGTCGCTTCCGCTCTCAGCTCCGGTTTCTCTGCTCTTCAGAGCGCGGTGGGCGGGGTTTCGTGGGGTATATCGGGTCTAGCCGACGCGCTCTCAAGCGGTTTCAGGTCTCTCCTCGACTTACTTGGTAGGGTGCCGGCTCTCGTGGGAGAGGTCTTATCTCCCGCGCTGCGGGGCTTGCAGGACGCTTTGCAGTCCGGCCTCCAGTTTGTCGTGGAGAACTTGACCCTAGCCTTCACGGGTGTTGTGTCAAGGTCGACTGAGAGCCTGCTGAGCGCCCTCGGCGGCTTGGGAAACGTGCTGGGTAGTGCGGTGGCGGCCATAACGGATGGTATCTCGAGGGCTGCGTCGGGTTTGGGCGATCTGATCTCTAGGAGCGTTACCGCGCTTGCCGATCTCACGGGTAGGGTGCTGTCGGCGGTTAGCACCATGTCGTCGATGTTCCTCGAGGCCTTGAATTCGATGGGTAGCAGCGTTGTTGACGCGCTGTCCAGGGCTGCCGGAGGGATAATGTCTGGATTGGAGGGTTTGGGGAGGGCGCTGAGCAGCTTCGCTCAGCAGGCCACCGACTTCCTCTCGGGGCTGGCGTCCAGGATACAGGCTGGCTTTAGTGAGCTGGGTAAGCTTGTATCGGCTGTTGCGGCTTCGATAGGGGAGGCTTTGAGACCGGTGATGGACAGTATCGGCAGGGGGTTTGGTGAGCTGGGTAAGCTGCTGTCGATGGCGATGGACTCGTTGAAGCAGCTCGGAGCGATCCTGACCGGCTTCGTCAACGGCATCCTCCAGCTCCCGGGCCTGCTGCAGAACGCGTTCAGCGGCTTCTTCAACGGTATCATTGGTGGCTTAACGGCGCTTGCGAACGCTTTCACATCGTTCCTGAAGGATCCGTTGGGTGCGCTCAAGGCGGCTATCGACTGGTTGGCCAGCCAGCTGTGGAACCTGATGCCGGAGTGGATGAGGAAGATTCTTGATGCTGCGGGTAGGTTTTTCGAAAACGTGCTGAAGGGTTACCAGGAATTCTTCAGGGACCCGTTGGGCTATATTTCTAGGGCGTTCCAGGAGCTTGGAAGGTGGATATGGGAGAGGCTGCCCGACTGGTTGAGGAACGCCTTGGATGCTGCGGGTAGGGCGCTCGAGAGCTTACGGAGGGCTATCGATGAGTTCATGAAGGATCCGTGGGGTAGTATTTCTAGGGCGTTCCAGGAGCTTGGCGGGTGGATATGGGAGAGGCTGCCGGAGCCGGTTAAGGGGTTCCTCTCCTGGCTGGGTGAGCTTGCCGCTAAGGCGGGGCAGGTGCTGTGGGAGCTGTTCACGGTTCACATACCCGGTTTCTTCAGGTGGGTTTGGGAGGGTATACAGGCCTTTATCAAGGATCCGGGGGGTTTCCTGTACAACAACGTTCTACTCCCGCTGTGGAACGGGCTGCAGTGGCTGTGGAACGAGATCTACAAGCGGCTGCCCGACTGGGTGAGGAGCGGTATAGACATGGTTGTGAGGTTGTTCACCGAGCAGATCCCGGCGTTCTTGAGGTGGCTGTGGGAGGGGTTCCAGGCTTTCATCAAGGATCCGATAGGGTTCCTGCAGAAGTACGTCATCGAGCCGTTCGTGGATTGGATCAAGAGGGGGTTGCAGTGGCTGTGGCAGCAGGTGGGTAACTTCCTGGCCGCTCTGATCGGTGCTATGAAGACGATAGCTGACGCCACAATGTCGGCCGCCGCGGGCTTGGGGCTTGGGTTGGCCGCGTCTGCGGCCGGGGTGGTTAGCGGGGCGCTCGGTTCGCTGCTGGGTATCGCGCAGAGCGTTTCCGATGCTGCGAAGACCGTGTTCAAGCAGGTGGCTGAGAGGATGGCTAGGGAGGCTGCTAAGTGGTACTCTGACGTCTATAGGGGTATACTCGGTCAGGCTGGTGTAGCGTCACCGGAGTTCCTGAAGATCGGGGCGGTTGATGAGGCGTTGACGTGGGCTTGGGTCTGGTCTCTCATGCTGTTCACTGAGCCGCTGTGGGGTAGGATGGTTGGCAACATGCTCGGTTGGGGGTTGAAGAAGACGGGGGCTATGATCAGCGGCTTCACCCCCAGGGCGTCTGCGGGAGGGGGTGGTAG
>Ga0209394_1001282_pt1 | contig 15233 bp, 12 predicted proteins | sample JNZ201metaG_FD_184122 | JGI IMG/M metagenome (GOLD analysis project Ga0209394, IMG submission 184122) | Hot spring microbial communities from Jinze hot spring, China to study Microbial Dark Matter (Phase II) - JNZ 20120812A (SPAdes) (version 3) ... | reverse complement strand
GGCCTCTAATACTGTACCTAAAGAGATGAGGCGCGCATTAAGCAGAATTTATAGGGAATCGCTAGAAGAGTACGTGAAAGCCCCCGAGAAGTGGGTTGAGTGGTACGCTCTGCAAGTAGGTATACCGAGAGATGTCGTAGCAGATAGTTTGAGAGAATATAGAGTGAATCCATCCTTAAGTAGGGTAGAACTCTATAGGTACGCTAGCAGAATACCTATAGAGATACCGAGCATTAATACTATATTAGGTGATTTACTAGAAGTAGAAGAATGAGGTAGTATGGGTGTTCTCACCTGATTAAAGAGAAAAAGTCTTCATTTTCTTACGTGAATTAACTTACCTCCTCACAAGCCCTACGAGAGCCCCGATTATGAAGCCTGCGGCGATGGGACCCACGATTATTATACCTAACGTCTGAAGAGCTGTGAGTATGTATGGCATGGCATTAACTACCTCGGGGAAGAGTCTGCTTAACAGCGTAGTCAGTGAGTCTCCGAGACTCCACACGGAGAGGAACGACCCTATAACTAGCGTGATTAGTAGTGCTATCACGTACTTTATCACTTTAAATGAGAAGTAACCGACTAAGAACCCCATCAAGAACTGAATGAATGATGAAGTGTAGAATTTCGGGTTTGACATGAGTTCTGAGATTATGTCAGAAAGAGTGTCTGGACTCCCACTTACGTTATTGGTTGCACCAACTCTAACTAAAGTCGCTAGTAGAATAAGACTTGCTACGACCAAGCAAGTAGGCAATAAACGACTCAATTTATTACACCAAGATAATCTTGAGCTAGCTTCTTTATTAAGTACTCACCCTAAAGTTTAAGCATGGATAGGCGCCTTATGTTGCTTTGTGCTGAGGCTAGGGAACTTAAGTGTTGTAATTGAATATGAAGCGTTCTTTCCGGTATGCTGAGTCCCAAAACATGTACTCATATATTGAGCTCAGCTTGAAAGCTCTTAGAGATCTAGACCAGAGGTCTGTATTCGCAGGACTCAAGACATCATCAAGTATTTCTAAGACTCTCTCAACATACTTAGCATACTCTTTAGAAGAATAAAGTGATATCCACTTACTATAGAGCTCGTGTGGAGACCCTAACTCCTCTAGGTAACGGCCTACCTCAAAATATATCCAGTAACAAGGAGTAACTGAAGCCACACCCACGGGAAACTCACTCAACAAGACGGTTCTCCATAAATGATTCACGTACCCTGCATTAGTCGGTGTTAGCGGTGTCTTTCTGAGGTCCTCGGACGTAATGCCCCAGACCCTGAAGTAGTAGTTATGGAGTGTTTTCTCAAACTCTAGTATAGCTATCGAGTCTTCAGCAAATACCTTAACCCACTCCTCCTTAGGCGCTTTCCCCGCAAGCGTTGCAAGAACTCGTGAGTATTCGTCTAAGTATAGCGCGTCTTGAATTACGTAATACTTGAATACTTCCTCGTCTAGCGAGCCACTACTTAACTCTCTTATGAAGGGGTGATTAATTATCGCATTAAAAATCTCTCTTACTTCCTCCCACAGAATTTCCGAGGGTTTTTTCACGGCCAACAACCCTACTTACTTAATGTTTTCAGTATTTCTTCAGCTACTTTCTTACCCGAGAGTAGCATGCCACTAAATATGGGTCCCATCCTGTGGAGGTGTTTTAGCGTGGCGACAGCCATTCCAGCCACGTAAAGACCTTCAACAACCTTGCCAGTCATTTCAACGACTTTCAGTTCACTTAATTCCGAGTAAGCAGACCTCTCACCAGGTAACCTAATACCTACAGAGGGGTTTTTCTTCTCAATTATTTTGAGGACTTCAGCGTCATGCCCTGTAGCGTCTACTACGGTCTTAGAGTAGATGAAGAGAGGGTCTACGTGTAGTCCTGCTAGAGACACAGCACTCCACTGTATCACTACACCCTCAACCCTGAATGGTTCCTCACGAACTATTAAGTCTTCGACTGTGACGCCGTGTATTATCTTAGCTCCAGCATCTATAGCTCCGGTTGCTAGTTTTGCCATGAGTTCGGAAGAGTCTAGCACGTAGAGGTCGTAATCACTCATGTAATCGTATCTAATATTAAATTCTCTCAGTATGGGCAGAGCTCTCGCGTCAACTACTATCTTGTGCAGTAACATCCCGCCACCCCCTATGCCTCCGCCAAAGCTTAACCTCCTCTCCAACACTACAGTCTTGAGACCCGAGCTCGCTAGGTATTTAGCGGCTGTAAGGCCTGAGGGACCCGCACCAACTACCACGACGTCTGTGTTTACTAGTTTTAGCCAGTCGTCCGCAGTAGCTCTCCATATAGCTTTAGAAATTCTTGACTCTAGAGGCTCCGTTTTACTCACCAGTACTCAATTATCACTAAAGAATAAAAACCTTAATAATTAAGTTTTACTGGTGGGCGTCTTGAGTAATCGTTCGTGGAGAGTTGCTATCACGATAGCTGGTAGCGATTCAGGCGGTGGTGCAGGGATTGAAGCAGACTTAAAGACTTTTGCTTCTTTAGGAGTTCACGGGACGGCCGCGATCACGAGTGTGACAGCACAAAACACTTACGAGGTTACTGCAATACATGACATACCTCCTGAAGTAGTCTACGAGCAGGTTAAGGTTGTGGCTGAAGACATGGGTATCGATGCTGGAAAGACAGGCATGTTAAGCAATAGCGACATAATACGTTCTGTAGCTAAAGCAGTTAGGGAGTTTTCTTTTCCTCTAGTAGTAGATCCTGTCATGATAGCTAAGAGTGGTGCTAGACTGCTTAGAGAAGACGCTGTTGAAGCTCTGAAGAAGGAGTTGCTTCCTCAAGCTAAGGTAGTTACTCCAAACAAGGCCGAGGCAGAAGTCCTCTCGGGAATAGAGATAAAAGACTTAGAAGACTCTAAGCTAGCAGCTAAGAAGATCCACGAAGAATACTCTTGTGAAGCTGTAGTAGTTAAGGGTGGCCACCTGGGAGGCGCTGAAGCTGTAGACGTCCTCTACTGGGGCGGTAAGTACCACATCTTAAGTAGCCCGAGAATTAGCGGCGCGTGTACTCACGGGACTGGATGCGTCTTCTCTGCCGCTATAACTGCTTACCTAGCTAAGGGGCTGAGCGTTCTTGACGCAGTAGCTAAAGCCAAAGAATTCGTGACTAAGGCTATAGACTTCGGGGTGACGGTAGGTAGGGGGCACTGCCCAGTCAACCCGGTAGCGTGGCTTGAGATACCCGCACACAAATACTTGACCCTACTAAGAGTTGAGGAAGCACTAGAAAAACTACTCAGAAATTCTGAGAGAATTCGTGAGGCAGTTCCTGAAGTGGGCATGAATTTAGTGGAGAGTATACCAGCACACTATGTTAGAGGGACTGAGGACGTCGCGGGGGTCGTGGGTAGGGTAGTAAGGTACGGGAGTAGCGTTAAGGCTGTAGGCCCTGTTAAGTTTGGCGCGTCATCACATCTAGCCAGACTAGTTATTGAGGTCTTGAAGAGAAGTCATGAGATTAGGGCAGCGATCAACGTAAGGTATGACGAGAAGTACGTGAAGAGAGCTACTGAGTTGGGTTATTTAGTTGTCGGAGTTGATAGGACGAAAGAACCTGAATACTCTAAGAGAGTTGAGGGCAGTAGTCTTCAGTGGATTGTGGGTGAAGCTCTAAGAACGTGTGGTGGGAGAGTTCCAGACCTCATATACGATACTGGAGACGTAGGTAAAGAAGCTATGATAAGGATATTAGGCAGAAATGCTACTGAAGTAGTAGAAAAGCTTCTGCGGATTCTAGAGTAAAGACCTAAAGAAAGGTTTCGAGCTACAAACACTTCACGACCATAGCAGTACCTAATTACTGCTCACGAGTCCTTAAGTTTACGTAGGGGTTGTAATCTAGTGTTTGTGTTACTTCGTTTAACCAGTTTAAGACCCATAGTGAGGAAGGCTTTAAAACTTCGGGGAGTCCCGTGCTACGCCCCAACATAGACTTAATATGGTGCTTAACCGCCGCAACTGCTGCGGCAACTTCCTGAGTAGTTAGTGCTTCTCTCTCTTCTGGTCCCTCTCTATCAGTTAACACTTCCCTGACTCCTGGCGTCGGGGCGGGCGCAGGAGCCTTTGCTCTCTTCTCTATAACTAACCACCTATAGAAGTAAAGTATGATGACTACTATAGCGAGGATTAAGAAAGCATTTAGTAGTCCCAGAATCGCAGGCAGTAATCCCTCACTTAATGAAGTCAGTTACTATCACCTAATTAAACTCAACACATTAACTAATAAAAATCTTAGGATCTTCTTGGTTTCCGAAACACTCAAAGTTCTTGTTTAGGAACCTACTACCCTGTACTTGATTTCCCTGTAGAACGAGCTCCTCGCCAGCTTATTCTCATCTACCACTATCATGTGTATGTATGTCGCTACAGCTAAAATAACGTAAGTTTGAGTCATCACAAGTACAGTCAGGGGAGATAGCAAGTATCCTGCAGGATACACCGCAGAGACCTTGGAAGCGCCTAAGTATAGAACCCCTGCTGAAGTCACTTGATTTAAATTTATGCTTAGCTGTGTCACGACCGCTGATAATACCTTAATAATGAGTGCTAAGAAGAGTCCTGAGAAAGCCAGTATTGAGAGAGCCCCACTAAACAACCACCTGACACCCACGTTGAAGTTTCTACCACTAAAGAATAAGTAGAGTGTTAACGCCCCCGCGAATATCAGGTACGTGCTCAACATGAGTACTGGTAAAGACAAGAAGCTCACGCTGAAGAGTGAGTCACACCTAACTGGAGTGCCGTAAAACATTAGCTCATGATGTGTTAAGGCGACATACCCCTCAATAACACCCTCAACCACGTAGACTGGGGTTATAGCTAAGTAGATCGTGAAGAGTCCTAAAAAGACGGAGTAAGCAGAAGCTAAGACAACGAGCTTACGTAACCTCTTAACTAAAATCAATTCTTCTCTGCTCAACAACTTCCTCACCTAGGAGCACGTACTTGATCATCACGTAAGCGTATTCCCCCCTACTATCCACGAGTAGCGTGTGCGTGTTTTTAGGACCTATTACGAAACTCTGGAGCTCCTCTACTTGAATCACTTTATGAATTCTTGCTTTCTCGTCATAACTCATGTAAGTTACTTTAGCGTAAGTGATGTTGATTGGTACGTAATTGGGGTTACTCAATACTAGAGAACTCCCATTGACTGAGACTCTCAGCTTACTCCAAGATATGTGTAGCGGGTAGCTACCTATCAAGAAACCCTTATCTAGTGTTAAGTTAACTAGAGTCTCGAAGCTGGTTACCCCGACTTCGTAAGCCCTCACGTAAGTCTCGGGAGGCACTATAACCACAACACTGTCTGAGGACAGCACGTACGCTCTACACTCAATCAATTGATTAATTACCTTGATCAAGCATCCAGAGACGTTAACTATATTCAGGTGTTGAGGACTGTATCTCACTAGTATTAGTGACCCTGGGTCAAGTATCTCAACACTCCTCAAACTTATAGATGGCTTGACAATTACCGTTTCTGTCGTGAAGTGATATATAGGCACTAGAGCTATTAGAGCCAAGTTAATCACCATAAAGGCTGAGAAAACTATTAGTTCTACGTCCCCGAAATCTTTCATGAGCGCTAGTATCTTCTCTTTCTCTCTAATAAGGTATAGACCCACGAACACTAGACATATAGACAGCCAGGCAATAGAGGGTACTACTAAGACTACCTTATACCTAACATAAGACTCAGGTATTGGAGGATCTTCAGAAGGGTTGTTATCACCTTTAGTTACTACGTAGTATCCTCTAAATTCAACTACTCTATGAACAGTGCAGTGAGTAGGGCTACTACACCAGACTACTATGTCGCCTAAGCCGTAACTAGCTATGTCTTTATGAAGACTCACGAGCAGGTCACCAGGCTTCAGAGAAGGATACATCGAGTAACCACTAACTAGTGATAAGCTTACTGGGAAGTAAACAAACCTGCTAAGCAGTATTAAAGTAAACAAAAACAACACGACAATCAAGGTAATAAGATGTGTAGAACCGCGACCCACCCTCACACCTCCAGAGTGACTGGATAGTAAACACAGACACTCTTGAGTTGTGGATCGACACAATAAACGAGTTCTAGGTATAGTCTTGAGGAGTTATTAGTTGATTCTTTACTAGCCTCAATACTCACCTTAAGACTAGTACTCGAGTCAATCTTAATTAAGCTAGTCTCAACAGGCCCTGCAGGCGGTGAGGCACCACTAATTAACAGAGAGTCGCTGCTCGTGCTGTTAGAGACTTCTATTACTAGCTCCAGGTCTGGCTGAATTAAGGAGTGCTCAGGGTATAGGATGATCCCTGCATAATAAGGGGTCGTGTCATCAACTGATACCGCGCTGAGAACAACTGTCTTAGGTAGTTTTAGCTGGTAAGTAGAGAAAAGTATTTGGATCTCGGCTCGCGTGTCCTCATCATAGAAGGTAGTGATTATCCTGTGAACTACCAACGCATAAGTATCACTCCCTACTATAGAGTCAACAAAGTTCTTGGCTAGGCATAAGTTGCCGCTAGCGTCGTAAATTCTGAAGACTCCTCCCCAACCCCTACCAACGACTGCGTCACTCAAGACGTTTAGGTTAGTTGTGCTACCAGATGACGTAGCTTCAGCTACTTTATTGCCTAAGTCATCATATAAACTTAGAGTAAAGCCTTGAGGCGCTCCCTCAACATAGACGTAACGCGAGTCTGAAACAGAGACTACGAAATCATCGAATACCGCCTGCCCACCATCAACATCCACGCCAACACGAGACGGGATGAAGTATCTGCCACCACTCACACTAACACTCCCTGAAGCAAGAACACTACCATCGACACTATACACTACCGCCGAGATGTAGTTAGTCGACGTTGCCGCGCTCCTACTGTAGTTAATGTAGAGGATAAACCAGCGGTCAGTAGGAGCAGGGAAAGACGTAGTACTCCTATATAGTCTTGTCCAACTCCTACCATTATAATACCAGATATCTAGATATCCTGTATTGCCAGTCACGTAAACACTTATCTCGTAAAGTCTAGACGAGGTAGTAGGTTGCTGGAGAAGCGAGACCCCCATCCACATCGTAGTACCAGAGTACCTGCGAACCTTAACAGAAGCACTCAACCACTCATAAGAAGATATTGAGGAATCCCAGTAATAAACTGAGGAGCCGCCTGGACCTCCATTATCATCTACTCCTAAGAGGCCATTACCCTTATAGCCAGAAGCAATAGCCCAAGAACCACCCAGCCGCCCCCACCCGCTAGGCAGAGACTCGAAATCACTGAAGACTAGTGAAGACCTCCTAGAACGTATTACGTCAACACAAACAAAGAAATCGTTAAGACCACTAAAAACCACGGGCGGGGACTGAGGATAAAAAACAGCTTGAACAGGGTAAAAAACATAGACAGACGTATAGCAAACATTAAGGAAACTCAGTAAGAAAATTATAGAGACAAAAAGAACACGTAGACTTAACCAACCATTCATTACAGCACCCTAAGCTAGCTACTCGGAGGTTCAGGGCGGGGTTTCAGCAGTACCTGTAGTCGTTATTATCAAATCTACAGAAACGCTAACTTCATTGCCTGGGTAATCTGAAAGCTCTAAGTATAAGTCAACATGTAATTCTCCTGAAGCCTGCAAGGAGATCCAATTGTTGTTCGGCTGTAGTCCCGTAGTCTTTAAATCTATTAGGTAGTGATCATTCGTGTCCCTGATTATTAAGGAGGCGTTAACAACTCCATCATCAGTTATAGGGTTCGTGACTCTAAATTTTATGTAGTAAACGTTATCGTTATTATCTTGATTGACTATTTTAGCTATGTCATAATAATAGTTTTTCTGTAGTGTTGGGTGAACAGTGATTTCAAGGCTCGTGCCTTCATTCCCTATATTCACTGTGATTTTGTTGCCCCGCAAGTCTGGTTTGCCCGCGTTGGTTCCTTCATGGAATACTACTGGTGGTTCTTGGGGTCTTATTGTTAGGGTTACTGGGTAGTACACAAATACGCTGGCGTTTACTATGCTTATTAGTGTTGCTATAGCTAACAGTATTATTACTTTTCTTTTTATATTGATTTTTATCACCTCATAAGTTAACTTTTTGTTTTGGTTTGTTTTTAAGGATAGCCCTAAATTATCAATATAGTGAGTGTTGCTTATTAACCTGTCTTGATATATTATTATTGAGGTGTGTCTTAAGTGGGTAAGTCTATTAGTGTTTTAGGTATTTTAATTTTGGTAGTGGCTTCAGTGTCGATTCTGCTAGCTGCGACTACTTATTCTCAAGAAGCTATGGTTGCTGTGTTCAGCGCTTCTGACCCTGTAGGTGATGATAAGGGTACGGGCAACTACACATACCCTACTAACGCGGTCTTTAAGCCGGGAGTCTTTGACTTGACTGGGTTTGCTGTCATGAAGAACTCTACGCACGTGGCTTTCGTGATCTTCTTGAGAGATTTAGGCGGTAATCCTTGGGGAGGTCCTGCAGGCTTCTGCTTACAGCATGTTCAGGTGTATGTGAGGACTACTGCGTCAGGCACTACGAACACGTCGACTTACGGTCTTAAAGTAAATATAGCTGAGGATTACGCGTGGCATTACGCGATACTGCTAGCTCCGGGCTGGGGTGAGGAGCCAGTACCTCAAGGTCAGGTATCAGCGATTTACGACTCAACAGGCTCGCTAGTGGCTGTAGCTGGAGGAAGTGACTTCACAGTATATACAGAGCCGTCACTGAACGCTATAGTAGCTGTCGTGAACGCTTCAGTTCTGACAGACTCTGATAACATAGCTAGCTGGAAGTACGTGGTTACTGTGTCTGGCTACGACGGTTTCGAAGCAAGCAAGTTGAGGGGTGTCGGGTTAACTGCTGAGGAGTGGAAGTTTGGCGGTGCAGACACGTACGCTCTAGCAGCTAACGTAGCCCCTCTAGTCATAGACCTCTTAGCTCCCACGGCTGAAGCCCAGTACGCTATGCTGACCTCCTACGTAGTAGATCCACAAACACTTGAGGGAACCTTCGCTGTAGTTAAGGGAGTTCCAGCACCGCCGCCTCAGCCAGTAACCGTGACAGTCACTAAAACTACCACGACCGTAGAGACTAGGTTGACAACAACTACTACGGTCGTCCCGACGACGGTGCCAGAGTACGTCACGGACTGGACAACGACGATAGTCGCCGGCATTATATTGCTAGTCTTAGGTCTCCTCATAGGGTACGTGTTCTTCAAGAAGAAGTAATTTAAGACTTAATTTTTGAGCGATAAACAACGTTTTTAAGCTTTCTCAGAGTATTTTTCATAGGTGAGTTAATGTCTAGAGTTTCTTTAATCAACGTGACTAAGAGGTACGGTAAAGTAGAAGCCGTGAATAGAGTGAGCTTAAACGTGGAGGATGGTGAGTTCTTTGTTTTGTTAGGTCCTTCAGGTTCTGGGAAAACAACAACTCTCAGGCTGATAGCCGGTCTAGAAGTGCCTGAAGAAGGTGAGATAAGAATAGATGATGAGGTAGTGAATTATAAGACACCTAAGGAGAGGAACATAGCGATGGTTTTCCAGAACTACGCTCTATACCCACACATGAGTGTCTACGACAACATTGCTTTCCCCTTAATGGTTAGGAAGAAAGAGATGAAGTTAAGTAAGGAAGACATAGACCGTAAGGTTAAGGAAGTCGCTGAACTACTTAAGATTTCGGAACTCCTAGACAGGAAGCCAGCACAGCTCTCAGGAGGTCAGCAACAGAGAGTCGCTCTTGCTAGAGCTTTAGTTAGGGAGCCTAACGTGTGGCTCCTTGACGAGCCCTTAAGCAACATAGACGCAAAGCTCAGGACTGAGATGAGGGCTGAGATAAAGAAGCTACAGTTAAGGCTTAAAGTCACCACCATATACGTGACTCACGACCAGGTTGAAGCAATGACTCTGGCTGACAGGATAGCCGTGATGAATTACGGTAAGGTCTTTCAGGTAGGTAAGCCTCTCGAACTCTACAATAACCCTAAGAACATGTTCGTAGCTAGCTTCATAGGATCTCCCGGGATGAACTTCATGCAGGCTAGGGTAGAGAGTAGCGACCCTAAAGTTAGGATAGGTGATTACGTCCTCAACCTTTCGGGACTCCCTGAAGTAGGGGGTTTGAGAGAGTACGTAGGTAGAGACGTAGTGTTTGGTGTGAGACCTGAGGACGTGTTATTAGTTGATGACGGGTCTTACGACATGGAAGCTGAAGTCATCGTTTCAGAACCTCTAGGCTCTGAAACAATAGTGACGCTGAAACTCTCTGACAACATTGTTAAGAGCAGGACACACGGTAGTAAGCTCTACAGCATAGGGAGCAAAGTAAGGATAAAGTTCGTTAGAGAGAGAATAAAGTTCTTCGACGTCAACACGGGAGAACTCATTTAGCTGGCTACCTTCTTGAGAGAGACTTATAACACTGTGCGTTAATTAGCTAATGATGAGTCATGTACGAGATAGTAGGGAGAGAGAAGATAGGGCCTTACTACGGCAGGCTGATAGTGGTTTTCTCTATACCTGACGAAAACTATAGGAATGCTTACCTCTCATCCCTCTTCACCTCATTTGCTCCAAGCTACTTCAGACTTTCTAAGAGGGGTAATCGCTGGAGCATTGAAGTCAGAGTATGGGATGGTGAGTACCCCTACGTCTTCGTAGTCAATGACTCAAGAGTCGTTCTAGACTCTGAAAATCCTGAGAAAGCTGTTTTAAGACCTTTCCCAGAAAATAGAGAGTTTGAATTCACCACATCTATCGCTAGGCTAGGTGAAGAAAACCCTGAATCTCTCAAGCCGTGGCACGTGATACACATCCCTACAGACTCATCTCACGCGTCAATATATGAGAACAGCTTAGTATTGAGGCTCAGAACACACTCAAGGATTACTGAAGAGTGTTATGCTGAAGTATTAGTTAATGACTCAAAGAGATTTCTCAGAGCTAATAGAGTAGGTCGTGTAGGGTATTACGACATCTATGAAGTAGTTTTGCCTGGAGTCACGCCTAGGAACATCCGCTACAGATTCATTACTAAGACTAGAGAAGGGGAGATACTGACATACGGTAATAGAGGCTTGAGAGATGAGGAATTCATTAGATTCTCGGGCGAGGTTGTGGCGGAGACTCCATGGTATTTAGGCACAACATATTACTCAATATTCCCCGATAGCTTCAGGAAGTCGAGTACGGGTAAAGAAGATGATTGTCTAGAATGGGGTATTGTCCCTAGACCTCACGGCTTCTTAGGAGGAGATTTGAGAGGGATTATTGACTCGCTAGACTATATTAGTGACTTAGGTGTTGAGACACTATATCTGACGCCGATATTTAAGTCACCATCATATCATAGGTACGACGTGGAAGACTACTTCAGTGTAGATCCTAGGTTAGGTGATTTAAGACTTTTTCAAGAATTCCTCAGTAAGGCCGGAAGACTCGGCGTTAAGGTTGTTATTGATCTCCCAGTACATCACACGTCAGTATGTAATGAGTTATTCGTTAAGGCAGTCTTGAATAGAGAGTACCGCAACCTATATTACTTCCACCAAGAACCTAGTGAGGTTCTCGTTAAGTTAGTTAATGATTTCCTAGAAGGGAGGATCAGTTGCGTCGATTTACGTAACTCCATAAATAGATTGAGTGAAGTTCCTTATGAGAAGTTCTTAGACGTTAAAGTTATGCCTAAACTGAATGTTTTGAACGAGCACGTGAGGAAGTACGTGGCTGAAGTAGTTGATTTCTGGCTTAGCTTAGGTGTTGATGGGTTTAGGATGGATGTAGGGCAGGCACTACCTCCAGAGTTTGTTGAGGAACTCAAGAAAGAACTAGAAGCTAAGAAGAAAAACACGCTACTGCTAGGTGAGGCTACGAGCGACCCTACCTACTTAGAAGAATTGCTGGTTGCTGGACGGTATGATTCCCTCATGAATTACGGGTTTATGAGAGACGTGTTAATGGTTCTCAAGGGTATGACAGACTTAGATTACTTCATAAACTCCTCTATGAGTAAGTACTCCGTACTCTCACCCCTTAAGAGCCTCTCACTCTACAACTTGCTAGGCTCTCACGACACGCCACGCATAAAGACTCTAGTAGGAGACCCGCTCAAGCTAGAAGTCGCTTACGTGCTCTTATTCAGTCTAGCTGGTTCTCCATCAATATATTATGGAGATGAGGTAGGCATGGTGGGTGGCGGAGACCCAGATAATAGGAGAGGCATGATATGGGATGAGAGTAAGTGGGATAAGGAACTCCTTAAACTAATTAAGGACTTGATTAGAGTTAGAAAGACTTGCACGCTCATGAGGAAAGGCTTAATGAGCATGAGCAGGGCTGGAAACCTACTCGTGATAGCTAGGTATCTAGGCTCAAACCAGGCGCTAACAATCATCAACATGTCTGAGAACCCCTCATTGACTAGTAAGGTAAGTAGTTTAAGACCTGTTATGTCTAGGAGAGTCAATGCTGTTGAGAACGAGTTAATCTTTGGTGAGTACGGCTTCATCATATATTGCTGATTAGCTCTTCAAAATATTAAGTCACATGTAGCGTTATCTTGAGGCGTCCTCCAGTAAAGTCTCTTACCCTCAGCCCTAAAGCAATTATTAGTCCTTGTAGAGACTCTCTAACGCCCTTCTCAGTTCTTGAAAGCGTTACTTGCTTCCAGCTCCATAAGCTAGCAATCTCACTTAACTTTATCCTGATAGAGTTACTCTCTGAAGCTAACGTAAACTCATCAGTCTCTAAGTACTGCCCAATCTCAACTATTTCTCCCCCCACTTCAAGTCTCAACTCACTCAGTGAGTATGGGGAGAAAGTCATCTCAATAAGTAGTAGATCATTACTTCCTGAAGGACTGCTTAAGTAGTATGCTGTCGTCAAGACCGAATCACTTACTTGATATTCTTTAACGACCTCATGGTTTTCAAGACTAGACTTCAAGACTACCCCAGAATCTCTTAACTCGCCCACAACGTAGTTGGAGATCATTACGACATCTCCTGAGCTATAACCCCCGCCTCTACTCACCCACTCTCTCAAGCCGGTCGCGTCCTTAACTATGAAGTCTCTGAAAGACGCTCTCCTGTATTTGTCGTGAGTGTAGTGCGGTACGTCACTCAAGTACGTCTCAGGATATCTAGACATGATGTTGATTAGGTTTCCTTCTCTTCCTTGTTTTCTGTAGTCTAGCTCGAAGAGTGTGCCGCTGTCAGAAGGCTTTACGTAAGCGTTGAGTAACTCCCCCTCTATCAGCACCTCATCTACCCCGTCAAAGTCGAAGTCTCTCTTCTTAGTGCCGTAGCTTCTTAACACTCTATCCGCGAGGTTCTCAGCTCTTATTAAGTTTTTGTAGACTTCAGCTCTTAAGTGGTGTATGTAGGTACCGCCGAATAGACCGTGCCAGTACACATCATTACATTCGGCTAAGTGTATGTAGTCCCACGCGTCCTCAAGTCTAGAATTACTTAAGGCTTCAGCTTCTAACACTTTATTCCTGACGTAGATGAGCTTCTTATGCATGTTGTTAGACTCACTATACTTAGTCAAGAAATTCCATATTAGCCCCCCACTCCACTCCATCATCTTGTCGTAGCTCCCGTGAGGTAAGTACGTGAGTCCTTTAACTACCCCTATACTCAAGTAATCTCTAGGTCTCAGAACGTAGTATTTGTTGCTCGTTGCTGAGACTTGAAGGAATTCCTCAAGCCACTTACCAGTGACGTCCCAAGGTTTCCACTCACCAAACTTTTCAGCGTCACTACCCCATAAGACGTACGGGTATCCTTCTAAGTCAGAAGCCCTAGATATGTACTCAATCACTTCAGGTATTGGAGACCAAGGCAACTTATACCTTATTTCAGTGTCTATGAAGAAGATCTTGACCGGCTTTCCCGAGTCTTCAGTTATCCACAAGTACTTACTGTCACCCCACTTCATTCCCTTCATGTAGAGTAGCTGGTCGTCGACGAAGACGTACTCATACCCGAACTTACTTATTATCGAGGGTATTGTCTGGTCCCAGAATCTCTCAGGCAACCAGAAGCCCCTGAGAGGATAGTCACCGATTAGTCTTCGGAATAGCTCGTTATACTTCCTGACTTGCTCGGCTCTATCCTCGATAGGTATTAGAGGGAGTATAGCTTCAGAATACGCGCCACCAATGAATTCCGGAAATCCTGAGTCACCAGCTCTCCTAATCATCTCAAGGAAGTCTGGGTAGTGTTCTCTAGCGTAGAGTAGTAGAGGGCCTGAGAAGTGGAGAGCTACTGGAACACGATACCTTAAGAGAGTGCTCATTAAAGGCTTGTAACTATTCTCGAAAAGTCTCTCAAGAACTTCGCTTAACTGACCTATAGGCTGGTGGAAGTGAATAACGAATATGAAGACAGGCTTCTTCTCCGCAATACTCGGGTATTCCGGAACGCCCGAACCATTAATCAAGTTCAAGCTACTCACACCAAATATATCTCGTGTGAGTAGTTTATTAGGTGGTGTTGAGATGACGTGCTGCGATGACGAAGTCATTAAGTGGGTTATGAGTAGGAGGTGGTACCCTCTCAAGGGCGTGATGCCAGATGAAGTCGCTACTATTAGTTTGGGAGCGAATTTAAGAGGACTTCTCATCAAGATGGGGTCGCGGCAAGTCTTCACACCCTTAGCTATCAGGGATAGTGGGTACGTTGAGGGCGAGTACACTGCAGAATACGTTGAGGGCTTAGTGAGTGGCAAGACATTACTTGAGGTCAGGAAGTATAGTGAGGTTCCTGAAGGTCATGTATTAGTTAAGCCGCTGTCTACGGCGTGGACTAACGTAGTTTCTGTTGTAGAGGTAGGTGATAGCAAGTACGTCTTGAAGGGTTACAGGACGTTTTCCCCTGAGTTGAGCGAACCTAAGTTCCTCAGATACCTAACTAAGAAGAAGTTTCCTTACTCCCCAGAGCTAGTCTTAGAAGTTTCTTTAGGCGGTACCGTAGTTGCTGTGATGACTAAGTACGTGGAGTCTCTTGGAGACGGGGGCATGCCCTTCTACCTCAGCGCTCTCAAGTATTTTGAGACGGGAGAGTACGGCGACGTTGAAGCTAAGGCACGCAAGCTAGGCAGTGTAGTCGCGTTATTCCATAAAGTAATGAATTCATGTGATGAAGAGTGGTGCTCACCTAAGGAAGCAACAGAAGAAGTGATTAGTGT
>Ga0209394_1001281_pt1 | contig 15255 bp, 18 predicted proteins | sample JNZ201metaG_FD_184122 | JGI IMG/M metagenome (GOLD analysis project Ga0209394, IMG submission 184122) | Hot spring microbial communities from Jinze hot spring, China to study Microbial Dark Matter (Phase II) - JNZ 20120812A (SPAdes) (version 3) ... | reverse complement strand
TACTTATATAACTCTAAATCAGTTTTCTCATTTATTTAAACCTTTCGGAGCAGAAGGCAGACCTACATTCGCCCAAGGTATAAACGGAGTTTTATCTAAGGGGCGATTTGTGATCGCGCTTATTGGGCTGCTTCGAGAACTAAGCGGAGAAATCTCTTTAAGCTTTTTGTTATACTCTCGAAAACTCCTATAAGCTTTATATTTTGGTTCGATAGATTCTATTTTTCCTCCTAACCCTGAATTCTCATAAATAGCTTGACCCTTCTCATCCTGTTCCAAAACAGTTTTGACAAGTTTCTCAGCTGTTTTATTCAGGGTTTCTCGGGCTTTATCATGCTCTTTAATTACAGACTTTTCTAAAGCATTATATTTTGATCTAAGAGACCCTCCTTTACCTTGTATCCCCTCCTCAGTTGGTACTTTTTTCTTTATGCCTTCTATTTCATTTTCTACTTTATTAACAGTAGCATTAACTTCTTCGGAAACCTCTCTTTCTCTCTGTTCCTTTTCTCTTACCTTTATGTCCAGAAGTTCTCCAAGTTTTACAGGATCTGCACTCGCTTTTATAACTGCTCCTATTACATCAATCGGATTTTCATACTCGTTCCTGTATATATTGAACAAGGTAGCAAACAGTTCTCCTCTAGTGCTTAATTCTTTACTACTCGACTCTTTATCAGAAAAAGCTTTGTGCTCTGATACCTCCTTAGACTTATCATAAATTTTAGATAACGCACGACGTAATCCTTCACTTGTAGTATAATCATTTCCTGTAGCTGGGCTTATTGATCTTTCAAAACCTCTTATAAAATCATCGTTTTGAGCCTACCTATAAGGAATTGAAACCTTTTTGAGGGCCTATCGGGAGTGGGGAAAACTTTTTCATGTTTTGAGTTTACTTACAATGAATTGAAATTAGTTAATCTATTAATAAGGGTAGGAGCTATGATAATTGAAAAGGTCTTCATGATTTTTATAAAATTATTGGCCTATCTTGTGGTCTTTGTTCTCTTTTTTGGCCTTATAACCATCATTTGATCTATAGCCAAAGACTTTTTTAGGGCTTCTCATGGCTATGGGTTACTTAATCATTCGTGCTTTTCTTAAGATGGGCCTCTATTTTGGTCAAAAAATCAGAAGGCTTATCAAGCCAAAACCTTAATTCATATAAGAACATTCTTGGGCATTTCTTCTACCTTAAGGCAGATCTACATTCAGACAGAACGATTTTGAACGCCCCAAGAACTCTTTTAAAGAGATAGTTATTGAACTTGTGCGGATAGGGCACTTTCGGCAGTTTAAACTCGTGACTTAAAGAGTTATGCTCTGGGGCTTTCAAAGTTTACAGATACTGGCCCTTGACAAATTTTTGGAGATTAGTTATTTTTAATTATAGTTAGAGTTTGAGGGCCCGTAGCTCAGCTGGTTAGAGCCACCGGCTCATAACCGGAAGGTCCCAGGTTCGAGTCCTGGCGGGCCCACTAAACTTTTATGCTCCCTCAAATCATAGATATATATAACTACTTAGATACAATAGCTCCTCTAAGTTTAGCCGAGAAAAACGATAACAATGGTCTCCAAATTGGCTCGTTCTCGGAAGAGGTTCAAGGAATACTCCTCTCTGTAGATCCAAGCCTTGCTGCCCTTAATTTTGCCTCAACCCAGGGGCTAAATCTGGTTATTACCCATCATCCCCTTTTTTATAACCCTTTGAGAAGTGTAAATAGAGATACTTTTCCAGGTAAGATCATATATTTTGCCGTTGAGAAAGGTCTTAATCTTCTTTCCTGGCATACACCTCTTGATAAAGTTCCCTGGGGAGTAAGTGCAGCCCTTGCCAAGGCCTTGGGCTGGAAGTCAGAGGAATTTATCTTACAAGAAGGAAATGGTTATGGCCTGGGAAGGGTGGTAAAATTTGAAAAATATGTTAATCTTGACAGCTTGGCACGGGAGATAAAAGAAAAATTAAAGAGCTGGGTAATGCTTGTGGGAGATCCTCAAAAAGAGATAAATAAATTAGCTATATGTGGGGGCTCTTGCGGCTTTCTTAAAGACTACCTTAGGAAAGAAAATATTTTTACCCTTTTGACCTCTGATGTGAAATACCATTTAGCTAAAGAGGCTGAAGAGGAGGCCTTTGATTTCATTCTTATTGATCATGGCGTAGGAGAGTCCTTAATTCTTCATGAACTTAAAGAAAAAATTGAGACCTATCTCAAGGAACATGGACATATCATTCCTGTGAAAGTTTATATGGAGAAAAGTCCTTTTAAAATTATAGATTAAAGGGGGAATATTATGCAGGAGGATATTGCCAGACTAATTGAGCTTCAAAAGATTGATCTTGAGATCTTAAAACTAGAAAAGGCTATGAGTGAGATCCCCCAGAGTTTACAAGAGGCCAAAAAAAATAGTGAAATTTATGCGGAAAAAATAGCTAAACTTCAGAGCATTCTTCAAGAAAAAGAGAAACAAAAAAAGCTTTTTGAAGAAGAACTTCAGGAGGAGCAAAAGAGACTTAAGCAGATCCAAGCAAGGTTAACCCAGATTAGAGGTTCAAGGGAGTATCAGCTTCTTCTCAAGGAACTTGAAGAGATGAAGAGGACGATCAAACAAAAGGAAGACGAAATTTTGAAGATGATGGAGGAGATTGAGGGTTTGGAAAAAGAGAAGGAAAAGCTTGAGAGTGCTCTTGAAGAGACGAGAAAAATTTTAGAAGAGGAAAACCAGAAATTTGAGGAATACTGCCGAAGCTTAGAAATAGAAAAAAATAAGTATCTGGAGAGAAGAGCAAGCCTTTCAGCTAAGATCTCTGCTCAGATTCTAAAGAAATATGAGCTCATTTCCCGCAAAAAAGGAGGGATTGGTATTGCAGGAGTTAAAAATGGAATCTGTGAGGGTTGCTATATGGCGATTCCACCCCAGCTATATAATGAGTTACAAAAGGATAATAGATATTATGAATGTCCCCATTGTAAGAGATTGATTTATCATAAGGAAATATATGAACCAGAAGAAAAGACTACTACGCCTAAAGAGTCAACTCCCTAAACTCACCATTAATGCTCTTAAAGATCCCTGAAAATCCTCAGGAACAGGAAAGATTCTACAAAGAGGTAGCACGTCTTCTTGCTTCTGATAAAGTGGGAGCTATCCCTACAGAGACCTTTTATGGCTTAGCCTGTAATCCCTTTTCTCAATCAGCCTTAGAGAGGCTTTTTAACTTAAAAGATAGACCTCCTAATAAGCCAATTTTGCTCCTACTGGGAAGGCTTGAAGATCTTTCTCTTGTTATCTCAAGGGTCCCTCCAAAGGCCTTAAAATTGATGAAACTTTTCTGGCCTGGGCCTCTGACCATAGTGCTTCCTGCGAGAAAGTCCTTACCTAAACTTTTGACGGCAGGCTTGGATACCATAGGGGTTAGACTTTCTTCTTGTGAGGTTACTCGCAAGATAGCCCAAGCCTTTAGAAAGCCTATTACTGGAACCAGTGCCAATCTAACAGGCCAGCCTCCCTGCAAGAGTGCTGAAGAAGTTCTCGAAGTTTTTCCGCAAATTGATTTTGTTGTTGACGGGGGGAGAAGCACGGCTCAACTACCTTCAACTGTAGTGGAAATTTGTGATAATGAGATTAAATTAATCAGAGAGGGACTCCTTCCCTTTGACACTATCTTAAAAGCCCTGGAGGAACACAAGTGAAGATTGCCTTTTGCGGAAAGGGAGGGGTGGGTAAGAGTTCTTTAGCCACTTTACTTACTCTTGCTTTTTTGCATTCAGGATATAAGGTATTAGCTATTGATGCCGATCCCAGTCCTCATCTGGCAAGACTTTTGGAGATCGGAGGAGAAGTCACTCCCCTTGCTGAGATGATGGATCTTTTGGCGGAGAGGGCTCAAAAGTCTGGTCCCTATTATACTCTTAACCCAAAGATTGACGATCTTCCTGAGAAATTTACTTTAACTAAGGATGGGTTGAAATTAATGGTCCTTGGAGCTATAAGGACAGCTGGGGGAGGTTGTGCTTGCCCAGAGCAAACAGTGCTCAGACGTCTTTTGACCTTTCTCCTCCTCACAGCAAAAGAGGTGGTTATCGTAGACATGGAAGCTGGGGTTGAACATTTTGGGAGGGCTACTGTGGCTCCCATGGATTTCCTCTTAGTAGTCACACAGCCTTTTAAGGGAAGCATAGAGACAGCTAAACAGATTCTCAAACTTGCTAAGGAACTTCATATGGAAAGGGTATATGTAATTGGTAACCGTGTAAAGGATTTTCAACAAGAAAAGATTTTACAAGAGACCTTTGGGACTAAATATCTACTCTCCTTTGCTCCTGATGAGGAGCTTGAGAAAAGGGAGATGGAAGGGAAAGGACTTTGGGATTACAGAGGCCCCCTTTTTAGCCAGGCCCTGAAGCTCAAAGAAAGGATTGAGGAGCTCGTCCATGAAGCTACCTGATATTCAGAGCTCTCATCCAGAGGAACAAATCCCTATAGAAAAGGTGGGTATTAAAAATCTCCGTTATCCCATCAAGGTCCTTGATAGGTCCAAGGGATATCAAGAGACCGTAGGTGAATTCAATTTATACGTCGATCTCCCTTCACATTTTAAAGGCACACATATGAGTAGATTCATTGAGGTCCTGAATGAATTTAAAGAGGAGATACATGTGAAAAATATAAATGAAATTTTGAAAAGGTTAAAAAAGAAATTAAGTGCCCGTGCTGCTCACTTGGAGGTCTATTTCCCCTACTTTATTGAAAAAAAGGCTCCAGTTACAGGTATTCCCTCTCTCATGGAATATCAGGCCTTTATGTTGGCAAGCCTTTTTCCCAGAAAGTTTGACCTTATTTTAGGTGTGAAGGTGCCAGTGATGACCCTATGTCCCTGTTCTAAGAGTATTAGTCAATATGGGGCCCATAATCAGAGAGGAATAGTGAGCGTTGCCGTAAGAAGTAGAGGTTTTATTTGGCTTGAGGAATTAATTGAAATAGCGGAAGAAAGTGCCTCTTCCCCTGTATATCCCCTTCTTAAAAGACCAGATGAAAAATATGTGACCGAAAGAGCCTATGAGAACCCCAAATTTGTGGAAGATGTGGTAAGAGGTGTATCTATAAAACTTCTACAAAGAAAAGAAATTTATTGGTTTACTGTAGAAGCGGAAAATATGGAATCTATTCATGGACATAATGCCTATGCCTGTATCCATTACCCCTTTAGAGATTACTCTTCAGAAAGCTCTATCTCCATGTAGGAATAGCCACATTCATAACATTTTACATCTAATACATTATCAATAAGGGCAATATAAATGGTATCTGCACCACAGATTTTGCAAGGTTCTTTTATTTGTTCTTCCTCTATAGTTTTAAGTAAATCCTCTTTAATATCCTCTGGGATATCCGGATCAAAGATAACTTTCATAGGGCCTCCATATTTGGATAATTTAGTTAAAATTTTAACAACCAAAGGAGATTTTGTAAAGGGATTTTTTGAAAATTTTTTTAAAAATCTTTTTTAATCAAGGTATATTTTTCATATTCTTTCTTTTTGAAGGGATAATCTAACATGAAGTGTGTGCCTCGAGATTCCTTTCTGAGTAAGGCTGATTTAATCATTAAAGCAGCCACTAAAGCAATAGTTTTTAATTCCATAACATCTAAGTCCAAATAAGGACCACTCCAGTTTTCATCAATTTCCCTTTGGATAAACTCTATTCTTTTTTCAGCAAATTTAAGCATTTTAGAACTTCTTACAATACCAACAAAATCCCACATTATTTTGCGAATAAGATCCCAGTTGTGAGAGATGAAGACCTTTTCTTCCTTGATTTCTTTGATAGTAGGTTCTTTTAGGTGAGGGATTTTAAGGGCCCTTTCTTTAAAAAGGGGGAGCTCCTCTTTGATTTTTAAGTAGGCTTGGTGGGAAAAAACTAAGGCCTCAATTAGGGAGTTGGAGGCCAACCTATTGGCACCATGAAGGCCTGTGCAGGCGCATTCTCCTATGGCAAAAAGATTAGGAATATCCGTCTGACCCCAGCGATTAGTAAGGATGCCTCCACACAGATAGTGAGCTGCTGGAACGACAGGAATAGGTTGAGAGGTGATATCTATGCCATATTTAAGACAGGTCTCGTAAATCACTGGGAACCTTTTCCTAATATAGTCAGAGGGTAGGTGGGTGATATCAAGATAGACACATTCACCACCTGTTTTTTTGATCTCCATATCAATAGCCCTGGTTACAATATCTCGAGGGGCAAGGTCTTTTCTTACAGGATCGTATTTATGCATAAAGGGTTTGCCTTCAGGGTTTAAAAGAATTCCGCCTTCACCCCTTAAGGCCTCACTTATGAGAAAATTTTTAGCCTTGGGATGATAAAGACAGGTAGGATGAAATTGCATGAATTCCATATTGGCAATTGTACATCCTGCTTGATAAGCCAGGGCAATGCCATCCCCTGTTGCGGTATCGGGATTGCTGGTATAAAGATAGGTCTTACCAGCACCACCTGTGCAGATAGCTATTACAGGTGCCACAAAAACCTTTATCTTTGATTGCGTAAGATCTATAGCATAGACACCAGCTACTCGACAGGGTTTAGATGAACAATTTTTCTCCAAAAGGAGCTCAAAGGCTAAATGGTGCTCTAAGATAGTTATATTTGGTGCATTCAAGGCCTGTTGCACTAAAACCGTTTCAATAGCTCTTCCTGTATAGTCTCCCACATGAAGGATGCGCTTTTTGGAATGGCCACCCTCTAAGGTTAAATGAAATTTTTGTGGGTTTTCTGGATCCCGGTCAAAGGGAACCCCCCAGGTTAATAGGTCCTTAATTCTCTCCTGGGCAGAGCTTACCACCAAGTTTACAATCTCGGGATCACAAAGACCATCTCCAGCAATCTCTGTATCCCTTTGATGGAGTTCTATATGGTTTTCTTCGCTTAAAACACAGGCTATACCCCCCTGAGCAAGGGCAGTAGCTGTGTCAAAGATCCTTTTTTTGGTGATGACAATGACATCGCCAAGTTCTTTAAGCTTCAAAGCCAAAGAAAGACCTGCAATACCAGAGCCAATAATGAGGAAATCGCTTCGAATGATTTCCATTATTCCGTTGTATCCTCTTTTAAGTTTGGTTTTCTCTCTACAAAGTATTCAAATAGGGCTGGTCCACTGCTCATGAAAAGAGGAGAGGCATAAGCAATTCTTTCACAAAACTTAACCTCTCTCTTCTTAGCTTTATCTTTTGCTGAGTCGAAAATAGCCCAAGGGACAGGCTTTGCAGAATGGGTTCTTATAGGAATAGGGGTAAGATGGTCACAGCAAACTAAGAGGCGATAGTTATTGGTAATCTCTGGGAGCCTCTCTAAAAAATATCTCACAACCCGTCTGTCGAATTCATCAATAGCCTTAATTTTCAGCTCTAAATTACCCTCATGGCTTGCTTCATCTGGGGCCTCCACATGGACTACAACAAAATCAAGCTCTCTGAGAGCCTCTAAAGCAGCTTCTACTTTGCCCTCATAGTTAGTATCTATATATCCCGTGGCTCCTGGGACCTCTATGACTTGAAGACCTGATAAAACGGCAAGACCTTTGATCAGATCTACCGCTGAGATAACGGCACCTCTAAGCCCCCATTTCATTTCAAATTTTTCTAACTCAGGGGTCCTTCCCTGGCCCCAGGGCCAAATAGCATTGGCAGGCCTCTTATTTTCAAGTTTTCTTCTCTGATTTATAGGGTGTTTTTCTAAGATCTCTATAGCCTTAAGGATGAACTCCTTAAGATAGGGTTCTTCATCATAGCTCTGGAAGGCAAACCAAACATTTTGCCCAAGCAAATCATGGGGAGGATAAGTATGAAGCCCCCCTGAGCCTCCTCTCCAAAGCAGGATATGTCTATAACTGACCCCAGGAAAGATCTCAATCTTATCGGTAGCTGCCTTTAAATTAATACTGTTAATTAGTTCTATGGCCTCCTCAGTAGATATATGCCCTGCGGAATAATCTTCCATGATTAGATCATTACCCTCAAAGCGGAGAGTGACTAAGTTACAACGATAGGCTACATCCTCTGGCTTTAGCTCAATCCCCTTAGCTGCTGCTTCAATGGGACCTCTCCCAGTATATTTCTTTTCAGGGGGATAGCCCAAGAGACCCATGATGGCAACATCAGAACCAGGATGCATACCCACAGGTATGGTCTGACAAGCCCCTATCTCTCCATAGCTTGCTATAAAATCCATCCCTGGAGTAATCGCCACCTCTAAGGGGGTCTTCCCCTTAAGTTCTTTAAGGAAAAAGTCCCCCATACCATCCCCTATTAAGAGGATGTATTTCCTTGGCCCTAAGGGCTCTTCTATCCTTGTAAGCTGTTCCTCGGCTGCCTTTTTCTTTTTCGTCCCTCCTGTTGCTTTTTTCTTCTCTCCCTCCTGTTTAGTGATCTTCTTTTTTTCCATAATTACCCCCTACCAGGATGTTACCCATTATCTAAGAAATCTGGCTATTATAAAGGATAATTTAAAAAATAAGAAAAAAAATAGGGTTAACAAGAGCTGGCCAAAAAAATCTGTTGGGGAAAAAAGAACACTCAAAAGATAAAACCCTCCCCAAAAATAGAGTTTCCTTCTTTTATAAAGGTTATCAGTTATAATCTCTTCCTTTATTAAGAGGGCAAAAAACAAAGGCAATTGGAAAATAACCATGGAAAAGAGAACCACCTTAAGAAGAAAAAACAAAAAGGCATAAATCCTCAAATTACTTTCAAAATTCTCTCCAAAAAAGAGAAAAATTTTGAGAAAAATTGGGGTAAAAAGAAAATAACCTGTAAAAAGGCCAGCTACCCCCAAGAGCAGGGAAGAAAAGATCAAACGCCTGATTATTCTCTTATCAGTCTCCTCAAATTCAGAGGAGAGGGCCTTCCACAGGCGAAAGACCAAAAGAGGTATGGTTAGAGCAAGGGCAATGTAAAAGGAGGCTCTTAAAACCACTAAAAGGGCCTCTTCTATGCTAATAAAAACCAAGGATTTCCCCGAGATAAGACCAAAATAGGGATAAAGTAGATAAGGAAAAACCTTGGGAAAGGAGAAAAATACTATCACCCAGGCCAGAAACAAAAAAAGGAGATAGAAAATAAGTTCTCGCCTTAATCGGGCTAATATACCCAGATCCAGAAAATTAGGAAGATTTAGTTTGGCCATGATCCTTAGGATCTATTTTATCAAGAAGTTTCATGGGATCAGTTACTTCCTCTTTGAGTTTTTCCAGCTCTTCTTTAGCCTCTTTGATATCCTTTTCTACCTCCTCCAGTTCAAGCTCTCTTTTTAGTTCATCTATAGCCCTTTTGACCTCTATAGAGAGCCTACCTAAGAATCTACCTACCTCAGGCAGTTTTTCAGGACCTAAGACAATGAGGGCCACAAGAAAGATAATCAGAGCCTCGGAAAAGCCAATGTTAAACATTTAGAGATACCTCCTCGGGATACCTCTCCCTAACTGACAAAAGAGTTCGTAAGAGATGGTATCAGCAAGCTGGGCAAGTTCATCTGCAGGGACCTCTTCTCTCTCTCCACCAAGCAAAATGACCTCTTCACCTCTTTCAGGGTTCTCTATATCAGTAAGATCAAGATAGAGGGCCTTCATAGAAATAGTGCCCACAATAGGGACCCTCTTTCCTCTTACCACAGCAAAACCTTTATTACTTAGGGTTCTGGGATAGCCATCTCCATATCCAAGGGGGACAAGTCCAAGGAGAGTCTCCCTTTTGGCTGTGAAGGTAGGCCCATAACCTGCCATCTCACCAGGTTTTAGCCTTTTAATCTCCACAATTCGAGATTTCAAAGTCATAACAGGCTTTAACTTAACATATGCTCGGGCCCTATTGGTTGGATAAGCACCATAGAGACAAATTCCAGGCCTTACTAAATTTCCCTTGGATCCTGAATAGAAAATAAGGGCGGCCGAGTTACAAAAATGCTTAAACTTGGGAATAAAGCCCTCTCTTTTTAAAAGGGCCTCAGCCTCGGTAAAATTCTTAAGCTGTTCTTGAAAAAGAGTGCTCTCTGGGTTTTCGGCACAGGCCAAATGCGTCATAAGACCAATAAGATGGAGCTGAGGGTTTTCTTTTAGCCTTTCTATGATCCAAGGTAGTTCCTCTAAGGTCACCCCAAAGCGGTGCATTCCTGTGTCCACCTTTAAATGAAACTCCACAGTTAGAGCCTTTTTGAGAGAAAAATCAATCAGCCACTCTAAGGAAATCGGACTGGTAACCGTGGGAATAATCCTTAGGGCTTTGATCTCAGGGAGCCAATCCTTTTCAAAGCCTGAAAGAAGAATTAGGGGATGGATAAAACCGGCCCTTCTTAAGAGCTTGCCTTCATAGAGCTCAGAAATTCCAAAGCCATAAACCTTTTCTTCTGCTAAAGCCTTAGCTACCTCTAAGAGCCCATGCCCATAGGCATCGTTTTTTATGACAGGTAAAATCTCTGTGCCATCAGGTACAAGGGTTTTTAAAGCCCTAAGATTAGCTTTAAGGTTATTTAAATTTATCTCTAATGTCTTTGGCCAGTAAATAGTAATCGCCCTCCCAAGTAAAGAAATTAAGCCTTTTTGGCCTTAAGGTAATCAGAGGCGCTAAGGCCTGCTATACAGCCTTCACCAACTGCTTTAGCTAATTGAAGGGGGGGCCCAGTAAGATCACCACAGGCAAAGATCCCAGGAATATTGGTTTGCATTTTTTTATCTACCTTGACATAACTAAAGGTTTCAGGATCTAATTCTATGCCAAGGGGGGAGAGAAGTTCAAGGGGCCCTTTAGCCCCAAGTTCAATAAAAAGGCCATCAAGCTCAAGTTCCATTCCGCCTTCAAGTTTTAACCCCTTTACTTCTTCTTCACCGATTATTTCCACGGGTTTTTCTCTTATAACCTCAACTTGGCTTCCCTTGAGTTCCTCCTCAAGATGGGGGATTTCTTTAAGGGGTATCAGATAAACTTGGCTTGAAAACTTGGTTAAGGTGATAGCCCCATGGAGGGCTGCAGAGCCATCTCCCAGTACAGCAACTCTTTTTCCCCTATAAAACCAGGCATCGCAGTCCACACAATAAGATAGGCCCTTCCCCACAAAGGCATCTTCATTCTTGAAAACCTTCTTTTTTTTCTTAACCCCTAAGGCAAGAATAAGGGCCTGGGCCCTAAAATTTGCCCCCTTCTCCGTCTCCACTAAAAAGCTGCCCTCTGGCTCCATTTCAAGTTTAACCACATCTTCCTCTAACAATTCAGCCCCAAATCTCTTACATTGTTCAAGACCTGCCTCAATTAGTTCTTTGCCATCTATTTTTTCTCTAAAGCCAAAATAGTTTTCAATATGAGCCCAGTAGAGGGCGCTATGTTGTGGTTTCCCAATAATCAGGACCTTGTGACGGCGTCTGCTTGCATGAATACCAGCCTGAAGCCCAGCTGGCCCTGCCCCTATAATAATAATCTCATATTCTTTCACGCCTAATACCTCCTTCTATTATCTATCATCAAAAATAATTTTACCCTTCACTTTCTCCATAAAGTCTCTGCACCTCGCCCCCTTTTTCTGGCAAACTGATTTTATATACCTCAGAGAGCCAGTTGTAAAGATCGGCTAATTTACATTCCCTTGAACAAAAGGGACGATGTGGATTATCATCCCAAAGAGCTTTCTTCCCACAAATAGGGCATTTAACTTTTTTTAGGGAACCAGCCATAGGGCCTCTCTCTCAAGCAGGCTAACAAGCTTTGTGGCCACAGAACCAAGAAGTAGTCCAGCAAAACCACCCCTACCTCTTTTCCCTATAACTACAGTGCTATACCCCTCTCTTCTAACCTCTCTAAGAATAGCAGAGGCAGGCCCAAGGAAATGAGAACTCAACTTAAGCTTGATCCGCTCTTCAGGTAAATTATATTTTGTCAAGAGTTTTTGAGCCTCCTGTAAGGTCTCTTTCAAATTCTCTGGCAACTCTCCTTGCAGGACTGAGGCAAAAGACCCCTCAAGATGAAAAGAGGATCCCAACCATCTTAAGGCGTGAAAGAAGGTAACCTGATAATCTTTAAGATAGGAGAGGATCCCAAAGGTGTATTCTAAAACCTTGAGGCCCCTTTCTCCTGTATCAAAGGCCACAAGAATTTTTTTATTCGGTTCTTTAGCCCTTATAATCCAGAGAGGTTGCTTAGCATAGAGAATCATCTTTTGGGTAAAGGAACCTGCCCAAATGGAAGCTAATCTCCCAAGCCCCCTCTTTCCCATGACCACAGCAGAATAGGCCTTGTCTTCAAGGAAGTGAAGTAGTTTCTCCGCTTTGTCGCCCTCTGTATAATCTATCACATAGTCCACTTGAAGATCTACGGTCTCTCGTAGAGCCTGAGAGATTCTCTCAAAATGGCCAAGCGTTCTCTCTTTAGCCTCGCGGCAAAAATTTTCTAAGGCCTCTTCCCTTTTAACCTCCTTTAAATAATCCCTCTGAGGCAGTAAAAGGGAGGAAGGAATCTCTACCAAGTGATAGAGGGTTAAGCGCAAGGAGCTCCCATCAAAAAGGGTCCTTAAATAATCAATAATTTTGAGAGAAATTGGGGACTCCGTATAACAAAAAAGTAGATGTGGTCTCATTTTTTCCATGTTTTTATAAATTTTTCCAAATCGTGGAGATACTGTTTTACTGCCTCTTTACCTGTGCCTCCTGGGATTTCCCTTCTTTTTAGAGCGTGTTCTAAGGTGAGCCAAGGATAGAGATCTTCACCAATAAGTGGACAAAAGCTCTGAAACTCTTCGAGGTTCAATTCTTCTAATCTTTTCCCTCTCTCTTCGGCATATCTTACAATTTTTCCCGTTATGTGATGGGCCTCACGGAAGGGTATCCCCTTAGTGACTAAATAATCAGCAAGCTCTGTGGCTAAAAGATAGCCCTCTTTGATAAGCTCCTTTAGTCTCTCCACTTTGAGGGTTAACCCTTGTATAAGAAGGGTTGCCATAAAAAGAGAATCCTTAGTAGTTTTTAGGGCCTGAAAAATGGGGGGCTTATCTTCCTGTAAGTCCCTGTTATAGCTTAGGGGTAGGTTTTTAATGAGACTTAAAAGTTGAAAGAGATTCCCTAAGACACTGGAAGCCTTTCCCCTAATGAGCTCAGCAGCATCTGGATTCTTCTTTTGAGGCATAATGGAACTTCCAGAACAGTATTTATCTGGTAGATCAATAAAGGAAAACTCTGGGCTCATCCAAAGAATTAACTCCTCAGAAAGACGAGAAAGATCGAGCATAATTAGGGTAAGAATAAAAAGCAACTCTGCTGCAAAGTCTCGAGAACTGACTGCGTAGACACTGTGAGCAAGGGGCTCAGAGAAGCCTAATTCCTTAGCCAGAAAGTCTCTATCTAAATGAAAGCCTGTGCCAGCAAAGGCTGAACTACCAAGGGGACAAAGGTTAGCTCTTCTTTCCCAGTCAAGGATACGACCAAAGTGATGTTTCATAGCCTCGGCATAGGTAGTTATCCAGTGAGCAAAAAGGACAGGTTGGGCATGTTGAAGGTGGGTAAACCCAGGCATAATGACCTCTGAATACTGCTTAGCCTTTTCGCAAATAGCCTCCATAAACTCCAAGATTAGTCCTTTAAGAGATTCGCCCTCCTCAAGAAGATATAATCTCAAATCCGTTACTACCTGTTCGTTTCTACTCCTGCCAGTATGCAGTTTGTAAGCTGTCTCCCCAATCTTTTCATAGAGGGCCCTTTCGATATTCATGTGCACATCTTCCTGCTCTTTCTTGAAGGCAAAGGTGCCCTCTTTGATCTCCTTTTCAACCTCTTGTAGACCTTTTTCTATAGCCTTGAGGTCTTCCTGTGAGAGGATTTGCGCTTTCTCTAAGGCCTTGGCATAGGCAAGGCTTGCCTTAATTTCAGCAAGGGCAAGCCTGTAATCAAAGGAAATAGACTCCGTAAAGTCCTCAAAAAACTTATCTGTCTCTTCTTTAAATCTGCCACTCCAGACCTTTTCTTTCAAGGACTCCCTCTTTATAAGAATTTTCTCTCTTATTTTAGCATGTTTTTCAAAGGTAGCTACATAAAGGTTCTCTGTGAAAACTTTTTAAACAAACTATTGACAATTATAAAAAAATGCTAAGAATTATAAGAAATTTCAAATTTATTATTTTAGGAGCATTGCTATGGAGTTTGGTGTATTAGAAGACTATGCTGTGAGGATGGTGCTATATCTCTCCAGAAATCCTCAAAAGATAGCTTCAAGGGCAGAAATTGGGGAGGCCATGGATATCCCTTTGAGTGTTTTAGCAAGGATTGGTCAGACTTTGGAAAATGCAGGTATTGTGGAGATTCATAGGGGTAAAAAAGGTGGCTATCGCCTAAGGAAATCGCCTGAAAATATAACCCTTCTTGATGTCCTGGAAAGCTTTGTAGGGCGAATTGCTTTAAACCGCTGTGTGGATAATCCTCGCCTTTGTCCGAGAAATTCTATCTGTCCCGTTAATTCCATTTGGCAAGAGATTAATGAGAGGTTTAGAGAACTTCTTAAAATAGATTTTGCTAAACTTCTTGAGTTAGAGAAATCTCTTTCCAGATGAAGCATTTTCTTTTTTTAAGACATGGCCAAATAGAGGAAAGTTATCGAGGGCTCTTTTATGGACAAATGGATGTCCCCCTCTCTGAAGAAGGAAAGAAAAAATCCTTGGAAGTTGTGGATATTTTAAGTGAAATCCCTATTAGGGCTATTTATTCAAGCCCTTTACAGAGAGCCCTTTTTCCAGCCAAACTTCTTGCCCAGAAAAAGAGTCTTTCCCTACACCTCAGAGAAGAACTTAAGGAAATAAATTATGGTGAATGGACTGGTCAACCTCGGGAGATTATCCTTCAAAAGCCTCTTTTTTGGGAGAGACTAAAAAATGAAAATCTTTCCCCACCTGGTGGAGAATCATTGAGAAGTCTAAGAGAGCGGGCAAGAAAATTTTGGGAAGAGTTAAAAAATCTTGAAGAGGATGGTTTCTTTACTATTTTTACCCATGGTGGTTTTATAAGGGCCCTCCTCTGTGAGATTTTAAATCTCCATACCTCTTTCTTCTTTGCCTTCGAGACCTATCATCTCAAAGGCCCTTTAATTACTTATTTTAAAGATGGAAATTTTGTGATTAGAGGTATTAATTTTGATATCCCAAGGCTTCCCTCTTTGCTTAAGGAGTCTTACTGGTAAAAAGAAAAGACACCCTCCCGGGAGGGGGGTCGGGAGGATGTCAC
>Ga0209394_1001278_pt1 | contig 15287 bp, 12 predicted proteins | sample JNZ201metaG_FD_184122 | JGI IMG/M metagenome (GOLD analysis project Ga0209394, IMG submission 184122) | Hot spring microbial communities from Jinze hot spring, China to study Microbial Dark Matter (Phase II) - JNZ 20120812A (SPAdes) (version 3) ... | reverse complement strand
GGAGAATAATGGAGATAGATAAAGAGCAATTTAGGAAGATGTTCCCAAACCTCGCTAGGGAGATTGAGGGTGGAGAGAGCAAGATAACGATATCTTCTGTAAGGCTGGATCCAGAGGAGGGTGAGAGGGCTGTCTCAAAGAAATTTGATGGATACAACCCAGACGTGATCGACTTTCTAAGAAGATGCGATAATGAGGAGCAGGCTGAGGAGATAATAGCCTATCTGGAGAGGCGGGGTGAGATAAGCCACGAGTACGCCTCAAGCCTAAGGAAGCAGCTTAAGGAGAAGGGTGTTAGGAGTTTTGGGCCAAAGAAGGGCGAAGCATATTATCTTAGGGAGGCTGGATACAAGTAGCTGAGATCATAGTTACACGTAACTTTTAAAAGGCTATAGGATTACATATTCCCTAAACTGTCCAATCTCCTAACAATATGTAATGGGGCCTGCATAAGTTGGGGTGGAAGTATAGGTCTCTGGTAATCCATCTTCTTCTATTCTCTCTCATAATCCTCTATCTGCCCACAAGCATTATTCAGGCTGAGAATAACTCTGCCCAGTATTATGGGAGGGTGTCCGTCGGTGTAGAGAGGAGGGTAGAGTTCCTCAGCGGCGGCTACATTAGGATAAATGATACATTCACCCTCTCCTTGAATATTTCTGAGAGTGAGCCTCAGCCCACCGGGGCTACAGCGTATCTCACCGACTACACTATTGGCGTGCCAAAAAATTACAGCAATAACTTAGTCTATTACTCGGCCCATGACTTTAAAGGCGAGATGCTCATAACGGCTCTGGAGGATGAGGGGGGATTCTTATGGTTAAAATTATCCTTCCCCGAGCCGATCACGCTTGCTGGTGATGGAACATATAATTTCACGGTGACTTATGTCTTTTCCGATATGATTAGGAGGGAGGCTGGTAGGGTTTTTCACGCCGAGTTTCCGCTATATCCCAGCCTAAGGGAGGAGGCAGCCTACTGCAATGTTACGGTTGTCTTCCCATCGGCTGCGTCGGTCTCGGAGAGCGATTATCCGAGTGATGTCTTCATTAACAAGACTAGCGACAACAGAATCCTATATAATTCCACTAGCCCGCTCACGGCATACGCAAACATTTCCTCATGGGCTAGGTTCTCAAGCACAACCTTCAGCCTACTAAAATTTCTAAATATGAGGAGGGAGATTAATATTGAGGGCTGGGGCAAGATTAGTGTAACAGACTTCTACGAGATAAGCGTGGTTAATAATAATGTTATAGGGCTTAATCTCCCATCTGGCGCATCAGGCATAGTAGTTTATGATGCCTACGGGCAATATGAGAAGAGCAATATAATTATCTCGGAGATGGAGGACTCAGTGTCCGTTAAGGTTATATTGGGTGAGAAACTCACGGATTATGGAGGTGGCAGAATAGCCGTATCCTATACGCTTCCCTTCTGGAAATATATTGTTAGGGAGGGATGGCAGAACTATATATTAAACATAAATCTCACCAAGCCCGACGAGTGGGTGATAGATCATGCATCAATCATAATCGTCCTACCTGAGGGTGCTAGCATCATCCAAGAGAATGGTGTAAACCTAGCATCTAGTAAGGTCGGTTTATTCCAAGAGAGGGTGGCCGCCGAATACTATAGAGTTACGAGATATCAGAGTTTAGGCCTAAGCATAAAATACCAGTATATGATTTTGTGGGCTGCATTTAGACCGACCCTGCTGGCTAGCGCCATAGCTGGTATAATAGGCTTAGCCGCAATAACTGTTAGGTTCATGAGGCTGGGTAGGGTCAGGGCCGTCATCCCAGCAGCGCATGTTCCGCCCGAAACCCTGAAGAGGTTTATTGAGACCTATGAGGAGAAGATTCGCATAATTTCTGAAATAGACAGTTTGGACCAGCAGTCTAGGAGGGGTAAGATATCAAGACGCCATTATAGGCTCCAAAGGAGGCTCCTAGAAGAGCGCCTATCAAACATCCAGAAGGGCATTAACGAGCTCAAGGCGGATATAGAGTCTGCTGGGGGCCACTACACTGACCTAATGAGGCGGCTGGAGGCTGCGAGCGCAAACATAGAGACTGTAAAAAGAAGTATTGCTGAGGTTGAGATTAGATATGCGCGTGGCGAGATATCGGCCGAGACCCGTCGGAGGCTCATTGAGGAGTATGAGCGTAGGAAGAGGGAGTCTGAAATCGAGATAGATGATGTTCTTTTAAGCCTTAAAGAGGAGATTTCGTGATTTACTCCCCTTATTCGGATTCCGAATCGGAATAAGTAGGAAATCTGATATGTTTTTTCAATACAGTTTTGTTTTATGGCGGTAAGGGGGATGTCGCCGAGAATATTTTGGAGAGACCTACAAGATTATTTTGGTCTCTCAGAGTATGAGGCAAAGGCCTACGAGTTTCTGGTGGGGGAGGGCCCCTCAACCGCTAGGAGGATAAGTGTGGCATGTGGGATTCCAAGGACGAAGATCTATGAAACCCTAAAGAAGCTCATTGAATATGAGATGATCATTGAGGTCCCGGTCAATCCTAAGCGCTTCGCGGCTCTGCCACCAAGCGAAGTCTTAAGGCCCATACTTAAGCTTCAAAAGATGGCTATTAGACGCTTTAATGAAATTGTTTGGAGTTTGCAGAAGAGATATGAGAGGACGATATCTTTAACCAGCATGTTGAGGGGGGAGTTCTGGCTCTTCCTCGGATCAGATACTATAAAGGGTGTTTCAGACGTGTTATCTAAGGCGAGAAGGGAGATCGTCACCCTACTCTCATGGGGTTCCTTTGCTCAATTCTACAATGTTTTTGGGAGACTACTTGATGGATTAGTTGAGCGTGGGGTGAAAGTTCAAGTGTGCTTCTCAGCCGACTCGGAGATAGATCGAAGAATCTGCAGAAATATAGGCTTAAACTATAAGGTTGTCAACATTAACCTATCCTCCTCAATAATTTTCCTAAGGGTTGACGATGAATATCTAATAGTATATGTGCCGCTTAGAAGCAGTGGACTAACCAATGGCGATGGCGTAGCGGTTCTACTCAAAAATCGAATATTAAGCAGCTTACTCGATGAGGTTCTCTGGGGTCCGTCGCAATTGGAGGGAAGGGGCCAATCAATAAATCATCTGATGGGGTTAGCACCCCCGGCTGCACACCAACACTAATATAACTCATTTTGAAATCGTGAGTTTTCACTCATACGCTTCGACATCTTCTTTTAGAGAGGAATTGCACCCCAATAATTACTAGCTGATAAGCTATGATCCATAGCATAGAGTATAATGGCCCATAGTAATTGTGGAAGCGCTGGACCTCTAGGGATGTAGCACCATACTCCACCGCTAACATGAAAATTCTCACTATTCTCAAAGCATTAATGAGGTATGTGATTATAGCGCCTATTAAGAAGTAGGCTGCTTTCCGCCTCCACGAAAAATCCTCATCCTTCAAAAATAATATAGTTATGACCGAGTATATTATGAGACTATCTATGCCGGAGCACGGCCAAGCTATGCCGAATGCAGCCTCCCCCCTATCGCTCCAAACCCTTAAAACTGGTGTCTTATAGGACTGCCCCTCTAGATCAACCCTATAGCCCATTAAGGCTAGGAGGTTCGATGCTAATATCGCTGTGGATGGGACGAGTATCTGGAATGGTGTAAACTCTCCGAAGGGATAGAGGTTATCTATGAGGTAGATTGCGCCCAAAATCCCTATTAGGGTTATTGGTAGGAGGAAGTATCTTAAGCCTTTAATGCCGTAAGCCAATACTGCCATGACTAGAGATAGTATTGTGAAGACAAGATATTCTACTGTGAGCGGCATTGTTCTCGACCACCAATCCAGCCCATAATGTTTGGGGGATATTTCCATTATTAGCGTGTTGAGGCCGGAGAAGTATGCAGCTAAAACATATACTGTTGGGAGTAGGGACACGATAAATAGCGTTATTAGGCGGCTGGACCTAACCTCCTGAATCTTTAATGGGATCTCCTTCCAATTCGTGGAGAGCTCAAGGGAGGAAAGCCATAGAAAGAAGAGGTAGTATGCTCTGCCCTTCCAAGTCTCCTCATATGAGCTCGGATATAAAATCCACAATATGAGGAAGGATATTGCGAAGGACACGACGAAGAGAACCTTTAATATACTAAACAATCGAATTTTTATGGTGGTCGAAGCCTTCTCTCTCAGCAGCCGCACTAAAATGCGCAGTAAATTTGCCATCACCTAAACAACCCTAACAACAAGATCCTACAAAGATAAAAATCTTTTGTGGAATTTAAGAGAGCATGTCTTTTGCATCAGAAATACCAGCTAAAACCGGATGGAAAAATTTTCCCCATTAAATAGACCAGTATCTTGATTGAACCCTCTTTACAGCCTCAATCATTTTCTCCGCCCCCTTCTGGGCTGCTAGATTTATGGGCGGCCTCCTATCCATAATTTTAATCGCCATGCCAGCCATTCTAGCTATGCATGCTGCAGCAGCCCTTCTGAGCAGCCAAGTGTTATATCCGCCCTCTAGAACCGCCACCAACCTACCACCGCACACTTTATGCGCCAGATCATGTATTACGCCGAAGATTTTTGGGTATATTTGGGCTGATAGGGCTAAGTTTCCAATACCATCCCTATAATATCCGTCGAAGCCGGCTGAGACAAGTATGAACTGCGGCCTATACTGTTCCGCTATGGGTAGAACTACTGTCTTCATGGCCCTCCAGTATGCTGGGTCGCCTGATCCATATGGAAGCGGTATATTAACTGTGTATCCGCGCCCCTCACCAGCGCCAACCTCCCATATGAAGCCCGTTCCGGGAAATTCCCTTGGATCCTCATGTATGCTCATGTAGAGCACGCTGCTGGTGTCATAGAATATGTCCTGTGTCCCATTACCATGATGTGTGTCTATATCGAGGATTAGAATCCTCTCCAGCCCATGCTTCCTCTGTAGGTATCTTGCCGCTATGGCAACATTATTGAATATGCAGAATCCCTCTGAGTAGTCCGGACCAGCATGGTGGCCCGGGGGCCTAATAAGCGCAAATGCATTACTGAACTCGCCAGAAATAACCCTCTCCACAGCCTCGATTGCGCCCCCAGCGGCCATTATAGCGACATCAAAGCTCTCTGCGGATACTTCGGTCTCCTCGTCAAGCAGTCCTCCCCCAGCGCTACATATGGATCTAACCCTATTTATATGCTCAGCTTTGTGGATTGACTCTAGATCCTCCATGCTTGCTGGCCTAGGCTCTATTAGCCTAATGCATCCAGTCTCGATTAGGCGGCTCTCTAATATGCCATTTATTATTGCAGTTAGTCGCCGTGGCCTCTCTGGATGCCGGCCTCCAGTTCTATGATCTAGGTATCTTGGCGTGTATATTATTGCCGTTCCCATCCCCTAAACCACCAATCCCCGAAATATCTGGCTGACCAATTCATGCATCTTTAATCCTTTTCTCCGCGCTATCCTATTAAGGGCTTTACTCACTCCACTCCCATACTGAATTGCCTTCTTAGGTCTGAGATAGACCTCCTGTGGAAGACCCATATGTCTAGCCAGATGCCTAAGTATCCTCTTCCTTAGGGGGTCATCTGCGGACGCAATCTTCATGCTCGCCGGTAAGCTGAGCGCTAGCGATGCTAGATCATAATCTACGTAGGGAAATATGACCTCGACATTATGGAAGGAGCACACCTTCTCCTCCGGCTCCAAACTGGCCTCATGAAGCCTTAGCACATCGTTATATAGGGTTTGCTCAAGATCCTTCTCCGACCGACAATAATCCTTAAGATACTTGTGGTAGCCAGCGAAGAGCTCATCGCTTCCCTGACCTGAGAGCATAGCCCTAAAGCCCATTCCGGAGGAGGTCTCAGCTGCCCAGAATAATGGAATATATATTGACGCCTTGAGGGCGTTGTCCTCCTCAATCAACCAAATAACCTTAGGTAATGTTTCCTCAACATCCTCAATCGTGTAGGCTTTGGCCTTAATTGGAAGCCCTATCTCGCCGGCAACCTTCTCAGCATGCTCCAGATCCTCGGAGCCTTCAAGCCCAACTGATATGAGAAGCGGCCTCACACCGGCCTCAACCGCCAGGGCAGCTATAACCGTGCTATCTAGGCCTCCGGAGAAGGGAACCGAGACCGCCTCTAGGCCCACCGTTCTCTTTCTAACCGACTCTAGAAGGATCCTATGGAGCTCTTGAACGGCTTCCACCCCACCAATCAATCTAATTTTAGGCTTCTCTAGGGTCTTAACTGGCCGGATTATTAGGCTACTCTCCGATATCTCGACTAGGCTGCCGGGTGGAAGGGACCTTATACATTCATCTCCTATCCCCAGAGCCCACAGAGCCTTACGCTCAGAGGCCAGAGCATAGAGCCGCTCGCTCACGCCAAGATAGAGCGGCTTAGCCCCCATAGGATCTCTCCCAGCAAACATTCTACCACTATCCTCTAGGATTACGAAAGCGAATGATCCATCCACATCGCGAATTATACTCTCAGCAGCATCTTTAGCACTACTAAACCGCCCAACTATATTGGAGATAGCGCTGGCCCCAAGCGGAGGCCTAAATCCCCTTCCATCAAAGGCAATCCTAAACTCACCCCACTCAATAGGCTGTGGTGCGTCACCCAGCAGTATGGGATTAAAGATATAACCCAGCGCGATGCTGGATTTAGTATCCCTCAATAGGGTGGTTAGGCTCTCGAGATCCTCAAATCTAAATGTCGCAGAATCCGTTGATACACCATAAACGGCACCCCTATGCCTCAATACGCCTAGTACTTTAATGGCTTCCGGAATGACGTTCTCCCCGCGCCTAGAGACCAAAGATATTAGGCCGCCCACAGCCGAGACCCCACAACCATACAATTCAATAATCCAAAATTTTAAGGCTCCTGAATTCGACTGCTGAAAAGCATATGCTTGGGCTAGAGGGAGAGGCTATTTTGGGAGATAGGGAGGTATCTACACCATAAGCGATTAAGCTAATAAGTGTGAATAATAGCATTTATATCGGTGGCAGCAGCATAACCACCCTCAGAGGCGGATTGCATTGCCCATACTCCCCATAGATGCCGGGCGATATGGAACCCCCGAGATGCTCAGGGTATTCGAGGAGGAAAATTACATCCAGAGAATGCTCGATGTAGAGGCCGCGCTCGCATGGGCCCAGAGCGAAGTCGGCGAAATCCCAAAAGAGGCAGCCGAGAAGATCATGGAGATGGCATCAACAAAATATGTTAAGGTCAGCCGAGTAAAAGAGATTGAGAAGGAGATAAAGCATGATGTCATGGCCCTTGTTAGGGCCCTATCAGAGGTCTGCGGGCCGAGCGGGGCATACGTCCACCTAGGAATAACAAGCTACGATGTGGTTGATACGGCTAGGGCCCTCCAAATCAGGGATGCATTAGACATAATTGAACGGCGCCTAAATGAACTGGAGCTAATCCTCCTGAACCTAGCCGACAAATATAAGAGCACGATAATGATGGGGCGGACCCATGGGCAGCATGCCCTTCCAATAACATTTGGGCTCAAAATGGCGGTTTGGATGAGGGAGGTCTCGAGACACATACAAAGGTTGAGGGATTGTAGAAGGCGCATTCTGGTTGGAAAGATAACTGGCGCGGTTGGAACGCAGGCTGGCTTAGGCCAAAACGCCCAAAAGATCCAGAGGCTCGTTATGGATAGGCTTGGGCTTCAGCCCCCAGAGGTCACAACCCAGATAATTCAGAGGGATAGGCACGCTGAGCTCATATGCCTTCTAGCGATCATAGCCTCCTCACTAGACAAGTTTGCGACTGAAATAAGAGAGCTCCAGAGGACTGAGATAGCCGAGGTCTTCGAGCCCTTCGAGAGGCGGAAGCAAGTTGGGAGCTCAACAATGCCCCATAAACGCAACCCTGAGATATGTGAGAGGGTATGTGGGCTGGCGAAGGTTGTTAGGAGCCTAGTTATCCCAGCCCTAGAAAATATCCCCACATGGAACGAGAGGGATCTAACACAGTCATCGGCCGAGAGATTCATCATACCCGAGGCATTCATCCTAGTTGATTACATGCTGAGCCTAATGATATGGGTCCTCTCAAACCTAGAGGTTGACGAGGAGAGAATGCGCAAAAACATGGAGTTAACTGAGGGAAGAGCCCTCTCAGAAGCCGTCATGATAGCACTAGTTAGGAAGGGAATGAACCGACAGGATGCGCATGAACTCCTAAGGCAGCTAGCCATCAAAAGCGCCATAGAGAAAAGACACTTTAAGGAGATCCTCCTAAACAATGAGACCATAAGAAAATTCCTCTCTGAGGAAGAGGTTAGTGAGGCGCTGGACCCAAAAAATTACCTTGGCACAACGATCGAGCAGATAGAGAATGCCATAAAAATAACTAGGCTTGAGAGGCTTGAGAGGGGCCTAAAAGATTAGGGGTCACACCCCTGAGAAGGCCGTAGAGGAGGATAGGGTATTCGGGGAGATAGGGAGGTATCATCCCAATGATAGCAAAAGATTTTTAAGCAACATCCGCATACTACTATCCGGTTCTTCCCCCGGAGGGCGAAAAGTGAGGGATATACGGGTACGGAGGGATCGCTACCTCCATAGCGTGCGCTGATCCTGAAGCCCAAACCCCCTCCATGCACAAAACAGCTCAGAAAGATTTTTGGGAAGAGCCCCGGCAAAATAACATTCCACACAGTGTTCTGTGGACCATAAAATCTTTGGAGAGGTGCTTCTCGAATGGTTAGGATGAGTGGTGCAAGAGCCCTAGTTGAGGCCCTAAAAAGGGAGGGCGTCGAGGTTATATTCGGCATACCGGGAGGCGCAATACTACCAGTATATGATGTGCTATACGACTCAGACATAAAGCATATTTTAATGCGCCACGAGCAGTGCGCCGCCCACGCCGCCGATGGATACGCCAGAGCCAGCGGTAGGGTCGGCGTATGCATGGCCACCTCAGGCCCGGGTGCAACAAACCTAGTTACTGGGATCGCAAACGCCTACATGGATTCATCGCCCATAATTGCCATAACCGGGCAGGTTCCCAGAGCATTTATAGGGAAAGATGCATTCCAAGAGACCGATATAATAGGCATAACAACGCCAATAACCAAATGCAACTTCCAAGTTAGGAATGCAGCAGATATACCAAAAATCGTTAAGACAGCATTCTACATCGCCTCAACCGGTAGGCGAGGCCCAGTTCTCATAGACCTACCAAGAGACACGCAGCTCGAGGAGGCTGAGATGAACTTTGATGAGAAGATTGAGCTCAGAGGATATAAGCCAACATACGACCCCCATCCACTGCAGGTTGAGAAGGCTGTTCAATTACTGATTCAGGCGGAGCGCCCGGTTATAGTTGCTGGAGGGGGCGTCATAGCCTCAAACGCATGCTCCGAGCTTATCGCATTGGCCGAGACACTACTAGCACCGGTTGCAACAACATTGATGGGTAAGGGCGCCATACCTGAGGACCATCCACTCTCCCTCGGGATGCTTGGGATGCATGGGACCGTCGCAGCCAATTATATAGTCCAAGACGCGGATGTCCTACTGGCTGTTGGAATGAGGTTCTCAGATAGAAGCACGGGGAATATTAGGGCCTTCTGCCCAAATGGGAAGATAATTCATGTAGACATAGACTCCTCCGAGATAGGAAAGAACATTAAACCCCACATTCCAATAGTCGCCGACGCCAAAAAAGCCCTACAAGCCATACACAGCCACCTAATCGAGAAGTTCAAGAGGAAGGAGCGGTCAACATGGCTAAGTAGGGTCCAAGAGCTCAAGAAGATACATGAGGAGATGATAAAGTCTGAGGGAGATGGGATTAAGCCGCCGGCCCTGATGGCCGAGATCAGGCGGCTCCTACCGAACGATGCAATAGTGACGACCGAGGTTGGCCAGAACCAGATGTGGGCAGCCCTATATTTAAAAACCTATAAGCCCAGGACATTCATAAGCTCGGGCGGCTTAGGAACAATGGGATTCGGATTCCCAGCGGCGATAGGTGCTAAGGTTGCATGCCCAAATGTTCCAGTTGTCGATATAGCCGGGGACGGAAGCTTCATAATGACAGAGCAGGACTTAGCCTCATCGGTTGCATGGAAGATTCCAGTCATAGTAGTCGTCTTGAACAATTCCGTCCTCGGCATGGTCGCCCAATGGCAGAGGCTCTTTTATAGGAGGCGATACTCGGCAGTCGACCTCAAAGGCATACCAGACTTCGTTAAGCTGGCTGAGGCATATGGAGCGCAGGGATTCAGAGCCCAGTCAATCGAAGAGTTTAGGGCGGCATTTAAAGAGGCTCTAAATAGTGATGTAACAACAGTAATAGATGTTCCAATATCGTCGGAGGAGAACGTTATGCCCATGGTCCCGCCGGGGAATAGCCTTAAAGACATAATGTTGAGTTGATGGCTATGGAGGGGAAGAAAGAGGATATCTACATGATATCGGCCATAGTTGAACATAAGCCTGGAGTATTATATAGCGTCTCAAACATGTTTAGGAGGAGAGGCTTCAATATAGAGAGCATATCAGTTGGGGAGTCTGAGCAACCCGATCTAGCTAGGATGACCATAACAATAAAGGGGGATGAGGACACCGTTGAGCAGGTTGTCAAGCAACTGAAGAAGCTCATAAGCGTCGTTAAAGTCAGCATACTAGACCCGAAAAATACTGTTTCTAGGGAGCTGGCGCTCATAAAAGTGAATACGCCCGACGCCAGAATAAGATCTGACGTAATAAATTACACGGAGATCTTTAAGGGGCACGTCGTTGATGTAGCCCATGAATCACTGATAATAGAGATAACTGGCGACACGGATAAAATAAATGCCTTCATAGAGCTTATGAGACCCTTTGGTATAAGAGAGATTGCAAGAACCGGCATAGCCGCCCTCCCGAGAGGGATGAGATCTACCAGAATGGAATAATAACATATTGGGAGGAATTTTAATGGTTAAAGTGTATTTCGATAAGGATGCAAACCTTGATTTAATCAAGGATAAGGTAATAGCCGTAATAGGTTATGGAAGCCAAGGACACGCCCAAGCCCAAAACATGCGCGACTCCGGCTTAAACGTTATTATCGGGCTTAGACCCGGAGGCGAATCTTGGAAGAGGGCTATAGAGGACGGCTTCGACGTTTACCCAATAGCTGAGGCCGCTAAGATGGGCGACATAATATTCATGCTAATCCCAGACATGATACAGCCAGCAGTATATAGGGAGCATATTGCTCCGAACCTCTCAGAGGGTAAGGTATTGGATTTCGCACATGGATTCAATATACACTTCAAACAGATAACTCCGCCAAAAAATATTGACGTAATAATGGTTGCGCCTAAAAGCCCGGGGCCAAGGCTCCGCGAAACATATCTAAATGGGTTCGGCGTCCCAGCCCTAATAGCAGTCTACCAAGATTATTCAGGTAGGGCTAAGGACATCGCCCTAGCAGTAGCTAAAGCCTTGGGATGCACTAGGGCCGGTGTCATAGAGACAACTTTTAAAGATGAGACTGAGAGCGATCTCATCGGCGAGCAGACAGTTCTGGTTGGCGGCCTCATTGAGCTGATTAAGAAGGGCTTTGAGGTTCTTGTTGAGTGTGGATATCCGCCTGAACTCGCATATTTTGAGGCATGCAACGAGGCCAAGCTGATAATGGACCTTATATATGAGAGGGGTATAACCGGCATGCTTAGAGCCGTCTCGGACACGGCCAAATATGGTGGTCTGACGGTTGGGCCAAAAGTCATAGATGATCATGTTAAGGAGAATATGCGCAGAGCAGCCAGAGAAGTCCAAAGCGGAAAGTTCGCCCAGGAATGGATAAGCGAGCATGCGTCTGGGGAGAAAACCCTTAAAGCTCTCATGAAGGAGATTGAGGAGCACCCCCTCGAAAAGGTTGGATCCATTATACGTAAAATGTCTGGATTGGAGAAGTAACTATTTTGAGTGGCGATGAAGCCAATGGCGGGAATGACAATATCCGAGAAGATTCTTGCAGCTGCCTCCGGGAAAGATTATGTTAGGCCGGGCGAGATTGTCGATGCAAGGGTTGACATGGCAATGGTAAATGAGATAACTGGGCCCCTAGCCATACAGACCTTTAAGCGCATAGGACTAAAAAATGTCTGGGATAACCAGCGCATAGTCCTAGTCCTAGACCACCAGGTTCCAGCAGACTCGGTTAAGTCGGCTGAACTACATAAGATCATGAGGGAATTTGCCAAAGAGCAGAACATTCCATTTCTCTATGATGTTGGCGATGGAGGTATATGCCACCAGATCATGGTTGAGAGGGGACATGTTAGGCCGGGCGAGCTCATAGTCGGCGCCGACTCACATACATGCACATATGGAGCCCTAGGGGCATTTGCAACAGGGATAGGCTCAACGGAGATGGCTGCCGTATTCGCGACTGGCAAACTCTGGCTGAAAGTCCCTTCAACAATAAGAATTAATGTTACTGGGCGGTTCAGCGATTTTGTAACCCCAAAAGACCTGATATTGGATGTTATTGGTAGGGTTAGGGCTGATGGAGCAATATATAAGGCTGTAGAGTTCACCGGCCCGACAATAAGCGAGATGGATATCAGCGGCCGCCTAACCCTATGTAATATGACCGTTGAGATGGGAGCTAAAACCGGTATAATCGAACCTGACGAGAAGGTAATACAATATGTTAGGGAGCGGACGAATAGGCCATTCAAGATCTTTAGGAGCGATGAGGACGCGAACTACGAAAGAACACTAGAATTCAATGTGGACAATCTAGAGCCCATGGTTGCATGCCCACACTCAGTCGATAATGTTAAGCCAGTTAAGGAGGTTGAGGGTGTGGAGATCAACCAGGCATTTTTGGGCTCATGTACAAACGGCCGGCTAGAGGATTTGGAGTTGGCCGCGAGAATATTGAAGGGTAGGCGGGTTAGGAAGGGTGTTAGGATGCTCGTCACCCCAGCCTCATCGGAAGTTTACCTGAAGGCTCTCGAGATGGGGATCCTAGAGGTCTTTGTTAGGGCTGGGGCATGCATCTGCAACCCAACATGCGGAGCATGCTTTGGAGGGCATATGGGACTGCTGGCCGCTGGCGAGATCTGCATAAGCTCCTCTAACAGAAACTTCGTTGGGAGAATGGGTAGTCCAGAAGCCCAAATTTACTTGGCTTCTCCAGCAACAGTCGCCGCATCAGCAGTTGAGGGGAAAATAACCGACCCAAGAAGGTTTCTGGGGGGTGCGTAATGAAGGTTTCTGGGAGAGCCATAATATTTGGCGACAACGTGAATACGGACGTCATAATTCCAAGCAAATACCTTACATCCCTAGACCCAAATGAGCTAGCTAAGCATGCTATGGAAGGCATAGATCCAAGCTTCCCAAGTAGGGCTAAGAGCGGCGTAATAATTGTTGCTGGAAGGAACTTTGGCTGCGGCTCAAGCCGAGAGCAAGCCCCCATAGCGCTCAAATACTCCGGGGTTAAGTGTGTAGTAGCGGAGTCATTTGCGCGCATATTCTATAGGAACGCCATAAACATAGGTTTACCGGTCCTAGAGTCTCCTGGAATTAGGGGTTTAGTTAATGAGGGAGATACGCTAACAGTGATTCTGGATGAGGGGAAGATCATAAACGAGAGTAAAAATATAATTGTTAAGGCAAATAGGCTTCCAAACTTCATTCTTGAAATTATTATGGATGGAGGTTTAATTGAGCATCTAATAAAAACCATGAGAGGTGAGAGATATGAAGTATAAGATTGCCCTGATACCCGGTGATGGGATAGGTCCAGAATTAACCGAGACAACAATACGAGTCCTAAATGCTGTTCAAAGAAGGTTTAATCTGAACCTGGATTTTGTTGAGCTAGAGGCTGGGGATGCATGCTTTGAGAGGAGGGGAACGGCGTTACCGGAGGAGACGATTAAGGCAATACGTAACTCACATGTCTGCCTTAAGGGGCCGGTTGGCGAGACCGCCGCTGACGTTATCGTTAGGTTAAGGATCATATTCGATTTATATGCGAATATTCGCCCAATAAAGTCCTATCCAAACGCTCCATGTCTAAGGGACGATATAGACCTAGTCTTCGTTAGAGAGAACACCGAGGACCTATATAAGGGATTCGAGTTTAAGATAGGCGGAGACACAGCCATAGGCTTAAGGGTAATAACGCGGAGGGGATGCGAGCGCATAGCCAGAAAAGCCTTTGAGCTAGCGGCAAAAAGGAATAAGAAGCGTAGAGTTACAGCCGTCCACAAGGCGAACGTTATGCGTGTGACATGCGGACTATTCGCGGAGGTCTGCCGCAGCATAGCAAAGGAGTACCCCAACATAGCCTTCGACGAGCAATATGTTGATGCGGCATCGATGAGGCTGATAAAAGAGCCCCAGAACTTCGATGTTATAGTGACGACAAACATGTTCGGTGACATACTCTCAGACGAGGCCGCGCAGCTCGTCGGCGGACTGGGCATGGCTCCCGGAGGGAATATAGGCGACGACTTTGCGATATTCGAGCCGATCCATGGATCAGCGCCTACTAGGGTTGGTAAGCACACGGCCAACCCATGCTCTATGATACTCGCGGCCAAAATGATGCTTGAGTGGCTCGGCGAAAAATATAGTGATCGAGCATGCGTATTGGCTGCTGGAGCAATAGAATCTGGATTAATATCAGCCCTAAAGAAGGGCCTATCAGTCCCAGACCTAGGTGGAAAGTTAAAGACTTTTGAGATGGGAGAGGCAATAGCTAATGAAATAATGGAATTAAACCTTTAGGGGGATTTATGTTTGGATCCCGACTACATAAGGATATTTGATACAACCTTACGTGATGGTGAGCAAACTCCCGGAGTATCCCTAACACCCGAGGAAAAGATGGAGATAGCCCTCCAGCTCGATAAGCTGGGCGTAGACGTTATTGAGGCCGGATTCCCATCAGCTTCTAGGGGTGAGCAGAAAGCCCTTAAGGAGATAGCGAATGCTGGCTTAAGGGCCCAGGTCTGCGCATTGGCCAGAGCCTTAAAGAGCGATATTGACATAGCATTAAATTGTGATGTCAAGTATATTCATACTTTTATCTCGACATCAGATGTGCAGATGAAGTATGCCCTAAATATGACTCCGGATCAGGTTGTGGAAGCCGCCGTAGATTCCATACAATATATTAAGGATCATGGGGTCATATGTGAGTTCTCACCTATGGATGCAACTAGAACAGACATGGATTTTCTTAAGAGGGTTTGTAAGGCTGCTGAGGAGGCTGGCGCAGACT
>Ga0209394_1001272_pt1 | contig 15360 bp, 13 predicted proteins | sample JNZ201metaG_FD_184122 | JGI IMG/M metagenome (GOLD analysis project Ga0209394, IMG submission 184122) | Hot spring microbial communities from Jinze hot spring, China to study Microbial Dark Matter (Phase II) - JNZ 20120812A (SPAdes) (version 3) ... | reverse complement strand
AAATCTCCCACCTGCTACTTACACACGCCCACTTTGATCATTGCGGCGGGGCTGCTCCAATGAAGGATGAGACAAAATGCTCGATTGGAGTGCATGAGCTTGGGGGGCCGTTTCTCAGGGATCCGGGTCTCCTCATAAAGCAGCTTAACAGCAGATTTCCGACACTATTCTCTGGAAGGGACTTTTCGTTTAAGCCAGTTAGCCCAGACATATTGTTTAGGGACGGCGATTTAATCGATGCCGACGGCTCTCATCTCAGAATCCTCCATGTGCCAGGGCACTCACCCTGCTCCTCATGTATAGTCGATGAGGAGGAGGGCGTCTATATCTGCGGCGATTCGGCTCAAGGGCGTGGGGAGAATAGGCCGCTGCTCTTCCATAGCTCGTCAGAGTACGCTGAGTCCATGCGCCGACTTTTAAGCGAACCAATAAAGGTTCTGGTCATAGGACACCCATTCCCACCATTTAGTAAGGCTGTGCTTAGGGGTGAGGAGGCTAAGGAGCATATCCGCCAGAGTTTAAGGGCTATCGAGGAACTCACCCGCCTAGTCTTAGAGGCCCTTAAAAGCTTAGCTAAGCCAGCGAGCATAAAACAGATCCATGAGAGGGTTGGGGTTTCGCAGCCAGTCACGATAGGATGCGTATTAGAGGAGCTTGAGGCTGAGGGGAAGGTTGAGAGGGTTGACGTAGACCTATGGGCTCCATCAACTTAAAATATTCAAGCATGGGGTTAGGTTTGAGGGTTGGGATAGTTGCATATGAGAGAGACTACGTAAAATTAGCCCATTACTGTCATAGGATTGGGGTCAGCGAAGTATGTCTAGCTAGCTCATCAATAGAAGGCTACAATGAAAAGGGCTACGTAGACCTAGACCCCTTAAAAGCATATAAGAGTGGCCTTGAGGGATTCGGAATTAATCTAGGGGCCATTGTTATCACAAGAGGCCTAAGCCATGACGCAATTTTAGGCGAGGCTGGCTCAGAGAGGGAGCGAGAAAAACTCCTATTAACATTAGAGAACATCGGAAAGACCGGGATAGGGGTTGCGGTTGTATACCCGCTGGTTGAGAGACCCATAAGTAAACTTAGGCGGGAAGAGTGTTGGAGGAAGATCATTAAGTTCTATGACTTCCTAGTTGACTCGGCTGAAAGGTTTAAGGTTAAGCTTGCGAACCACGCCTTCTATCATCCATGGAGCATGATAAGGAACATGAAAACCTTATATAGGCTTATAAGCGAGGCCCCAAGCCCATATAATGGGGTTACATATTGTCCAGGATTATATCAGATGGGGGACGACCCCTATGAGGCCATAATAATATTCAAGGAGAAGATATTCTTCGCCCACGCAAGAAACCTTAGGAAAATATGGCCTCACCCAAGATTTGAGGAGGTTCCATTGGATAGGGGGGACATAGATATGGCTAGAGTTTTAGGTCTTCTGAAGATTGTGGGATATAACGGGGTTATATGCCCAGAGCATCTAGGAGAATCTGGAGGGGAAAGGGATCTGCAGGCTGAAGCCGTAGAATACCTGAAGAGCCTACTGGCTAAGATAGACGAAATCTAGCTGCTGTTAGACTCCCTGCCCAAAATTGCTCTAATTATCTCCCTATAAATCCTCATGTCTGAAGCGTTCACTATCGGTATCTGAGTACCCTTCTCAATCTCTAGAACCTTAGTGTATTTTGGGAAGCTAGCATAACATAATTGGCTTATATAGAACTCCCCCTTCTCCATCTCATGCTCAATAGCCTTCTCATAAACTTCTAGGCATAGTATGTATCCGTCAACCCAGAAGAGGCGGGTCGCCCCGAAAGTTATGGCGCAGAAGCCAATGTTCTCTGGCTCACGCCTATCTAAGCCAAGGATGACAACCCTCTTAGTGGACCTTATGTTAACCTCCATCGAGACGCCACCAAATCTCCTAAAATGTCATCTCTTTATCTTTAGCCTTTCCTTCGCCGCCTATAGGTATGTTTTCAGCGCCGCCCTAATCATGCCAACTATATTATCTGCCAGCAGCGTTGGGCGTGAGAAACTTCTCTCAACATCCTCTATTCTCTCACCTAAAACCTCAATCCTCTTAGGGTCTATTTCACCCATACCCATCTTATACGCCCTCCATAGGAGACTAACAGAATACGGATTGATGCCAATAATCCTACAGCATACAGCGTCAACGGTCACAGGGTTTAGGCCTGAAACTATAATATTAAGGTTTACTGGTTTACCCCAAACTGGGCCAAGCCCCTCCATGCCAATTATCCCGTCAACTATTATTAGGTCTTGGCGGACAATCCTATTTACATAGAGCAGTATATCCAGAAGCTTCTCATGGAAAACAGTTTTCCTCCTGTCCGAGATCACGCCAAACATGTTTTTCATGGATATCGAGATCACAGTGTTGGCAACACTGCAAGTCTTGATCTTCGGAAGGTTTATGAGGAAATCCGCTTCCAGAACCGTTTTCGGTATATGCATCTTGAAGCCTGCAACCTCATGCTCCTCACACTCATCGCGGCTCAGATTAACAAACTCCACGCCGCATCGCTCTATAACCTCCATGACTCCGCTTCTCTCCAGCCTCCTCTCAGCGGTCCCAGAATTGTTATCAGACTCAACAACAGTAATTCTGTCACTCTTCTCCTTAACGATGCTTAGAACCGCTTCAAGCAGACGGGGATCAGTTATTATCATGCCACTCGTGTTCTTCCAGAAGCAGACATTTGGCTTAACAATAACCCTAGCACCCCTAGGGATATTCAAGCCCCCCAGGAGCTCGATGGCCCGCCTAACAGAGGATTTTATGTCGCCATTCACTCGGACTATCGATACCCTCTCACCGCCCCTCAACCCGACATGGGGCCTCTCCTCAATAGCATTAATCACCATCTCCAATGCCCTGGCAAGGTTTAATCCATCCTCAACGCGAACCCTCTGCTCCTCCAGCCCCTTCACCACCCTAACGAAGTGCTCATGCTCATTCCTATACGACGGGTGCCTACCTAAGAAGACATCTAAATATTGAGTTATGCGGGGCTTTAAACGAATAACTCTCCCCTCACCGCCCTTAATTAAGGTTAATGTGAAGGGTTCCCTGAGCAGATCCATGTATATAGAGCCTGAGCTACCCTTAACGCTAAGCTTGAAATATGGGACCCCACTCGACCACGCTGCTGAAAGTTTGCCCTTAACGCCGCCCTCAAATTCAACTTCAACTTCTATATCCTCATATATTGGTCTCTTCTCTGAGTGCGGGCTAATAGAAGTGATCCTCCTGATTTGCCCGCAGAGGTCTTGGGATAAGTAGATTACATGTGGAAGCTGATCCTCGGCTACGCCACCCTTAGCCCGCAGGCGGAAGTCTGTGACAGCCCTATAAAACATGAGGTTTGACACAGCCCTACCATAAATCTCCTTTATGTCGCCTATAGCGCCCTCCCCGATGTATTTGAGCGCCAGCTCGAAGCATGGTGTAAATATGAAGTTGTGGGCGGGCATCAAAACTTGATGCTTGCTCCTAGAACCCTGCTCTAAAGCATCTTTAATGAGTTGCGCTTCACTAGAAGATGTTGCAATAGGCTTCTCGCATAGAGCATGCTTCTCATTATTTAAGGCCTCCATGACTATGCGGACATGTGTGTCTGGCGGAGTCAATATCCAAACAGCGTCTATATCTGCATTCTTCAGAAGCTGCCGATAATCTCCATATATACTGACATTCCTTAAACCAAACTTTCTAGTAATCCTCTCGACACGTTTCTCGTTAATGTCGGCTAAGGCTTTAATCTCAATATCCGAAAGGCTGCGGACGGCTGGTAGATGATAGTATTCGAGAACAGCGCCACAGCCTATCACGCCAACTCTAACAGCCATAGATCACCATACCGCCAATATTAATAAACATCAACTATATTTAATCCTTACAATTTTCCACATAAAGCTGGAGTTTGAAGGCTCTACTGGAATAGTAAATATCTTGCGATGAACCCCTAACAATAGAGGATCACCGATTACACAAGCCTTCCACTAACAGAAGATCTCGCAATAGAATGTAAGCTTTATCTTTTGAGATGCAGATTTTTAAATTGACTGGTGATTCTATGAGTGAAGATGAGATTATTAGGATGCTTGAGAGAGTTAGTAAAAGCGTTGTGAACGTTAACACTTTGAGGGTTTTCCAAGACTTCTTTTATCAGATTATTCCAGTTAAGGGCATTGGGTCTGGCTTCATATTTGATGAGAGAGGATATATCTTAACCAATTACCATGTTGTTGAGGACGCTGAAAGGATAATTGTCACGTTGACGGATGGACGGACATTTGAGGCTAAGTTTGTCGGTGGATATGTGGGTCTGGACATAGCCATACTAAAGATAGAGGCGGATAAATTGGTTGCCACGGATCTAGGCGACTCAGATAAGGTTAAAGTCGGGCAGAGGGTCTTCGCCATCGGAAATCCCTTCGGTCTAGCGGGCGGGCCAACGGTGACCTCTGGCATAATAAGCGCCGTTAAAAGGACGATATATTCTGAGAGGGGCATCTTTAGAGATCTTATTCAAACTGATGCCGCAATAAATCCGGGGAACTCAGGCGGCCCATTAGTCAATGTTAATGGTGAGGTTATTGGGATAAATACCGCCATAATCCCATTTGCTCAAGGCATAGGCTTCGCCATACCAATAAACGCAGCCAAGGAAGTGGCCAACGAAATACTACAATATGGATACTACGCTAAGCCGTGGCTTGGGATAGCCGGCATAAGCCTGAATAGGCAAATAGCCCTACAATATGACCTACCCGTCGAGCACGGAGTCCTTGTGGTTAGGATCGTCCCGGGCAGCCCAGCTGACAGGGCTGGAATAGAGAGCGGGGACATAATAGTTGAGTTCGATGGCAAGAGAATAGATAGAATGGAAGACTTACAAGAGATCCTATCTAAGAAGACGCCAGGATGCGAGTGTGAGGCGGCGATAGTCCGGGATCTAAGAAAATTTAGGGTGAGAGTTACCATTGGCAGAGAGCCATAAGAGGGATCATCCTGAACCATTTAGGAGCTATTATTGTGGAAAAGGTCACTTTAAGGTTAAGATACTCCTGAGCGCACATTGGAAGCCAAAGGTTCTAGATAAAGATGATGCTCAAAAAGAAATTAAAGTTTTAGAAGAGACTTTCCATAAGAACTATGTCTAACAGCCAATTAAAGCAGGTTAAAACCACTATTGGAAAGATTTACGAGAGATTTCTTTGAAAAAATTTAAAAGACAATGCTATATATCCAGAACACTTTAACTTTAAAGCACTCGCATATTTCATGCGTAAGCGTCTAAAACTTAGAGTTAAATAATTCCCTCTCCATATGCGAGAATCCTCTTAAAGGGTTGATAGTATTGAAAGCGGATGCCAAATGATTTTCAGGAGAATCCCGGGGTTCCCTAAACCCTATGCCAAATGGCGGATCAGCAAAGATTAAATCAAACTTCTTCTCTAGCCAAGCATTTCTTAGAAATAAAATATTATTTTCGAACAGCCGCAAAAATTCTCCTGCGATTTCGGTTTCTCCTAACCTGAAAGGCTATAAAATGAGTGGTGGGCCGGGCCGGATTCGAACCGGCGATCTTCGCCGCTCTCAATTCAAGTTTTTCTTTAACCTGCTGTTTGTGAGGGCGACGTCCTGGCCAACTAGACTACCGGCCCCAATTATTGAAATATACGAGTCCTTCCTTTTTTAGCGTTTCTATCTTGAGAGCTGGCAATAGTGTAACTTAGTGAGACTTGGATACCTTTATGAGATCTTCTAAGTTATCTCTTATCTTTTCAAAGGCTGCTACTATATCGTCCATGTCTTCTTTTGAACCTAAGAGTACGTATTGTGGGAACCATAGCCCTTCTTGATAGCAGGCCTTTTCAGTTACTGGCATTTTAATGCTAGAGTAGTCGATATGTTTGCCGTAGTGTGGGCATGAAAGAGGGCACTTCTTGAAGTATTCCAAGAAGAGTTCTTTGTATAATGGTTTTGAGTAGCCTACGCTTGCAGGTATGCCTTCAGCTTGCAAAGCCTTTGCGAGAGCAGCCTTAGATACTCCGCCAAACGCTTCCAGATCAACTCTAAATATATAGAGGTGATAGGCGTGTCTAGTTACGCGATCATCCTCTTTAAGAGGTCTTACGCCATCTATTTTGGAGAGCTTGCTATTCAAGTATCGTGCGTTCTCCATCCTCTTTTCAGTCTGCTCATCAAGCCTCTCCATTTGAGCCAAAAGTACGGCTGCCTGAAACTCGGTCATCCTATAATTTGCTCCTGGAAGATAATGCTCATACCAAGCTTTTTCGGGCAGTCTACCGCAGTTGTGTAAAGACCAGGCCTTAATATATAATTCCTCATTGTTTGTAACTATGATGCCGCCTTCTCCGCTAGTGATATTTTTGCTGGATTGAAAGCTGAATGCTCCCATGTCGCCTATCGCACCAACCCTTCTTCCTTTCCATTCAGCGCCCCAAGCTTGACATGCATCCTCAATAATATGTAGATTGTTCTTTTCGGCTATAGATAGGAGTGCATCCATATCTGCCGGCCTGCCGCCAATATGTACTGGTAGTATAGCCTTAGTTCTGTCCGAGATTAGTGATTCAACGCTCTTTGGATCAATATTATATGTTTCGGGATCAATATCCGCGAAAATTGGGATAGCGTTCACATAGAGGACGGCCATTGCGGTGGCCATGAATGTATAAGATGGGACTATAACCTCATCACCACAACCTATCCCAAGGGCTCTAAGTGAGATCTCTAGGGCTGCTGTGCCGCTTGTAACAGCAACGCCGTATTTTGCATGCTGATATCTTGCAAACTTCTCTTCAAACTCTCTCTTCCTCGATCCACCTATTCCCCAAAGACCGCTATTTAAAGCGCTAATAAGCGCTTTAGCTTCTCTCTCATCGAATATAGGCCACTTTGGGAAAGGCTTGCTTCTGACAGGCTCCCCACCCGCTATAGCAAGTTTAACCAATATTATCCCTCCATCCGAAATTTTAAGCTAGCCTTGGCTAATATAGGTAGTTGAAAACGAAAATATAATATTAAGGTTGAAAAATAACATTACTTTTGATCCGATATGGTTAAAGATATTGTTGAAGCCTTTAAGAACTGTAGAATTATTGATTTGTCCAGTGAAATTAGACCGAATGTCTTAAAGGTTAACGGCGAATATATACGTGGTGATCAGATTCGAAGATTTAACCTTCAGCAATTCATAAATGCTGAAGATGGAACTTACATGAATTTTATTGAGGCTGAATCCCACATAGGCACTCATGTCGAGGGACCACTACATCTTAGAGATGGTCTAAAGTCGCTTACAGATCTTCCACTAGATAAATTTATGGGTGAGGCAATTGTTCTAAAATTTGAAGCTAACATGCCAATAAGGCCTGAACATTTAGATAAAGTTAAAGAGGGCGACATCGTGCTTGTTTGGAGCCCTGGAGGAGCATACATAACGCCTGAGGCTGCTGAGCTCCTCGTTAGGAAGCGGATAAAGATGATTGGGGTTCAGGGAGTCCATCCAGATGATCCCAGAGCTTATCAGAGGGGGTCGGGAGTTAAGCCAGCTACACATACCCTTATGCTGGAAAATGATATACCGATAATTGAGGGGCTTACTAATCTAGATAAAATCACATCTGAACGATTCTTCTTTATAGGGCTGCCATTAAAAATTGCCCATCTAGATTCATCCTGGATAAGGGCTATAGCGCTTGAACCAAAAATGCTTTGAACCCTTAGATTATAAAGTTTCTTTTGGGGTTCACTTTGATCGTAACATGCGCAGGCATATTAGTTGTTGATATAATAGCTGCTGATTTACCAAAAGTCTCCAGCCCAGGAGAGTTGACCTTCGCCCCTAAGGGAATAGAGGTGCATTTAGGAGGACATTGCGGTAATGTCTCCATAGACTTGAGGAAGCTAGGCTTGAAGAAAGGCGAAGTAAGTTCTGTGGGCGCGGTTGGCGACGATATCTTCGGCGACTTTATTGAGGGTGAGCTCAGAAAAAATGGTGTGATAGCTCATCTTCAGAGGGTTCCTGGCGTAGGAACATCAAAAGATTTAATACTTGTAGTTAGAGGCGAGGATAGAAGATACCATGCTGATTGTGGAGCTAACCTATTCTTGAGCCCAGAATTTGTCGTTTCAGTGCTCGATGAAGAGAAGCCCTCAATATTTTATGTGGGCGGGGTTGGCCTCACTGGCGCTTTGGACGAGCGCCTACCAGAAGTATTGGAGAGAGCAAAGGATATGGGTGCCCTAACTTTCGTTGACCCGGTTGCCCCCTATATGCGTGAATGGAGCTTAATAATCCCTTCAATTAAGCGTGCTGATATATTTCATTGTAATGCCTATGAAGCTGAGCAAATAACTGGGACAAAAGATCTCTATAAGGCCTGCGACCTCCTAATAAAGATGGGCGCTAACATGGTGGTTGTTAGCATGGGAGAGAAGGGGCTTATTGCGAGAACGAAGAGGAATATTTTTGAATTGCCGGCCTTCAGGGTTCCAACTGTTGATCCAACAGGAGCTGGCGATGCGCTCTGCGCTGGAATAATAAGCGGGCTTGTGGAGAAATCTGGATATAAGAAATGCGATATATCAAGCCTACCAGTAGACGATATTATAGACATTCTTTTAATTGGTGAGGCGGCTGGGGCTGCCTGCGTAACAATGGTTGGGACTACGACAGCTGTAACTAGAGAGAACGTTAGGAGGATTCTTGAAGAGCAGGGGGAGAACTTAAGGCGTAATATTAAAGTCTATTCTACCTGAAATAATCATATCGACTATGGATGTGGAAGGAAGGCTAATTAGAGCTTACTGCATTAGGGTTCCTAAAAGTTTAGGAGAAAAGACAATAGACGTGGTAGCCAGGTTTGGGCTACTTAATAGGGAGTTAAAGGTACTTAGAGTTGGAGAGCATTTACTCATACCGCTTAAAGATAGGCCGTCTGAAGAGCACTTCGCCAGCATTTCTAGAGAGGTTAAGGAATTTGAGATTTTGATCCACGATTTTCCGGAACGAGAAAAACAGTATAAAAGCATTGTTGATTTTCTGGAGGATAAGCTGCCACCGCATCTTCTAGCAAGTCTCCCAAAATCGATAGACTTTATAGGCGATGTGGCGATTCTAGAGGTACCCGAAGAGCTTGAAAGATTTAAGCCGCTGATTGGAGAAGCCGTTTTGAGAGTGTTTAAGCGTGTGAGGTCTGTTCTTGCTAAATCCAGTGCTGTTAAGGGGGTTTATCGCGTTAGGGAGTATGAGCTTATAGCTGGCTCTGAAAATACGGAGACAGTGCATAAGGAGCATGGATGCAAGTATTTTCTCGACCCAAGAAAAGTTTACTTCTCGCCTAGATTATCCTATGAGCATTATAGGGTAGCCTCTCAAGTTTCAGATGGCGAAACAGTCGTAGATATGTTTGCTGGGGTTGGACCATTCTCAATCCTTATAGCTAAAATGCGGGGAAAAGTGAAAGTCTATTCGATCGACGTAAATCCAGATGCCATAGAATACTTGAAAAAGAATATTTATGCCAATGGTGTTTATGGAAAGGTTATTCCTATCCTTGGGGATGCTCGAGAGGTAATCGAGAGCAGGCTTCGTGGAGTTGCCGACCGTGTTATAATGGATCTTCCAGAAAGAGCTATAGAGTATGTTGATGCCGCGTGTGCGGCGCTTAAGCCTTCAGGCGGCATAATCCACTACTATGAGATTGCTGGTGGAGCTGACATTATGGAGAATGTGAAGAGGAGGCTTGTTGAGGCGGTAATGAGGTATGGGAGAAGCGTAGATGCGCTGCTTTCAGAGAGGATTGTGAAGGAGGTTGCACCATATAAGTGGCATGTATCTATAGATTTGAAAGTAAAGTAAAAATATGTGTCAACACATCTTTTATTTTGTTACTGGCTGATACAAATGTATTTTAGAGTTCTTACCAATGAATCCTTATGTAGAAAATGCAACTTTTGTAAAACAGTCAATAGATGCGTGAACTCTCGCTGTGTTGGCTGCCTATCATGCTATTTCGCATGTCCCTACGAGGCGAAAAATATTGTTAAGGATGAGGGTAAGCAGTTAGTGAAAATTACAGTTGATGGCGCTGAATACAATGTCCCAGAGAATATAACGGTTAAGGAGGCTTTAAGATTAATTGGATATGAGGTTGGGATTTACCCTAATGAGGGGCGCATACAGGCGCCATGCGGCTTAGGCGGATGCTGGGCATGTATGGTTATAGCTGATGGGGAACCGATAAGATCATGTATAACGGGCGTAGAGAGCGGCATGGTTATCGAAACTGATGTCGGCTCGGCTCCGCCACTGAGAATAATTCATGGACCTGAACCGCATGCTGTTGGCGGTAAGGCAACTCCTTGGACTGAAGGTAAAGGAAGAAGGTATATTGAAGCTGCCATATGGACAGCTGGATGCAATCTTAGATGTAGAAGCTGCCAAAATTATAGCGTGACGTATGATAATTCTTCAGAGCCTCTAACGCCAAAGGAAGCTGCTAGAATATTGACGTATTATAGGAGACTTTATGGCGTTAATGGTTTAGCGATTAGTGGCGGAGAGCCCACATTAAATAGGCGATGGCTCATAGAGTATTTTGCGGAGCTGAGAAGACTTAATCCCGATAAGAAGGTCAGGTTACACCTTGACAGTAATGGGACTTTGCTGACACCATCGTATATCGATGATCTCGTTGAGGCTGGAGCAAATAATATAGGCGTTGAGCCGAAGGGTATTCGCCTAGAGACCTTTATGAATATAAGCGGTATAGTGGATAAAGCGATAGCTGAACGGTATCTGAGGACAAGCTGGGAGGCTGTAAAGTACCTTGCAGACAATTATAAGGATAAGGTTTACATTGGTGTAGGCATACCCTACAACTCAGCTTTCATGGGGCTGGATGAACTATTCGAAATTGGTGAGAAAATAGCTTCAATAGACCCTTCAATCCAAGTATGCGTGCTAGACTACTTTCCAACTTTCAGGAGGAGAGAAATAAGAAGACCGGACTATAAAGAGATGCTTAAGGTTAAGGATATATTAAATGGTGTGGGATTAAAATGCGTAATTGTTCAGACAGTGATCGGCCACATAGGGCCATAATCAATCTAAAATCCATCGTCATCCCCTGGCTAATGTAAAATTTTAAGGAAAAGTTTGGGTGAAATAGTATGGAAAACGCCGTAAATATTGCTGAAAATCTTATGTGCGATTTCGCCCATCAAACCGGATTAATATCGGATCTGAAGCCTAGACGCTATTTATGGACTGATTCATTCGCCGTATGCAATTTCATTGAGCTCTATTATAGGAAGGCGGATGAAAAATTTATCCGGATGGCGCTTAAGCTCATTGATCAAGTGCACTTTACGCTCGGAAGACATCGTGAAGATGACCCTAGATCCGGGTGGATAAGTGGTCTAAGCGAGGAAGAAGGGTGGAAGCATCCGACTATAGGCGGCTTAAGAATAGGTAAACCCTTACCGGAGAGGGGGCCGAATGAACCATTCGATGAAGTCTTAGAGTGGGAGCGGGATGGACAATATTACCATTATTTGACCAAATGGATGCATGCACTCAACATTGTTGGAAGATCTACCGGCTGCCTAAACTATCATTTATGGGCTATAGAACTTGCTAAGCGGGCACACAAAGCCTTCGTTTATGAGATGCCCAATGGGAGAAAACGCATTTACTGGAAAATGAGCATAGACTTATCGCGGCCACTAGTCCCATCCATGGGCCAACATGATCCGCTTGACGGGTTGGTCACATACATGGAGCTACAAGCGTCGGCACTAGGGAACCCGTCTCTCCCAGGTCTCGCTGAGGAGATTAGGGATATGGAGAGCATATGTGATGAGATGAGCTGGGTGACTGACGACCCGCTTGGCATTGGCGAGCTGCTTGTATGCTCCTATAGGCTTGCTAGATTAATTGTTGGCGGGCATTTCAATAGGCCAGAATTGTTGACAAACATTATGAATGATGCTCTCCTAAGCCTCGAACTATATTTGGCCAATGAACCGATGAGACTACCAGCTACTATGCGCTTAGCTTTTCGGGAGCTGGGTCTTTCTATTGGGCTTAAGGCAGCCGTTAAACTTAGAGAGATACTGGGGGATAAATGTAAGCTATTAAAGAGCGCTGAGATCGCTTCGATCACTAAAGATCTATTAGGTTATGCTTGGCTATCTGAGAAGATAGATGGGTTCTGGCTTAGCCCTGAAAATAGGAAAAGCCGAACATGGTTAGAGCATAAAGACATTAACATGGTTATGTTAGCGACAAGCCTTATTCCAGACGCCTTTCTAGGAGATGTTGGGGAGAGAAGACTAAAAAATTAAAGATTGCAGTTACGGGAACCCTTAGACTTAACGTTAAACTTCGCTTTTTACTCCACTCAGCATCTCTAGGTATTGCTTGAGCTTGCTGAAGATTTCGCTTGCCTTTATCTCCTCAGCGCTCTCCGGCAGCATGATCTGATATTTTCCCTGCCCAATATCCCTGAGAATGAAGTATTTTTTGCCATACTCAAAATAGATGAAGTCCCTGCCAGTCTCAATATCCCATTTTTTTGCTTCCTCTGACATGCTGGTTCACAAAACTACTAAGCACTAGTTACTATTAAAATTATTCCCTTTCACCCGGTTCTAATATACCTTTTCGCTATGCCCCTCCTATAGACAGCCTCCAAGAGGATTAGCCCTAAAATGTTTATTGAAATTAGTGAGCCTATAAATATCCCTAGCAAGCTAATCTCGATCGGCATATTATATGTGAGCGATAGGTAGCCTCCAACAATAACAGTTATGGTTGCAGTTTCAGCTAAACAGCCTATAAATCTACGTTTTACACTGCTTCCACCTATGAGCCACGCTAGCATGCACGCAATGAAGTTCGCGATACTACCACCGATGACGTCGACTATCACTGCAACATTTATGGCACCATAACCACCATAGAGGTTTGCAATGAAGCAACCCAAACTAAAACCTATGGCTGCCGGCGGGCCAAAGATTATTGAAAGCGGAAGCATTGCATCAGCAACTCTCACTTGGAATGGGTTAAAGCTTATTGAAGCAAAGACTATTACGCCGATAGCATAAGCGGCTGCAAATAAACATATTAAAGATATATCCCTACTATCAATTTTCAGTATTCCACCTCCTACACCGGGGTTTATATGGCGGAACGGGTGGAGGTGGGCCCCACTCACCCGCCGTTAAGTTAATTTTAAGGGATCCTTATACTAATAAAGGTTTCCCTATAATTGCGAATTAATAGCTCTTAACGTCCAGCCTAGTTGGTCAATAAAACATAGGCTAGCTACTCTACATAGTAATATTGTCCAATACTCTTCTGGAGCCTATCTAGTCTCGAATCCTCCTTATTCACCCTAGGTCTCTTTGTGTCAGGATCCCTCCTAAATGTTATGCCCATCTCCTTAAGGAACATATTCATTCCGTCAAGTAGGGTTGTTGGAGATTTCGCCACACCATATATGCCAGGGGTTCCAGTAAATATCATAAGCCTATCCGCTATAAAGTCTTGGGCAATAATATCATGTTCAACAACGAAGGCTGTTACGCATCTGTCCTCAACAACCCTACGTATAATCCTCGCCATAGCTAGTCTCTCTTCAACATCTAAATATGCACTTGGCTCATCCAGAAGATATAGCTCGGCTTCGCGCGACAAGCATGCGGCTATAGCAACCTTCTGGAGTTCACCGCCACTTAAACTCTTAACATCCCTATCAAACAGCGGGCCAAGATTGAGGGGATTAATTATCTCAGTCTGATACCAGCTTGAGGTAAACTTCTCCTTAGCGATCTGCCTAAGGAGCTCTTCAACCGTCCCCTCATAATCCGTGGATATGTATTGGGGCTTATAGCTGACTCTAAGCCTATCCTCCGTGGGGGAAGATCCTTGATCTGGCTTCTCTATGCCAGCCAATATTTTAATAAACGTAGTCTTACCAATCCCGTTCGGGCCAAGTATGCCCACAACCTCGCCAAGCTTAATCTCCCCAGGCTCAATCTTCAGCGTGAAGCCGCCATAACTCTTGCTCATTTCAGGCCATCTTAAAACTGGAACATCGGTTAATGGGTTAGATATGGGTGGCTTAACATGAAATACTATTGGCTCCTTCCTGAAGCGCATATTCTCATCTGGGATGAAGCCATCTAGATATATGTTTATTCCAACCCTAACGCCGTGAACGTTGGACACTATCCCATATACTCCCGGCTTACCATAGAAGACGCATACTTGATCCGAAAGATAATCTAGCACCGCAAGATCGTGCTCGGCAACAACAATAATCTTATTCTCCTCCTTAAGGCCCCTTATAACTTTAGCCGCCTCAAGCCTCTGCTTAACATCCAAGTAGCTGGATGGTTCATCGAAGAGGTATACATCCGCCTCACGGCAAACCGCTGCCGCTATAGCAACCCTCTGAAGCTCGCCGCCGCTCAAAACATCTAATGGTCTATCCAAAACTGTCTTGAGCTGAAGCTTCTCAACAACATAGTTCAGCCTTCCTTTCTCGTCAACGCGTTCAAGAACCTCGCCAACCTTACCCCTCACAACACGCGGGATTTTATCAACATACTGTGGCTTATGGACGACCCTAAGCTTTTTCTCGCTCAGCTTCTGGAAGTATGCTTGAAGAGTTGAGCCTCTAAAATATTGTATGATTTCAGGCCAGTCTGGTGGGCAATCGTAACGCTCAAGGTTAGGTTTTATCTCTCCAGAGAGTATTTTTATGGCTGTGGACTTCCCAATGCCATTCTGTCCAACTAAACCTAAAACCATGCCGGGGGATGGGACAGGTAGGCGGAAGAGCTTAAAAGCGTTTGGCCCAAACCTATGTACACACTGTCCCTTAAGCTCCTCTGGAACATTAACTATTGATATCGCCTTAAACGGACACTTCTTAACGCATATACCACAACCGCTACATAGAACCTCTGAAATAATAGGTCTGCCACCCTCAAACCTTATAGCTTCAACCTTACTCCTAACCTGGGGACAAAATCGATAACATGCCCTATCACACTTTTCAGGCTTACATTTATCGGCATCCACAACAGCTATCCGAATAAACCTCTCCTCCTAAACATCCTTTAAAAAACTCTTACATAAGAAATAAATTTGCTTATCGCAAAAGTAAAATTAATAAAATGCTCAACCAGATCAATCCTTAGATAGCCCCGGTGGCTTAGCGGTTAGAGCAGCGGCCTTGTAAGCCGCGGGTCGCGGGTTCGAATCCCGCCCGGGGCTCCAA
>Ga0209394_1001271_pt1 | contig 15360 bp, 14 predicted proteins | sample JNZ201metaG_FD_184122 | JGI IMG/M metagenome (GOLD analysis project Ga0209394, IMG submission 184122) | Hot spring microbial communities from Jinze hot spring, China to study Microbial Dark Matter (Phase II) - JNZ 20120812A (SPAdes) (version 3) ... | reverse complement strand
TGTCGCCACAGTGTGCCTGAGCCTGTGGGAGCGGAAATTTATCCCCGTTCGCTTTTTAATCCTCCAAGCCCACCAAAGGGCCGTGGATTGTTCGATCTCAAAGATCCTTCCCTTCTTTCGCTTGAGCTCGACCAACTTCTTCGCCACTTCGCGATCCAGCACGGGCACGATCCTCTCCTTCGATCCTTTTCCTATCACTTTCAAAAAGACTTTGCCGTCCTCGACAAAGATGTCCTCGGCTCGAAGACTCAACGCCTCCCCTATACGCATACCCGTCGCCAGCATCAACTCGAACAGGAAACGTACGTGTCCAGGCAATGTCTCGAAGACTTCCCTAAGTGTCTTCAACTCCTGTTCGGATAGGAAAGCGGGCTGTCTTCGAGGGGTTTTCACGAACGCGCGCGACGTGATGGGATTTCCCCTCATGTAACCCTCCTCGACACAATAGGTGAAGAAACCCGAGAGGGCAGAGAGGATCGTGTTCACGCTCGACGCGGACAACCCCCTCGAGAGCAAAAAATTACGGAAATCCCTCACCTCTTTGTTGTTGAAGTTGGACAAGTCAGAGATGCCGTTCTCTCCGCAAAAAGTCAGGAACTTCTCGAAGTGTTTGGCGTAGTTCTTCAACGTGTTGGGGCTCTTTCCTTCTGCCCTCAGTTCGTTCAAGTACTCCTCGATCAACCTCTCAATGCTCACACGACACCCTCTCCACTTCGTTTTTTCCAAATATAATGATATCTTATATTTGGAAAAAGCCCAGGCGAAAGGTTGGGAATTTGGGCTCAAGGTTGCGCGCAGCGTCACTTTGGTTGTATCTCAAAACACGCTTGGGATGAGAGAAAGCGTGTTTCTGTACTATCTGATCTCAAGCTTGACAATTTCCAGCGGTGAGCCACTTGGCCAGATCAAAGAATCGCATCGAATAAAGGATGACAAATTGCGGTTATTTGCTCTCAGATTCGATCTTTACAATATTCGAAACTACTGATATACTTGTGATGTAATTCACTTAGAGGCCGGCGAGAAAGGTGGGGGATATAAAATGCAAACCGAAAAGGTGGAAAAATCAATAGATTTGGAAAATATTGCGGAGATAATGAGGATAATTTCTCATCCAACAAGATTACGGATATTGTACAAACTGCGCGACGGAAAAAAGTGTGTATGTCAACTTTTATCAGAAATTCCAGTGAGTCAGTCAAATTTGTCGCAGCATCTGAGCGTTCTAAAACTCGCGGGACTCGTGAAAGACAAAAGACAAGGTAACATGGTTGAATACGAATTAAGCGATAATAAGTTCATCCAACGGGTAATTTCTTGCATTGAGGACATGATCAAATAAGGAGATGAGGTCGAATGCGAGACTTCATGATTATAACCTTAGTCTTTTTGATATTTTACTTCACGCCGTTCGATAACGCGACAATCAGTGAGAGTGTACTCAACGGCTTTAGGATGCTCAACGAATATGCGAGGCAGCACGTGTTGTTGTGTCTTGTTCCAGCATTTTTTATCGCAGGCACGATAACCGTTCTTCTGAAAAAAGAAGCCATACTCAAGTTACTTGGTCCCGATACAAAGAGAATCGTTTCTTACCCAATAGCAGCTATCAGTGGTGCTGTGCTTGCTGTTTGTTCTTGCACAATTTTGCCACTTTTTGGTGGGATATACAAAAAAGGAGCTGGCGTTGGTCCTGCAACAACATTTCTCTTCGCTGGTCCTGCGATAAATATAGCGGCGATTTTTCTAACCGCAAGAGTGCTTGGATGGGATCTCGGACTTGCGAGAATGATCGCCACAATAACCGCGGCGATAATGATAGGACTAATTATGGAACTGGTCTTTCAAGAGAAAGGTGCGGGAGGGTTTGTAACTTCTTCGGAAAATGACAACAACGCGGTTAAAGGTGTTATATTTTTCCTTCTCCAACTCATATTCCTCGTGGTCAGCGGTTTAAAAATTAATCGAACAATTAAGACATCTACAATGGGTGTACTTGGAATCTCTGTACTTGGAATGGCGTTATTCGGATTTGAAAAATCACAAACCAAATCTTGGCTTGAAGAAACCTGGGATTTTGCCAAGAAAATACTGCCATACTTATTCGTAGGCGTTTTCTTGGCTGGTGTAATAACTAAATTGCTGCCTGAAAATATCGTTGTAACGTTGCTTGGTAAAAATAACGTGTTTTCTTCTCTCGTTGCCTCAGTAATTGGTGCTCTGATGTATTTTGCAACACTCACCGAAGTACCGATAGTGCAAGCCTTAACACAACTTGGCATGGCGAAAGGTCCAACGCTTTCATTGTTGATGGCTGGAAACACTCTCAGTCTGCCAAGCATGATAGTTATAACAAAATTGCTCGGCAAAAAGAAAGCGTTCACCTATTTTGGATTAGTAGTGGCTTTCTCGACGTTGTTCGGCTTTCTATACGGGATTCTATAAAAAAATTTCGAGAGCGCTCGGGAGGTGTGTCGATATGAAAAAGATCGAAGTGCTTGGTAGTGGGTGTCCAAAGTGTAAACAAACAGCCAGGATCATGCAGATGGCTGTGGAAGAACTTGGTATACAAGCAACAGTGGAGAAAGTGGAGGATATAAACGAAATCATAAATAGAGGAATTGTAGCAACACCAGCAGTCGTAATTGATGGTAAAGTGGTTTTTTCGGGTAGGATCCCAACACTTGATGAGGCAAAGGAAGCGCTAAAACGAGAATGATGGTTTGGAAAAAGTCCAGAACGAACAAGACCGGTGCCGAGGGCACCGGTCCTCCTCGAATCGATCAAACTCTCAAACCTTGAACTTGCTCGTGATTTCCCTGAGGGTTTTGACGACTTCCGCGAGTTTGACGGCTGATTCTTTGATCCGCTCGAACTGCTCTTTCTGGCTTTCCGCCTCTTCGCTCACCTTGTCCATCTTTTCCGCAACGCTGACGATCGCTCTCGAGGCCGTGTCTATCGCGCTGCTCATCTCCTGGGCCGCCGCGCTCATCTCCTGAGAGCTCGCCGCCAGGTTGTCGACCATGCTCGAGATGCCTTCCACTTGTTCTAAGATCCTCATCAAGGTCTTTCCCACGTTGTCAGCTTCGGCGCTCGTCTTTTCCACCGTGTTCATCATCTCGGAGGTGACTTCGCTCACCACTTCCGAATTCCTCTGGATCTCCAACAACATCTCCGCTATCTCGTTTGTTGCTTTCTTACTTTCTTCCGCGAGCTTTCTGATCTCGTCCGCCACGACGGCAAAGCCCCTTCCCGCCTCTCCGGCCCTTGCGGCTTCGATGGCGGCGTTCAACGCCAAGAGGTTCGTCTGTTCCGCGATGGAGTTGATGGTGGTGACTATTTCGCGGACGTTTTTGACGCTTTCGGACAGTTTACGCACGGCTTCTTCGGTGATCCTCGCTTTATCTCGCGTCTGAAAGATCACGTCGGTAACGAATTTGATCACTTCTTCACCACTTTTTGCCGCGCTCGCCACCTGATTCGTCCTGTCAGCCAAATTCTGGGCGGCGTTCGCGATGTTCTGAGCCGCGGCTGAGACCTCTTCGACACCGCTCGTCAACTCCTCGACGGAGGCGGAAACGCTCTGCACAGCTTGATCGACCTCTTCGGCCAAGATCGATAAATCTTTCGCCTTTTGGGAGAAATCCTCGGCCAACACGTTCAATCGTTCGGACTCGTGTGTGATGATCGATGAAGCTTCAAAGATACCGTTCACCGACCTCTTCAGACTCTCACTCATCTTTCTCATTTCTTCGACGATTTGGTCGAACTCGTCTTTCACGGCATTCACTTCGAGGTTCTGAGTGAAGTCCCCTTGAGCCAAGCGCTTGAAACTGCCCAGAACGCCTTCCAGTTTCCTCGACGATATCCTCGAAAACCTCACGCTGAAGAGCAAAACGGCGAGGACAACGGCGGCGGTTACGGCGATCTGTGCCATCACTCGTTGTCTTTGAGGGGAAAAGATCTCCGACATATCCAGCTTGCTCAAGAGCAAACCGAGCACTTCTCCTCGGAAATCCGTCAGGGCGATGCCCGTGTAGAGGTGATCTCCTTTCAGAAAGCGGGTTTGCCCTCCCTTCGACAAGACCTCTTCTGGATCGAACAGGTCGGTGAAGTCCTCAGACGCGTCCGATTCCTTGATAACCTCTCTTTCCGGCGAACCCATTTCGTTCTTCAACAACAAGAGCACGTTTTCCCCGGGGAGGCTTTCAAGGAGAGTCTTTCCGAAGAACTTGGTGCACTCAACGCTTCCAACGTACTCGTTCTCGTAGAAGATGGGATATATGACCCTGATCCCGAAACCAGACTTCCCGATGGAGAACGTCTTCAAGGGCTTGCGACTTGCCGCCACGTGCTGGATGTCTTTTCGATAGTCCAGCGAGTCCCCGTACTTGGTTGGATCTCTCGTCCTCAGGTAGGACTTGAGGTCTCTCGTGTGGAAGTGCAGCTGATCCACGCCCTTCGTCTCGGAAAGCCTTTTTGAAAGTTCTGAGACGAGGGACAACAATCTGTCTCTATCGTCTCTCGCGAAAGCTTCGACGACTTCGTTGTTGTGAACGAGGGTGATCAGCGCAGCCTCTAAGGTACTGTACGTTTCGGAGATTTCCCTTCCAAAACGCTCGAGGAAAAGCTCTCCCTCGAGTTCCAAAAGGAACTGCCTCTCCCTTTGGAAGAAGAACAACTGAACCGAGAGGAAAACGACGAGCAAAAGTATCATCACTCCTGGCGTGAAGAATCTGATGTAAGTCTTGAATTTCACGAACACCACCTCCGTCTACGGCACGTACGTTCTACCTTCCAAAACCAGATTTTACAGGAGGTTCATTAATCCCATTTTAACAGACAAATTTTAGCGAATGCAACCAAATTTTAGCGAATGCAACGGGTTGTACACGCTAATGCTATGATAGTGGTGAATTTTCCAAAACCATGCGACACTTTGGGGGGAAGAGCGATGAGTATCAGGTACCAACCTTCCTGGTCCTCTCTTCGAGGTCACGCGCTTCCAGAGTGGTACGACAGGGCGAAGTTTGGGATATTCATCCACTGGGGGATCTACTCGGTGCCTGGTTGGGCCACGCCGACGGGAGAGCTGGGAAAGGTACCGATGGAGGAGTGGTTTTTCAAAAACCCCTACGCCGAGTGGTACGAGAACTCCCTGAGGATAGAGGGGAGCCCCACCTGGAAGTACCACGTGGAAAAGTACGGGAAAGACTTCAAGTACGAGCAGTTCGCGGACCTCTTCAAGGCGGAAAAGTGGGACCCGTACGAGTGGGCGGAGCTGTTCAAAAGAGCCGGTGCCAAGTACGTGATACCAACCACCAAGCACCACGATGGTTTCTGCCTTTGGCCGACGAGGTACACGGACTTCAACGCCTTCAAGAGGGGACCCAAGAGGGACCTGATAGGAGAGCTCGCGAGGGCCGTAAGAGACGTTGGACTTCGGTTTGGTGTCTATTACTCTGGAGGGCTTGACTGGAGGTTCACCGCAGAGCCCATCAGGTACGTGGAGGACCTCTCTTATATCAGACCGCACACTTACGAGTACGCCGATTACGCCTACAAGCAGATCATGGAGCTCATAGATCTCTACACACCAGACGTGCTTTGGAACGACATGGGATGGCCCGAGAAGGGGAAGGAGGACTTAAAGTACGTCTTCGCCCACTTCTACAACAAAAACCCCGAAGGCGTGGTGAACGACAGGTGGGACGTGCCGCATTGGGACTTCAGAACGTCCGAGTACCACGTGAACTTCCCTGAAGAGACGCCGCCCTACAAGTGGGAGTTCAACAGGGGAATAGGCTTTTCCTTCGGGTACAACCAGAACGAAACGGAAGAACACATGCTCTCCGGTGAACAGCTGGTCCACACCCTGGTCGACGTGGTGAGCAAAGGAGGAAACCTTCTTTTGAACGTTGGACCAAAGGCCGATGGGACGATACCGGAGGCCCAAAAGGAGAGACTACTCTTTCTTGGAAGGTGGCTCGAGGTCTACGGAGAAGCCATCTACGACACAAAACCATGGAAGAGGCACTCCACGAAGTCAAAGGAAGGTCACGAGGTCAGGTTCACCAGAAAAAACGACAGGCTCTTCGTCTTCATCTTCGGCAAACCTCACGAGAAGATTTCGCTCCCAATCGAGATGTTGCCAGAAAACCTCTCGAGCCTGAAGGTGAAACACTTCATCACGGGCGCCACCCTCGAGTCCAGGCCGTCCAACGGGTACTTGGAGATAGTTCTTCCGGCGAACCTGGTGGAGAAAGACGATGTCACGGTCGTGTTGGAGATGAGAGCATGAGGTTCAGAGAGGGACTCTGGAGACTGAGGGAAGGCGTTCGGATTTTCGAGCCCGCGCAGGTTTACGAGTACTCCATCGAAGAGGGAAAGCTGATCATGCGCGCGACCTTCCAGAAGATCACAAGCCGGGTACAGACGCTCCAAGGTCCGGTGTTCACGATCACCGTCTCCTCGCCTTTCGAAGACGTGGTGAGGATCCAGTTTGAGCACTTCCTGGGAAGCGAGAAAAAAGGACCCCACTACGAGCTCTATCAGAAAGAAGGGTTCGAACCCACCATCGTGGACGAAGCAGAGCGCTTGCGCGTTCGTTCTGGAAGGATGGAGCTGGTGATAAACAAGTATCCATTCAAGATGGAGTTCTTCCACGATGGACGCTTTCTGACGCGTTCCAAACCGGGCTATGCGATCGCACCGGAGGGAAGGTTCTGTTACGCCAAGGTCCACCTGAGTGTGGGCGAGCTGGTGTACGGGCTTGGCGAGAGGTTTTCACCCTTCGTGAAGAACGGCCAGAGGGTGGTCATGTGGAACGACGACGCGGGAACGATCTCTGACCTTGCCTACAAAAACGTTCCGTTCTACGTGACCAACAGAGGATACGGGGTCTTCGTCAACGATCCGGGGAGGGTGGATTTCGAGATCGCAACGGAAGACGTCGAGGCGGTGCAGTTCAGCGTGAAGGGTGAGCGCCTGGACTTCTTCGTTGTGGGGGGAAAGGACCTGAAGGAAGTCCTTGAGAACTACACGCTCCTCACGGGAAGGCCGAAACTGCCACCAACTTGGAGCTTTGGTCTTTGGCTCACCACTTCCTTCTTGACGGACTACGACGAAGAGACCGTGATGAAGTTCGTCGAGGAAATGGAGAAAAGAGACATCCCGCTCAGCGTCTTTCACTTCGACTGCTTCTGGATGAGGGAGTTCCACTGGGTGGATCTGGAGTGGGACAGGAGGAACTTTCCAGAGCCGGAGAACCTCCTGAAAAGGCTGAAGGAGAAAGGCCTCAAGATCTGCGTGTGGATCAACCCGTACGTTTCCCAGTTTTCCGGCATGTTCGAAGAGGGTCTCAGGAACGGATACTTCTTGAAGAGACCAAGCGGGGAGGTCTGGCAGACGAACGAGTGGCAGCCTGGACTCGCGATCGTGGACTTCACCAACCCACGCGCAAGAGAATGGTTCTCCTCCAAACTCGAAAGGCTCGTGGACATGGGTGTGGACTGCTTCAAGACCGATTTTGGTGAAAGGATCCCCACCGACGTGGTGTACCACGACGGGTCCGACCCGGAGAGGATGCACAACTTCTACTCTTACCTGTACAACAAGACCGTCTTCGAGACGCTCGAGCGAAAGCTTGGGAAAGGCAACGCGGTCGTTTTTGCCAGGTCCGCCACCGCTGGAAGTCAGAAGTACCCGGTCCACTGGGGAGGGGACTGTCTGGCGTCATACGAGTCGATGGCGGAGACCTTGAGGGGAGGGCTCTCACTGAGCCTGTGCGGGTTTGGATTCTGGAGCCACGACATAGGTGGCTTTGAAGACGTCACCACGCCGGACCTCTACAAGAGGTGGGTGGCCTTTGGGCTGCTCTCTTCGCACAGCAGGCTGCACGGGAGTTCTATGTACAAGGTCCCTTGGGTCTTCGACGAGGAGGCGGTCGACGTCCTCAGGTTCTTCGTGAAGCTCAAGTGCAAGCTGATGCCCTACATCTTCCGTCACGCCGTCGAGGCAAGCGAAAGAGGTATTCCACTGCTTAGACCGATGGTCCTGGAGTTCCCGAGCGACCCTACCTGTGCCTTTTTGGACAGACAGTACATGCTGGGTGAGTCGATCCTGGTGGCACCCGTCTTCTCCGAAACTGGAGAGGTGACGTATTATCTTCCCGATGGGACCTGGACGCACCTGCTCACGGGGGAGAGGGTCGTGGGAGGAAGGTGGATCACGGAAAAGTACGACTACTTCGGCCTTCCACTGTTTGTGAGGCCGAACTCCATCGTCCCAACAGGCTCGGTGGACACCAGACCTGATTACGACTACGCGGATGGCGTGACGCTGAACGTCTTCGAGATTACAAACAAAACCGTCGAAGTGAACGATCCCACGGGTGAGGTCGCCCTCTCGGTGAGCGTGGAAAGGGAAGGCGACGAGATCCGCGTGCGGGTTCTAAAGGATTCGGGAAAGAGCTGGAAGATGCTCTTTTGGAACGAAGAACTCGAGGTGGTCGAGGGGGCGGAAGCCAGAAGGGTGCGGGAGGGGACCGAGGTCTTCTTGAAGGCGTCGAAGGCGACGCTGAGGGTTGTGAGTCGATGTTGAACGGTGTTGCGATTTTGTGAATTGGAAACGAAAGATCAGAAGGATGATATAATTTAAAAAACGGTCCCCGAGGAGTCGATCGAGAGGGTGGATCCGCTCAGGCAAACCTTGATCCTTCTCTCTTGGATCTTTGGGTGGCTCCTATTTTGGAAACTCAGGTTTCTCGCCAAAGAGAAGACGCCTTTTTCTCCGAGAGTTTCCGTGATCGTTCCCGCCAGAAACGAGGAAAAAAACATCGGCAGCCTCCTTCGCTCGCTGGAAAGGCAGACCTACAAGAATTTTGAAGTGATCGTTGTGAACGACAACTCCGAGGACGCGACGGAGAAGGTCGTTTCCAGTTTCGACGTGAAGCTCGTGAACCTCCGAGGAGACCCTCCAGAGGGTTGGGTGGGTAAGTCTTGGGCTTGTTGGAACGGGTATCTGAGCAGCGAAGGTGACGTCTTGATCTTTCTGGACGCCGACGTGGAGCTTCAGGAGGAAGCGTTGGAGAGTTTGGTCTCAACTTTGTTGAGGGAGGGTGGATTGGTTTCTGTTTGGCCCTACCAGAGGTTCGAGAAGCTGTACGAGCACCTGACGCTCCCGTTCAACCTGGTCGCGATCGGCGCGATGGGAAGCTTTTCCGTCTTCAAGACCAAACCCACGGGGGCTTACGGTCCCGCGATGGCGACGAGCAGGAAGGATTACGAAGAGGTGGGTACCCACGAGGTTTCGAAGGATTCCGTGATCGAGGATGTGGCGCTCGGGAAGAAGTTCCTCGAGAAGGGCTACAAGGTGAACAACTACCTCGGTGGAGAACTCATCAGGTTCAGGATGTACCCGAACGGTTTCAAGGAGCTGTTCGAGGGGTTCACGAAAAACATGGCGCTTGGGGCGGCCTCGGCGGGCTTGAACTCGCTGTTCTTGTTCCTTTGGATTGTGGGGCTCTACTCGTCCCTGTTCAATCTCCTCGAGTTACCCCACTGGTACCTGTTGTTCGCCGCTCAGTTGTACGTGGTCTCCAGAAGGACCGGCGATTACTCCCTACTGGATGCCTTGCTCTATCCCGTGCACTTTTTGTTCTTCCTCTGCGTTTTTCTCTTTTCCATCTTTCGTGTTCTCTTCCTCAAAAACGTCGCGTGGAAGGGGAGGAGGATCCGTGTTTGAGGCTTTCGTTGTGGCGCTTCAGTTCCTGTCCGGGTCCGTGATGTACGCCTACGTTTTGGCCAGGATCGCGGGGGTCGATCTTCGAAAGGTGAGGGACGGCAATCCCGGTTCTTCGAACTTGTGGCGCGCGAAGGGGGCGAAGTGGGGGATCGCGGCGCTCGCGCTTGACTACTTCAAAGGTACCTTCCCGCTCTTTCTCTTCGTGTCGCTCGGCAAGGTCACCAACGGGTACGTGATCGCGCTCGCGGCCCTCTCCGGCGTGGCTGGACACGCCTTCTCGCCCATGCTGAGGTTCAAGGGTGGCAAGGCCATCGCCACGACCTTTGGGGCTTGGTCCGTCCTCACCAAGTGGGAGGCCCCGGTGATACTTGGCGCCGCCTTCACCCTGTTCAGCATCTTCAAAAAGAAGACGTCCGTCGAAGAGGACGCCTTCCGAGTCCTCCTCGGAGTGCTGTTCCTGCTTCCTTACGTGCTGTACAGAACCGTGCAGGGAAATTCTCATATACTACTCTTCTACGTCGGCAACGCGGCGATCTTGAGTTTGAAGCACTGGAGGGATTGGAGGGGGTACTTTTCCAGACGGGTGGGGTGGGGAGGACGATGTTGAATTGAATAAAAAAATTCGAAAATATAACTGTCGAATAATCTAGAAAAAATCATTAAGTTTCAAACATTTTTCAAAATTTGCATTTTTTATTTGCCATAACTAAGCAAATCAGAAAAACATTAGATCTTTTAAAAATTCAGACACAATTTTGAGACTTTTTTCACAAACGCTCCCGCGTTCCCACGTCCCACGCCCTTGGGTTTTCTCTCGCCGAAAAGATGTTAAAATCAAAGTGTAACAATTCGACGGGGAGATGATACCATCGAAGGATTCTTGAAGAACAAACTCTTTATCGAGATCTTCGAGAACGTCTCCGATGGGGTCTACGTTCTCGATCGAGACAGGAAGATCCTCTTTTGGAACAGAAAGGCAGAGGAGATGACAGGTTACACCAAGTCGGACGTGATCGGAAAGAGGTGTCAGGACAACATACTAAAGCACATCGACGAGAAGGGAAACGAGTTGTGTCTGGGGAGTTGCCCTCTGGTCAAGGCTATGGAGGAAAAAGAGGTGAAAGAGGCGAAGGTCTTCTTGCACCACAAGGAAGGTTACAGGGTACCCGTGTTCGTGATAGGGATCCCCGTCTTCGACGAGAAGGGTGAAGTCATCGGTGCCGTCGAGATATTCAGGGAAAACTTCAAAGAGAGGGACTTCGAGGAGGAGATAAGGAAGCTGAGGGAGCTCGCCTTCATCGATGAGTTGACGAAAGTCCTCAACAGGAGGGGGCTCGAGTATTACTTGAGGATGAAGCTGAGAGAGGCGAAAAGGCGCAAGAGAACGATAGGGGTTTTGTTCGTGGATGTGGACGATTTCAAGCGTATCAACGATGACTTCGGGCACGTCGTGGGAGACGAGGTTTTGAGGTTCGTCGCGATGACCATTCGAAAGAACATCAGGATGGGGGACGTGGTGGCGCGGTACGGGGGCGACGAATTCGTGGTCATAGTGGATTTGGACGAAGAAAAAGGTTTGAAGGTGGTCGCCGAGAAGTTGAAAACGTTGATCAGCAACTCCTACGTCACCAAGGAAGACAAAGAGGTGAGGGTGACCGTCTCCATAGGTGGAACGGTTGTTGGAGAAAGGGAAAGGCCCGAGGAGATCTTGAAGCGCGCGGACGAGCTTATGTACGAAAGCAAAAGAAAGGGAGGAAACGCTTGCACCATCTCGTGAACACCACATCGCGTCACGCAAAAAGCGGGCTTCCGCCCGCTTTCCGTCCGGATGCGCTTTTCTCACCCTGGAACGTCGTACCAGTAGACCGCGTAGAAACCGAACGGGATGCCATTCCACCAGGTGATCCCCGCCATGGCCCTCTTGGAAGGCGTTTTGATCGTTTGGGTGAAGACGTATCCCTCGAAGCGCTGATCGTCTTCGGCGTTCGGAGTCTGCGCAAAATCCACAAGGAAGACCACGCGGTGGCCGAGGTTGCTATCCTTACCGGTGTAACCAGGTCCCTTCATCCCGGCGACGTCGTTCTGCGGGTTCTTCAGGATCACGTAGCTCAAGCTGTACCTCTTCCCTTCCACCTCGACGTAACCTGTGCCGTTCTTGAAGAACACCAGTGTCCCTTCCCAACCGTCCCAGTACACCTTCCACACGGAACCGTACGGTCCGACGATGTCGACTTCGCGGATGTCGCTGGTGAGCAGCGGCGTGAAAGGTACGGTGGGCTTGAGCGGTTGAAGCTGGGCAAGAGCGATTCCCAGGGACAAGACGAGCACCAGCAGCGCAAAGAACTTACCCATGTCCGTGCCTCCTCCGTGAAATTGAACGCCCAGTTTTGAACCAAGCGCCCTCTTGACCACGTTGCCATCCTATTGTAGCGCCTGCGATGAAAATCGGATGAAAAGGTGTACAATTGGTTCAATTCCACAAAGGGGGGATCGTCATGAAGTCGCTCGTGGTTTTGTCCGCGCTGGTTTTTCTCGTCGGTGTGGTGTGTGGTCAACTGCAACCTCTGGCACAGCAGCCGCCCCAAATCAGAGTATCCACGCTCGTCCTCGTCCCAGACTCTATGGTGTTCCTCTCCGGAGTTCCCCAAGAGAGGGAAGTGCTCCTGTACAACTTTGGAAACGTGCCGGTGAAGTGGTCGCTTGGGCCCGCCTCGAAGTTTTTGAAGATCGACGCGTCAGGTGTTCCAAACCCTCTTCCTCCAACTCAGGGGGCCATGTTGAAGGTGAGCGTGAACTGGGAACTCGTACCCGATGACGCCGGAACGATCCAAAAACCTGGAAGCCTGATCGCGATCCTGGAGAAGCTGCTTAACGTCGACATCCCGGACAGGTACAAGCACTTTGGGGTCGGCATGTTCAGCGTCAGGAACGAGACCACGAAAGGCGTTCACATCGTGACGGTGTTCACGGTGATTTATTGAGAAATCAAAACGCGTTCCTCAAAAACGTCCCTCATGGCTTACGGGCTGTCCATCCGATCCAGCGCGATCAGGATCAGGGGATAGGACTTCGCCAAGTCGAGCACTTCCTCCGAGAAACCAGCCTTCGAAAAGAAGACGTAGTACTTTCTTTTGAAATCGAACAACGAACCTCTCTCCATCAACTCGTTCACCTCTTTTAGGCCAACCGGTTTATTCTGCCACTTGCACTCGCAGAGTAAGACGTTCTCTTCGTCGTACGCCACCACGTCCACTTCTTCCTGTCTTCTCTTGATGGGATTGTTTCCCCACCATTTGCCGATCCTCTCGAAACGAAAAGGCAGCGCCCCCTTCTTGTTCAACTCCCAAAGGTACTGAACGGCGATGTCTTCGAACACTCTTCCAACGTACTCGCCGATGTGCGGCCTTAACTTCTCCTCCAACACTTTGTCCGCCAACCCTTGCTCGATCAACTCCCTGTTCGGGAACACGAACCTGTACCAAAACTTGAAGAAGTTATCCTTTATTCGGTACAGGCCTTCCCTCGCGCTCTTGCCAAGCGGAAACGGCGAGACCCTCTCGATCAACTTCAAACCCATGAGGGTGTCCAAGTATTTGGAAAGTTTCACGACCTCCACACCTATCTTGGTCGATATCTCGTTCAACCTTGTCCTTCCGCTCGCGATCGCTTCCAGGATGGAGTTGTAGACCTTCGGTTCCCTCAGTTCCTGTCTCAAGAGAAACAACGGTTCCTCGTAGAGGTAAGAAGACTTGCGCAGCACGTGCAACCTGACGTTCTCGAGCGGGTCGACCTCGTCGCTGAAGGTCTCCAAGTATTGAGGGGTACCGCCCAAGATCGCGTAGGCCACGACCCGCTGTTCGATGGAATATTTTGGAAAGAACTCCTTGGCCTCCAAGAAGCTGAGGGGGTTGATCTCGAACTGAGCCGTGCGCCTTCCGTACAGGGGGCTTTCGTATCCGAGCACTTCCTTCTCCATGAAGCTGACGTAAGAACCGCAAAGGATCAAGAAGAGTTTGGTTTTCTTGAACTTCAAATCGATGCACCTCTGCAACACGGATGGTAGCTCTTTACAAGCGTTGGCAACGTGTTGAAACTCATCGATCACGAGCACCAACCTCTCCGATCTCGCCTTCTCCGCCAAAAACTCGAACGCATCCTCCCACGAGCGAAAACTGGAAACGCCTTTCAACCCGAAATGTTGAAACACATCCCTTGAGAATCTCTCCAAAGCGACGCTCCCCACCGTCTCGTCGGCGACGTGAAAGATGGTGGGCTTGCCCCTGCAAAATTCCATCAACAGGGTGGTCTTACCCACTCTCCTCCTACCGTAGACCACCACGAACTGAAACTCGTTCGTGTCGTAAAGCCTGTTCAACTCGGCAAGTTCGAACTGTCTTCCCACGAACATCGTTTCACCCCTGCCCATGTATAATCTAAAGTAATATACTCTAAAGTATTATACTCACGAGTATAATAACGTGAAACGTCGCCAAGCGAAACACGGGATCGTGTAAAATAGTGTTGAACCGACACTTCGTGTTACGAAAAGGGGGGAAAGACCATGGGGAAAACGTTGATCGCGCTCGGACTGTTGTTCATCTTGGGTGCGTGCGCCGTGGTAGTTTCTGTCGAATCAGGAAGTGTCGAGGTAGTTTTGAAACTTTCCGAGCAAAAGACAACGGGCGCAGAGGCCGATTTCCGATTCATCATCGCAGTGAAAAGTGCTACCGAGTCGTGGACGAAAACAATGCCAGTCGGTTATCTCGACCAACACGTCTCTGTGGAGTTTGAAAACCTACCACCCGGCCGCTACACGGTAGAGGTGGAAGCCCAAGTTCGCGACAGCTCCAATGCTTGGCGTTTTCTTTCTTTTGTGAGAGTTCCGAACGTGCTCGTCGAGCCCGGAAAGGTAACGGTAGTGGAAGTGACGATAAACCCGTATCAAGTCCAAAAATAGTTCACGATTGACCGGCTTTCTTCTTCGGAAGCTCCGCCATCTTCGTCATGGCCCTTATCAGGAAGAAGACGATCAGGGCGACGATGAGAAAGTCGATGCCCGCCGACACCACCTTCCCCCAGTAGATGGCCTTGTACTGGAGCTGCTCGATGGACTCGACTTTTGCGGCCCTCAGCGCGGGCTGGAAGACGAGCGGCATCAGGAGGTCGTTCACGAGCGACGTGACGAACTGGTTGAGCTTTCCACCTATGATGATCGCGACGGCCAAACCGATCACGTTGTACTGCTTGAGAAACGCCGCGAACTCCTTGAGAAACTTCATGATATCACCCCTTTCGTGAAGGTGGGATCACCCTCCGTCCCCGAACTCGAAACGATCCACGTCGAACATGTCGCCCTCTCCCTTGAAGACCAGGTACAGGTCGTGGAAGCCCCAAGCGCCGTCGACGCGGTTCGTGTCTATCAAGGTGGAAACCTCCTTCCAGACGGGCGAGGACGATGGCTCGATTTTCATGGTACCGACCAATTTGCCGGTTCTCGGATCGTCCAACCTCACCTCCACGACTCCCCCGCTTTTCGGTCTCACCACCGCGCTCATGCTCAGAACGTGCGGCTTGTCGCCGCTCGCCGTTCCATCCGCGAAGTTCACGTTTCTGTAC
>Ga0209394_1001270_pt1 | contig 15404 bp, 12 predicted proteins | sample JNZ201metaG_FD_184122 | JGI IMG/M metagenome (GOLD analysis project Ga0209394, IMG submission 184122) | Hot spring microbial communities from Jinze hot spring, China to study Microbial Dark Matter (Phase II) - JNZ 20120812A (SPAdes) (version 3) ... | reverse complement strand
TTTGCTTTTGACCTGTTCAAACTCCTCAGATACTTTAATTTAACTTCTAAGGATTGTGTTCTAGACCCACATGTAGGAATGAGCATAACTTACTTTACTTTGATGTTACAGCACGTACGTCTGTAGACGTCGGCAAATTATCGCCTAGTTTACATTCAACAATAGTATTTTCTTGTTAATCTATGTTTGTTTGGTATGCTTTTACAGGTTGACACCTGATTGAAATATTAGTCGCTCCAAATTCAGTGAAACTATTAAGAAATAATTAGAAAATCCAATACTGCTAAAATCACATTTAATTATTATATTAAGATATATAATATATTGGTGCTGGCGATCAACTGGATTGTAGAAATGAGGAGCTGTAGATATGATTATTGTGGATTTATTATCTATACTATAAGATATCACTCTTACATACTGCTCTAACAGTTTAAATTGTATTTAATTTAGAGTTGTTAGTAGCTGATGATAGATAATATATTGGAAAGATTATTATGGGGGCTGTGAAGTATAGTTGGGGTGAGTGGATGAGAGCTGCAAGAATAGTATTGGAAATGTTTAGGGAGTATGATGTTAAGCATGTCTTCGGATTACCTGGGGAAACTACAATTCCACTTTATGTTGAATGGAGTAATTTTCCCGATATTAAGCATGTTCTAGCTAGGGATGAGAGAAGCGCATCATTTATGGCTGACGCCTATGCGAGAATTAGTTTTAAGCCAGGTATATGTGAAGGACCTAGTGCAGGCTCAACACATCTAATACCTGGAGTTGCTGAAGCATATAAGGCATCAGTCCCTATGATAGTATTAACAACTGATATTCCTCTCCACTATGAGAAGAGAAATATGCTTACAGGTTTAGATCAAACAGCTCTATATAGGGGAATTACGAAGGAAACAATAACTGTAACGAAGGCTGAGGAGATTCCTAATATAGTTAGGAGAGCATTTAGATTATCAACAAGCGGAAAACCTGGACCAGTACATATTAGAATACCCTTAGACATACTTAACCATGATGTAGAGAATCCGAGAATTTATGCTCAGAAGAGTTTTGTAAGCTATCCAGGACATAGACCTATAGCGGAAATAGGGAAAATAAGGGAAGCAGCTAAACTATTAAGTAGTGCTGAAAGACCCTTAATTATTTGTGGTCAGGGAACTCTTTTCTCAAAGGCATGGAGTGAAGTTACAGAACTAGCTGAACTACTAGGAATACCTGTTGGAACAACAATAACTGGGAAGGGAAGTATAGCTGAAACCCATCCATTATCGATTGGAGTTGTTGGAAGTCGTGGAGGAACATCATTTTCAAACAAAATAGTAAGGGAAGCTGACTTAATATTCTACATTGGCTGTAATACTGACTCTATAAGTACTATGGAGTGGAGTCTCCCAACTGAAAACGCTGATGTGAAGATAATTCATTTAGATATTAGCGAGGCAGAGGTTGGAAACATTTATCATACAGATGTTGAGTTAATAGGTGATGTAAAGTCTACTTTAACTGAGATTATTAAAGTTATTGAAAGTACTGTTGAAGATAAAAGATATGAGAAAATACCTAGAGTAAAAAATATCTTAAAGGAATATAGGGAGTATAGTAGATATATAGAGGAAATAGCTGAAACAAGTGAGAAGCCAATTCATCCACTACGATTTATAAAAGAGCTTTCAATTAATATTCCGGAGGAGTATGTGATAGTTGCTGATGCTGGTATAGGAGCCATCTATACTTCAGCATTCTACAAGGTTAAAAGAGCAGGTAGAAGTATAATATTTAACTATTCTCTAGGAGCATTAGGCTATGCTATTCCTGCATCTATTGGCTGCTACTATGCAAAGCCGAACAGCTGTATAGTTGCATTAACTGGTGATGGAAGCTTCGGTTTTGCTGTAGGTGAACTTGAAACAATAAGCCGAATAGAAGGTAACATAAAGGTTTTCATGTTTAACAATGGATGCTATGGATGGATTAAGGCAAGCATTCAATTCTCGTACGGTCCGCAATACGTTGATTTCTCAACAAACTTTAAGAAGATTAACTATCAAAAAATTGCTGAAGGATTTGGCTTAAAATCATTTAAAATCGAGGATGTTGAAGACTTGAATGAAATACTTCCAGAAACATTTAAAACCAGTGAGCCAGTATTTATTGAAGTCATAGTAAAATCGGAGAATGAACTTGTCCCTCCTGTTCCATCATGGGTGGAGAAAGCAGAAAAACTAGGAATTAAATATGTATACTAACTCTTAGTAGTATTGGTTGGATTATAATGTTTACTATGGACTCAGTCTTAGGCTTAAAGCCTTTTCAGGACATTTCTCAATACATTGTAAACACCTTATACAGTTTGATGAGAATTCAGCTTCTTCAATATTGTTTATTTCCATACTACATGTTTCACAGCAAGATCCATATTTACTGCATTTATTCCTATTAGCTTAATTATTAGATTTAGTTGGGGATTGAAATATTTAGGAGGAGTAGAAGCATATTGAGCTTAGGTTAAGCTCTAGCTGATTTCAAATACTACTACGACCTCCTAAGATAGAGGGAAATATTAAGACAGCCTTCATCTTACATGCTTATCTGGACAGAACCAATAACTGTAAAGTCTAAGAAGTAATGTTTATGATGGTAATATGTCCAATACGAGAATATTTAAATTTAATAAGCGTAATGTTTAACTTTTTATTTTGAATTTATATGGAGGTGTTGAGTTTGCCTATTTTTCTAGATGATTTTGCATGTTTAATGAATGTTAAGAAGGAAAGCATGAGGGAGAAGTTTTTTAATGGGAAGTTAAACTTCTTAGATGAAACGTTTAGAAGATATTTTGAATCTATCTGGATACCTATACGTGTTGAGGAGTTCTCAGTTAATCCGAGTGATCTTGATATTTTAGCTGTTGATTCAAGTGTTTATATAAACATGCTTTCTAATGGTGGAATCTTCTATATTGCTAGGTCTTTAGCTGTTCAAAGAGATATTGTTGGGAAGAAGCTAGAAACTAATGTGGTTTTTAGTAGGGATAGAGTTTCCCGTATCCGTGAATTTATTACTGTTAAGATGGAGATGTTAGAGTTTGAAGCTGCTCTTGAAGCTTTAAAGAATGGTTTTGATGGAGATGCTGTTTTACTGGACGGCTCCCTTTACGGTAGGGTTTGCCATATTCCAATAGAGTATAGAGTTGAGGAGGAATATGATGTCTTACTACGTTACTTTAGGGTTTACAGGGAGCTTCTTAATGTCTGCTATAGATCTAATATTCCTCTAGTTGGAGTAAGTAAAGAGAGTAGATCAACGTTTTACCGTGACTACTTGTTAAGCTTAATATTTAATGAAAAGCTGAAGGAGTTAAATATTGAGGAGGATAAGAAGATATTGGAGAAATTGTTTTTTCAAGTTCTTGACGTGGAGAAAACAGCTTTTAAAATATTTTCTAGACTTCAAGGGAAATATGGAGATAAACTGGGAGTTATTGATTTGATTTTGAGGGAGCTGTCTTCCTCAAGACCTGACTACCAGTTAATTATGAGCTATGCATCATCAATCGGCTATACGAATCCATTACTGTTAGGCTCCCATATTAGGATGGCGAGACGCTTAAAAGAGTACTATAAGAATCCGGAGGAATGCGTTGGAAAGTATTTTCCAAGGTTAACAATGGAGAAAGGTGAGGAATTTATTCAGTGGGCATCCAGTATTCTTAAGAGTATTTTAGAGTTTCCAAGCTTCATCTCATTTTATATTTTACTTGATCCTAGAGATTCACCTATACGTATCGATACACCGTATTACGGTAAATCCATATTCGAAATTAGCTGGCCTGAACCCGCTAGCATAGATGTTAGTGATCTATTAAGAATTATGGTTACAGGATACTGTGGCTTAAATGCTTATAATTTATGGCTTAGAAACGCTGATGAAAAGGTTAGATTAAAACGGAGGGTTGTAGATAATATTTACATTCCCTACTTGGAAAAGCTATTTGGAGAGAAGATTATTTATGGAAGGAGGTATCGTCGTGTCAAATACCCTTAAAGAAATCGGAATAATTATCGGTGAGGCTAGTTCAAGCGAGTTTTACTTCAGCTCTAAACCTGAGGAGATGCCTTCAAGATGGGAGTATATAGTTGTATTCTCCCTAGAAGATGTTAACGGCGTCTTAAGGGAGGTTCCAGTAATAGCTCAAGTATATGGAATAATATCTGCAAGTCAAGCATTAACAAAGGATCTTGACTTCAACATAATGAAGAAACTTGTAGAATCCGGAATTGTAGATAGGAAGGTTTGGGGTAAGGCTAGAATTCTAGGATACTTAACTGGAAATGGGGAAGTATTACAGCCGAGAAGAGCTGTTATGCCTGGAAAAACCGTTTATCAAGCTCCAAAAGATCTACTTGAAAGGTTTTATTCCTTCCCGAGAGAGGAAGCTATCCATATTGGATCTTTAATTACGAGAAGTGAAGTTCCTGTCTACCTATCTCTTAAAGGTTTTAGAAGACATCTTGCAATCATAGCGCAGACAGGAGCTGGGAAAAGCTATCTAGCAGGTATTCTTGCAGAAGAGCTTCTTAGTAGAGGTGCAACAATAATTATGCTGGATCCCCATGCAGACTATGTTTTCTTATCTAGGAGGGCTGATGGTGGAAGACATGAGCTTTCAGATAAAATCATTGTTTTCAGAAATCCAGCAAGTACTGGTAGATACTCTACTGAGGAAGTTGGTAGAGTTGAGCCTTATGAAGTCTGTTTTTCAGATCTTGACCTGGAGGAAATATGTCTAATTGCAAAGATAAACCCCCGCTACGTTAATATTAGAAGTGGGCTTGAGTATGCTATTTCAAATTTGAAGAAGCGTAAAAGAATGTTTTCACCTAGAGATGTTTTAGAGGAGCTGGAGCAAGTGGATATTTGGGATGTTGATGAAAAGATAAGATCTGGAGCTCGTTCAGCTCAAAAATATATTAAGCGTATTATTGGAATGAGGGTTTTTACAAGTGTTTCAACATCTATTGATAAAATGTTAAAGCCTATGCAGCTATCCGTAGTAGATCTTTCAGGTCTTGAAGATGAGGTTTCAGACTATATTGCATATAGAATTCTTACAGAAGCCTATGATAAGGTAGCTAGTGGAGAGTTTAAGTATCCAGTCTTCATCTTCCTTGAGGAAGCTCACCGCTTCATTCCACCGGATAAGCGGACCTACTCAAGCGATATAATTAGAAGAATTTCTGCGGAAGGTAGAAAATTCGGTATATTTCTAATCCTCATAACACAGCGTCCCTCAAAAATCCATTCTGATGCTTTAAGTCAATGTAATAGTCAAATAATTATGCGTATTACTAATCCTGAGGATCAGAAAGCTATTTCAATAAGTTCAGAACGTATAAGTAGAGATCTTCTTGAAGATCTACCTGGACTCAATGTTGGTGAAGCTGTAGTTGTTGGCGAAATGACTAGAGCTCCAGTTATGGTTAGGATTAAGAAAAGAAAAACTAAAGAAGGTGGAGCCGACATTGATATTATCGGTAAATTAAGAGAAGCTCTTACTGCTGAAATTAAGGGTGAAGATGAGGCTCAAAGGTTAAGGAATGAGTTAAAGGGGATTTACAGCTAGTACAGCTATGTAAAGCCGAGTCGAAAGCTTTATAAATAAACATCATATGAATTCATGGTTCACGGTTGTTATTCATGGTTAGGATTGCTCATGTTTCAGATACTCATCTAGGTTTTCGACAATACAATATTGATGAGAGAGAACAGGACATATATGATGTTATGGATGAAATAGCTGATAAAATACTTGATGAACGGGCTGAAATAGTTATTCATAGCGGAGATCTCTTCGACTCACCGAAACCTACAGCTCAAGCATACTATTCTTTTAAAAGATTTCTTGCAAGACTTAACGGTAAGGTAAGGTTTTTCTCAATACTTGGAGATCATGATACTCCTAAACGTCGAGGTATGCCTCCGCAAAGACTATTTGATGATAGAATCCAAATTCTAGGACTTACAAGCGGTGAATATCAAATACTACACTTAAACGGACAGGATGTATTGATTGCGGGAATATCTAATATTGGACGTCGCTATAGAGAAATACTAATTGAAGAATTGGGAAAACTTAACTCTATTGCTGCTAAATATTCAGTAAGTATATTGGTTCTACATCAAGCTATTGATAGATTCTTCACGTTCGAAGAGGCTTTCGAACTAAGAATAGATGAGTTACCGAGAAATTTCAAGTATTACGCTATGGGGCATCTCCATAATAGAGTACAAGCATCCTTCGGAAGAGGGGAGCTTGCCTACCCCGGCTCAACTGAAATTATTAGAAGTGATGAAATTAGTGAATGGGAGAAGCATGGGAAAGGATTCTATATCATAGATATTGATAGTAGTAAAGTAGATATTAAGAGGATTAATCTTGAAAGAATTAGGCCACAACTAAAAGTAAAAATAAACTATGCTAACTTCAATCAGGAACTTAAGGAATTCATAGCTTCTCTTAAAAGCTATTTAAAACCTCCATTAATACACGTAATTGTTGAAGGAAGAAATATTGATAGACAGAAAGTCCAGCAAACATTAAGTAAAGCTTTATCCGGAAAGGCTCTACATTTCCGTTCACAAATTGTTGAGGAAGCTGAAAAAGAACTTATTAAGCTTAAACCTGGAGGAGCAGATATAAGGCTTCTTTTAAAGGAGTATTTAAGGAATGAGGAAATAGCTGAATTCGGCTGGGAGCTCTTCAAGGCTTTAAGGCTTGGAGATATTGAAGATGCAAAGAAGATTACTGAAGAATACTTCAAGAGGCTGAAACAAAATGATATTAAAGAAGGTATACGTTGAAAACTTTATTTCACATAGGAATAGCAAGATAGAATTTGATTATGGAATCAACGTTATTACTGGTCCAAATGGAGCTGGGAAAACCTCAATTCTAGATGCTGTAAGCTTTGGGCTTTTCAATGTTCATAGTAGGGGGAGAAATGAAAATCTTATTCATAGAAACGCTGAAAAATCAAAGATTACTGTAGAGTTTAATGAGGGGGGAATAGATTATGTTGCTGAATGGGAAATTGATCGGAGGAGAAGACAAACAAGAGGAATTCTATCTAGAATTCAAGATAATAGGAAATCAATTATTGCTAGAAGCGGTAGACAAGTAATAGCGGAAATTGAGAAAATCCTAGGTATTGATAAACACCTCTTCCTACAGTCAATCTATATCCAGCAGGGAGAAATTGAAAAGCTTATTACTACAACTCCTGCAGATAGAAAGCAGATCATTTCGAAGCTACTAGGTATTGAAGATCTTGAAAAAGCCTATCAGCAAATGAAAGAAATAATAAATGATTATCAAAACATTGTCTCCTATCTGGACGGTGAATTAAAAAGAAAACCAAATATTGAGAATCAAATTCAAAGCTTAAATCTAGAAATAGAATATTTAGAGGATTCACTTAGCTATGAAAAGACTAAGTTAAAAGATATTGAGGAAGAATTTAAATCCCTTGAGAACCAGCTTAAAGAACTCAATCAGAAAAAAGAGAAATTCAACAAGTTAAACATGGGGAAAGCTATTTTAGAAGCGAAAATTGAAAATTTAAGCAAGAACCTAGAGAGAAAGAAGGAAGAATTGAGGGAGGCTGAAAATGCTTTCATAAAGATTGAGGCATTAAAGGAAGCAATTAGAAAACTTCCAGTAATGGAGAGCTACTATAACTTATATCAGAAACTAAACGAGAAGAAGAAGGAAATAATGTTAGAACATCAAAAACTTGAACACATAGAAAACCTAATAAATACTTTAACACGTAACGAAAACGCCTACAAAAACTATCAGACTAGAATAAACCTTTTAAATCAGAAGAGAATTGAGAGGAAGAATTATGAAGGTGCTAGAGAAGAACTTACACGATTAAAAAAACACTATCAGGAAAACTTAAAGAAAAAAGAGAGGAAATATGAGGTTTTATTACAGCTACTTAAAGAATATTCAAATATTCTCGGTGAGGAAATTACATATGAGAACATAGAATCCATACTTGCAAGAAGAAGAAGTGAAATTAACTTATTAAAGAATGAACTAGCAGTAAAGGCAGATAGTTTAAAGGAGAAAATTGGAAGTATTAAAAACCAGATTGAAGATATTAAATTCAAACTGTCAAAGATAGCTGAAGCCGATATCTGTCCTATCTGTGGGAGAGAGCTAACTCCTCAGCATAGATTAAAGCTTCAAGAAGAATTTGAAAAGGTAAAGCTTAAATGTGAAGAAATAATAGGTAAACTTCAAGATGAGCTTAAACATGTTAATGCTGAAGAGAAGAAATATGAGGAAATGCTTGAGAATCTTGCCTCCATCAACCCAAATAGAGTAATGGAAATTACTAATGAAATAAAAGAACTAGATTTAGAAATAGTTCAAGAAAGCTCTGAAATAGAGGTCTTAAATAGAAAAGTTGAAATACTGGAAGAAATAGATGCTGAAATTGAATTGCTTGAAAGGGAAATAAAGGAGCTTGAAGAGTTTTATAGAGAGTATGAAGCTGCAAGACGTGAACTTAGCCGATGGCCAGTAAAGGAAAGTATAGAGGAAAACATTAAAGTAATGAGTGAAGAAGTAAATACAATCCTAAAGGAAATGGAAAACTTAATAATTAATCTCGGATACAAACCGGAAAACCCGGAGCGGGAATTAATAGATCTAAGAAGTAGAAAAGAGGAGTTTGATAGGAGTAAGCCTCTAGCAGAAAAAAGAAATTCTCTATTAATAGAGGTTCAAGACTTAAAAAATGAGTTTAAAACGAGAAAACAAGAACTTGAAAAAATTCTAGGAGAAATAGAGAAGCTTAACTATGATGAGAATACTCATAGGGAAATACAGGAAAAGTTTGAAGATAAGGAGAGGGAGAAAGATGAGCTAACAGTAAAAATAGCTGAGTTAGAAGCTGAAATCAAAACTAAACGTAGAGAAAAGGAAAACCTTGAAAATGAGTTAAAACAGCTTTTAGATAAGGAAAAGGAGAAAGCCATGGTTGAAGACTTTATTAAAATTCTTGAACGTATTAGAAATGCTTTCCATAAAGATGGGCTTCAACGACTAGTTAGAGCTAGATCAAAGCCTCTACTAGAAAAGTTTACTCGAGACTTTCTTGAGAGATTCAACTTAGAGATTTCAGATGTTCAAATCGATGAAGACTACAATATTTCAGTTACTGGACCAGTTGGTCTTCAAACCATAGATCAGATTAGTGGCGGTGAAAGAGTTGCACTTGCAATAGCTTTAAGACTAGCTATAACACGTGTTCTATCAGAAAAAGTTGAAACTATTATTATGGATGAGCCTACAATACACTTAGACGAAGAGAGAAGGAGAGAACTTGTCAACATTTTAAACTCCTTCTTTAGAGAAGGTGGTAGAATTATTCCGCAAATGATTATTATAACACATCACCATGAAATCGAGGATGCAGCAGATATAGTATACAGTGTAAGCAAAAAAGAAGGATACTCAACAGTTAAAGCAGGTACATTGTAAGCTCTATAAATCAATCTAGAATAGCTTATCAATTAATAGAATAGTATTTGAAGCATAGAAATAATAAGAACTAAATCCGCTTAGCTAAATATAATATGATAGTTCTAGTTGGAATAATGTAGTTTAAGAATTACTTTTTGAAACTTCAATTATTAAACAGTCTCCTACAGTAGGTTTTCCAAGTTCTTCATATTCTCTCTGTGTAAGGGAGAGAATTACTGTAGAACGTATTTCCTCAACTGCTTGCTGAGGGGTTTGAGGACCTAAAAATACTGGTAAATACTTCCTCATAGCCTGAAACATGCTGAACATCATTCTCTCCTCCAATGATTCCGGTGCTGGAATTATCGAAGGGCTTCTCTCAATATTTTCAGAAAGTTTACTTAACCTTAATATTACATCATTTCCATAAAGCTCCATAGCCATAACCCTATACTTTAAAGTAACCAAGCAATCACCAAGTACTAGTTAAATATTAAGCTTTTAAAGCTTACCATTATGGAGTTGAATGTAGTGATTTAGAGGAATTGAATTTTAAATTGTTTAGCTAAGTAATATGCTATTTATTTCTATAGTTGGTTTCCTCATGTTTTCACAGTTCTTACTAGTTGGTTACTGCTATTTTCCCTTAAATTTCGGTTTTCTCTTCTCCAGGAATGCTATTGTTGCCTCCTTGAAGTCTTCTGTCTGATATAGGTAATCAGCTGCTTTTACTTCACGTATTACTGTTTCCTCTAGGGTTGATGATAGGTTTTCCCATAGTAGTTTCTCAATTTCCTCTATTGCTAGTGGTGAGTTTTCAATTAGTTCACGTGCTATCTCTATACATTTCTCCATCAACTTATCTTCAGGTACAATCTCATCAACTAATCCCATTTCCTTAGCTGTATTAGCATCTAGAACTCTACCTAATAGGAGGATTTGTCTAGCCTTTCTGAAACCTATTGTTCTAGGTAAAATTAATGTACTACCTAGTTCAGGAGGTATTCCCCTCTTTACGAATGGAGCTGAAAAAACCGCTTTCTCCGATGCTATTACGAAGTCGCAGAGCTGAGTTAAAGTAAATCCGAAACCGAAAGCAGGTCCATTAACTGCAGCTATTGTTGGTTTTCCTAATGATTTAATAGCTAAGGCAAAATCAGCAACAAATGTTCGATCCCTCTTAATTTTCCCATCAATTATATCCTTCCAATCCTTAATATCTGCTCCAGCAGAAAACCCCCTACCTGCACCAGTAAATATTACTACTCGAATCCCACTATCATTTTTAAGCTCATACATTACCTTAAGAAGCTCCTCCCTCATTTTAAGATTTAAAGCATTAAGTACATCTGGACGATTAAATCTTACTATTGCTATACCGTTTTCCCTTACAAGCTCAATAGTTTCATAATCTTTAAATTCACTACCCATACGTATCATGAGCCAGTTATTATGAACAGTATTAAATTTTTCGCTAAAATTCGTTCAGCATTAATAAATATAGATGATTCTAGCTGTATTGTAAATAACTTTTAATTATGTTTAGTATTGCTAACTCCCTTCATAATGTTTACTAGTTATGTAACATTATATCATCTAAGAGTTATTCCTTACTACTTTTCCAATGAGTTTAAGAATTAAATCTTCATCTTCTTACAGTTTTCTAAATATTAGCTTCACGGGCTTCAAGACATACTGTTAAATCCCTTATTAATATCAGTAAAGCCAGCGATCCTCCACATTATCCGTAAAACCTAATTGTAACTCCTGATATTAATGCTTCCTAACAATATTAGGGAATCTAACCATATCTCTAAAACCTTCTTGTACTAAAGCTCTGAAGAGAATTTGTGTATTCATGGGAGATAATATACTTTCCCCTACTCTTGTCATGGTTTTTAAATGAAAGTATGAAGTTATGGTCTTGTTTGCCTTCTTAGCTATTGATATAAACTCATCTATGTTTATTCCGGCTAGTTTTGACATTGTCCTCTGAGGAAATTCTAAAGTATTCTATTGTTAAGCTACTTCAATTAATAAGTAGTTGAATCTAAGGATTAAAATAGTACTTCGTAAGGTATTCCCTGCTTCTTAAGCGAGCTTACGATTTTAATCTTCATCTCTTTGAAAAACTCCCAGCTCATAGCATACTCTAATCCATACTTCCTATATACCCAATCTGCATAATGGTAATTCATTTTATCAATTATTATGTAATTAGTTTTCCCCTTAACTTCTTCAATAAGGCCTTCAGCACCTGGTAGTAGGGGAGCTATCATAACGTAGGTTTTGATACCTACTGAATTTAGCTTATCTAAAGCTTTTATTCTCTCTTTAATAGATGGTGTTTTCGGTTCAAAAATCCTTCTAATTCCATCATTAGCAGTTGTTATTGTAAGTATTACTTCAACATTTTCATGATTCTGTAGAAGCTCTACGTCGCGAAGTATAAGTGTTGATTTCGTCTGAATTGTAATAGGCCACTTTCTCTCCAGTAGAATTTCAAGACATCCCCTAGTAATTTTATACTTTTCTTCTAGAGGCTGATAGGGATCACATACCCCGCTTATCCAAACCCTCCCTATTTTCTTCCTATTTATCTCATGTTGAAGTAGACTTACAGCATTAATTTTTACATCAACAAACTCCCCCCACTTCTCTCTATGACCAGTAAATCTTCTTATGAATCGAGCATAACAATAAGTACATCCATGTTCACATCCAATATAGGGATTTACAGTATAATTGAAAACCTTTGATTCCGATAAAATATTCTTTACATAAACCTCTCTAACAATCATACTACCAGATAACTCTATTTAACTCATATTTATTTCTAATCTTACTTCAGGTTGCCCTTATAAGCATCATTAGCTATGAAAGATACTCTATTGATTATAAGAGGCTAATATTACCTATGACGTGTTGAAGCCTATGAAGCATACAATAAAGTCTTAGACGTTACAAGAGGATAAAGATTAAGAGGCTTCCTATTTCCATAAGCATTTCAAAATAGAGGCCACACCTAGAGGAATTAGGATGTAAAGCTGGGGAAGAGTTACATTACTATGCTTAATCTTAACGATTTATAATCATACAGGGAATGAAAACTATTTACTTAGTTGATGGTTTAGTTTCATAGCTAACAGTATACTTTCTAGGTTGAAGTTAGAGTTATTGGGGATACTGCTTTCCCATAATATACCTGGATGTTATGCTTTCTAGCAAGCTCCTTAAGTCTTCCCAACTCTGCCTCCATAACCACTTCTACCGCTAGAAATACATACTCAACTTTTCTTCCATACACCTCCTCCACTATACCCATTCTTCTAACTATTTTCCCTATTTCTTCTTCAGCATTACCTATATATGTTGTTACTTCACCCATAATTAACGGTTCCTCATTAAAAATATTTATCTCTATAGGCTCCTTATTATATACTAATATCTTCCTCCCCAATACCAGTTTCTCTATTGGAATGCCTTTACCTATAAGTACCTCCCTAATAAGTGTTCTCGTATAATCTTCAAGTGTTCTACCTATAACAACTCCAAAATCATTTACAGCAACCCTAAGACCAGCTATAGCTTTGGTATGTTCTTCAAGAAGATCTCCGTGTCTCTTAACCTCTTCCTGTAGAGACCTTATAGCTTTGGTATGTTCTTCAAGAAGATCTCCGTGTCTCTTAACCTCTTCCTGTAGAGACCTTATAGCTTTGGTATGTTCTCTTAATGTTTTAGTATGTCTTCCTACCTGTCTTAGTAGCTTAGCTATTGCTTCAGTATTCCTATCTATGCTTTCAAATATTTTATTTAAGCCTATAAGCCCAGCTATTGTATAACGGAATTCAGAGTCCTCTTCAAGAAGTTTAAGAAGCCTTCTCCTTAAATTTTCCATAATCCTAGTTATTAGTAGCAAGCTTATTAACCTATCGAGCACTATGTAGAGTATATGGCTGAGAATTCAAATCTGAATACTGTTGAGTTGAACACATCTTTTTACCGTTTCCCATTTAGGTCTCAAGTTCTTCAAGTAAAGATGCAAGCTTACTATAGTTTCTTCACGGTATTCTTCCTGAACCTCCATAATGGTTTTTAATATGAAGTTATCCCATGTCATATTCCCCTTTATAGCTTCAAGCATCTTCTTTACTTTAATAGATAAAGTTAAAGTAGCCCTCATGATTCATAATTAAAAATATTTCATTAATAAGATAATTTAAATTAAGCTCTATAAGTAAGATAGTAATCTAATACTTCCAGCAATTAGGTCTTTTAGTACTATTGATATTTATTGCTAATGTATCAAGAAGCATGCACTCTTCAATATTTATTTTCAAATACTTTGTTGAAATACTACTATGGAAATATTTAGTATTAGTGAAATAATCTCGCTAGTAAGCATTGTTATCCTCATTATTTAACAAGTATGTAATATGGATATTAGTAGTGTTGATTTACCACATAAATTCAGCTTACGCATATTGTTTATCATTAATTTAAGCTAATCCTTCAGAAACTCTACTCTTCCTCTAAAAACATTGGTTTCCTTATGGAAACTAAAAATTTAAATTTTAGTTTCCTATAGTATACTTATGAGGCTAGACGAATCTTTAAGAATTCAGAATGAATGGTGGCTAACTGAACGGGTTAAGGAGGATTTAGCATTACCGTATAAGCGGGGAATTTTTCAACAGATTGAAGAAATGGCTGAATTAAGACAAATAATTGTTTTAACCGGTTTAAGAAGAGTTGGGAAAACAACTCTCTTCTACCAGTTTATTCAGAACCTTATAGGAAGAAGTGTAAACCCTAAGCGAATTCTCTATTTCTCTTTTGATGAGAAAATAGAGGAGTTGAAAAGCATTCTAGATGAATATCAGAAAATTACAGGTATTGAATGGAAAAGAGAGAAAATATATGTTTTCCTCGATGAAATCCATAAGTTAACGGATTGGGGATTAAAGCTTAAACTACTCTACGACGTATTCCCAAACATAAAGTTTTTCATTTCAGGTTCAAGTAGCGTTGATCTTGAGAAGGAAGCCTACTCAAACCTAGTCGGTAGACACTTCCTACTAAGGCTAAATCCCCTCTCCCTAAAAGAATTTTTCGAGTTAAAAAGTGGAAGGAGAATTGAGGATTTTGAAGCATGGAGGGAGGAACTATTCCTCGTATTTCCAGAATACTTAAGGAAGCCATTCCCAGAAATAGTTAAAGAAGAAAATGAGAGGAGAATAATGGAGTATTTAAGGGAAAACGTAATCGGTAAAATAATCTATAGAGACTTACCGAGCAAGTTTAAAAATGTAAACGAAGATCTACTAATGGGATTAATCGAAATATTCTATCAAAATCCCGGTATGATTCTTAACCTTGATAATCTAAGTAGAAATTTAAGAATTGCAAAGAAAACCCTACTAAAACATTTATTCTACCTAAAGTTCTCCTACCTAATAAGAAATGTAAGAAACTTCAGAATCTCAATTCTACTAGCAAGCAGAAAACTCCAGAAAATATATCCCTACCATTGGTCCCTAATTTTCGGATTATATAGAGAAATAGAGAAAGGAAAACTACTTGAAAGTATAGCTGCCTCCCTAATAGATGCCAAATTTTACTTTAGAAGAAATAAAGGAGAAATTGACTTCATCCTAAAAAATGGAGAACTAACCCCAATTGAAGTTAAAGCAAAAACTGAACCTACCCAGCTAGTAAAGATCATGAAAAAACTCCAATTAAAAAAGGGAATAATACTACATGAAGAGAGAAATAGAGAAACTGAAAGAATAGATGAAATTCAAATAGAGCAAATACCACTATTTGAACTAGCTTTCTTCTCATCTTAACACAAAATAAT
>Ga0209394_1001269_pt1 | contig 15410 bp, 18 predicted proteins | sample JNZ201metaG_FD_184122 | JGI IMG/M metagenome (GOLD analysis project Ga0209394, IMG submission 184122) | Hot spring microbial communities from Jinze hot spring, China to study Microbial Dark Matter (Phase II) - JNZ 20120812A (SPAdes) (version 3) ... | reverse complement strand
GGAGAAAGGAGTGCAATTAGAGTTGATATCAACAGCAACAGAAGAAGGAATGATACTATACAAGGGCTTTGGAGGAGTAGTTGGAATACTAAAGTAAACTCATTGAAAATCTTCCCTAAGCCTAGATTCATTATATTAGTATAAATTGACTAATTCTGATTAAGCATGCCATAAACTAAACTCTTGACAAAAAATTTATTACCTACAAAGAATTTGAGTAATCAGGATTATTTTGAGTTCTTCAGGTGAAGGTTCTTTGCTCCCATGAATTACTTTATCCCGTACTTCATAGAAAGAAGTTGCCAATAAATCTGGAAGCTGTGCTTTCTTCCGTTTAGCATTTTCAGAAAGACGTCTAACTCGCTTTTCAAAACTCCCCTCCCTACTTAGTCCCAGTTCCTCAAGTTTTTTATTAACCATGACTTCAATCAACGCAAGAGCAGATGCACCAACGCTGTCATACTCCTCAGGGGCATTCGTAGGGGTACAGGCGGTTGAAACAAGGATAGCTTGGACTGGAAGCATTAACGAGAGGGAATTTTACTCTCAGATAGCTAGCGTAAGCAGTCTTATCGAAAGCATTCTTGGAAGAGACTTTGCCAGGGAGTTTGTTGAAACAGTATTGTTAAGCCAGCTTACTGACAGCCAAGCGTTAGACATCCTCGTAAAAAACCTTGAATGGATTAAAACGCTCAGCGAAGCGAAGAGAATAGAGCTAGTCAAGAAGATAGCGTATTACGTTAAGAAGGGGGAGACTGCTGAGGAAGCAATAGAGAGGATTAAGAAGGAGAGCGAAGAGTACGTTAAGAACGTTGAGAATGAGATAATTGCCTTCCTCCAAGAAATCGGAGACCCTGAGTTGGCTAAGGAGATCGCCGACCTATTCGAATGCATTAGGAGAAACCTGCCGGATTGGGTTGATGCTGCGAAATGGCTCCTCGAAGTGTTGAGGAAAGTTCGTAGCGAAAAGGGAAACACTGGGCTGAAGATAGCCGTTGAAAAAGGATTTAAGTATTCAGAGGGCTGTGCACAAGCCTCATCGGTAATTAACGAGCTGAAGGAAAAAGGCGTGGAGGAAGCATGGGAGGAGCTAAACAGAATAGTCAACTATCCCGAGGGCCTTAAGATAAAATGTATCCTCAATAAGGAGGGTAACAGGTTTAGGATATATGTGACGAAAAAGTTGTTGGAATCCTATTTGGGAAGTGAAGCCTGCTGGGTTAGAATTGATGTGAAAAGTAGGACGCTGTACAAAGAGTATGATCCTTCAACCAATTATTTCAACCTTCCAGAGGACATTGGGGAAGATGGTGAGGAGGTTGAAGTAACCCTCATTAAGATCACAACTTACGACTTCATCAGAAACATCCTTGATAACGCGAATGCACCCTTCGATATAGCGTTCCGCTCCGGGAATTATATGCTGGTCGTTGATGAAGAAGATATTTGTGAAACATTCCTGGAGGAGGATTTACATTACGACAAGGGCAACAGAGGCCCTGCTATCACCTTCGCGATAATAGACTGTGGCGGAAGAAAACACCTGATTAAGCTGGTTCTGACGAGTGAAGGCGAATACCTAGTCAGGATAAGACCAAGCGAGAAGCCGCTCGAATCGGCTCTTACCGATTTCTATAGGATTGCAGCCATAAGATATGATGCTGCGAGAAGAAAACTCATAGTAAGATACGAATACAAAGGACAGATACTTGCCCACAGGATATACCTTGAGGACCCGAAGTCCGTCATTGAAAGACTGGTTCAGGAAATAGTGGATAAGCTAAACATGGGAATGAAAATAAGCGATTCAGAGGTTACAGAATTAACTGAAAAAATTGGTGAAGAATACACTTTCCTAAATATCGATGATATCAAGGAAGAAATATCCAAGCTAACTGGGCTTCCGAAGGAGAGGCTTAAAACCAGCGGATATATGGAGCGAGGTCCAGACGTTCAAGTTTACTCCGAAGATAAAATGGTAGCGATAGTTGAAATAAAGGGAACAGTACTTCAAGATATTACTGATCGTATGAAGGAAGGGATAAGGCAAGTGGAAGACCGCTTCAAGGAAGGTTGGAATGTGAAGTATGGTATCGTAGTGGTGGTACAGATTCAGATTGAGCAAACCGAATCCGGCTACACCTGCACTGGGATTAAGCTCTATAAAGAAATAGTTCCTAATTCAAATTACAGAGAGGATGAGGAGTAGCACCTTATTTCATCAACTAGATCATCAACTGAAGCTTCCAACTTCTTTCCTTCTCGAGCTTCTCAACTTCAGCGGGCACGAAGGCGATATAATATGCGTACTCAAAGCAGTTAGGAATAAGTCTAATTTTGTAATATTGGTATCCACTGTTTTTAATCAATTCGTTTATTTTCTCCACTACCGGCTCCATTATCAGGATTTTGCGTTCACAATAGAAATCTACGAAATGCTCCCCTCCTTGAAATTTGAAGAAGACTCTGCACCTGCTCCAGTATGGGTAAGAAACTCTAATTATGTACTTCCTTAGCTCCGGGGGTACTTCGTCGCTCTCCCACTTGCTCCACTCCTCCCTCATGCCAGTAGGTTGAAAAACACCCCTTGAAATTCTAGCCAGCTTCTTTATCAAGTAAAGTCCCATGTTTTTTCTAGGCGTAGTTTTATAGACTTCGACGAAGAATCTCTTCTTATCGAAACGAGCTATTTCCACATCTATTTCAAAATCGTTCTTCTTCATCCAATACTTCTCTCCTTTTTCTATACTTTCCTTCAGAATTACTCCATATGGCTTAATCCCCAGCTTTCTCCTTATTTTCAACTCTTCCTCCCTGTCTCTTTCTATAGCTTCCTCTACAAACCATTGAGACTCATAATCTATTTCCCCGCTGAAAATCTTGTCTAGAATCTCCTCTGAAGACAGGTTGGAATAATCATTGAAGAAATCCATCCGCCTAAGATACTCTATCGAATTGACGAATCGCCTTCTGAGCTCGGGGTTCATCATTACTAATCTTCTAGATAAAGCTTTTAAGCATAGCTGTGACGAAAAGATTTATTTACCCTCAAAGCCTTTTCTACAACAAGCCCTGGTGGTGTAGATTCAAAACATAGAGGTCTAGCATAGGAGGCTGTCAGCATGTATCTGAATATTTAGATACATGCAAGTAAACCCTCCCGACCCGGGTTCGAATCCCGGCCAGGGCGTTTAAATTTTCAACTTTCTGCAATTCCATTTTCACATTACTCTAGAATAGAGTGAAACTTTTAAAACAAAAGTGTTGCAAATTATTCGACGACTTTATAATTTCAGTCAGAGTAGAATTGGGGGCCTAGCCAAATACCCAATCTAGCCCTATTCTCCATCGGTAATGCTACTAAATTCCTTCTGTCAAAATATCAATCCAGAAAACCAACCTTTGTTACTTGTTCAGTTATGTACGATAATGTCGACATGTATGAACCATTAGGTTCCATAAAGCACTAATCGTCACGGCAGCTGTTAAAGTCTATGTTTTAATTTATGTTTTTGCCCAGTTTTTGGGTACGAGTCAATCTTTTAAGCCGGTTCTGAGAAACAAGTGGTCAATATAAATGATTAATAATTCATTTTTAGCCTCAGATTAACTCTGACAAGTCATTTTCTCCTACAAATACCTTATCCTCATAGGCTGTAGAAATCTGGAGGTCCTCTAAGAAAAACTTTATCTTTAAACAATTGATGATATGAAGCATCTGATTAAGACCATGATGACATGGAGAAAGCCCTGGATAAAGCCGGAGAAAGCCGTTGATTTCCTATTGTATTTTATGGCTTCATTATCGGTATAAGTCTGGGAGCGGGGTGGGTTGAAAATGAGTTTTGCTAAGGGTAAAAGAGTTTTCGAAGAGTACGGCTATGTATTAGACTTCGTAGAGGAAGGCAGAGTTTTAAGTAGGATTGGTAAGCCCGTCCACTCTCCATACGCTCAGCTGGTAGGAGACATGTATTTTACTCTCTTGGAGGTTTCTCTCTTCCCTCATGTAAAGCTGAATCTTAAGGAGAAGGTGTTTATTGGAAAAGGAGATAGGCCTCAGGTTAAGAACGTGCTCGGTAGAATAAGGTACTCCGAGCTTACTCCCCAGGCAAGGTTCATGCTTCCCGAGGTCGTTGAATTGATAATAATGAATAATGAGCAGAGGTTCGTGGAGCTTCTTAACAATCTTCAATCCGTATCTCCCAAGATGCATGCAATAGAGCTTCTACCGGGAATTGGGAAGATGAATGCGAAGAAGATACTTGAGGAAAGGTCTTTGAAGCCTTTTTCATCTTTTGAAGACTTTTCGAAGAGAACAGGAATACAGGGGATAGTTAAGATTATGGCTCAGAGGGTTGTAGAAGAGCTTTCCACGGAAGTCAAATACCGTATTTTCACACGAGACTAGGCTTGCTAATTTTAAAGACTATGATTTTCTCAAAGAAAAACTCCTTGATTGAAACCTCTTCTATTGTAAAGCCTTTTTCCTCAACGAATCTTTTTAAACTACTTAAGTCAGATAGGCTTGACTGAACCAGAAGCATTATACCATTTTCAGAGAGATGTGGGAATACCTCTTCTAGGAGTCTTTTTGAGAGAGAATTATTTTCTCCAGCGGCCCATGAAACATCCTCTTCTACAGAGTTTTCTACAGGTAAGTATGGTGGATTGCTCGCTATAAGGTCGAACCTTGAACCTTTTCTAAACGCCGTAGTCAAATCACCGTTAACTATATGGATAATCCTGTTTACATTATTGCTCTTTAGATTCTCCAGAGTGTTTACGCATGCCTGCTTGCATATATCTATTGCGAAAACCTCAGTGCAGTTACGGCTGAGTACTAAAGAGATTAAGCCGCATCCGCAACCGATTTCCAAGGCTTTCTCCGCCTTAATGCCTTTAACGGCATCGATTAGCAAGTAGGAATCATCCGATGGGGGATATACGCCGTCATATATGCGAATTCTAAAACCCTCTACTGTTATCTCGTACGTAGCTCCACCACATCCTTATCCATAAGTTTAAAGGAAGGGCTTACTCTGAGAGGTGTAGATTTGAAGCCTCCTCTCCAGAGCCTAGCGTATTTTAAGCTTTCATAAAGCCCCCCATGAATTCTTGAAGCAAGCTCTCCGACAGTAATCCCGGCATTTACAAGCATCGGTTTTTCTGAAGGCAATGTTGCAGAAGGAGGCTTCAAGTAGACCCTTATGATTTCCGAGGCTTCGAAAACCTTTTTCAAAAAATCTCCTTGAAGGAAGGTTTCTGTTTTAACAACACATTCCGGAGGAACTTTAAGCTCATATGCTAGTCTAGTTTCTTCGAAGTCGCCTTCAAAAAGCATTAGGAAACTCCTCCTCTGTAGTCCTCTGATAGAGCTTTCAAGCGTGTATAACGAGGTGTATTCGGAAAGATTTACTATGCCGCTTTCATAACCGTGTTCACTGAGGAATTTTCTAATTTCATCTTCTCCTAGGAATTTTGACTTATTAACTATTGTTATTCCTCCTGCTTTTAATGGATTAAAAACTGCTGTCGAATTCTTAGAAGCAATGTATATGCCGAATCTTGACAACATCTCTTTAGTCAGACGATACTCTTCATAAGGATCTGTTTCACCCAATAGCACCAGTATCAGGTCTGATTTGAAGAGGATAGTTTGAATAAGCGAATACCTACGGCTTTCAATTAGAGACATTGAAACCGGCATTAAGCTAATATTAATGTCTTCAAAAGGAGCGCTTAGAGGCTTAAGCTCGTTTAAAGATTCAAGTACTGATTCCTCTTTGAAAAGTCTGGTGCGAAATAGGAAATCGTGCAGCAGGCTCTTATCCTTAGTCATTATTGTTGTGAGTATTGAGCTCTCCCCCTTGTCGAAGACTACTTGTCTCGTGCTACGTCTCTTCTTCTCGAGAATAATCTCTTCCTGCAGTCTTGATATTTGCCTCTTAACCTGAGCCCTAAGCTTTTCAGTCCCTTTGTGTTCAGGTATCATTGATAAGAATATCTTAAGGTTTTCAAGCTTCTCCTCCTTACTCTTGGAGGCGATAACTTTCTTATATTGCGCTTCCGCCTGAGGAGGCAAATTAGTAACCATATGATTCTCCTAAGATGTTAATGAGGATAATACTGTCTTTTAAAAACATAATCCTCGTTAACCACTTTTTAACATGTTTATTCTAAGCCTCGTCTTCCTCAAGAACCAGAGTATACTCCCAGCCTCTTTTGCAGAGGGTGTTGAACGCCCAATTATGTTTCTCAGCGACCTCATCACTGAATTCTTCCTAGCCTCAGGTAGGCTCAGACCATTGAAAATATTCTCGGCTTCCACATATATCCTTTCTATAATCTCCCTGCTCGCAGGCCTTCTCAAACCCTTGGTCCTCTTACCCATATGGTCTATGAATATTTCGTACATTAATATGGAAGCAGAGACGGCAAGGTTCAACACGCTATATTCGCTTGAAGACGGAATGTGAACAATATAGTCGAGTTGAGAAAGCTCCTCGTTCTTTAGACCTATATCTTCCCTCCCGAAGACTAGGAATACCCTACCCTCCACAGGCCTGCAGAGTTCAACCATTTCTTTCGGAGAAACGTATTGCCGCAATAGGCTTTTAGGAGCTATTTTACCAGAGGTGCCTATGCTTACTGAGGGTCTCAAATCCTTTAAAGCCTCATTTAAATCCCTGTAAACCAGTTGATTTTCTACAATCTCAGCGCCCCTGGCAGCGTATAGTCTCGACGACCCCAAGACCTTTTCCCCGGGGTTTATTAAAACTAATTTTCTAAAAGAGAAGTTTAGCATCGTCCTAGCTATAATCCCCACGTTAACAGGATATTTTGGCCCTACGAGTACTATGTAATACTTGGAGCCTATATCCATCGGTGAGACCATATTATCTTTAATCTCTCAGGAAGCTTTTTAAATCAGTCCACCTTCTAGCAAAGGGCACGTGGAAATTGGGACAGATGCCATACGTGAGGAAGGAGTACATACCCAGGATACCCCAGCTTAGGATCAGTAAGTTTAAACTGGGTAAGGCTAGTGATTTCGATTCCGTCTTTAAACTCATTGCCAAGAAACCCGCTCTGATAATGCAGGAGGCGCTTGAATCAGCCCGTGTGGCCGCCAATAAGATTCTCGAAGCAGAATTGGGGGAGAATAATTATGTTCTGAGGGTAGTTCCATACCCCCACATTATCTGCAGGGAGCATAAAATGCTTGCAATGGCTGGTGCCGACAGGGTTAGTAAAGGTATGAAGAAGGCTTATGGAAAACCTGTTACTTTGGCTGCGAGAATAGACGCTGGGAACCCTGTGCTAGAAGTCTATTCTAAGCAGGAGTACGAGAACGTTATAAAGAAAGGTCTTAAGACAGCAGCTTCGAAACTTCCCGTGGAGACTTTCATAGAAAAAGAGAAGGTGAAGAAGGAGGAGGAAACTAGTGAAGAGCCTTCAGGATAGGCTCGTAGTAGTTGGGGAACCCCTCGCCACCCTGGAGGAGTTTTTCCCTGGAGAAGGAACATTTGAAAAAGACGGTGTTATATACTCAAGCACTATTGGAAGAGTTTTTATAGATAAGCATAAGAGGGAGCTTGGCGTATTATCCGCTAAAACGCTCCTAGTACCTAAGCCTGGCTTTAGAGTAATTGGTATGGTAACAGGCTTTTCAAGCCATTACGCTAATGTTGAAATATTCTGTATGAATGGCGTAAAACTTGATCATGAATATACCGGCGTAATCGGAAGGGATAGTCTTGGTAGAGCTCACCCACGTTTCCGCAAAGGAAGCTTGCGAATGTATGTTAGTGAAAACGACATAGTTTATGGGAGTATTATCTCGACTGTAAATGCAATATTGCTCGATATTTCATATAGAGAGTATGGAGTCGTGAAAGCTCATTGCAAGTTATGTGGTAATACTCTCATTCTTTCTGGAAGAGATCTTTTCTGTTCGATCTGTCGCACCAGAGAAAGGAGGAAAGTAAGTATTTTCTACGGTGAACCAGTCGAGAAGTTGGTGAGAAGGATATGAGGGTAGTCTATAGGAGCAGGGAGAAGGGGAGCGCAGAGCTTGAAATATACGGTGAAACACATACTATTCTCAATCTTTTAACAAGTTATTTAAATCGTAAGCTTGAGAAGGGGTATGCAGCATATAAGATAGAGCATCCCCTTAAACAAGAAGCTGTGCTCTATATAAATACTGGTGGTAAAGATCCGAAAGAAGCTCTTCTAAAGACCATTAAGGAGCTTATTAAAGACCTTGAAGAACTGGAGGATGATATTAAGGAAGCCGCTAGTAAGTTTGTGTCTTAAATAACCTATTAGAAATGTTTATTAACACGTTATGAGGCTCCTTTAAAACCCCTATGCAGATAAGGTTCTGTCCCAAGTGTGGCACAAAGCTTCAAATAAAGAGGGAAAAAGGAAGCCTTCTTTATTCCTGTCCTAAATGTGGACATGAAGAACGTGCATCCACCATTGAGAAAAGCATAGAGACAAAGCGTAGAACGGGAGCTGTTAAGATAATAAGGAAGGAAACCGATTTAAACCCTCTGCCTACCACGAGCACTACATGCCCTAATTGCAAGAATAAAGAGGCATACTGGTGGATATCACAGACAAGAGGAGCTGATGAGAGCGCAACACAGTTCTTTAAATGCACTAAATGTGGTTACACGTGGAGAGAATATTCTTGAGAAACTAAGCTTTCTCCATTCTCGGAGCAATGTAGAATGTTACCGTACTGTTTGGAACATCCTCCATTTTCTGTGACATTTTCAATGGCAAGTCCGTGTCGAATTCTACCTTAACATTTTCGCTGAAGAGTAAGGAGGAAACTATACTACTAAGCCTCTTTAAATCATACGAGGCTCTTGACGCTTCTTTAAGAACAGGATTTATCAAATTACCCTCTTCAACCGTTAATATAACTTGGTATTCGGATATTTCACCCTTAGCTGAGAGAAGGACAGTATTATTTTCAACGCTTATTGAAATATAATCTGAGATATGTTTTCCGCTTTCCAATAAGTGTTTTATCGTAGAAACCTTCGTTTCAAACGAATTCCCTAATGAAACCTTCGGAAGAGGAAGGTCCTTATCCTCTGAGAAGAAAATTGGAACTGTAAATATCCTTGTGAATTCGTTGCTAACCCTGAAGGTAACCTTATCCTCCCTAAAGACCATCTCCAGCTTTTCTGACTTCGACTCGAACTTGAGAAGGTTAAGGACATCGCTTAAACGTATATTAGCTTTGATAGGCTTATTGAATTCGAATACTTCGAAAGCCTCTTTCGAAAGAACCATATCTATCATTGAAACCTCTGCTAGATCCAGGGCCCTTATTGAAAGTCCTTCCTCACCTATCTTAAGAGGAGCCTCGTCTATTAGGGAGGAGGCTGCTTTGAAGACTTTTTTAATAAGCTTCGCATCGTTCGTAACTAGTCTTGCAAGGATGTTTGAAGACGACATTTCTTAACAAATATGGTTAAAGTAATCCCTTATATAGCTTGCTTCTTAAAACTCCCAATCTTAAATAGGGTTTGTAACGAATATGATTTGGTAAAAATAATTGGGGGTCATGGAGGGAAACGTCATCAGAGCAGCGAGATACCCCTTCCTGCCTGAGGCCAGGGAATTCGTGTCTAGACATATCGATTTATCTTTGGAAAGCCTTGATAAAACGGGTTCTGAAGCAGCTTTGAAAAGAGCTGTTGAAAGGGTAAAAGACGCTTTGATCCTTAAAGAAGTCCGGGTTACACCTCAGCACGAGTCAAATTATGTAAGGGAAATGTTATCCTTCCCCCTTGCAATAATACTGGTATCAGCTATTTCAAACGAGTATATCAGAAGGATATATTCACTAGGTGAGAGTAGAGGAGCTTATAAGAGAATGCTCAGAGAAAACGATGAAACACTGCTTTTCATTGGCGAGAGACTTGGAGTAAGAGGCATTATGGATAATAATGGCTTCATCAAGATTAGTATACCGACTTATTTGAATCTAGCCTACGTATTCCATGAGCATCGTTGGAAACTCGTAAACAGAATAGTTGACAAGGGCTATGTTTGGGTTAGTAGGACAGAATATGCAAGACTCATCCAAGTAGAGGTAAACAATTACGTTTATGAAAAGACCCTGGAACCCATCCCCGTTACGGTAGTCCCACAACGTCTGAAGGAGGCAATGAAAACGATAATTGAAACATGGAATAAGCTAGAAGAAAGCAAGCCCAGCCATGCTATCTCCGAAGAAGCCGGGGAGAATCCGCCGTGTATAAGCAGGATACTTAAGAGGATGGAGGCGGGAGAGAATACTTCACACTTTGAAAGGCTTGTTATAGCCACTTTCATGATCGCAAAGGGTAAAGATATTGAAGAAATAATAGAGCTATTCTCGAAACAACCGGATTACAAGTATAATATTACAAAGTATCAAGTAGAACATCTTTCAGGCCTCAGAGGAGGAGGAAAGAAGTACTCAGTACCCAGTTGTAGAACTATACTAGCAAACGGCCTCTGCTATCCCGATGAAAAATGCAAAGGTGTCAAGCACCCATTAGGGTATGGTGGCAGGAGTATTGGAGGCAAGCCTAGAGTTTCTTAAAAGAGAATTCTTCAAGTACTACTATGAGAATCTTGATAGGTTAGTGCCTCCTGGTCCCATAGGGAAAAGGGAATTCGGTTTCTTCCTCGATAAAAAAGGAGGGATGCTTAGGCATAAATGCTTCAATAATCTTAAGGATTTTCATGAATTCGTTTTAAAGGAAATACCCTTAGATATCTATGTTTCTGCAGCAAGATATGAAGATCCCGGCAATAGAGACATGGGAGAGAAGAAGTTAATAGACGCTGAACTCTTCTTCGACATCGATGCCGAATCTGCAGCTCTGGATTCGGATGAATCTGCATGGATTTGTCTCAAATGTGGAAAGTATGACTACGGCATTAAAGAAAAGTGTCCAGCCTGTGGCTCCGACATCGAATATCTGGAGACAGTCAACGAAGAGCAATTGAATAAGGCGCTTAAGGAGACAGATAAGCTGGTAAGAATTTTGACTGATGATTTCGGAATAAACAGCAATAGCATACATGTCTTCTTCAGCGGAAACAGAGGTTATCACGTACATGTAAACCAAGAGGAGTTCTTAAGTTTGACAGCAGAAAGTAGAAGGGAACTAGTAGACTATTTGTTGATACAAGGATTTGAAGAAAAAAAGTTGATAGAAGTCTTGAGAAAAAAGAGTCTGATTATCAATGATTTAAAAGGCGTTATTGGAAGAATTTACCGGAGGGTTTTAGATTCAATAAGCTCCGGAAAGAATGAAGTAGTATACACTAAAAGCAGGCTCTTGAAGTATATTAATCAAGCTATTGAAGAACTTAAAGTTAGAATAGACCCTGTTGTAACAATAGATACCCACAGGCTGATGAGAATGCCGAATAGCATTAATAGCAATAGTGGAATGGCTAAGAGAGCTATTGAGCTTAAAAAACTGCTCTCATTCAACCCTTTAAGAGAAGCAGTCGTATTGGGAGAAGGTGAAGTTATTGTGAAAGTTAAAATAGCCCCAAGATTTAAACTATGCGGAAGAACTTTCGGACCCTTCAAAGACGAGGAGGTTGAATTACCCGCTTACGCTGCCGCGTACATTGTCTGTAAAGGAATGGGAGAGTATGCCGGAGGATAGTATCTCTATAAAAAGGATAATAGAATCTTGGAGAAAGGGGGAGTGTGACTACTCTAATTCGGATGCTAAGACCCTAGCCGAATTGCTGGCATCAATAAGAAGTGAAATACAATTAGTAGATAAAACCTCTAAAAAGATGAAGATTTTACAATGGTATCTAAATGCCGTAAAAAGCATTCTAGAAGATTACGTAATGACGAAGTTGTTGAAGAGTATGTCTTTAAGCATTAAGAAGATTGAGAAAATAAGCCAAGATATTAATAGCCTGTCCTGGTTTTCAGCATCTATACCTGAGGAGTTTGAATTAACTCGTATAATCCCCCATTCTGCTGGAAGCTTAAAGAATAGGAAGACTATAGCAATAGTATTAAGGGACATTGAGAAGTTCATAGGTGAGGATGGGAATGAATATGGGCCTTATCCAGCGGGAAGTCTAATAAACATCCCATACAATATAGCCAAGCTTCTTGAAGAAAAAAAGGCAATAGAGGAAATCTTTATAACTTGAAGTTATAATCACGCAATAGCATCATGAAGATTCCAGATAAGATTAACACATATTGCCCTCGGTGTAGACAGTATACGGAGCACTCAGTAAGCTTGCTTAAGGCTGGTAAGAGAAGAAAGCTTGCTGCCGGCGAAAGACATCACGACAGAGTCGATAGGCATGGCTATGGCGGCCAAAAAGCCCCTATGGCTAAGCCCGTTAAGACAACCAAGAAGCAGACTTTAAAGTTAAAGTGCTCTAAGTGTGGCTATATAATACAGAAAGAAGGAATAAGGATAAAGAAACTGGAGGTGGTTAGATGAAATGTCAAGAGAAACTTTGTTGAAGCCGAGGTCCAGTTTTGTCAAAGTAAGGTGTACTCAGTGTTCTAATGAGCAAATAGTTTTTGAAAAACCCGCATCCAACGTGAAGTGCAGAGTATGTGGAAGAATTCTTGTGAAAAGCACCGGAGGCAAGGGGAAATTCTTCGCAGAGATTCTGGAAGTCTATAGTTAGACATGAGTAATGAAACGGTTTCAGCAGGAGAAATACTCGTATGTAGAGTGAAGGAGATAACAGATTTTGGCCTTCTCTTAGATAATGAAGAGATAACAGATAAAGAAATATTTTTACATGTTTCTGAAATACCGAAGGAGATGGGTCTTGAGGATTTTAGAGAAGGGCAAGTAATCGTTGTAAGAGTGATAAAGGTGAGTAAAACTGGTGAAAGAATCTTCGTATCGATGAAACAATTGAGCAAATCTGAAGCGCGTTCAACGTTAAGAAAGTGGAGGGCTGAGAAAAAGGCCTTGGGAATACTAACTCAAGTCGCCGAGAAATATTCGATACCAAACGAAATATTAGAAGATACTAAGAACAAGCTTATTGAAAGATACGGGAGTATAAATGAAGCATTTAAAGCAGCCATAATAGAGGGTGAGAATATATTTGCTCGAACAAGAATCAGTGAAGAAGTTAGAAAAGCCATATATGAGCTTATTGCAAAAGAAATCGTTAAGAAAGAAGCCATTAAGAAGATATTAGTACAAGCATACTTTATTGACAAGTATGGAATTAAGAGTCTTAAGAGCATCTTTGAAGAAATAGAAAAGATGAAGACTAAGGACGTTACAATAGAAGCTAAAGTAGTCGCTGCACCACGATATCTTATAATAATACATTCCAGAGAGCCAAAGAAGGTTAAGAAGGTTTCTGAAGAAATCGTAGCAAAACTGAGTCAATTGACAAGAGAAAAAGGAGGAGTTTTCAAGGTACTTAAAGAGGAGGCTTAGCGTTTTTTAGCGTTTCTCTCTCCTAGCGAATTTATCAATGCTTTAACTTTATACTCTAAGAACGGATCATCTAAAGAGAATTTTGGAGGATGAGGATTACAAGTATCGATTCCGCATTTTTTACACTTCTCCCCCAGCGTATAGCTAGTGCACTTTGGACACTTACGTAGTTTAACCACCACGAAAATGTTTTTGGAAAGGTTTATTAAAAACATTTGTCAGAATGCTAATGTGAGTGCAATCTATAGTACCAGACCAAGTTATTCAGGGGAGGGTTAGAATGTTAGAGAAACAGTTTACGAGGATTTACGTGAAGGATTTGCCGTTAATGGAGACTAAAATATGGATAAGGAGGGGGATAGGTATAGTAAACCCTGTCGTCATAATTGGCCTACCCGGATTAGGAAGGATTGGTGGGATAATCTCCAGATACTTAATTAAGAGGCTCAATACGAAGTTAGTAGGTATAGTTACATCACCATACTTTAGCAACCAGGTAATAGTTAGTAAGAAGGGAATTGCTAGAATAACCGGGGTGAGAATGTATAAGAGTGGAAATACGCTTGAGAATTCTGACCTCATCATAGTTACAGCAGATGAACATTTAGAGAATATATGGGGAGAATATGATATCGCAATTAAGCTTTTAAGATTCTTAATCAAGAAGGGCGTTAGGCTTATAGTCACTGTAGGGGGACATGTTTCTTCAACTGGATCTAAGGGAGTAATAGGTTTTGCAAGTAATGAGCAATTGTTGAAAAGACTAGAAGAAGCAGGATGTAGGAAAGCAGAAATGGGGACTCCCGTTGTTGGACTTTCAGGGATAATCTTGGGGTTAAGCAGCATAATGGGTGTTGACGCCGTTTGTATTCTGGGTGAAACTATTAGCGTACGACCGGATGCTGAGAGGTCGAGAGAAGTCTTAAACGTTCTGAATAAATTCCTTGGTCTGAACATTGATATTAGCGATTTCCAGCGTGAAGAGGAGAAGATAAACGAGATAATAAGCAGATATGAGAGTAAGGTTAAACAACTAATACAAGATGAAAAAGCGAGGAAAATAGCAGAAGCCTTTATGCCACCAGACTACGTAAGCTAACGTTTTTAAGGCATCTCTATTCTAATCCTGTATTTGACGTAAGCTATTGCATCCCTTGTTATAGTACCGGTTTCAACACCTTCCGCATAGAGGATGAAACCCTGTTCGATTCTCCTAACTCTATCTGGAAGCGGAATGGTTTCTAGTAGACTCTGGTTTAGAAATACCTGTAGAGAATTTTCTAAATATCTTATCCTATACTCACCTTTGGAGACAGAATAAAGCCTTTCAATCTCCCCGTTTAACCTTATGACCATCGAGACATTTGCCCTTAAGACTCTTGAAACATTGTCAATCTGAGCCTCTCCTTCATCCATAATCACGCTCTTAACGTTCACAATCATGTTAGCACCTTGCACGAGCGGTAAATCGTAAAACGCAGAAGAATTTCTTAACGCCACTCCCTGAGGCGAGCGTAGGCTTATAAATTCTTCCTCGTAAGAAACATTATAATTCACCTTATAGACTGCTACAAAACCATGGGAGGGTGAAAGGAAAACCAATTCGTAAAACGGAGATGTTGAAAGCCTGGCTTCTTGAGGAAGTGGATTAAGAGTAAGTCGATACATTGCATATTTAGGAATAACTATTTTATCAAGTGCTTGAAGGTAAGCATTGACCATAAGCCTAGCAAGTAAAGAATCCCTCTTAGGTAAGAAGAGCACGTTTTGCGGGTAGTATCTAACGTCATATCCTGAAAATAAGCGTGTTTCTTGCATTTTTTTAGTTAGGTTTAAGTCTCCATATCCTCCCTGCGTATAATCCAACGAGGAAATCCAATTATAACTTCCGTTTTTCGGCCTCAAGTCATAGCCTATAGCAGCCATCCATGGCCA
>Ga0209394_1001267_pt1 | contig 15422 bp, 11 predicted proteins | sample JNZ201metaG_FD_184122 | JGI IMG/M metagenome (GOLD analysis project Ga0209394, IMG submission 184122) | Hot spring microbial communities from Jinze hot spring, China to study Microbial Dark Matter (Phase II) - JNZ 20120812A (SPAdes) (version 3) ... | reverse complement strand
TTATAGTTTTTATTATGAAAACCGTAGATGTTAGCACAAAGCCTGAGACCCTTAGGAGTGCCAGTGCCTACGGCAGGATAAGACTAAAAAAGGAGACGGTGCAGGCAATAAAAGAGGGTAGAGTTCCAAAGGGAGATGTGCTTTCCGCCTGCAGGCTTGCAGGCATTATGGCTTCAAAGAAAACTCCAGAGCTTTTGCCCTTTTGCCATCCTGTGAGCTTGGAACATGTGGAGATAAAGGCACAGCTTGGAGAGGACTATTTAGAGGTTTTTTCCTATGTTAAAGGCATAAACAAAACAGGCTACGAGATGGAAGCCTTAACAGCGGTAAGCGTAGCCCTGCTTACCGTTTACGATATGTGTAAGGGCATGGACGATAGCATGCTTATAGAGGAGATAAGGCTTTTGGAAAAGAGTGGTGGAAAGTCCCAGTGGTCAAAGACCTTAGAGGGAATAAGGGTAAAGGTTCTCTCTGAAGGTGGTTTGAAAGAATTTATAGAGGCTCAACTTCTTAGCCTTGGTGCTGAGCTCAGTAAAGAAGAGTATGAGCTTCTCGTTTCCACTCAAAGCCTGTCCTTTTCTGAGGTGTGGCAGGTCTCCTCTGTGATAAACCAAAAGCTCTTTAGCCTTTTGCCAGAGGCTCTAAAAAGAGGCATAAAAGTGGGTCTTTGTGATGGTAAACTTTGCATAGAGCTTGAGGAAGACAAAGCTATTGTCTCTGCCTTCTTTGAAAGTTTTGGAGGACTTATAGGAAACTGGTTAAGGGATGGAAAGGCTGTATAACTGGCTTTTGCTAAAGGCTATAAAGGGTCTTGGTGAGGTTTCTATAAAAAGGCTTTGGCTAAGGTTTGGAAAGGCAGAAAGCATCCTCTCTGGAAGCTACGAAGATATAAAAGAGCTATTAGGCGAGGAAAAAACAAGGGCTTTTTTCAAAAAGGAGCTTTCCTTTGACCCAGAAGAGGTTATAAGGCTGGTAGAAAGGGAAAAGATTCAATGGCTGACCCTTGAAGACCAAGAATACCCAGCACTTCTAAAAGAAATAGATGACCCGCCACCTGTGCTTTTCCTCACAGGAGCTTTGAAAAACACATCCCTTATTGCAATAGTTGGCACAAGAAAGCCAGACACACAAAGCCTTTGGTTTATCAGTAAGTTAGTAAGAGAGCTGGTGCAAAGAGGATATGGAGTAAGCTCTGGCGGTGCCATAGGATGCGACTATCATAGCCACAAAGAGTGCCTACAGGCAGGTGGCTTTAGTGTTTGCTTTCTTGGTATGGGTATTTTGAATATTCCTCATTATCTCCAAAAGCTGAGAGGAGAGAACATGGTCTTTGTGTCTGAGTTTTTACCCGATGCACCCCCAGAGGAGTTTACCTTCCCAAGAAGAAACAGGCTAATAAGTGCTATATCCAAGGCGGTGGTAGTGGCAGAAGCAGGACAAAAGAGCGGAGCACTCATAACTGCGGACTATGCGATAAAACAGAAAAAGCCTCTTTGGGTATACGTAGGAAACTCCGCAAGCCAAAGGTGGCTCGGATGTGTAAACCTCGTAAACAGTGGAAAAGCAAAGATAATACACAGCCCCCTTGACCTCTTTGAAAGCATACCCAACGCAAACGTCCAGAAAGACCTCATCCTTGACCATCTGTCCACCCCAAAAACCTTTGATGAGCTACTTTTACTTACAGGACTTGGATATTCTGAGCTAAGCGTAAAACTTTCAAACCTTGAGATGCAGGGAAAGGTTGCTCGGCAAGGAAACTTTTATATGGCTTTGTAAAAGTTGAAACCACCATTGGTTAACCTTCAAAAGCGTATACTAATATAATATGAAACTGCTTTTAGCGGTAAGTTTATATGTTCTTGTTTTATTACCTGTTCTACCAGCTTACGCACAGGACATAAAAATTGGCTTTACTGCAGTGATAACAAGAGAAGATGCGGAAAGTATATATTCCTTCTTAGACTATATCTCAAAAAAGACAGGACTTGCACTAAAGCCTGTTTTTGCTAAGTCTTACGATGAAATGGACTATTTTTTATCAATAGGCAAGGTTGACATTGCATACATATGTGGAGGTCCTTATGTGGAGGGTAGAGAAAGATATGGTTATAAGATATTGGCTATTCCTCTTAACCGCGATGGAAAGCCATATTATTATTCCTTAGTTATAACGCGAAAGGAAAAGCCCTACAAAAGCCTCTTAGACTTTAAAGGAAAGCCTTACGCCTTTTCAGACCCAAAGTCCAATTCAGGCTCCCTCGTTCCTACCTATATCCTTTTAAAGAAGGGATTAAAGGCTGACGAGTTTTTTAGACCTGTGGTTTACACCTATTCCCATTACGAATCCATATTGGCTGTGTATAAGGGATTTGTAGAGGGTGCAAGTGTGGACAGCCTTGTTTACGAACAGGCAATAAGACTTGACAAAAGGTTGGAAAGGGAGATTAAGGTGGTGGAAAAGTATGGACCCTTTCCAATAACACCCTTTGTATACAGAAGAGATTTAGACAACCTAACAGTTGAGAGGATTAAAGATGCATTGCTTAAAATGAAGGAGGAGGAAGAAGGTAGAAGGATACTGAATGTATTGGGCGTATCTGGGTTTAGGACAGTAAGAGATGAGTTTTATAAGACAATAAAAGAAATGCTTGATTATGTGAGAAGAAATGGCACCTCTAATAAGTAAGATTTTAAGATTAAGTATAGGTTTTAAATTGTCTATAACTTTTCTTGCAGTTATACTGTGCGTTTCTCTGCCGTTGTCTTATCTGATAATAAAATATTCAGAAGACCTCTTAAGAAAGCAAATAGAAGAAAGTATTTTAAAGAGCGTTGAAGCGGAGGAAGGAAACATTAGAACAGCTATCATTAACGGAGATTACTGGCAAATTTTTAAACGGGTGGAGGCTTGGTCAAATTTTAAGGGTATAGAGTATGTTGCCATTCTTGACCCTCAAGGTTTTGTTTTGGCACATTCAAAACCGCAAAGTTTTCCCATATATACTTACTATTTTCCACGGGATGGAGAAGTCAGTGTTGACATAAAGAGTTTTAATAGAATTATAGGAAGGGTGGTCTTCAAAGTAGATAACAAATATGTAGAAAACTCTCTTATGCCTGTAAAGTTGTTTTCTGCAGGCTTTACCTCTCTTTTTGCCACGTTTGCTTTTATGTTAGGACTTTCAATATCTTTAAGGATATACGGAAGGCTTAAACGCATAATAAAGATGGCAACAGATGCAGAAAAGGGAGAAGTCTATCCTGTGTCCTTTATTGAGAAGGATGAAATTCAAGAATTTGCAAACCACTTATATCAAAGCTTTAGAAACATAGAGAGGCTTTTGGAAAACGCAAGGTTTGAAGGAAGTTTCTTCTCCAACCTTATAAACTCCCTTGGCGAAATGATTTTTGTTTTGGATACGGAAGGTAGAATAATTTTTGCAAACAATGTTATAAGCCATTTTCATTATAGATACAAAGACCTTATAGGGAGACGGTTTATTATCTTAGTCTGTGACCCGAAGGTGCGTTCAAAGTTAAGAAGTGCTATAGCTTTAAGAGAGAGCGTAATACTTGACTGCTACTTTAGAGGCAGAGGTGGGAAGGTTAATGTTCTTCTAAACTTCATGTGGAAAGGAGAGTTTTACCTTGTTACTATGAGAGATATAAGTGAGCTAAAGGAGATGGAGAAAAGGGTTAGGCTCATGGAAAACCTTAGCCTTCTTGGAGAGATGAGTGTGGGACTCGCCCATGAACTAAAGAACGCCCTCTTGCCCATAAGACTTTTGGCAGATGTGGAAGAATGGGATGAGGAAGATATTAATGTAGTAAAACAGTCTTTAGTGAGGGTGGATAGAGTTCTTATAAACATGCTTAACTTTGCAAGGCAGGATAAGGAAGTAAAATCGCAATTTTCTGTTGGAGAACTTGTAAGAGGTATACACAATCTCTTTGAGCCTCTGCTTAAAGAAAAAGGCATAAATTTTATAATAGACATTCAAGAGGATATAAGCCTTTTTATGGAGAGAGGATACTTGGAGCTTATACTTGTGAACTTACTCAAAAACGCAGTAGATGCAGTTGAAGTGGGTGGAAATGTTGGTTTAGAAGCCAAAGTCAAAGGGAACATGTTAGTTTTTTGTGTGTGGGATGATGGTCCAGGCATAGATGAGGATTTGAAGAATAAAGTATTCGAACCCTTCTTTACCACAAAAAAGGGAGGAACTGGACTTGGTCTTTCTATAGCCTTGAGATACACTTACATGCTAAAGGGCTATATTACCTTTGAATCTAAAAAAGGTTATGGAACGAGGTTTTATCTGGAGGTTCCCCTCAATGGGTAAAGTTTTGGTGGTTGATGATGAGAGGCTTGTTTTACATGCAATAAAAAAGGTGCTCTCTAAGGAAGGCTTTGATGTGTTGACCTTTTTAAGTCCTGAAGGTTTGGAGGAACATATTGCTGAAGCGGAGCTTCTCATAATGGATATTAGACTTTTGAACAAAAACGGCGTGGAAGTTGTAGAAGGGTTTAGAGCCAAAGGGCATAACATACCAGTGGTTTTTATAACCGCTTACACTGACCCCGATATGATAGTCAAGGCTTCAAGGCTTGGAGCCCTTGATGTGCTTAAAAAACCCTTTGGTGCTGAAGAGTTGTTGAGGGTTATAAAAGGCGTTACCGCACAAAAGCCCACTATAAAGACCGTTCTTTTGGAGTCCAAAAGTGTGGTATGTGCATCAAAGGAGATGTTTGAAGTTCTTAAACAAGCTGGCGTTGCAAGCGGATGTGAGCTCAATGTGCTTATAACAGGCGAAACTGGCGTCGGTAAAGAAATAGTAGCTAGGCTTATACATGCAAACTCCGCAAGGGGAAAGAAACCCTTTGTTGCTTTAAATTGCAGTGCCATACCAAAGGAGCTTTTTGAAGCAGAGCTTTTTGGATATGCAAAGGGAGCTTTTACAGGTGCAGCCTCAGATAGAAAAGGTAAAGTGGAGCAAGCCGAGGGTGGAACTCTATTTTTGGATGAAGTAGGCGAGCTTCCTTATGGTAAGCAAGCAAAGCTGCTAAGGTTTATAGAAGAGAAGAGCTTCTACCCTTTGGGTTCAGGCAAAGAACTACATGCGGATGTTAGGATTATATGTGCTACCAACAGAAATATAAAAGAACTTGTTCAGAAACAAGAATTTAGAGAAGACCTCTTTTATAGAATATCCCAGATACACATACATATCCCTCCTCTAAGGGAAAGGAAAGAGGATATACCTCCCCTTGTAGAACACTTTATCAGCCTTGCCAATAAAGAGCTTGGCACAAGTGTGCAAGGTGCGGACAATTCATTTATAGAAAGAGCTATTAACTATCCATGGTATGGGAATGTGAGAGAGCTGAAAAATGTAGTTTTCAGAGCATGTATAAAGAAAAGATATGGAGTGCTTACAGAAGCAGAGCTTGAGCTTAAAGAATTAGAGAAAGGTAAAAAAGAGAACCTTGAACTTATTATAGAAAATTGCTTACAAGAAACCCCCGAGGAAGAGCTTGCAAATTTCCTTGAAAGAATAGAGCTTATAGTCATAAACAAGCTTCTTGAAAAATTTGAAGGGAACAAAAGCAAAGTAGCTCGGATACTTGGAATATCCAGAAATACACTAACATCTAAGCTAAAAGGAAAATAAAAACCTTAATCGTTCCACTTTTTTCCGTTAACATCTCCTTACCTTATTTTTACACAATGGACGAAGCAGTCCCTAATGAAACCTTCCAACATTGCTTATTTTTTGAGCATTAGGTAGTAAACATTAGGTAATAAAAAAATTGAACAGCGTTCAGAATTTGAACTCTATGCTCATATTATGAGCAGTTCTTCTTTTTCTTTCCAGCTTAAAACCCTTGATAGACCTTAGTTTTCATAGATGGCATGTTTTTTGCAAACAAGCTGAGAATGAAGAAAAACTTACGGAGGTGAAAGCATGAAGAAGGTTGTGGGAGCTTGTTTGCTATCTGCAGTTCTTGCAGCACCAAGTTATGCCATTAAGCTAAAAGATGCAGACATTGACTTTGGCATCCAGTACAGGGTCATGTATAACAACTCTAACATTCAATCCAATAACCAGTATGACTTCTTCAGACAAAGGCTTAGGCTCAACCTTGACGTTAAAACTGAAAATGGCGTTGGTGGATTCTTCCAGATTGAGTACAGGGGCGGATGGGGTGGCTCATCCCCAGCAGAGAGCGACCCAAGGGCTACCTATGCTGTAAACGCCTTTAACAGACTTCAGGCAAGAGGTATAAGGTATGGCTATCTTTACTTCCCAGTAGGTCCTGGCACTGTCTTGGCTGGTATACTTCCAGCGAACGATCAAGTTGACCAGATGCTTTTCTCCGCAGACTGGGACCTTAACGTAGGTGGTATAGCTTACGATGGTAAGGTAGAAAACTTCAACTACAGAGCTGCCTATGTAAGGCTTGTTGAAGGTGCATTTTATAGGGACACAGCAATTAAGGATAAAGACCAGCACTTTTTGGTTTTAGACCTAAACACCCAGCTTGGTATAGCTAAGGTAGGACTTCACTACTATGGGACTTACGGGAAGATATGCACCGAAACCACAAGTACGGGTTGCGACATAGTAACTAACTTTTTCACACTCAACCAAACATGGATAGGACCTCATGCCACTGTGAAGTTTGAACCCTTTACCCTCCATGGAGTTATGCTTGCAAATACTGGTAAGATAGCACAAAATTCTACAAATGGTTGGCTTGCAAGGCTTGAGGCATCTACAAAGCTTGGTCCTGCTGGAGTGAGCTTACTTGGAATTTACTCTTCCGGAAAAGATAACGGAAGGGGCTTCCAAACAGTTCATGGCCTTCTTGGCACAGGAGGCTACTGGGCTTACACCTACATCTTCACACCACATGGACCGTCTGACGTAAACGACTTTGGGCTTGAGCCAGGAAATAAGGGATACGGTCTTACAACGGTACAAGCAAAGGTGGACGCTTCTATAGCAGAAGGCTTTTCTGTGCAAGGTGTTGTAGGAACATTTATGTCTAATAAGGACATGGCCGGAAAGGGCAAAAACCTTGGAACGGAGGCTGGAGTTACCTTCACCGCAAACCTTGGCAAGCATATGAACCTTGAGTTTGGTGGTGCTATTGCAAGCCTTGGTGATGCAGGAAGGGCTATGTATAACAATAATGCAAAGAAATCCGTAAATGAGCTCTTTGCAAGGCTTCAGATGGAATTTTAAGACGCAACTGCCACAAAGGTTGCCCCCCAAAGGTAGGGGGGCTTTTTTTATTCAGCTCTCACAGGTAGTTCCTCATCATCCCATAGAAAAGTATCCCACAGGATGAGGTTTCGCAGGCAAGGGGACTATAGACTCCCTCGCGACTTACACCAACCTGCTTTTTAAACAGACCCTACCTCAATGTGCCGCTGGACGCCAGCGGGCTCACATAGCCCTATTTAGGATATAGTCCCATCTTCTACATTTATCAAGAGGTTTCTATCGAATAAAAGCCCGAGGCAAGATAAGCCCCGGACATATGCGATTTTAAAAACCTTAAAAGGCAAAATCAACTATAAGTGTTTGGGTATAACTTGAAGACCCTCCTTTTTGTGAAGTTGAAGTGTATTCTCCAGCTATTCTAACATTTGGTCGAAACATATAAGATACATGCAGGGTAGTATCTTTTATTTGTCTGCCTGCTTGAGTACCGGATCTCAGAGGATTATCCGTCTTATAATCGTAGAAGCCATAATTGAGGGCAACACCTACTTTATTTTTCCAGAAGAGATTGCCTTGTATATTATAGCCTTTGTGTTTGAAAACTGGAGACACATCGTATTTATCCTTAGCATCCATATAAGTCGCAAAAAGCTGAACACCAAAATCACCAAAACTGTGATAAATACCACCGTCTATACCATACCTTGTAGGTTTTACTTGGGTATTGCTTGTTGTAGTGATACTTAATTTGTCTTTTCCGCTGTAGTAGAAAGCTCCAAAGTTCACATTAACAGGTAAGGGGGGTGTAATTGCAACCCTTGCAAAAACATCAAAGGGGTCAGATTCTCCATTATTTATTGGTTCGCCCACATTGTCCTGCATAGTACCGGTATATGCACCAACACTGGCATAAACAAGGTCTCCGATATAAGCATAAACACCTGCACCACGGCTATCTGGTAGCCACAAATCGGAAGTGAACTTGCGTCTTGCGTTATCAAATAGGGATCCTCTGTATCTTGTAAACCTGTTTGAAGTATAATAGTTAAATGAACTAAATGGGTCATTAAGACCAGGAGATGATTTAAACAAGGTTGCACCCAGAATATTTCCTCCTACATCCCAAACAAAATTGAGCTTCATAATTTCTATACCAAAGTTTTCTCCTGCTTCTTGAGCACCTGCTACATAAGCACCTACATTTTCCGATACTCTACCACCAAATGCTATAATAAACTCCTCTGGTATTAAAGACTTTCTATCTTGCCCTTTAACTTTACTGTATGGATAATTCAGAACTCTTAGAGAGATTGGATTGTATTGGAGGAGTTTTTTATTATCGTCCAAAAGCATTTCACCTATGGCAGTTCCGTCTGTATATCCTCTAATCTTGAATATTCTCCCATATGGATTGAGCTGAGGCGGAATAGTATGGCATGTGCTACAGGAAAAGCCAGTCTGTCTTGCAAAGCTTGGAAGTGCTTGGGCAGGCTCGTTAATTACTATGCCCTTTGGTAGTTCAGGACACAGGCTGTTGAACCACTTGTTAAAAGATAAAGGTGCCAAGATGGCCATACCTCCGAGGATCAACCATTTCTTCGCCATTTTTACACCTCCCTTAAAGTTTTGGTGTTAACAATATTAATCCATGCAAACTAATATGTCAAGCGTTTTTAATTGATATATATCATACATCATACAATCCGGGACTGTTTCAAAATTTGTGTAAATTCCGCCATACTTCATAACATACCCTCAATAAAGAATTATTAGCTGGGACTATATCCTCTTGCCCATTCAACTCCTAACATCTTACAATGGCTTGAGGCATAAGGTCTTTGAGTAGCTAACTGAACTCCCTGCGGTATTGTTCTACTTTCTCCTTGCTTGGCTGTTTCATGTTAACACATCCTTACTTTATTTTTACACAATGGATGAAACAGTTCCGAGTTTTATCATTTCTTCCCCTCCAGTTCAAAGATACAAAACTCCTTCCCTTGTGCCATACATTCTATCTCCCTGCATTCCCATTTTAGACCCGTTAGCTCTTCAAAGACGCCTGCAAGGGCACCCTGCAAAGGTATGCATACGGGCTTCTTACTCTCTTGCCCTCCCACAAAAACGGAGCCTTTGATATATATTTTTATCCTGTCTTCCCTGTTCTCCCAACCGTCAACAATCCCTATACCAGCTTCTTTTAGAAAGGTTTTAAGATAAAGCTCTATATCTTCAATAGAAGGCGTTTGGTTCCCTATAAGTTCTTTCAGTATCTGCCCAGCCATCCTTCCAGCCTTTCTACCAGACATGTTTAGTATGCCTCCTATACCAAAGCCAGAGAGCTTTACTATGCTTGAGTAAAACTCTTGCACCGGCTTCTTTGGCACTATAAAGCCTTCTTGCCTCAGAAAAATCCTAATCTTTGAAACCGCTTCAAGCTCGTCCATCTCTAAGCCTCCTTTGTAATATTATAAAGCCTATGGCAAGCAACACCAGGGGTAAAAGCCATAAATAACCATCTCCTTTGGCTGGCGGTATCTGGTCAATGAAGGTTATAAGCTCGTCCACATCCTTAGAATATATTTTCCCTTCTACCAGAGCCATTGCGGGAACATACTTAGATGGATATAGGAAAAATTCGTAAGGGTCAACCTTATACTTTCTTTCTATATAGACAACAAAGCCTCCTTCCTTCTTGGCTTTATAGGCTATCTCAGAAAGGTCAGGTGCGGAGCGTCCCTGTTTAAGATTTAAGGTCTTTACAGAGTGACAGCTTGAGCAAACCTGGTAATAAACTTCTGGCACTTTAATCAAGGGTAAAACCTCCATCCTCATACTGTCCAGTATCCCACTCAAGCTTCCAGTAGGCCTTTTTCTTAACCTTTTCATCCCCAACAAGCCTCAAAAAGGCATCAAAATCTTCAACCCAAACAGCACCAGTTCTTGGTATTTCTTCGCTCCTTTTCCCCTTCTCTTCTAAAAGCATAGGCATTACAAAAGGCTTGTGCTCTACCCTCCTTTCAAAACTACCACAAAAGATAATAAAAAGGAGGGCAAAAAACGCCCCCCTCTTTAACCAAGCTATAGATATGTTATGCTTTAACAACCTTTACATTACCGCTGTAGAAGGCTACACCACCACCAAACCACTCCATCTGCGGATAGACCACCCCAGTAGGTAGTTTTGTCTTAGGATACATGGCTATGTATGGAGCACCTTTGTTTCTCTTGGGGTCTGAAAGTATTCTGTTGCCGTCCGCTATCTTCATAGTTCCATGAAGTGCCTTTATTCTCCACTCTGGGAAATCTTTGAACTTTGCAAGACCCAGCAGAACCTTTTCTGGGTTCTGTATTTCAAGGGGAACTCTATATGTGCCAGAATAACACCAGTGACCAAAGGTTGTGGATATGGCTACTACGCCCTGCCTTATCCTGTTGGTTACATATGCCTTGATCTTATACTCCACCTTTTTGCCGTTAACATCAACCGCCCATTCCTCATAACCGGGTGCAAGAACCTTTACATAGTCACCCTGTTTAATGCCAAGCCTTTGAGCATCAACAGGATTTATCCAAAGCATGTTTTCGGGCTCAGATTCAAGTGCCCATATGTAGTTTATGGTTCTTGACTGGGTGTGTAAGGCGGGTTTGTAGGTTATGAGTTTTAAGGGATATTCTTGCTCTACCTTGTCTGGGTCAAAGCCTTGATACTGACCTGCTTCCCTCAAAGATAAATACCTCGGATGTGCGGGCATGAATTTGCCTGTTATAGGATTGCGTCTTAGTGCAAGCCCCTCGAAATAGAACCTTACTATATTGTCCTTATTAAGCGGGAATTTGTATAGACCCCCGCTAAAGTGATCCTCATAACTTATGAAAAAGCCTCCTCTTGAAAGCAGGAAGGCAACCTTTGGCCATTCCTCCGGAGAAACCGCATTCTTATACTTGGCTATTGGATAGTTCTTTTCCACAAACTCCACATCTTCCTTCTTGGGGTTTATCTTGTATCCCTTTGACTCAAGGTCGTGGACCAGGTTTGCTATCTGTTTAAGGTGGTAGTCTTCCGCTCTCATGAGAGGATAGGTTTTGCCCTCATTGGGTCCCATTCCCTTTATAGCATTTTCTCCCCAGATGGGAGAGCCAAGCTTTCTGCCTACATCTACAAAGAAGGTCTCAAGTTGCATAGGTCTTCCATCGGGTGTCTTGTCTGTGAGAGGCTCTATTATTGGATTTCTTATCGCGTTGAAGAAAAAGTAGTGGTAGAGCCCATGCACACCTGTAAGTCCTTCCGCATAGGTAATGTCTGGCACTATGTAGTCCGCAGCAAGATAGGAGGTATCGTCAATAACCGTAGTTATGTGTATCCATAAGCCAATCTTCTTTGTATCGTTAAGTATATCTTTGTAATGTAGCTGTGCTGGGTAAGTAAAGAGCGGGTCGGACATATACTGGATAACCGCATAGGGGACACCAGCCTTTTTCTGGTCGTAGGGATAATCATGAGCAATGGATGGGAACATGCCCGTGCAGTGATACTTGGGACCTATAAACTTAAACCAAGGCATTTTTGCAGGATAGGGGTTTTTACCTTCCATCTTTGCCCTATAGTAGAAGGCGGTCTCTTCGTAGTTTTTCTGAGTTCTGTGGAGCTTTAGACCCCATGGCTTTCTCCCTCCACCAAGGTCATACCTGCCCTTACCCTTCTCACCAGTTCCCACCTGCCATATCATTCCGCCTTTATGTCCTATGTTTCCTATAAGCATGTTTATGGAGTCTATGAGCCACTGTGTAATAGAGCCGTTCATGTGCATCACTGGACCCCTGTAACTTACAACGCAGGCTTTCTTTCCGTAGGATGTAAGCTCATCTGCGGTATCTATGACATCTTTTGGGTTCACTCCTGCTATCTTACACCAGCCTTCTACGGTTTCTACAAATACAAAGTCCTTTAAGAGTTGTAGGGCGGTGGTTACATAAACTGTAGACCCATCTTTGAGCTTGACCTCTAAACCCTTCGTCTTCTTGGGATACTTTTCTGCCCTCTTTGGGTCTGTATCCTCTTCATCGTATAGGTTGTTTGGTATCTCTTTAGCTTCCTTGTATTCATCCATAAGGATGTATGCACTTTTTGACTGGGTATTTGCTTTTAAACTACCGGTCTCTTTGTCTACCACCACAAACTCACCTTCACCGCCAAGTCCCAGCTCGGAAGCCCTTAGGAGCTTCCTAAAGTGTGGGCTATCCTTTGGACCAACTACCACAAGATGGCTCGCATTAGAAAAGACAGCTTCACCGTCTTCTTTTGCCGCATTAAGGTTTGGGTTTTCCAAAAATCTCCTGTCAAAGGATTGCTTTTCAAATATGCGCCTTATGATGGCTGAAGCTACCGCACCATCCTCACCGGGTTTTGGCATTATATGTCTGTGAGAATAGGCTACCACTCCATTATGAGCCCTTACGTCTATCCAAACAACCTTTAGGTCTCCGTTCCCTCTTCTGTTATGGAATATACTCCATACTGGCACTGCAGGGTTGAAGGATTCTGCGATCTGAGCACCCCAGGCTACTACATAATGGGCGGACTTTATGTCTGGTCCCACGTGTGGTCTATCAAAGGCAAAAATTTGACCTGCCCACTTAGGCCACTGGCAAACGTCCGCGTGTCCAAGAAAGTTATTAGAACCTACAGTTCCATAAAGGAAACGTTCAAGAAACTCACCTCTTCCCTCTGTGACTCTACCACCTACAACTAAGACAAAGTTTGACTTTGGACCAAGGGCTGGCATCTCAGGGTCTATTAGCTTTCTCTTTATGTCTTCGGGGAGCTTTTCCGCTTCCTCTTTTGGTAACCAGAGTTTGTATATGTTTTCCTCTAAGAACTTTTTCCAGTCTTCAACGGGTTTTCCATGGGTTATAGCGTCTGCCCACTTTTTGAGAAAATCCATGCTAACATGTTTCAGAACCGCTTCTATGACCTCTTCCTCAGACACATAAAGGTCCGCATACATCTTAAAGCCAGGCAGTTTTTCACCCGTTTCTTCTATAACTCCACCGTTCACTACCTCATTTATGAGCTGTTCCCAGCTTATGGGTTTAAACTTTCCTTCTCCACGCTTCCCAGCCCTCTTTAGTGGTGTTACTATCCTATAGGGGTCGTATGTATAGTGGGCTATGGATTGCCCTTTGAGACACATCTTTCCTACATGTTTAAAGCTTTCTTCCAAAGGTGTATCCATGGGAAGAGGTTCCCAGAAGCTGTTTGACATGCAGTAGGGATTTCCTTCTACCTTGTAGACCATACCATCGTAGACCCTTGCTCTTAATCCGCACCTTGCATTACAACCAAGGCATAGGGAATGAACTACCTTCATCTTCTCCGCATCAGCCATAGACAGGGGTGCAGCGTTGGCGTAGGGTATGGGCTTGAAGGGACCCTTTATTATATCCTTGAGGGCTGAGCTTCCAAAGGCAAGAAAACCTACACCTGTTCCTGCCAAAGCTGCGTTTCTTAAAAAGTCTCTTCTTGTTGCACTCATGTTATACCACCTCCTCTTTATGTGATGCACTCTTCCATCCTGCTATGGAGACAAACAGGAAGAAGAGGAAAAAAACTAAGAAATAAAGTGCTATAACCTCCGTTATTCCCTCCCTTCCTATCAGCTTTATATGTGGTTCTACAATGCCCCTATGTCCCTTATCTATCATCTGGGCTGGTATAACCATAGTCCACCTTGCAGCATAAACCGATATAAGTGAAACTATGCTTAGGAGTGATATTCCTCCTACGGTGCTATTTAGAGAGGTAAAGCCACCTATCAGCACAAAAAGAAGACCAACAAACTCCACAAGGTAAAAGAGCATGTTTGCCTTTATCGCCATAGCTATAAGAGGCCATTCCGCAGTATTCCAATACCATTCAGAAACATACTTTATAAAAAGCACAAAAAGGTCAAAGCCTGCAAAGCTTGCCATGACAAGGGTTGGCACCTTTAGAACCTGAGGGTTCACCTTCTCACCAAGGATAGCCTGCCCTACTATGTAAAGCAGTAAGGTCGCACCAATACCAGAAACCACTGCAGATATTAAAAACACAAGGAGAAGTATAGAAGTTCCCCAAAGGGGCATAGAATGCATGGCAGACATGAGAAAACCCACATAAGCATGGAAAAACATGGCAACTGGTATGCTAACCCCAGCCCAGAATTTTACCTTCTTATCATCCTCTTCAGGTCTAACATCCTTTGCACCAAAGGTTAGAAAACCAGCTATTGAACCCCAAATCCCACCTTCTTTAGCCTTTTGAATAAAATCTCTTCTGAAAAGGAAGTAGCTCTTTAAGAACATCACAAGCAAAAGGATAGTCCAGAGGATGAAGAAGAGGATTATGGGTGAGGAGAAATTGGGATAAAAGGGGACTTTAAAAGCTCTTATGGGTTGGGTGAGGTCAAACATAGGAGCAAGGGGTGCAACGAGCATTAGGGCTATAGCCAAGAAGTGTCCTACCCTTTCTAACTGCTCCAGTTTCCTTAGACCAAAGAGATAAACAAGGGCGGTTATAACTGTAGAACCTGCAACTATACCAGTGAAGTAGGGGTAGGTCACTATGAGAACACCCCACTCCACTATGTGGTTGGGCAACGTGGGTCCATGAGTTACTATCATGGCTTACCTCCTTATCTTGATTCTCTAAACATGTTGTGTTGCATACGCACGTTGAAAGTGTATACCTTACCGCTCGCAGGGTCTGTCCACACCGCAGGTGGGTGCTGATTCTCTGTAGAGCTTCCCGTGCCTACGTAGATTCCCTCTATGCCTTCCAACCCTATGTAAAGCACTCTTGGCTTTGTGCCTTCTTCTGGCTTTAGAACCTGAATGCTGTTTTTCTTTATCAACTCCCATATGGGGTCGTTTGGGTTTGAAAGGTCTCCAAAATTTCTTGCTTTTGTGGGGCATACATCTACACATGCAGGCTTTAAACCGTTTCTCGTTCTGTGGTCGCACCAAGTGCATTTATTCATTACCATCATTATCGGGTCTATGTATCTAACTCCATAGGGGCATGCCTGCTCGCAAAGTCTACAGCCTATGCACCGCTCATATCTTTGGAGCACAAGACCATCACCTTCGTCCCTGTATGTTGCATGCACAGGACAGACCTTAACACAGGGTGGGTTTTCACAATGGTTGCA
>Ga0209394_1001264_pt1 | contig 15438 bp, 16 predicted proteins | sample JNZ201metaG_FD_184122 | JGI IMG/M metagenome (GOLD analysis project Ga0209394, IMG submission 184122) | Hot spring microbial communities from Jinze hot spring, China to study Microbial Dark Matter (Phase II) - JNZ 20120812A (SPAdes) (version 3) ... | reverse complement strand
GAAAATCGGCTCAATGTAGGGCGCGGTTTTACACCGCGCCGATAGAAAATTCATCGGCAGGGTGTGAAACCCTGCCCTACAAGGGGAATTCGGCTTGATGTAGGGCGCGGTTTTATACCGCGCCGGGAAAAATTTTGTCGGCAGGGTGTAAAACCCTGCCCTACAAGAAAAAATTCGGCAAGCCAGAGGCGTGCCCCCGAGTTCGTCAGTGACTACGGGCTAAAGCCCGTAGCGTGGATTTTTGCCTTGCAAGAACACAGGATTTCTAAAGAGCCAAGTTTGTAGGGGCAGGTGAAACCTGCCCGAAAACGATAGGATTTCATTTGCAACCGCATCGGAAGAAGCCAATGGACCTTTGAGAGGGGAATGGAGGCTGATTTGCGACATGGAAGCGAACGAACGAATAATTGTCGCTCTTGATTTTGATGACCGTGAAAGCGCTTTCTCGCTTGTTGACAAGTTGGGCGATTTGGCAATCCGCTACAAAGTCGGATACAGGTTGTTAACGAGCGCTGGATTTGATGTGCTTGACAAACTTGCCCAAATGGGCAAATGGGTCTTCTGTGACATGAAGTTGCACGACATCCCGACTACCGTTGCCGGTGCAGTCCGCAATCTCGCTGCGAGGCGCATCGGCTCAATCTCGCTCCATGTTTCTGGCGGCAGCGCGATGCTCAAAGCAGCCGTCCAATCGGTTCACGACCTTGCCCATCGTCCACAACTTTGGGGAGTGACGGTTCTGACGAGCCTTGACGATTTCGCTGTGCAAAATGAACTGCTCGTCAATTCGTCCGCTCAAGATCTCGCTGTCCACCTTGCCCGCATTGCCCGATTTTGCGGTTGCGATGGCGTTGTAGCATCGGGCAACGAGATTGAGCGGATTAAAGAAAGTTGTGGTGAAGATTTCGTCGTCGTGGTTCCGGGAGTGCGTCCATCGTGGATAGAACAGCACGACCAAAAACGAATCATCACGCCAAGAGAGGCGATAAAACGCGGTGCCGATTTCATCGTCGTTGGGCGAGCCGTTACCGAAGCAGATGACCCGGTGAACGCATTTTTGAGAATCGTTGAAGAAATGGCATGAATTGGTTTTGCGATCATCGCGTGGAATGCCATCCATGCTGCGGGCTTTAGACCGTGTAGGGGCAGATGAAATCTGCCCGTTTTTTTCGGGCGCATTTCATGCGCCCCCACAAAACGACAAGGTAGGGGCAGATGAAATCTGCCCGCTTTTTCGGGCGCATCTCATGCGCCCCTACAAAACGACAAATTGGTAGGGGCAGATGAAATCTGCCCGTTTTTTTCGGGCGCATTTCATACGCCCCCACAAAACGACAAGGTAGGGGCAGATAGAATCTGCCCGTTTTTTTCGGGCGCATTTCATACGCCCCCACAAAACGACAAGGTAGGGGCAGATAGAATCTGCCCGTTTTTTTCGGGCGCATTTCATGCGCCCCCACAAAACGACGAATTGGTAGGGGCAGATGAAATCTGCCCGCTTTTTCGGGCGCATTTCATGCGCCCCTACAAAACGACAAGGTAGGGGCAGATGAAATCTGCCCGCTTTTTCTGGTGCATTTAGTGCACCCCTGCGTTTTCGCCGAATAAATTCGGCGCTCATTCTCTTCGTCATCAACCACTACTACAACCCCATGCTACAGGCTTTAGCCTGTAGTCGTTGACGAGTTTTTGAGCGCTAACTTTGGTTGGCGAATTTTTTCGTCATTCATCCCCTTGAGGGGATGGCAAATTGCAAAAGTAGGGCACGGTTTTACACCGTGCCGACTAAACCCCAATGCTGACAAAACTCCATTACCGTTAGGGGAGATCGGCGGGGTTTAAAACCCCGCCCTACCTTTTCATCACCAGTTTTGAAGGATTTCCCCGAAGCCGAAGAAATTGCCTGAAAACCTTCACATCGCTTCTGGTGCGCTAATCCCAAGCAAGGTCAGAGTGTTGCGCAAAGTCACTTGCGTTGCCTTGACGAGAGCCAACCTTGCGGCGCTGAGTTTCACATCTTCGCCGAGGACTCTGCATCGCTCGTAGAAATCGTGAAATCGGTCTGCAACTTGGATGCTGAATTGGGTGAGCAAGTGAGGCGAGAATTTCTCCGCCGCTTCTTTGACCAATTCCGGGAACCGCGCGATGACTTTCATCAGCCGCCGTTCGGATTCGTCGGTCAGTAATTGAAGGTCGGCGTTTTTGTATTTCGGCAAGGCAGGATGCTGCCGCTTCTCTGCTTCGCGGAAAATGCTGCAGCATCTGGCATGGGCATACTGGACATAGTAAACGGGGTTCTCCTGAGACTGCTTGACTGCGAGGTCAAGGTCAATGTCCAAATGGGTGTCAGCGCTTCGCATTAGCAAGAAGAAGCGGGCTGCGTCTTTGCCAATCCAATCTAACAAATCGTCAAGGGAAACGATTTCACCCGCTCGCTTGCTGAGCCTGACAGTTTCTCCACCTTTAACCAGCCTGACAAGTTGGTAGAGCACGACTTTGAGCCATTCTTCGTCTTGCTCTATCCCCAATGCCTTCAATGCTGCGTGCATTCTCGGGACATGTCCATGATGGTCAGCACCCCAAACATCAACGACGAAGGCATAATCCCGTTCGTGCTTGTAAAGGTGATAGGCGATGTCCGATGCGAAATAAGTTGGCGCTCCGGTCCGCCTGACGATAACCTCGTCCTTCAGATCTCCAAAGTCGGTTGTCCTCATCCAAAGCGCTTCCTCCGCCTCATATGTCAAACCTTTCCGCTTAAGCAATTCAATTGTCTCCGCCACTCGCCCACTGTCGTAAAGCCACTGCTCGCTCACCCAGTTATCGTAGGTGATTCCGAACTGCTCCAAGACAGATTTGTGCTGGGCAACAATTTTTTCGCGAGCCAATTCAAAGAACTTTCGCCTTCGTTCCTCCGGCGGTAGGTCAACGAAGGCGTTACCATACTCGTTGACAATTTCTCTCGCCAACTCAACCACATACTCGCCCTTGTAGCCTTCTTCAGGGAACGGGACATCGTAGCCGAGCAATTGCAGGTATCTCGCTTCAAGGGACTCACCGAAGTTTTGCACTTGGGTTGACATAGTGACATCGTTGATGTAGTATTCGCGCTCAACTTTGTAGCCGATCGCTGAGAGCAAGTTAGCAATTGAGTCCCCTAAAGCACCACCGCGAGCGTTACCGATTTGTAACGGTCCCGTCGGGTTTGCGCTGACGAATTCAACTTGAACCTTTTTGCCTTGACCGATATCCCAGTGCCCAAATTTTTCATCTCGCTCAATTGCTTCCTTCACAGCCTCGTGAAGCCAATCGTCTGTCAAGGTGAAGTTGATGAAGCCGGGAGGGGCGACTTCCGCCTTGCGCACGATGTCGTTGGGAGGCAGGTGCTGAACAATTGCGTTCGCAATTTCCATCGGGTTTTTGCCCATCGGGCGAGCCAACACCATTGCGATGTTGGTGGCGAAATCGCCGAACTCTTCCTGTGGCGGCGGTTCAAGGATGAAATTGGGCAATTCCTGTCGCTCAGGCAAAGCACCTCTTTTCATCGCCTCATCAACTGCTTGTTTCACCAAAGCAAAAAGTTGTTCCCTAACCTGCCTCAATTTGGGTCACCTCGCCGTCAAGGTTTGAGTCGGCATTAGAAGAGAAATCGGGGAAAACCGAAGGCGTTGGCTATTTGATTGACGCCCCAAAGGGTAATCCATGCACCCGATAAAACCTGCAAGAAGCCCATGTTCCAAATTTGCCCGATCAAAGGCAATGGACGGAACGGTTGATGCTGGAACCTCATCAGCAATTCCTCACCCGCTTTCAAACCGCTGCGAAGTTGATGTGGCTTCGGTCTCTTGACAGTGAAAATTCGTTGCAGCCACATACCCAATTGGCGCCAGAAGAACGCAGCGACGACGACCAACGCAATTTTGGCACTTATTGAGATGTTGCTGATCAAAGCGGTGCTAACCAAGATGAAAAGTGCCGCTAAGTTCGTCCCACACCTTGGGTGCTCAAGGGGCATCCGAGATACCGCTTCAGGGGTCAAATCTTCTCCTTGCTCAATGGCGTGGACGACTTGGTGCTCAGCACCATGATAACCTGTCAAGGGGAGCAACTTCATCAGAACGAAGAACAGCAAAATTTCCACCCAAGGCATGATGTCCAGCAAGAAGGTAAAAGGCGGCACTCCCAAACCCGTCAGATAAGGGGTGAAGAACCCTGACCCATACGAAGTTCCGAAAATCGGGCGCGAGAAAACATCAACAAAGAAAAGCCCTGTCAAAACCAACACCCTCGCGAGAACCAAACAAGCAGCCATAACGAAACCGGTAGTGACAAGTGCGAAATCCCCTACACCGCCCCGGTGAGTTCCTGTGGTCAAGTAGACCCCAAAGGGCGTTGCCATCCCGCCAATGCGTTGGGGTCTCAAACCTCTCAACAAGGCGCTCACCACATCTGCCCTCGTTACCATCCCCCGCAACTTCCCGTCCATGCCGACAATCGGCAGCGCTGGCAAACCTTGCGACTTCATCAACCAAGCGGCGTATGAAAGGGGTGTGTCGGGAGAGATCGGTGAGACTACAGGTCGCATCAAGTCACCTACCTGCAACTCGCGGTGAGAGTTAAGGGACACGGAAAGGAGGGTTTCCTCGTCAATCATGCCCACGACCATGCCATCCTGCATGACAGGCAGGATTGGGCATCCAGATTTTCTAATCGCTTCCGCTGCCTTACCTACCGAATCCGTCACTTGAACGACTGGACACGGGCGAACTATATCGCCAACTCGCATTTCCTTTCATCACCTTTGCAAAGGCACTAACTTGGACGCACAAGAGCGTCAATGGTCACTATCAATTTTGCAACACCCGCTATTGCGATGACATCAAAATGTGCTAAAATTTTGCGACGCCGTTCGCCAGTTTGGGCTCTTCCCCTTCTCGGCTGTGGATGCGCTTAGTTCGGGAAGCAGATTTCCGCCGATAGAAAATCGGCGCTCAGAAAATTTCGTCAACGGCTGCGGGCTAAAGCCCGTAGCGTGAATTGTTGCGACAAGATTTGTTTCGCCAACGCACAACGCTGAACGCTCAACTCATTTCAAAAACCAAACTCACACAACCGTTGAAGGAGGTCAAAAGCCATGTGGCGCTGCGAAATTTGCGGCAAAAGCGGGATGAACAGTTACCGAGTCAGCCACTCAAACAAGCACACGAAAGTTTGGCTCAGGGCAAATATCCAGAAAATCCGTGTCCGCGTTAACGGTGGCGTCAGGAGGATGAAAGTTTGCACTTCGTGCCTCAAAAAGGGCAAAGTCGTTAAGGCTGTTTGAAACCCGGATGAAAGCGGCTTAGCGGAACTCGTGAGCACCGATATCAGGTTTTGAACCTCGCGGTTTGCCGTCAATGTCATCTTTAACTTCAGCCAGCGGCATGGCTTTGTCAATCGCATCAACCGCGCTTGCGGTCAGCCTCAAGTTACCTCTTGTGGCATCCACGAAAGCGTGGCTGTAATCGGGCACGATCAAGTTGTTCAGCAAAACCATTTTGCTACTTGACTCGTTTTTAATTGGCGGACCGCTGAGCAGGTTATTCACGACCCGAAGCCCTTCATTGTCGTGAACGAGCCTAATGAGCCGACCGAGTTTGTTCGTTGGGTCGTGGATAGTGTTGTGGGCGATGAGACAGTCCCTTGTGTAGTCGGCGACTATGCCGGATTCGGGACAGCGCACAATGAAATTGTTGCGGACGATAATGCGGGTGCAATGGATTTCAATGTCTGGTGGCTTCCATGAGTTGCCCAAGGCAATCCCCACATCGCAGTCAATGATGATGTTGCGCTCAACGATGCAATCTCGGCTATCGTGCCAAAGGAAAATCGCACCGCGACCTTCGCGGGTTCGCCCTTGGATGCCCACGAAGACATTGTCACTGATGACCCAACCTCGCGCGAACATGACATCAATTCCACCGATGTAGTTGCCGTTGAAAGTTTGCGGGTTGTCGGTGGGGTCATCTTCAAAGGTTTTCGCTCGGTCGTTGACGAAAACGCAATATTGGATGCGACAGCCGGTCGGTCGCGGGATATTCGGCGGCACACGCACGCCTTTAACTCCTCGCTGCCAAACATTTCGGATGATGCAGTTGTAGATGGTGACCCGATGGACACCTGTGTCGGTGTCAAGTTTGATTCCGTTCCAACGGACATTTTGAACTGTCAAGTCAGCGATTGTGACATCGGAGCAACCCGTTACGGCGAGCAACTCGCCAAGTTGATGTTTCCCACCGTCCAAAATGACTCTTTCTCGGTTCCCGCTTTCGCTTCGGAGCGTGATTCCGTCCTTGCGAATTTCAAGCCGACGGGGCAAGTGGTAGTGACCGTCAGCGAGCAAGATCGTTGTGTTCGGCTCAGCCTTTTCAACCGCCTCAAAAAGTTCGCTGACCGAGGTCACGCGAATAACCTTGCCTTTCGGTGGCGGGAGCGGAGGTGCTTTGGGCATCCAATTTTGAAAAGCCAAATCAGAGGGCTTAAGTGTCCCCCGCAACTCGCCTTCGTTCGCCAAAAGCACTTTTTCAATCACCTCAGCATACTTGAGCAGCACAAGGTAGTTCCGCAGCGAATAGCCATTGCACCTCAGTGCTTCTTCCGAGTAATCGTCGCGATACTTTGTTGGATGGCTCGGGTGAACTCCGTCGCGCGATATCAGCGTCGGAACATCGTAACCTTCAAATCCGCTGAACTTCTCCGAACTTCCATCCCAATCGTGAGGTCGCCGCTTCAAGATTTCGGCGTGGTAATCAATGAGCGGGACTTTCAGTTCCGCCGCAACCTGTCGTGCCGCTTCGGCGAAGGCTGCAGACTTCTCAACGAAACCGCTGCGCGGTGGAATCGTGCTGAGAATCACGACCGTCCCATTGTCAAGACACTTTTGCACGAGTGCTTTCAATTGAGCGCGATACTCGTCAACGGAAACATGGGTCAAGTCGTTCGTGCCGAACATGATGAGCGCGACTTCTGGATTAAGCCTTTTCAGCCAGTTGTCAACATTCTCAAGCGCCCACTTGACAGTTTTGCCACCATCGTTGCCGAATTCTGGTCCTTTCCAGCGCCAGCATTCAGGTCGCATATAGGAGTTGACGATTTTGAACGCCCGTTCCATTTCCGGAGGTGCATTTTTGCGGGCGTAAGGTAGCGGTGCCCAGAAAGCCATCGTGACAGTGATGGAGTCACCGAACTGGGCGAATGTGCCTTTCTGTCCTGAGAAACGCCAGTGAATTTTCCGCATCGCCTCAACCCATTCCGGTTCCTCAAAGTTGAAAGTTTCTACCGTTGTCCCCACCAACGCAGTCATCAAAATCGCCAAGCCCATCCACCATCCAATGCCCCTCATGGCTTGTTCACCCGTCTCTAATTTTGCCGCACAACTTGAAACCAAAGTTTGAGTTACTCGGCGCTTTGTGCGCATCCTTTTCCCGTTTCGTGCATCAATGACGGTGGGCGCAAGCGAAAGACGCTCGCGCCTAAGCGAAAACCAAAAGGGTGCGGGGTTAACAAGTTCCCCCCGCACAAATCCTGAGAACGGAGGAGATGTCGTATGGCTCTTTTGAGCGAACGCGACCGAAGGAAACTTGAGGAAATCTTCCGCAGCCGGCTGGTCAATCCGGTCAAACTCGTCCTTTTCACGCAAAAGCAAAGTCTTGTCTGGACACCTTGGAGTCAGCCCTGCCAATTCTGTAAAGAAACGGAACAACTGGTGCGAGAACTGGCTCAGATATCACCCTTGATTGAAGCGGAGATTCACGATATTGACGAAGAGAGCGAATTGGCTGAGCAGTATGGTGTTGACAAGGTCCCTGCGCTTATTGTGACCAACGGCAATGGGCACACCAACATCCGCTTCTTCGGCATACCTGCAGGTTTGGAGTTCACGGCGTTGATTGAAGACATCTTGACAGTTTCTCAAGGCAGGACGAGCCTCAGCGAAGAAATTCGCGCGAAAATCAAGTCCATTGACAAGCCCGTTCACATCCAAGTTTTCGTCACCCCAACCTGCCCATACTGTCCGAGAGCGGTTCTGACCGCACACCAATTTGCTATGGAGAACCCCAACATCGTCGCTGACATGGTTGAAGCGACCGAATTTCCTGAACTCGCAGAGCGCTACCATGTTTTTGCCGTCCCGAAAGTCGTCATCAACGATGTTGTCAGTTTTGAGGGTGCTTTGCCCGAACAAATCTTCGCCCTGTATGTCCTCAAAGCCGTTGACCAACTAAGCGGCAAAGACGCCGACGAGTTTGACGCTGTTGACAGGCAATTGAGGGCAATGGCAGACGACGAAGATTGGGACGACCACGAGCATCATCACCATCACCATCATCATCACCATCACGACCACGATGAGTTTGAGCACGAACATCACTTCCACCGTTACGAGCACTGATTCGGAGGGCACGCCTCTGGCGTGCCGAATCTTCAACTTTGGTCGGGCGAATGCCCGACCTTCCAAAACTTTCGCAGGCAAGAGGTGATGCGGTATGGTTGCGCCGATAAATTTGGAACTGCGACTGGATTTGCCCGATGAAGAACCTTACGATGTCATTGTCATCGGTGGTGGACCTGCGGGTTTGAGTGCAGCGATTTACGCTGCCCGAGCGAAACTGAGAACCCTCGTCCTTGACAAACATCCGAGGATTGGTGCTTTGGGCATGACCAGCAAAATTGAGAACTACCCCGGCATCCCGCACCCAATCAGCGGTGCAGAGTTGCTTGACAACTTTCGCAAGCAAGCAATTCAATTTGGAGCCGAATACATTCAAGCGCAGGTGACGAGCGTTGACTTGCTCAAAGACCCAAAGGAGGTCATCAGCAGCGCCGGCACATTTTACGGTCGCACTGTCATAATCGCGACGGGCGCTATGGGACACAAGCCTTCAATTCCCGGCGAAGCGAAATTAATTGGCAAAGGAGTGAGTTACTGCGCTGTTTGCGATGCTCCCTTCTTTGCGGGCAAAGATGTGGCTGTTATCGGCGACAACGATGAGGCACTGGACGAACTTGAGTTTGTCAGCAAATTCGTCAAGACCGTGTACTTGATTTCGCCCCACCGAGAGCCAAAGGCTTCAGCCGAATCCGTTGAAAGGGCAAAAAGTTTGGCAAATGTCGTTTGGCTGATGGGAACTCGCGTAGTCGCGATTGAAGGCAATGGACAAGTTGAAGGTATCGTGATTGAGCGTGATGGGAAGCAGGAACGGCTGCCTGTTGCCGGTGTTTTCATCTACCTCATTGGCGCGCAACCGATTACCAACTTTCTGAACGGGCAAGTTGAGTTAACCCCTAAAGGTTGCATCAAAGTTGACCCCGAGACGAAAATGACGAACCTGCCCGGGGTTTTCGCTGTTGGAGATGTGACATGCAAGGAAATCCGCCAAGCCGTCATCGCCGCTGCGGAAGGTGCTATTGCAGCCCTTGAAGCGGAAAAGTTTTTGCGCAAACGGGTTAAGGCTCATTCAGATTGGGCTTGAGCCCTTTCATCCGTTGGCTTCCTCTTTACACCGGTGCGTGTCCTCGCTAAACTCAAAAAGGGTTTTCAAAGCCCCCGCCAACTCAGCCCACCTACGGGCTAATTCAAAGGGCTGAGTGCGTATATCCGATGGAGGGGGCAAGAAGGGAATGATTGAGACGAAGTTGGAAATGCCGACATCGCTGGACGAATTGCCGAAACCACGCTTCCGTCACTTGCTCGGAATTGAACCGTTGGAAGCGTGGGAGATTTGGTCTTTCCTTCGTGCTGCTGCCTTCTTCAAAAAGCACCTTCAAGCCAGCCCCCAATCTCCAATTCCTGCTCCCTCTCTTGCCGGCAAATCCCTTGTCACCCTCTTTTACGAACCGAGCACCCGAACCCGCACTTCCTTTGAGATGGCTGCCCGCAAGTTAGGCATGGGTGTCACCCACATTGCTGTCGCAGCAGCGAGTGTCGTCAAGGGCGAGAGTTTGAAAGACACTGTGCTGACACTTTACGCTCTCGGCTACGATGCCTTCGTCATTCGTCACGCCCATTCTGGGGCGCCGCACTTTGTAGCCCGTGTTCTTGAGGAACGCGCTCGCCAAACGAACGGGAAAGTCCCATCGGTTTTGAACGCAGGCGACGGAATGCACGAACACCCAACGCAAGCGCTGCTGGACTTGCTGACCATGTGGGAGGTTTTCGGGCGAATTGAGGGCTTGAAGGTGGCATTTGTCGGCGACATTTTGCACAGCCGAGTCGCTCGGTCGGGAATGTGGGCGCTGCTCAAATTGGGCGCTGAAGTAAGGTTTGCCGGTCCACCGACTATGGTGCCAGAGCAATTTGAAACTTTCGGTGTCCGCATTTGCAAAACTTTGCCTGAAGCAGTCCGCGATGCCGACATCGTTTACCTTTTGCGCTTGCAACTTGAGCGCCAACAAGCAGGTTTGTTCCCCAGCGTCAACGAGTATCACCGATTGTTTGGGATGGATTTGCGCAAACTCTATGACCTTTGCCCTCAGGCTTTGGTCATGCATCCGGGACCGATGAACCGAGGCGTTGAAATTGCATCGGACCTCGCCGACAGCGAAAAAGCCCGCATCCTTGACCAAGTGACCAACGGCGTCGCCGTCAGGATGGCAGTTTTGTGGTTACTTTTAAGCGAGCAATGAATTGGGGGCACAACCGCCATGAGCCAAACAACCCAACAAATCATCGGCATGAGGGAAGTGACTTGGCAGGAGGCATGAGGTATGCCTAAGCCCAACTACTTTTTCGTCGCAGTTTCAACCCGACTGCATCTGGAACTATGCTTAAAGTATGCGATGGCTGGCTTTACCAACTCTATTGCGGGTGCATGGACATTCGTTGAAATCCAAGAAGGTGACTTTGTTTCCTTCCTTTACGCAGCGCGCGCTTTTAACCTATATGAGGTTGTGAGCAAAGAGGCAGTCGTTGAGTTTGAAAAGATGCCACCTTGGCCGCCTGTTTCGTTCCGAGAATCAAGGAAGCCATATAAGTTCCCGTTTCGGCTCTACCTGCGCCCCATCCGCGAATTTTGCGAACCGTTGGTCCGTCCGGAGTTCGCGTATGTCGCTGAGAACTTGCTTTTGCGAGCGGGCTATCGTAAAACTCACTTTCAAGCCGATCAAACAACCCTACAGAATGTCTCGCAAATGGGTTCGTTGTGGAACGGGAACATTCAACCTTTGGAGATGCCACCCCACACGAATTTTGAACCAAAGTTCACCCCTGACAAAAACATGGAGCAAGTGCCGTTCGTCTGCCAATTTCAGGAGAGCATACTACAAGCAGCAATCAAGCGTTGGTTGTCTGACCGAATCAACCTAACTAAATTCTTGTCAATGACAGGCTTTTGCAACCTTTCGCCCGACGAACTTGAAGTGCTTGGCGAAAAGGCTTTGTCGCACGGACATGTTGACATCCTGATTAAGGACAGAGTCCCGATCGCTCAAGCGAGGAAAATTGCTGTTGAAGTCAAGATGAAACATGCACAACCGAAAGACTTGAGGCAACTGAGGGGTTACATGGATGAGTTGGGAGACGAATGCATTGGCGGTGTCCTAATTGCTAACTCCTTCTCCAAGTCCGTCATCCGCGAAGCCCCAAAACAAAACATCCGTCTGGTGCGCTACGAACTCAACCTTAATTGGCAGTTGCCCAGAAAGTTTGAGGAGATTTTGGAAAGTCTGAGGATGGAGGTATCGCCATGACTCTCGTGAAGAACCTTTGCCTTCGCTTCCAGTGGCTTAACTGTCATGAGAGTGACATGATCGGATCAGGGGTGACTGAAATGACAATGCGAATGGCGTTGCCGAGCAGAAGATACACGACGCCGGACGATTTCGTGAATGAGTTTCTCTATACATTGACACCGTGCATTGTTAGAGCGAGAAGAGAAGCCTTATTGTCATTTGTCGCCTTCTACCGTGAACTTGCGTGCAGGGTGCGGATGGGGTGCGATTTTGTGAGGGAGTTGGCGGATTCGCTTTTGGCGAGCGATAACCCGTTGCCGCTGATTGAATGCGCCTTTGAGTTGTTAGGGCATACAGGAAGCAGTTTCGTTTCGCGAGAAGACGATCTTGACCTTTCTGAGTTAGCCAAAGACATCGCTTCCGGTGACGAGAGAAGAGCGGAATATTTCGCCATGTTGCTGAAAGACTTGGGGTTTTTGAACATCCTATTCCGCGACGACTTGGAGGATTTGCTTTTAGGCGTCCAAATCGGTTTGGAAACGCATCGGCGGAAGAATGTCGGAGGCAAGGTGTTCCAAAAGGAAGTTCGCATGCTCCTTGACAATGTTGTGAGTGCCTTGAGACGGAAAGGCTACAAAGTTGAGTTGGGAAGCGAAGTAACCCTTCGCTACGGGAGAGGTCAATCCAAAAAGGTGGATTTCGCCATCTACCATGATGGACGACCAAGGTTTGGCGTGGAAGTGAATTACTACACTGTCGCTGGTTCTAAGCCCACAGAAATCAAGAGAAGTTACGCTGAAGTGCTGCGAGGTCTGCAAAGCATCGGCGTTGACTTGATTTGGATAACTGACGGCAGGGGTTACCGTGATATGCGCCAATCCCTAAAAGATGCTTTCACTGTCTTGCCCAACATCTATAACCTTCGTCAAGCGCAGGCTCATTTGCTTGCGGATTTGGAAGCAGTTTTGTAAAGCCAAAGCGAGAGAGGTGTTTTGGCGTGGTTAAACGATTGCTTCTCAAAAACGGGACGATCGTTGACCCTTCGCAAAACTTGATGGCGAAACGGGATGTGTTGATTGAACGGGACGAGGGACGGGGGACGAGGGACGGGAGAATTCTCACTGTGGCTGAGAACATTGTCGCTGAGGGTGCGGAAGTGATTGACTGCGCGGGCAAGTTTGTCGTGCCCGGTTTAGTTGACATGCATGTCCATTTCCGTGAACCCGGTGAAGAGCATAAGGAAACAATCGCGACGGGAAGTGCCGCTGCCGTTACTGGTGGGTTTACAACTGTTTGTTGCATGCCCAACACTAAACCGCCACTTGACAGTGTTGCAGCAATTGAGTTTGTCCTGCAACGAGCCAATGAATTAGGACTTTGCCGGGTTTTGCCCATCGGCTCAGTTAGCATTGGTCTCAAACATGAGCAGTTGACGGAAATGGCTGCAATGAAAGAAGCGGGCGCAGTCGCTTTCTCTGACGATGGAGAACCTGTTCAGGATGGCGGTTTCCTAAGGAAGGTTCTCGCCTACGCGAAAGTTTGCGATGCCGTCGTGATTTTGCACTGCGAAGACAAATCTTTGACCGCTGGCGGTGTCATGAATGAGGGCTTGACATCCTTAAGGCTCGGTTTGAGGGGTATGCCGAGGGCTGCTGAAGTAACTGCTGTCCAGCGAGCCGTTGAATTGGCAAAGTTGACAGGTTCAAAAGTTCACATCGCTCATGTCTCCACGAAAGAAGCGGTTGAAATCATCCGTCAAGCGAAGGAGCGAGGGGTTCGGGTGACTGCGGAAGTGACACCGCATCATCTTACCCTAACTGAAGAAGCGGTTGACGAATACAACACCAACGCGAAAATGAACCCGCCTTTGAGGACCGAAGAGGATGTCGCAGCGTTGCGAGAGGCTTTAGCCGAGGGTGTGATTGATTGCATCGCCACTGACCATGCACCGCACGCGCTTGAGGAAAAGGAAACGACTTTTGATGACGCACCTTTTGGCATTGTTGGGCTTGAAACCGCTGTTGGGGTTTTGTGGACGGAGTTGGTGCACAAAGCGAACTTCCCTGTCATGAGATTGGTTGAGGCGATGAGCACAAAACCTTGTCAAATACTGGGGCTTGATGGTGGGACATTGCGAGAAGGAAGTCGTGCCGATATCACAGTCATTGACCCGAACGCCGAATGGGTTGTCCAGCCTGAAAAGTTTCGCAGCAAAGGGAAAAACACGCCTTACGCAGGTTGGACGCTGAAAGGGAAAGTCGTGATGACGATTTGCAACGGGCAAATCGTGTTTCGCCATTAAGGTAGGTGAACGAAATGGCTCAAACACTGCCCAAAGTCAAACTGCCGAAACGGCTTATAAAAGCGCTGGGGTTGAGACCGGGTGATTACATCAAGTTGGTGGTTGACGAAGATGGTAACGGCATCGTCATTGAAGGAACAGGCAAAGTCCCTTATGTGACTTATACCGAGAAAGAGTGGAAGGAACTTTGGGAAGCAATGGAGGAAGTAACAGGCATGTGGGCTGATAGGGAAGACATAGGTGATGCTCGCGAATTTGTGCGCCGCTTGCGTCAAGAGTGGGACAAGGCTTGGCGAAAGAAAATGCAACGAATATTTGGCGGAGGTTGGGATAAATGATTGACCTGATAGACACGGCTTTGTTTGTAGCACGAATTCGTGGTGATCCAAGAGCCATTCAGTTCTTTAGGCGATATCGCGGGCGCCGCTTTTACGCATCAGTGATAACGAAATTGGAACTAATGCTGGGAATGCGCCCAGAGGAGTTTTGGAAAACGCGAAGACTTTTGAGGCGTGTAAAGTGGATTCCTGTCACCGAAGAAATCGCGGATCAAGCAGCAGTATACATGGCTCAATACAGCAAAACTCACGGCTTGACTTTAGCAGACGCTTTAATTGCCGCCACTGCAAAGGTTACGGGAGCAAGATTAGTGACTTTAGACCGTGATTTCTTTCCCATGACGGATTTGAGAGTTCATGCTCCCTATTGAGCGAGGTGAAAACAAATGGCTGAAGTATTGCCCAAAGTCAAACTGCCGAAACGGCTTATAAAAGCGCTGGGACTAAAACCCGGCGACAGGCTTGAGTTGGTCGTTGATGAGGAAGGGAACGGGGTTGTAATGCAAAAGCAAAAGAGTGTCGTAGATGAAGCCTTCGGCATCTGGGCAGACATGGAAGAGGACGGTGTGACTTATGTCCGCAAAATCAGGAGCCAATGGCGGCGAATACCTGAATGGTAAAGGAGAACGAATAGTTGACACTGACATCATCGTGGACATGCTGCGTGGCTTAAGAGCAAGTCGTGATTACATTCGCCGTTTTGAATTAGGCGAATTGAAGGGTATCCTTTCAGCCGTAGTTATTGCGGAACTCTATGCAGGTAGACGCACTCGTGATCCGATAATTGCTCGTCGTATTGAAGATGTTATTGCCCTTTTCACTGTTGTGCCCGTTAGCCCGAACATCGCTCGTAAAGCAGGCGAACTGATGCGCGACTATGGCTTGAATTTGCCAGATGCTCTAATTGCAGCGACAGCGCTTGTATATGACGCCATTCTTGTTACCCGCAATATTCGGGATTTTCAACGCATCCCAAACCTTCGGTTGGAGGTGCCATATGAATGACGCATCCAAAAGCGACGCTTGTGCTTGAGGACGGTTCAGTTTACGAGGGCATCGGGTTCGGCTATCCCGGTGTTGCTGTCGGTG
>Ga0209394_1001261_pt1 | contig 15513 bp, 15 predicted proteins | sample JNZ201metaG_FD_184122 | JGI IMG/M metagenome (GOLD analysis project Ga0209394, IMG submission 184122) | Hot spring microbial communities from Jinze hot spring, China to study Microbial Dark Matter (Phase II) - JNZ 20120812A (SPAdes) (version 3) ... | reverse complement strand
AATACTGGCGGCGTAGCCAAGCGGTAAGGCGACGGCCTGCAAAGCCGTGAATCCGGGGTTCAAATCCCCGCGCCGCCTCTTTAATTAACATACTATGTTTAGATTAAAAGTCCAAGATCACTTTTCTTCTGCTCACTACTTGAGAAACTATCAAGGAGCCTGTGAGAATCTCCATGGACATAATTGGAAAGTAGAATTAGTCGTGGAAGGAGAAACTCTAAATGATATAGAAATTCTTATAGATTTTAAAGAACTAAAAAAAATACTTAAAGAGGTTCTTGAGGAATTGGATCATCGCCTTATTAATGAGTTACCCTATTTTCAGGAGAAAAATCCCTCATCGGAGAATATAGCTCAGTATATTTACTTGAAGGTCAAGGAAAAGCTTCAAGATTTTCCCAAGATAAGGGTTAAAGAGGTAACTGTCTTTGAGACAGAAAAGGCTTCAGCTACCTATTTTGAAGAGTGACAATACGTCTTTCTGAACTCTTTTTCTCCCTTCAAGGAGAAGGACCTCTTGTAGGGTTTCCCACTTTCTTTGTGCGTCTTTATGGTTGTAATTTATCCTGTAGTTGGTGTGATACTCCACAGGCAAGGGGTGGTTTCCCTTTTGAAGAAAAATCTATTGATGAGATTATTTCCTTTTGGCAAGAGAACTATCCCAAAATCCCTTATGTAGCTATAACTGGGGGTGAGCCACTTCTGCAAAAGGAAAGTATCCTCCTGATGAGGTCCTTTGTAGCTCAGGGGGCCAAGGTCCTCTTAGAGACTAATGGATCCCTTAGTATTAGAGAGGTTCCTCAAGAGGTGTTAATAGTCATGGATGTGAAAACTCCCTCATCTGGAATGGTAGATTTTAATCTTTGGGAAAATTTTAAATATCTTAAAAAGGGGGATGCCTTAAAATTTGTTATCGCTAACAGAGAGGACTTCTGGTGGAGTCTTGAAATTATTGATACTTATAATTTGGAAGAATTTACTTGTTTTTTTTCTCCTGCTTATTCCCTCTTCTCTCCTCAGGAGCTTGCTAACCTTATCCTTGAAACCAGAAGACCTCTTAGATTTCAAATCCAACTACATAAATTTTTGGGAATTAAATAAAACCTTCTTGACGCAATAATTTAGATTGCATATAATTTTATTTCAAATGAAAGCCAAGCTAAGGAATTTTTCTCTTCTCTTATTAATTTTTTTGTTTTTTCCTCATGGTTCTCAGGCCAGAGAAATTTCTTTAAAGGAGTTACTAAATCTTTCCTTAAAGAACAATGCCGAGTTAAAGGCCCTTCAGAGAGAATTAAAGGCCCTTGAGCTGGAAAAGGAAGCAGCTAAAGGTGCCTATTATCCCAGGTTAAAATTGGAAGAGACCTTTCTAAAAAGTAATCTTCCAGTGAATGTCTTTTCCTTTAAACTTAATCAACAAGACTTTAATTTGAGAGATTTTGAGATAAAGAGGCTTAATGATCCAGGGAGTAGAACTAATTTTGAAACGAGATTTACAATTGAACTTCCCATCTGGCTTGGGGGGAAAATTCAAGCACAAGTGAAGCAGATTACCCATCTACATAAGGCCATGGAAAGCAATTACTTGCGAAAGGAAGAGGAAATCCTTTCCAAGATTTATCAAGCCTACCTTTGGGCTGCCCTTTCTAAAGAGAGTATCAAAGTAGCTCAAAGTTCTATAAGAGAAGCAGAAGAACATTTGCGCGTAGCCAAACTTCGTTATGAAGCAGGAACAGCCCTTCTTTCAGATGTCCATCGTGCCGAGGTCTATTTGGCTAAGGCTCAGGAGTCTTTAGAAAAGGCTAAGAATTATTACCAGATAGCCAAGAGAAATATTGAACTATTGGTGGGTATATCCCTTGGGGATTTTGAAGTTGAAGACCTAAGGGATATCCCCCCTCTTTCTCTGGAAGAGATTAGAAATTCAGCTTTACTTAAAAGGGCTGATTTAAAGGCCTTAGAAGAGGAGATAAAGGCTCAGAGGGAAAGGTATAAGGTGACGCTTTCTGAAAATTTGCCTCAAGTTTCTGCTTTTGCTTCTTATTCCCTTAATGACAAGGATTATCCCTTTGGCTCAAGTGGCAGTGGTTATCTCTTTGGCTTGAATCTGAGTTGGTCCTTTGATACAGGGCTTACGGTAATTAAAAAAGCTCAGGCGGATTTACAAAGAGTTGCAGCTTTAGAGGAGAGATATAGGTATCTTAGAGAGGCTATTTTCTTTGAACTTGATAGGGCCTATGGAGAATATAAAAATGCCTCAGCCAGTCTAAGGAGTGCAGAGGAGAGGGTGAAAGCCTCAGAAGAGGTCCTACGCATTATGAAACTTCGCTATCAAAATGGACTGGTGAGAATGCTTGATTTGCTCGATGCCCAGACACAATTAGATCTTGCGCGCTATGAGAGAATAGAAGCCCTAAAAGATTTACACTTAGCCAGGCTTCAGTTGTTATTAGCAGGAGGTCAAGTCAAGGAGTCATTATTATGAGAGGATATGGAAAGTATTTCATCTTTATAATAGTGGTTTTGCTGATTGTGCTCTGGATTAGTGGGTTTTTTAGGAAAAAAATAGATAGTGGGAGGGTGGTTCCACAACCAAGGGTAGTTAAAGGTCTCAAATTTGAAGAGGTCAGGGTTCTTCACGAGGTAGAAAACGCCTATTTTGGAGAGATAGAGGCTGAAAATCGAGCTGAGGTCTCTACAAAAATCATGGGGAAAATACTTGATATCAGGGTAAAGGAGGGAGATTGTGTAAAAGCAGGGGCTCTCTTAGCTACTATCGAAGGTGAAGATATTTATGCTCAATTAGAGTCTTTGGAGCACCGTATTAAGCAAGCTGAGGCTGAGTATAGAGCAACCCTTGCACAAAAGGAGGCTGAAAGTAAGACCTTTGAAAGATATAAAAAACTTGTTAAGGAAGGAGCAGTTACCCCTCAAGAGTTTGATGAGGTTAAAGCCCGCTATGAAGCCACTCTTGAAAATGTGGAGAGAGCCAAAGCTGGTATAACCTCTTTAAAAGCGCAGAAAAAAGCAATTACTGCTCAACTTAATTATCTTCATTTGAGGGCTCCTTTTTCAGGGTGTGTGATAAAGAAAAATGCAGATCCTGGAGATATGGCCATCCCTGGACAGCCTATACTCGTATTGGAAAGGTCTCCATACAGAGCAAAATTTGAATTGCCTGCCCATTATTTCTCCCAAATCTCTCTTGGGACAGAACTTGCCCTTCAAGTAGAAGGTAGTTCGGAGGTCATTAAAGGAAAGGTAATTGAAAAGACACCAGCTATTGATGTCAAAACACAAACCTTTACCATTAAGCTTTTACTTCCAGTAAAGGGATTTAGGAGTGGGCAGGTTGCTAAGGTCTATATCCCCGAGAAAAGAAAGGTGTTAGCTGTTCCTGAAAGTGCCTTAGTAAAAAGATATGATTTCACAGGAGTCTTTGTAGTGAAGCAAGATAAGGTTTTAGAGTTAAGATATGTAAAATTAGGAGAGAAAAGAGGCTCTTTAATGGAAGTCCTATCTGGTCTTGCTGAAGGTGAGAAGATAGTGGTGGAGGGTGTGGATAGGGCCTGTGATGGTTGTATCTTAGAGTAAATCCCTATGGGTAAATCGGGTTTTATTTCACGGGTTGTTGAATATTTCATAGATTCAAAATTGACCCCTATTCTTATTCTTGTCTCTCTTGCTCTTGGGTTATTTGCAGTGATTAAGACACCGAAGGAAGAGGAACCACAGATTATCGTGCCCATGATTGATATTATAATTCAATATCCTGGGGCTGAGCCTGAAGAAGTGGAGAAAAGGATTGTTACTCCCTTAGAGAAGAAGTTGTGGGAATTAAAGGATATAGAATATATCTATTCGGTTGCCAAACCTGGGATGGCTGTTATTACTGCTCGATTCTATGTGGGTACAGATCCTGTGAAGGCCTTAGTAGATCTGAATTCTAAATGGATGTCTGCTTTAGATCTTGCTCCACCTGGGGTTATCTTGCCACCCTTAATTAAACCTAAATCTATTGATGATGTGCCTATCTTGAGTCTAACTCTTTGGGGCAAAAATTATGATTCCTATGATCTTCGAAGGATGGCCTCTATTCTGGAAAATGAGCTTAAAAAGATTGATAAGGTTGCAGAAATTACACTAATTGGGGGAAGACCAAGAGAAATTAGAGTCTCTTTTGATCCTCAGAGATTGCAAAGTTATAAGATTTCCCCATTACAGGTGGCTCAAATCTTAAAAAATGCTAATGCTCAATGTGTTAGCGGCAGACTTAAAGAGGCAAATCAGGAGTATGTTCTCCAGTCTGGTGAATTTCTTAAATCCAAAAGTGATGTAGAAAATATCATCCTTGGTATGTATCAGGGTAAACCTGTTTATCTCAGGGATGTAGCCTTAATCTCTGATGGCCCTTCGGAAATTAAAGACTATGTCTTTATGGGCTTAAGTTATGTAACTTCGGAAAAATTAAACCAAAAAAGGGAGGATGATCTCTATCCTGCAGTTACTATAGCTATTTCCAAGAGAAAGGGCACCAATGCCGTAGAGGTTGCCGAAGAAGTTTTGCAGTTAGTAAATAAAATTAAGGAAAAGTCCTTACCTAAGGATTTACACATAACGGTGACCAGGAATTATGGAGAGACCTCTAAGGAAAAGGCCAATGAATTATTGGAACATCTCTTTATTGCCACCTTTGCTGTGACCCTTCTTATAGCGGTAGCCCTTGGCTGGAGAGAGGCCTTGGTGGTGGGGATTGCAGTGCCTATAACCCTTTCCATTGCCTTGTTTCTTAATATGGTTTATGGTTTTACCTTGAACCGTGTGACCCTCTTTGCCCTTATCTTTTGCATTGGAATCCTGGTTGATGACCCTATAGTGGGTGTGGAGAACATTCACCGCTGGTTCAAGGCACGATTTGTTCAAGATCCTAAGCTTGCCATAGTAGGGGCTATGAATGAGGTTATGGCCCCAATTATCTTGGCTACCTTTACGGTAATCGCAGCCCTTATGCCCATGGCCTTTGTTACTGGACTTATGGGCCCATATATGAGGCCAATTCCTATTAATGCCTCGGTAGCTATGCTGTTTTCTCTCCTTGTCTCACTCACAATTACTCCCTGGGCTTCTTACCGATTTTTAACTAAAGAATTTCATGGTCTCTCTGAGAAAAAGGATAATACCTCTACAGAAAATTTAATCAGAGAGGAGATCAAAAGTGAAATCTTACATCTACAGGAAAGTAGGCTTTACAAGTTTTACAAGAGACTAATGATGCCCTTTCTTCAGTCTCAAAAAAAGAGAATTTTACTATATGGAACTGTTATTTTTTTACTCCTGTTAACGATGAGTCTCTTTTATTTTAAGATAGTCCTCGTGAAGATGTTACCCTTTGACAACAAAAGTGAAGTTCAAATAGTGCTTGATATGCCAGAGGGAACCCCTCTTGAGAGGACCTTAGAAGTAGCAAAGGCTATAGGAAATGCCCTAAAGCAAGAAAAGGTGATCACTCACTATCAGATCTATGTGGGCACAAGTTCCCCCTATAATTTTAATGGGCTTGTCAGACATTATTATTTGAGAAGTGAGCCCCATCAGGCAGATATTCAGGTAAATTTAGTAGGGAAACATGAGCGGAAAGAGCAGTCCCACGACTTTGCTAAGCGAATTCGTCCAAGGGTGCAGGAGATAGCTAAAGCCTACGGAGCTAAATATGTGGCCATAGTAGAGGTCCCCCCTGGCCCTCCTGTGCTTTCTCCAATTGTTGCAGAGGTCTATGGAGAAGATCTCAAGACTCAGGAAAAATTTGCCCGAGAGATCCTCAATCTTTTTAAAAAGTCAGAGCTTATTACCGATGAAGGGATCTATTTAGAAGATCCTGCCCCCAGAATAAGACTTATTGCTAAGGAAGATAAGATTAAATTGGCTGGTTTTCAGAAGGAGGAACTGGTGCAGACTATAAGAACTCTTTGTGAAGGATTTAAGGTAGACCTTTTGCGGAGTCTCGATAGTGAACAGGTTCCTATAGTGGTCCAATTAGGGGAGAAATATCGTAACTTAGAGTGGCTTAAGACCTTTAAAATCCCTAATAGAGAAGGTCAACTTATTCCCGTTACAGAACTTTTTGAAATTAAGGAAGATACTCTGCCAAGTAGCATTTATCACAAAAACTTAAGAAGAGTTACCTATGTAATAGGAGATACAGCAGGCAAATTTGAGGCCCCTGTTTATGGTATCTTTGATGTGCGGGATAAGATTAAGAGACTTTCTCAAGACTTTGCCCTCGGAAATCTTCAGGAATTTTGGCTTAGTCATCCCCTTTTCTTTGATAAGCTTGCCGTTAAATGGGACGGGGAGATGCATATTACCTTGGAGGTTTTTAGAGACCTTGGTATAGCTTTTCTGGGAGCTATTTTTGTTATGTATGTTTTGATCCTCATTTGGTTTCAGGACTTTAGAATACCAGGTGTCATTATGGCCCCCATCCCTCTTACTCTCTTTGGCATTATTCCTGGACATTTAATTATGAACTCCTTCTTTACCGCTACCTCAATGATAGGCTTCATTGCCCTTGCAGGCATAATTGTGCGCAATTCCATTATTGTGGTAGACTTTGCTGAACAAAGATACAAAAGTGGGTTACCCCTTCAGCTTGCTGTTATTGAATCTGCAGCCGTTAGAACAAGGCCCATTCTTCTTACTGCTATAGGAGTTGTAGTTGGCTCCTTAGTGATTCTATTTGACCCCATCTTCAATGGTTTAGCTATCTCACTTATCTTTGGAACTATTGGTTCCACCCTCCTTTCTCTCTTTCTTATACCTCTTCTCTATTATGGGCATAAACTAAAGAAAAGTAAAACCTTACCTTCTAAACTAAGAGAAGAGAATTAAAAGAAGAGAAGGACAATCCATGGATAGAGTAGAAAAAGGGTGATAACCGTTACAGGAAGTCCTATTTTTAGATGTTCCCAAAAAGTTATTTTATAGCCCTCCTTTTCAGAAAGTTCTGCTAATATCAGATTAGCCACGCTGGCTATTAGAGTTAAATTACCAGCAAGAGTGCTACTCCCTGCTAAAAGGAGCTACATTTCTGTTTTACTAACATGGGTGGCCAAGAGTAAAACAGCATATCTCTCCGTGCGAAATTTTCTGGTAATTAGTATAAGCCCTGCAGCTATGAAGGATGCCTCTGCCATAGGGTATCCCAGAATAAAAGCTAAAAATAGTCTTAAGGAAATGAGAAGGTCCTTTCTCAATAGACCTCTATGGAGTCTAAAAAGCCATATCAAGGGCTGGTAAGGTCTTAAGGGAGTGGGTTTCTGGATAAAGTAAAAAGGAAGGGAACCAGAGTACTTTTAAAAAATCGAGAAAGGTGAGTTTTGAAAGAGTGGCAATAATCATATTTTGTGGGTTTCCCGTGGGAGTCATGAGACTTCCTGTATTTACAGCCAACATGAGGGAGAGTAGATAGGGCTTAGGCTTGAGATTTAAACTTATTGTAACCCCATAAATAAGAGGTGTGAACATTAAGGCCATGGTATCATTAAGGGTATCATTAAGAAAGAAGGCAGATAATAATCCACTGGAGAAAGTAATGGTTATTAATAAAAAAAGAGGACTTTTTACGTAGCTAAAGCAGAATTTCATGATATAGCTGAAAAATCCTGTATATCTCAGATGGGCATTTAAGATCATAATACTAAAGAGAAAGACAAGGGGCTTAATATCTATAGCTTTCCAGGCCTCTTGAAAATCAACTATACCGATAAGAAGCAGTAAACTAACTGAAACCATGGTAAGCCCAGCTCTGTTCATACGAAAATAGGGTAAATACCCAAGGGCTAGTCCTATATAAGTTATTATAATCAGGACAAGGGCAAGAAGGGATTTAATTTCCATTGGTCTTGGGCTTAAATTTTTCTAATAAAAGGAAAAGGGCTACACCAACAGCCACTGCCACATTAAGGGATTCCTTTTCACCATAAAGAGGGATCTCTAAAATTAAATCAGAGAGTTCCAAGGCCTCAGAAGAAACACCTGTCACTTCATTACCAATGATCAAGGCAAGAGGGAAGTATGCCCCTGACACCTGTTGAATGGGGATACTGTGGCTGGTTAATTCTAAAGAGGCAATAGTGTATCCCTTGTCTTTTAATTTCTTTACAGCCGTGGAAACAGATTCTTCGTAATCCCAGGGGACAAGCTCCGTTGTGCCCAAGGCTGTTTTTTCTATACCTTGGTGAGGAGGTCTTGCCGTGATTCCGCAAAGGATGAGCCTTTCAATAAAAGCACACTCAGCAGTGCGGAAAATAGAGCCCACATTATAGGCACTTCTTATATTATCCAAAACAAGAGTAATAGGGAAGCGCTCCTTAGGACGATTCTTTCTCCATTTTTGGAGAATCTCTTGCCCCTCAAGCTTGACTATCATTGCCTATTTAAGTGGAATATTTAGAAGAGATATACGAAGAGTTTTCCCTTTCTTGAGAGGTTTTTCCCGAGTCACAGGAAGAGAGACAGCTGACACAAGGGTTGTTCTTCCATATTTAAGGTTTATGTGATCTATGGCTTGATAAAGATCTGATGCCCTTTTAAAGAGGGGCAAAACCTTTCTTTCCTCAAAGAGATTAGGTTGCAAGATCCTTTTAGTAGTGAACTCTGTAAGAATTACCCCTACCTGCCTATATCTTTTATTGGGCTGGTAGAGAGAGAAAAAAGCTTCTGTTATAAGCTTTAAAAATTCTCCTGGGTAGGCTGAAGGGTAGGGGAGTTTTACTTCTTGACTATAGGTGTGAAATTCTTCATCCTTAAGGAAAATAATTATTCTCTGAGCAAAAAGGCCGTAGGCTCTTGCCTTAAAGGAAGCCCTCTCCAAATTAAAGGAAAGTTGGGCAAGAAGAAAATCTTTATCTTCTGTAGGCTTAAAAGAGAGTGCTTTGCTAATACTTTTATAACTCTCTCTCTGAGAATTAATAACAGGATAGACTTGAATACCTCTTAGCTCAAGCCAGATTTCATAGACAGGTTTAGTAAAGTGTTTTTTAATAAACTCCTCTGAAGCTGAAGCCAAATCAAGGGCAGAAAAAAGCCCAAGCTTGTTACAGAGGGCCTCTGTCTGAGGCCCTATTCCCCAGACCTCAGAGAGGGGTAAATTCTCTAAATACTTATGTATCTCTCTCCCCGAAATAAGAGTTAGACCATCTGGTTTTTGATGATTAGAAGCAATCTTGGCAAGGACCTTGGTTAAACTTATACCCACAGAAACCGTAAGCCCAAGCTCTTTCTTAATCCTCTCCTTAACGAGTATCCCAATCTCTTCATAACTGCGGTGAAGAAACCTTCTCAACCCCTTAAGATCAGCAAAGGCCTCATCTATAGAATATTCTTCTACTATAGGTAAAATACTTCTCAATATATCAAACATTTTCATTGAAAATAAAGAATATTTCTCATAGTCTGATTCTAAGATAATAACCTGAGGAAATTTTCTTTGCACTTCGGCAATAGTCATTCCTCTCTTTATACCAAGGGCCTTCCCCTCATAGCTTACTGCTGTGACTATCCCTCTTTCCTTTCCTACAACTACAGGTTTTCCTTGGAGGTGAGGGTTTGTAGCCTGTTCTACCGAGGCAAAAAAGGCGTTGGCATCGAGATGTAAAATCGCTTGAGGAAAGCCAAAGATATTGAGAGGGTAGGGCATAATTATATTTTAACGATATTTTCGGATAAGGGCAACTACAACGCCAAAGATTTCTATATCCCTTTCAGGAAGAAGATGGAGGGTAGGGTAGCGGGGATTAGCAGGTTTGAGAAGCACTTTTTTACCCTCTTTAAAGAAATACTTCATAGTCCACTCATCCTCTATGCGCACAACAACGATATCATTATTTTTAGGCGTAAGGGCTCTATCAACTAAGACAAAGTCCCCTGGCAATATACCTGCTTCAACCATAGACTCTCCCACTACTTTTATAAGAAAGGTAGAGGAGGGGTTTTTTACTAACCACTCCTCCATGCTTATACTTTCTAAAAGATTTTCTTCAACCTGTGAGGGGAAACCAGCTGATATATAGCCAAGAAAAAGGATCTCCATGGAAAAAAACTTCTTCTATGTGCCCTCTTCCCAGGAAGTAAGATATCTTAATTGCTCAGGGGTAAGTTCATCAATTTGGATGCCCATAGAATGAAGCTTAAGTCTGGCTATTTCTCTATCTATCTCCGTAGGAACAGGATAGACCTGTCTCTCAAGTTTATCTCTATTTTTTACAATATATTCAACGCAGAGGGCCTGATTAGCAAAACTCATATCCATAACCGCTGAGGGATGTCCCTCTGCAGAGGCGAGATTAACCAGTCTACCCTGAGAAAGGACATAAATTCTTCTTCCATTGGCCAAGGTATACTCTTCTACTTCCCGCCTAATGCTTCTAACTTGTGTGGCTAATTCTCTAAGGCCCTTTAAATCTATCTCCACATCAAAGTGTCCTGAGTTAGCTACGATGGCTCCATCCTTCATTTTCAAGAAGTGCTCCTTTCTAATAACTTCTTTACATCCTGTAACAGTTACGAAGAAATCTCCAATTTCAGAGGCCCTTTCCATGGGCATAACCAAATAGCCATCCATCACTGCTTCTAAGGCTTTAAGGGGATCTACCTCAGTCACCACTACTATAGCCCCCATGCCACGTGCTCTCAGGGCAAGGCCTTTTCCACACCAGCCATACCCAGAGACCACAAAAACAGAACCAGCAAGAAGCCTATTAGTAGCCCTAAGAATTCCATCAATAGTGGACTGGCCTGTGCCGTATCTGTTATCAAAGAGGTGCTTAGTTAAGGCATCATTAACGGCAATTATAGGATATTTAAGAAACCCCTCTTTAGCTAAGGCCCTAAGCCTAATAACCCCAGTTGTGGTCTCCTCTGTTCCTCCCAAAATATTTTCAGCCTCTTTTGGTCTCTCCTTGTGTAAAGTGCTCACAAGGTCTGCCCCATCATCAATAGTTATGTGGGGTTGGTGATCTAAGACAGCCTTTATGTGGCTATAATAGGTATCACGGTCTTCACCTCTTATGGCATATACGGGTATATTAAAATATTTAACCAATGCTGCAGCTACTTCGTCTTTGGTAGAGAGGGGATTTGAGGCACAGAGAAAGACCTCAGCTCCTCCCTCTTTCAAAGTGCGAGCAAGGTTTGCTGTCTCGGTGGTAATGTGAAGGCAGGCACCTATTTTTAAGCCAGAAAGGGGCTTCTCTTGAGCAAACCGTTTTCTAATCTGCCTCAAGACAGGCATATCCATTTCAGCCCATTCAATAAGTTTGAGTCCCTCTTCAGCAAGGGCAAGATCTTTAATATGAAAATCCATCTCTAAGCCACCTCCTCAAGTTTTTTCTTAAGTTCCCCTTCTAAATAGTCCCTAAAATTATCTAAATCTCTCTCTACCACTACAAATTTTTCCCTGACCATATCTTTTAATCTTTTCAGAGAAATCAGGTCTAATTCTACACTGTAGGCATGTCTTAAGAAATGACGAAATTTGCGCAGTTCGTTTAATAAGTCAAAACTCTCTTGAGAGAGGACAGCAGGTCTAAGAGGAGATAAATCATAAGTCATTCTTTTTAATAGCTCAAGATGATATTTACTGAGATCCTCTATCTGGTTTTCAAAGACTTTACCAATTTCTTTGAAGATATCCTCAAGGGCACAATATAGGTGATGCAAATTCAAAGCTAAAAAGGAACCCATGAAAGGGTCTGCAGGCTCTGTAGTAAGGATTTTTTCTTTGATTTTATCAATTTCACCCTTTTTAGTTTCTAAAAACCTTATAAGATATATTAAAGGACCGATTTTCATTTGAGCTTAAGCCCATATTCTTCCAAGAATTTTCTACTGTTTTCCTCTAAACTTTCCCAGTCCATTATGTGGATCCTCTCCGGAATAAGCTCTTCTAATTTTCCGTAAATTTCCCAGAATTTCTCTTTTGGCTTTACTGATATGGCTATATCAACGTCTGAAAGGTCATGATAAGCTCCTTCTCTTACCAAAGACCCAACAATAAGGAGTTTTTCTATCTCTGGGTTCTCTTCCAAAAAATTTTCAAGGAGCTTTTTTATCTTAGCAAGTTTCTCAATTCTTCTTTTTTCCCGTTCCCTTTCTTTAATTGCAAAATAGTCACCAATTCCTGTGAACTTATCTATCAAATCCAGCTAACTCCTTAATTTTCTCTACCATATCCAGCTTTTCCCAGGTAAATTCAGGCTCTGATCTGCCAAAATGACCATAACAGGCTGTTTTTCTATAGATGGGTCTTCTTAAATCAAGGTATTCAATCATATGTTTAGGTCTGAAACAGAATAGTTTATTAATTATATCTAAAATTTTCTCTACAGGGATAGCCTCTGTTCCATAGGTGTTCACATTTATGGCTAAAGGTTCAGGAACTCCAATAGCATAGGCAACCTGTACCTCAAGTTCTCTGGCTAATCCTGCAGCAACTAAGTTTTTAGCTACATACCTGGCATAATAAGAAGGGGTTCTATCCACTTTGGTAGGATCTTTTCCAGAAAAGGCTCCTCCTCCATGATGGCCTCTTCCCCCATAGGTATCTACTATAATTTTTCTTCCTGTCATACCACAGTCAGCAAGGGGGCCTCCTATAACAAATCTTCCTGTGCCATTGATGATGATCTTGGTATCAGCTTTTAAGTGTTCGGGAGAGATAACCTTTTTAATGACCTCTTCATAAATAGCCTCTCTCAATTCCTTCAGAGTGACCGTTGGGTCATGTTGAGCTGCTATAACGATGGTGTGGACTTCCACAGGACGTCTATCTTCGTAACGGATAGTTACTTGGGTCTTCCCATCAGGTCTTAAAAAGGGCAAAATCCCCTTTTTTCTCACTTCGGCAAGCCTCATAGCCAATCTATGGGCATACCAGATAGGCATGGGCATATAATCTGGGGTTTCATCACAGGCATAACCAAACATAAGGCCCTGGTCGCCTGCCCCTATCTCTCCATCTCGGTCAATTCCCATGGCGATATCAGGGCTTTGCCTATCAATGCTAATTAGCACCGCACAGGTCTGATAATCAAAACCAAGATCCGAATGATTATACCCAATTTCTTTAACAACACCTCTGGCAATGGTGGGATAGTCAATGCGAGCCTCTGTGGTAATCTCTCCAGCAATAAGGATCATACCTGTGTTAACTAAGGTCTCACAGGCCACTCTGGCATAGGGATCCTTTTCCAAAATGGCATCTAAAATGGCATCACTAATCTGATCTGCCACTTTATCAGGATGTCCCTCTACAACTGATTCTGAGGTAAATAAAAAGTTTTTAACCAGCATCCCTTACTCCCCCTTTATCTTTTTTTACCAAAACCTACTATACTATAAAATTTAGTCTTATCAAGTTTAAAGTTTTTAAAATCTTTTCCAAATATCTCTAAAAGGCCCTAATTCAAAACTTTTTCCAAATTGTAAATAGTTTTCTTGTCGGCTTGCCAAAAAGATTACTTATTACTAATATTTCAAATAAATTCTTCCAGAGATAAAATTGAAAGAGGAGGGGGAAGTGACCTATATCGATTGGTTTGATTTACTATCAACAGGTATAAAAGAGGTTGATCTTCAACATCAAAAATTGGTTAGCCCAATTAATTAAATGCATTGTATGATAGTTTAAGAAAAGGGGCAGCCAAGTCTGTTGTTGATCAGATTTTGGAGGAGCTTGTTAGATATGCCATTTACCATTTTAATACAGAAGAGGAGCTCCTGAATAAATTTGAATACCCAGGCTATGAATCTCATAAAAAAGAACATGAAACCTTTAAAGCTTCTATCCAAAAATTCCTTGAAAGGGAAGCTAAAAGAAGGGGCATTTCTGTGGATCTTTTGCTTTTTCTCAAAGATTGGCTAATAAAACTTATAATCGCTATTGATAGAAAAATGGGGGTCTATTTCCTTAAAAAGAAAAAGGAGAATGAAAAGATGAAAGATAGATTTCTTTCAACTCTTCAGGTAAAAGCTCAAGGGGGTATTTCCCTTGGGCAATAAGGTCTAAATACCACCACCAGTGTGTAAGGGGAGGAGCTTCATCATCCCTCCCCATTGGGGCCTCAGCCTGGACCTTATTTGCTTTTTTAATTGCCTTTTTATCTATCTCTATTACTTCTTTTTCTTTATCAAGACCTCTTTCTGCAATCTTATCTCGCACAACAAGCCAGGCTGGGGCAGAGTAGTATTCAAAGGCAAAATTTCTCTCAGACTCAACTGCCATCCTCCACTCCTCTATTAACTTTTTAGAGGATTCTGATAAGTCCATCTCTTACCCTTTCCTTTAACCATTTTTCAAAGGGTTTTTTTAACTTAAAAAAAGTTTGTATGCTAAGATCATCTTCAGAGCTAACTACTATCTTATCACCTCTTTTGAAAATATAGTATTCTTTGCCTTTGACTCTTTCTACCAAGACTGCCTCTGGGTTTTTAATAACCTCATAACTTGCCTGGACATACTCTTTTTTATTTTTAAAACCGAATTCATCTTTATGTTTTAGGAAATGCCTTTCTAAATGAGCTTTTGCTTCTTTGTAAGCATTTATTCCTCTATCTCCTTTAGTAGGTCTTTCCCAGGTTGAGGCAAGATGGGCACGGATACGATTTTCTATTTCTTTACGGCTAAAGGCTCTATAGGTTTCTTCAAGTTCTCTTTGAGTAGGGGTATCTCTTGCTTCAAGTGGTCTTTCAACTGTTACAGGAAGTGTCACCTCTTCCAATTCTGCAACTACTCGGCACCTACAATTTGGGTGCAAAGGCGGAAACTTGGTTAAAACACCCGCTGAAGGGCCTTTCACAGGCTCAGTAATAATAGGCCTTAAATCCTTTATTAAGGTTGGGTCTTCCGATGCTTCAAGCATGTCAAGCACTCGCACCGCATCATCTGTCTTAAAGACTCTTCCATCCATGGATCTGCAAGCTCTGCAGGTAAGCCTATCATCGGTAGCATCCCACCTGTAGTATTTAATCATAGCTTTTTGAAAGCCTCTTATGCGGGCTGCATTCCTTAAATAATTGACTGAGGTATCTATGATTTGGCGAGCCTTCCACTCAGTTTGAGGCTTGATGTATTCCTTGAATTGATTTAAAAACTCCCTTGCCCCCTCTTGCCCCTTACCAATAGGGTTACCCTTCTCTAAATAATACTTACTCATCCAATTTAGGGCCCTAAGCCTGATCTCTCTATCCCCTTGGAAAAACTTGCCAAGGTAAAAATCAGTGAGTTTCTCAGCATAGGCAAGTGTTCTTGCATCTTTCATAGTGAAGTTTACAAATTCTCCCTCCCTTGCGTGAGGAATTTTTAGAATATTCACAGGAAGCTCTGCTTGAGCTTGCTGATAGATTCTTTTTAACTCTTCTGCAAGCTTGTATTTTACATCCTCTGGGAGCCTCATTTTTTCCTCAAGGGTGAGGAGAAGCATGCGGGAGAAATCTTCAAAGGAGACAAAAAATTTG
>Ga0209394_1001259_pt1 | contig 15520 bp, 15 predicted proteins | sample JNZ201metaG_FD_184122 | JGI IMG/M metagenome (GOLD analysis project Ga0209394, IMG submission 184122) | Hot spring microbial communities from Jinze hot spring, China to study Microbial Dark Matter (Phase II) - JNZ 20120812A (SPAdes) (version 3) ... | reverse complement strand
GGACACGGAGACCTAAGAGAAATCTTGCTGAAGGATGAGGAGACAAGACAGAAAGTATTGAATGGTGCCTTATGGCGTATTGAAGATAAAAGGTATTATCTTGCGGACGGCATCATTCCCTACTCCAGATTCTTTAGATACTACGCGGATGAGCCAGCCAGTGTTGTCCTCAAAACGGAATTGGTGCACAGGGGGGCCACCGATGAGGATTATTATGTTTCAACCCACCCGTTTTATAGTTGCTTCCTTACCGTTGCAAATTTTGTGGAAGGAAGCCTGTTGTTGGATTTCCTGAATATAGCAAAGAATGTTGGTTTGGATGCAGCTCATCTGGCAACGCAGAAGATGTTAAACAAGCTTTTTTTGGAAAGAAAATCGATAAAAAGATTAGCAGAGGTGCTGACGGGGCTACACCCCTTCTATCATGTTTAGGGTGGTTTGAATGATGTGCTTATATGGGAAAGTGGACGAAGCGTTTGAGCCACTACTAGAAGTAAGCGGAGATGAAGATTTTTCAGGTCTTTGCATTATCAAAAAGAGGGGTCACCCGCTTTTTTTGGAAAAAGAAGGAAGAATCGTGCAACTTGACAGGGCTGTTAATTTGTTGTTTTGGCCCTTGCCAGGCTGTGTTTTTTGGAAGAGCAAAGAATATTCAAGACTTTACGAGGAGCTTTCAAAAAAACCTGATCAATTCATGATGGAAAAAATTCTTGAAGAGAGTAGCGTAAAAGTGCTTGCCTGCTACCACCCACACCTATTACAAGCTATTGCTGATGAAGAAGACCTTTTTGAAAAACTTTTATTGGGAGGTGAAAAAATCAGACAGAAAGCATTAAACAGTTTCATGTGGAAAGTCTCTTATGGCTTTCGGGTGAGGGGCATCATCCCCTGCACGGCAAGTTACAAAGTAAAGGAAGGCATATGGCTCTTCGAAAGAGGGCTTATATCAACGGATGGTGTGTATCATAATTATTACATTTCGAGCCACCCATTCTACCACGATTTCTTTACCTTGATAAATCTAGATGAGAAAAAGGCTTTTTACTACTTGGAAATAGCGACGGAAGAGGGCATAGACGGAACTTATCCGCTACTACATATGGAGTTGAAGAAAATCATAGAAGAAGAGATAAGCAGAGAAGAATTAGTGGAAAAAATGAGCAAGTTTGCTTACCGCCTCTAAATCCGCCACCCAGCGACCTGTAAAAATATAAATAACCCAAAAAACAAAGAAATGGGTGATGAGAACGCTCCTTAGAGGCAAGAGGAAGGGGCTGGCAGCGCTGGACTATATACTCATCATCTCAATCTCGCTCGCCATGGTTGCCACGCTGGTTGTACTTATAGGTCCATTCCTGCGGGTTGATTTTAACAAGGTTGTGCGGGAGGCAACGAGGACAGCCTACAACAACCTTCCGCTGGGGTCACCTACAAGGGAATCGATTGCAAACAAAGAACTGCCGTATAGAACGGATGGGAGCATGACGATCACGGTTACAATAAGAGGTGTCGGGCGAGAGATTTGTACCGAGGGGCCGGCCGGCTTTGTTGACATACTTAGCAACTACCAGGAGGTTGCGAGGGCGCTGGCGGTGCCGGGCTACATGCTACCATCTAACCTTGTGCTGAAAATAGATGGGACAGTGCTTGAGGTTGAAAACAATAAATTCTTTGTGGGGGGCGCCGCCTTCGTCGTTTACTACTATTACGGAGAAGACCTGAGGACATACAACACAGCAGGGTTTGAAATGCTACTTCAACAGATAGGCATTTCCTGAATACCTTTGCTGATATAGTCCGGCAGGCGACGGGCGGAGAATTTTTAAACCATTTTAAGGGCCTACTGGTATATGGACTTTTGGGGTGCATCATTTGGCAATACAGGTAATAAAACCACTTAGGCACTTCGTTGAGCGACCATATTTGGCAGGCTACACTGGGCCCGTATCCAACTTTGTAATGGTAGTGAAGGAAGCTGTGGAAAACAGCCTCGACGCCTGCGAGGAAGCAGGAATATTGCCTGATATATTGGTGGACATTCAGCAGGTTGAAGAGGGTGTTTATAGGATAACTGTGGCGGACAACGGACCAGGTATTAGTGCCGACCTAATAGAGACAGCCTTTTGCAAGCTGTCATCCTCAAAGGCGTTCCGATACAGGCAAACAAGGGGAACTATGGGGGTAGGAATAAAAGTAGCGCTGGGTTTATCAACAAGACTCCAGGCGAGACCAATAAAAACAATCACGAAAACTGAGGGGGAAAAGGATTATAATGGGTTCGTGTGGCGGCTGGACTACAACAATGAAAAAATGGCAATAGTTGAGAAGCGGGTGGGACCCCTCGAAACCGTGCTGGATATAATAGAAAGCGATTTCGTGAAGGAGAAATACTCTTCAAAGAGTGGCTTGATTTTGGAGTTCTTTTTCCCTAATCTGCGATTCACTGAAAAGGTTGTAGACTATCTTCACAGGCTGTACTTAATAAATCCGCACATCAACCTCAGAGCGAGAACGCCAAAAGGAGATTGTTTTAATTGGAAGAGGGTTATAGATGTGCCGCCGAACCCTCCTGTTGAAATTAAGCCACCCATAAAAAGCGCAACGGTGGGGGGACTGATACAGTTGTTCGGAGAGAAAAAAGAGGAAAAAACAGCGACTGTTTTGAGGAAGTATTTCCACGGTTTCACACCCACAAATCAAAGGAAGCTTGCTGAAGAACTAAAGAAACACGGTTTGCAGGATGTTTTGAAGGAAAAGGCAGGAAATGTTTCGCACGCCGCCGCCGAAAAAATAATCCAGGCAATAGCAAAGCTAAAACAACCCAAATATGGACAGTGTCTGAGCCTCGTGGGGGAGGATAACATAATAAGAACTGTGAAACAAGTTTACGGAGATGAGAGAGTGCGCTTTGTTGACTGTGTATCAAGACACGGGCAGTATGGTGGTGGCTTACCATTTGCCGTGGAGTGCGCTCTGGCGGAGATAGATGGCTTGGGCGGATGGGAGATATACAGGTACGCTAACAGGTGTCCAATCCTGATACACGAGTCGAAATGCGATATCTATCAGCTTGTGAAGGAGAGGATAAAATGGAACACATATGGAATAACGGAGACTTCACCAGTTCTTTTTCTTATACACATAGCCTCGGTGCACCTGCCTTTCCTGAGCACTGCAAAGACTGCTTTAATCCTTCCCGACGAGATCTACAGGGAAATAACGCTTGCTCTCCAAGAGCTTGGGAGGCGCTACAATAGAAGGGTGACAAAAAGAGCAGAAAGAGAAAAAAAGGTCCAGCGGGGAAAGCAACTTTATGTGTTACTGAACAGGCTCGCCGAGGAAGCCACGCTGCTGGCAAGAAAAAAAGAAAAACCAGATATAAGGAACACATTCATCAAAATAGTTGGGAAAGCTGTGGCGGAGGAGGTGCTGAAGGGTGAAAAATAAAATAATCGATGTAATAACGAAAATAGGCGAGGATATGTACAACAGCCTCGCGGCGGGCGCCGTATATGAAATAACAACACCATCAAGAAGCGTGAAAAACCTTGTTTTCGATGAAGCCTCAGGGACATACATACTTGGCGATAAAACAACAAGAAGGAGCATAAAGAAAGTCAGCGAATTGAAAACAATACTGAGGATGGCAATGGTTTTGAGGTATATAAGAGACGAGCTCATAAGCAAAAACGACATTGCAACGCTGAGGGAACTCTATTACCTTTTCAAAAATGTTGATGTCGGTGGCATAGAAATAGGTTTTGGCGACCAAGGCGAGAGTAACCTGCTGGTTGAGGATATAGAATGGATAATGAGGAAGCACATTCCAGGTGTAACTCGTGAAGTCTTTCATATAGTGCCCGAGGATAGCGGGGCCGCCTGCTTCGGGCCCCTGAAAATGTATGACCCTGTCGAAAAGGCAACAATAGACTATTCAACAACGAGTGACGGTGTTAGCATACCATTGGATCCATACAGGCCGACGATAAAATCGTGTGAAGCGAGGTTTATACTTGCAATCGAAACCGCCGGAATGTATAAAAGGGTTGCGCTTGCTGTAAAATCGGGAAAGGCGAAAGAACTGGCGGAGCTGAAACCCCTTTTGATATCAACAAAAGGTATGCCGTCCAGGGCGGTCAGGCTGTTTATGAAAAGGCTTAACGCCGAGCTAGGCCTGCCAATTCTTCTCTTCACAGATTACGATTTCGGCGGGGCGCGAATCTATATTGTTTGCAGATATGGAGCAGCGAAGACGGCCTATCTCGAGCTCGCCAATGAAAAAATCATCTGGGTGAACAGGATGAGCGACATAGAGGAATACAAATTACCATCGGAACCGATGTCTGAAAAGAGACTGAACGACCTCAAAAAATTGTTAAATGACCCGCGGGTGAGAAACACGCAGGCGGGGGAGGAAATAAGGAAGCTAATAGAGATAAGGAGGGAAGCAGAGCAGCAAGCGTTCGCCGCAAGCAAGGACCTATACTATGTGACGAATAAATTCCTGCCGCGGAGGTTAAAAGAATTGCTCGGAGCGATGCAATGAAGGAGGGGGGGAATATGAAGATAAACAAGATTGATGTGCTAATTTCCCTTTTGGGAAAGGCAGGAATTATATCAGGGAGAACCAGATTTCAGAAATTGGTTTTTCTCTTGCAGGAAGAAGCCAAAATTCCGCTTGGTTACGAATTTAAGCCTTATCACTTTGGCCCCCTAAGTTTCGAGCTTCAAAATGATTTGAACTGGATGGTAGCCCAAGGAGTTGTGATAGAGTTTGTTACTGAGCAGTATGAGTACTCGCTTTCAGAATGGGGAAAAGATTATTTCAAGAAAATGATCGAACCCTCAATGTCAAAGAACATTATGGACGCGATTTCAAGTGTGGTAGAAAAATGGGGCTTCGTGGAAATCCAGAAGCTTCTTGATTATGTGCATCAAAAATATCGTGAGTATTGCCTTCCAACAGCACACGCTATTCTAGAATAGCTCGGCGATTGCACCTAAAGGTTTAACCAAATGGTATAATACTTTTTGGTTCAGCGGGCTGGGAAAAAACTTTTTATAGGGGCTGCGCCTTATTTTTTGGCGAGAGGATGTCGGCGGAGCCAGCAAAATCGGTTTATATTTGCACACTGTGCGGGGAGTTGATATACGATGCAACAGGGATAGAGGAACATCTGACTGAATACCATAAAATCTACTGCATTGAATTGAGGGCGGCGCTGGCGGAAGAAATAAAAAGGGGAAAGAGGACTTGCTTTCTTTAAAATAGTGGTCCCCGCTGTTTCCTAGCTTTTCACGGGGACCTGATCGCCTGTTCCGCACAGGGGTTGTCTTCGGGTCATGGGCAGACGGTTCGCCACTTCCTCCCCGAAGGACCCGTCCGCGCGGTTTCTCGGCGGTCATAGCTCCAGTGTCTCCGCGGCCTTGCCCAGCGTTCATAAAAAATCCCGCTGCCCTCGTAGCCGCGGAACTCCCCTCTCATCGCAAAATAACTATATCTCACGCAAAGGGTATTAACTTAACGTTTCCAAGTTTATTATCTCACGAGGGGTGCGGTAATGAAGAAGGTGTTCGTGATATGCGAAAAGCCGTCAGCTGTTCCTAAGATAGCTGAAGCGATAGCCGGGAGAAAGGTTACCCAGAAAGAGCTGATGGGTATCCCATATTGCGAGTTTGAAAGAGACGGAAAGCTCTTCGTCGTCGCACCGGCGATGGGACATTTGTTTACTCTAAAAAGTATAAAGTCTCTCAAAGATTATCCGGTTTTTGACCTCAAATGGGTGCCCATCTATGAGGTCGAGAAAAACGCAAAAAATGCGGCTAGATTCATAAAAGCCCTGAGAGAGCTCTCAAAGAACGCAGAGGAGTTTATAAGTGCCTGTGATTTTGACGTCGAAGGAAGCGTTATTGCCTTCAACGTTCTCCGCTTCATCTGCGGGAGTGATGTCATATCCAAAGCGAGGAGGATGAAGTTCTCCACGCTCACCCGCGAAGAGTTAAAGAAATCTTTCGAGAATATGCTACCCACATTAGACTTTGAAGTTATAAATGCCGGTCTCGCAAGACATTATCTCGACTGGTATTGGGGGATGAACGTCTCAAGATTTCTAAGCTCTGCAGCCGAAAAGGCTGGAAATAGATTTGTAAAGTTATCGGCCGGCCGTGTTCAAACCCCCACTCTTAAAATCCTTCTCGATCGCGAGAGAGAAATAAAGAACTTTGTTTCGGTTCCCTTCTGGGTTTTGAAAGCCGTGATCGAAATCGGCGGGGAAGAGTTCATCGCTGAACATGAAACAGAAAAATTTTGGGAGAAAGAAAAAGCTGAGGAAGTCTACTCGGCATGCCTTGGGCAACCGGCGAGGGTAGTCGAAGTCAAACGCAGAAAAATAAACAGAAATCCTCCACCTCCGTTTGATCTAGGAACGCTCCAGTCGGAGGCATACAGATGTTTTGGTTTCACACCTATGAGGACGCAGATGATCGCCCAAGATCTCTATCAAGCCGCGCTTATCAGTTATCCAAGAACGAGCAGCCAAAAGCTCCCCAGCTCGATAGGCTACCGCGATATTCTACAGAGAATTGCGAAAATCTCACCAGACTACGCTGAAATCGCTCTAGATCTTCTGAGACAGCAAAAATTAGTCCCGGTCGAAGGTAAGAAAACGGACCCGGCGCATCCGGCGATATTTCCAACGGGCGAGCCACCTGAAGAGCTCCCAAGCACCCATCAAAAGCTGTATGACATGATCGTCCGCAGATTCCTCGCTGTTTTCAGCAAGCCCGCTATGCTCGAAAGCACGCATGCAGATTTGGACATAGGCGGTCAAAGGTTCTTCCTCCGCGGTCAAAGAATACTCGATCCAGGATGGCTTGAATCCTACGGAAAGTATGTTTCCTACGAGGAACAAATGATTCCGGAGATAGAGAAAGGCGAAGAGCTGAAAGTCAAGAACATTCTGTTGGAGGAAAGAAGGACACAACCGCCGCCCAGATTTAACCCAGCATCGCTCGTGAAAGAGATGGAGGCGCGCGGTCTCGGGACGGAGGCGACCAGAGGCCCCATTGTGCAAACCCTTTACCAGCGCGGGTATATTCAGGGTAGACAGATAACGGTTACACGGCTGGGGGAAACCGTGGTTGAAAGTCTTAGGATATGTCCGGCAATTCTGAGCGAGGAACTCACCGCCAGATTCGAGCGGGAGATGATGGAAATTCAGGAAGGAAAGGCAAATTGGGAAGACGTTGTCAAAAAAGCTGAGCGAGAACTCTCCACTTTGCTGGAAAAAATGAAAGCGAGGGAGAAAGAGGTCGGAGAGAGATTGATTGAGGCTTACAAGCTTGCCTTGAGAAAATCCTTTGGAAAATGCCCAAAGTGTGGAAAAAATCTGAGAATGGTGATTGCACAAAAGAGCGGGAAGAGGTTTGTCGGCTGTGAGGGTTATCCATCCTGCGACTTTTCTCTGCCACTACCTCAGCAGGGAAGCATAGAAATTCTAGATACTCCTTGCAAGATCTGTGGTTGGCCGGTCATTCTCGTGAGAAGAAGTGGCAAGCGACCTTACAGAACATGTTTGAACCCATCTTGTTCGTCGAAAAATCGCTTGAAGGATGTGTATAACCAGCAGGAATAAATCATCTTTATAAAATAACTCATCCCAAGTAAAAGGGAGGTGATGGAAATAAAGAGGACCATCGCGGAGATAAACGAGAAAATCAAGCGAGGGGATGCCGTAATTCTCACGGCGGAAGAGATGGTAGAACTGGTCAGGGAAAAAGGTGCCGAGGCAGCCGCAAAGGAAGTTGACGTTGTGACCACAGGAACATTCGGCCTCATGTGTAGTTCTGGAGCATTTCTAAACTTCGGTCACTCGGATCCGCCGATAAAATTCGGAGGAGGAGAAGTCTACCTGAATGACGTTCCGGCCTACGCTGGCCTAGCTGCAGTCGATGTGTACATAGGTGCAACGGCTCTCTCCAGGAGCAAGGGCATGGAGTACGGCGGCGGCCACGTCATCGAGGATTTAGTCAGCGGGAGAGAGATAGAGTTGGAGGCCAAAGCATATGGGACCGACTGTTATCCGCGACGAGAAATAAAGCTTACGTTCACGATTCACGATCTGAACCAGGCGATCCTCTGTAACCCAAGAAATGCTTACCAGCGATACGTCGCAGCGACAAATTCAACAGACGAAACGCTTTACACATATATGGGCACGCTTCTTCCGAAATTCGGAAACGTGACATTTGCGGGAACGGGTGAGCTTGGTCCGCTCGCGAAAGATCCGAACTACGAAACTATTGGAATCGGAACTAGGATTTTCTTAGCCGGTGCTCAGGGATATATAGTAGGCGAAGGAACGCAGCACGATCCAAAAAAGCAACGCGGAACGATAATGGTTGCTGGAGATCTAAAGCAGATGGATGCAAAATATCTACGTGGTGCGACAGTACATAAGTACGGGACGTCGCTTTTTGTGGGAATCGGAATACCCATTCCGATTATCAGTGAGCGAGTTGCCGCATCTGCCGGAATCAGCGATGAGCAAATAATGATAGATCTTCTAGACTATGGGGTTCCGAGACGGGAAAGGCCGATTATCAGGAAAGTCAGCTATGCTGAGTTAAAGTCCGGTAAAGTGGAGATTTACGGAAAGGATGTTCCCGTTAGCCCGCTTAGCAGCATAAAAATCTCGAGGGAGATTGCAGAGAAGCTTAAGGAGCTCATAGAAAAGGGAGAATTCTTGCTTTCCGAGCCCGTCGCAAGACTTTCGACGGAGAGGGAATTCAAACCAATGCGTCAGCCGGAAAGGGTTATTGTGGCCAAAGATTTGATGACGAGGGAGGTTATAACCTGCAAGCCGGAAACCCCGATAGCGGAGGCTGCAAGAATTCTAGCTAGGGGAGGCTTCGATCACTTACCAGTGGTAGACGACTCAGGGACCCTAGTTGGTATTGTCACTTCTTGGGATCTAGCCATCTCTATAGGTTCTGGCAAAAACAAGGTTGCCGAGATAATGACGAGAAAGGTGATAACGGCCGTAGAGAATGAACCTATCGAATCGGTCGCCAGAAAACTAGATGAGCATGGCATCTCGGGGGTCCCAGTTATTGACGCCTTCCGCAGGGTTGTTGGAATAATCACTACCGACGACATCTCCAAGCTGATCGGAAAGAGGAGGTGATTTCATGAAAAAGAAAATTCTTCTGAAATATTCAGCAACGAAAGCAACGGAACCGGTGCTGGCTTCAGCTATAAAAGAGACTGGACTCCTTGTTAACATCCTCTACGCGGACATCGACAGTTCCGGTGGAGAAATAATGATTTCTGTGGACGCACCTCAGCATGAGCTAGAAAGACTCCTTCAGAAACTCAGAGATTTGGGTGTTGAGGTGGAAGAGATCAGAAGAGTCATAAAGCTCGATGAGTCGCGCTGCGTTCATTGTGGTGCTTGCGTTTCGATATGTCCGACGCAAGCTTTACGTCTCACAAATGATTTCTCCTTGAAGCTTGATGAAGAAAAGTGCGTTTATTGTGAGGCATGCATTCCGACATGCCCCATGAGAGCTCTCAAGATCGGGAGGTGGTAACCTTTCTAACGGCGAGATGGAGACGAGGAGAAACAACTCTGCTCATTAAGGCTAAATCCAAAGAAGCGATTCTTGCAGCCATTGAGGCGGCTAAGCAAGCTAGATTCGAAATAGAAGGATACGTTCTGCGTTATCCCGAGTTCAGATATTCTCTCCATCCGCTGAAAATTAGGGACCCTGAGAAGCCAAAGGTGGTTTCTCTTATGTTGAGAGCAGCTGAAATCGCAGGTGTCGGACCTTTTGCAGCGGTAGCAGGAGCTATCGCTCAGGTTGCTTCCGTAGCAGCTTCCGAGGTGGGTGGGGCTATTGTTGAGAACGGTGGAGACATCTCGGCGTCCGGAAAATTCGATTTTTCGGTCGGAATCTTCGCCGGGGATTCTCCACTTTCGGGTACTATCGGCTTCAGGATAACAAGTGGAGATCTCCCAATCGGCATATGCACGAGTTCCGGAACCGTTGGTCATTCTATAAGTTTTGGTGTGGCAGACGCAGTTGTAGTAGTAGCAGACGAAGCCTCGGTTGCAGATGCAGCAGCAACTGCAATAGCAAATGAGGTGACAGGAGAAGACATCGAACAATCTATAAAAAATGGCTTGGAAAAAGCCGACGAGATAGACGAAATAAGAGGGTGTCTAATAATTCGCGGAAAAATGGCTGGAATGAAAGGAAAGCTTCCCAAGCTTATTCCGACCGAAAGAAAAAGTGTTTTAAAAGAAATAGATTGGGTCTAATCGGTGAATCAATTGGAAAACCGAAAATATCTTTTGATTTTTGTAGCCCTCGTCTTGGCAGGCTTATTGTGCTATTTTATTTTCAGGATTGGGCGCTCTAAAACTTCCGAAAATTTCCCAAGCTTTGTGGAAAGACTAGTAATAGTCAAAAGGGTGATCGACGGGGACACAATTGAATTAAACAACGGTGAGAGGGTAAGGCTTGTCGGAATAAACGCTCCAGAGCTTTACCACGATCCTCCTGAACCCGGGGGGTTAGAGGCTAAAGAATTCTTAGAAAACCTGTGTCTTGCGGGGTCAACAGTAGGTCTGAACGTTGACGACATGAAACCACATGATTTCTACGACAGAACTCTGGCGGTCGTCTATGTGCTAGTGGATGGAAAATGGATAAACGCGAATGCGGAGCTGCTTAAGCACGGTTTTGCTGAAATTTTATTCATTCCACCATCGGAGTTCAACCCATGGGAGTGGCTAGAGGATTAAAAAATTGTGCCTGCCATGAAAGAGAGCAGACCGAAAAACATCCCGAGTTTACAATAGTTTGAGGCCATCGCTGCAGATTTCTTTGTTTGGGCTTTCACAATTTCACCTATGGCCGTGATGAAAGCGAACAACGACATCGGTAAAAAGAGAACGTAACCTGTTCTCAATATGCCGCAAACAAGCGGTAAGGGAGACAAGCAGATGGCAATTAGAACAAACATACTGGCAACGGCCGCACCAGTTCTTTTACCATATCTTATTGGAAATGTTTCTAATCCCAGTCTTTTATCTCCCTCGAAATCCTGGATGGATTTTATGATTTCCCTTCCAACAGTCGAGAAGAAAGATAGAAGAACAAGCAAAAGCAAGGACGCCGGTAGAAACTCTTGTCTGAAAGGATAGAGTGCAATCCCGCCGAAAAGAAATGTGGATCCAACGAGATATCCGATCGTAATGTTGCCTGGCAATCCGGTTCGCTTGAGTCGGGCCGAGTATGCTACAAGCATGAGAGCGTTGAATCCGGCTAAAAGCAAGCATGGCATGTTTCTCATGAGCGTGGCGGTCGCAAATCCAGTGAGAAATAGAATCTTGGAGATTTTAACAGCTTCAGCCGGCTTTATTTTTCCAGAAGGTATTGGTCTATCCGGCCTGTTGATCTTGTCGATCTTCCTGTCGAAGAAATCGTTGATGGCGTTTCCGCCTCCCGAAATCATAAACGCGGTCAAAAAGGCGAGCAGGTAGAAATACCAGTCTGCTTTACCTCCGGCTACAAAAGCTCCGATGATGACAGCTATGCCCGCCAGCAGACAGTTCAGCGGTCGTATGAGCTTCAAGCCAGCAGATAGTTTCTCGATTTTTGACGGAATATGTTCACCCACCCCTCTCTCCCCGCAAATAACTTAAGAGTTATCCCGGAGCTTCTACCAGACGATGAACGAAATTACTCTGGAAGACTCTATTATGAAGCTCGTCGAGGAAATAAGATTCTACGAGATCAGAAGGATGAAGCTTATCAAGAAAATTCTGGAGAAAAATGTTTTCTCCAAGCTGAAAATGAGGATACAAAAGTTGACCATGGACGAAATTTCTGTTTGTGGAGTGGACGGAGGAATGTTGCAGTTGCAGTTGAACGGTTTAGATGTTGTCGCGATCAGAGCTGTGGCCGTCGTTTTTCATTATCTAACAGGTAGACTGGCTTCGGTTGAATATTTTCCTTCAGGTCCAGCCCCAATTCATTTCTTTTTGGTCAAGGAGCCGTTAGACAAAGTTAAGACGGACTCATTGGCAGGCATGAGAAGACAAATACTAGAAGTTTCTAGGGCTAGAGAAGTGATAGGGAAAGGGGCAGCGCAACTCGTTTTGTTAGACGGATCGATTCTTCCGCAATATGTAGAGAGATTTCAGGATTGCAGGGAGTACGCCGAGCAATATGACGAGCTTATAACCTCATATAGAAGGCTTTTCGAGGAAGCAGAAAGCAAGGGCGTTTTGTTGGCCGGCCTTGTGAAGGATAGCAGGGGAAAGAGATTTTGTCAAATGCTTGCAGAGTTAGCAGAGTTGGACGGAGAAGATAAAGACTTTCTTCTCAGCTACCGCGATATCGTTATTCTCGATGAAATCTTATCCGAGAAAGAGCGTACGATCGCTTTCCCTTACACTGAGGAATTTCCTCCGCAAACCTTGGGAGGTCTTGAGGATTTCGGTAGAAAAGTTAACGTATTCTATGCGAGGATGTCGCAGTTTGATGTGCCGTTTCGTGTTGAGTTTTTAGCAACCAGGAATTCTGAAGAAGTTGCGGATGAACTCTCCTCGATCTTGGAATTCCTCTTTTCTTTCGGTTTTGGGTTTTCGATTCCACCCGTTCTGGTGGAGGCAGATTTCAGAGCGAGATTAAGAGAGGAGGCGGAATGGATCCAAGAAAGGGTTTTCGATGTTATTGGTCCAAGATTCTTGACGAGGCGGGATCGGAGACCTCTGTGAGGTGGTCTGGTGGAGCTAGGTACTGTCATCGCTACGCCCGATGGGCCCACTCCCAGAAAATTCTGCTTTGTGGTAAAAGAAGGAGTTGTGGTTGGACTAAACAAGTTTGTGAAAGTGGAAGTCGACGGAAACTGGGCTTACGGTTATGTCAAGAACGTTGTGAGAATGAACAGGTATTTCCAAAAGACCGATGCTGTGTGGGAATATGAAAGAGGGGGAGGATTGAGCGCGGCTTTTCCGACGAGCATGTGGGAATATTCCATCGCAGAGGTTTGGGTTTTTGGATATTTGAAAGAGGGTTTTCTCAGAAGACCCTCCTTGCCACCATCGCCAGGCAAAGTTGTTTTCGATTTAACGGATGAAGAACTTAGATTTGTGCTCGGTTTAGACGAAGATGGATTAGAAATTGGGGAACTCGAGGAGCAAAATCTCCTAGTTAGACTTAACCCAACTCGTCTTTTACAGAAACATCTCGCCGTGCTCGCGATGTCCGGTGCAGGAAAAAGTAACTGCGCAAAGGTGATTGTGGAGGAGCTTTTGAAAAGAAACCCGGAGAGAGGAAGGCCAGCAGTTCTGATATTTGACGTTCACGGGGAATATTCTGATCTGGTTCGAAGTTTTCCAGGACAGGTTGTTGATGTTAAGGCAGAGAACATTAAAATAAATACTTCTGAGCTGACGGTTTGGCATTTCCGAGAATTCATTCCAGAAATGACTGGCAGCCAAGCCAGAGAGCTCGCTCAAATACTCGATGATCTCAAATCGAAGAAAGGATTTTTCGAGATCTGGGACATCATAAATCGTCTACGGGAGTTGGAAGGATTAAACAAGAATCTGAGAGGGGCGTTGGAAGGATGGCTTTTTGACTTACAATCTCTTGGTATTTTCGGCAGAGAAGACTGTCCTAAATGGGACTCGCTGATTTTTCCAGGACGCGCAGTTGTGGTGAACATGGAAAGGATGACGAGTCTGACGAAGAAGCAGATTCTGCTGACATACATTGTTAACAGGATTTTCCATCTGCGGAGGAGAGGACTAGTCCCACCGATAGTTCTGGTGATCGAAGAAGCACACACTTTTGCCCCAACGGAAGCAGCGATTTCTAAACATGTTCTGGAGACGGTCGCAAGGGAAGGAAGAAAATTCCACATTTCGCTCGTTGTCATTTCCCAGCGACCTGTTAGGCTTTCGACCACGTTGCTCTCGCAAACGAACACGAATATAATCTTAAGGATAACGAATCCATATGATCTTGAACACATAAAGAAATCTTCCGAAATGGTGACCGGAGAGGTGGCAGAATCTATATCTGGTTTAGCTGTTGGTGAAGCACTTGTCGTTGGAGAAGCCGTGAACGTTCCAATCTTCGTTAGAATCAGGCGAGTATCATCACCCATCTCCTTTGAATTTAGCTTGGAAGAAGCAGCAAGACTTTACGAGCTTTCGCTTTCCGTCGGAATTGAGAGAACTGCGAAAGAAGAGCACTCATCGAGCCTTAGTATGACATCTGACGGAAGCACCTGTTCCTCCGCATACTCGTCCAGAACCGGTGAGAGATCGACATGAAAGAAATTGAGAGTGATGCAGCTCTCGATCGGTTCTTGAGTGCAAGGAAGGGAGCCGGTTGTCCGAAAACGCCTATACTGCTGAACGGCTCTGCGGAGTAATTGATGTTCGCCTTTTAAGAATTCCTTCCCTACGAGTTTTGCATTTAGACCCTCCAAAATTTCGGAGCAGAGCTCTTCCTCAATGGAAACGACCGGAAATCCTAAATGAGAAGCTAATAAAATCGTTCTGAGATCCGTAAGAGATATTTCTCGTTTCTCGAGGAAAAGCAATCTTCTGGCCAGCTCGTCCAAGATCTCTGGCAGATAAAGGGCGAAGATTTCGCCGTTTCGCAAAAGCTGGTTTACAAATGTATATTTTATGACGTGCTTTCTTACTTGAATCAGTTTATCTCTGGCCAGCCAAGAATACGTAACCGAAGGTATGAAAAGGTCTCCATCTAGGAGAAGACGCACCCTTCTGAAATTCTGGAAAGAAGAGAGAATCCCAACATCGCAGACAGCTCCGTATCCAAACATCAACTGGCTTTTAAAACGAGGAGGTTAAATAATCCGAACATTTAAAAATCAAGTCTTATTTTCTGGTTTTTTATGAACTTCAGAACCTCCTCGAGTGTTGGCATGGAGGGCATTGCTCCGATTTTTGTCACAACCAAGCTTCCCACCGCGTTGGCGAAGATGGCAGTTTTTCTCACATCCCATCCTTTCAGAGTTCCATAAATAGCGCCTCCCATAAATCCATCTCCTGCTCCAGTTCTATCTACCACTTCAACGTCGGGCACACCCAGATATCCTCTTTGATCCCCCTCCGCGTAGTAACATCCTTTTGGACCCAGTGTGAGGAAAACCCTCCTCGCGTATCTTAAAACCTTGTTGACCCCTCTCTCTATGTCTTCCCCAAAAAGAAAGCGTAACTCTTCGTCATTCATTTTGACAATATCAGCCATCTTAATACCTTGCACGATCATCCTCTTTGCCTTAGTTTCGCTATCCCACAAATTCAGCCTGAGATTAGGGTCAAAGGAAATTATCGCCCCGTTTTTCCTTGCGACTTCTATGGCTTTCAAAGTTGCACTCCTTGAGGGTTCACAAATCATAGAAATGCTGCCAAAATGGAAAATCCTGCAGCCCGCGAGCTTTTCTCTGTCGATTTCCGATGGTTTGAGA
>Ga0209394_1001257_pt1 | contig 15554 bp, 13 predicted proteins | sample JNZ201metaG_FD_184122 | JGI IMG/M metagenome (GOLD analysis project Ga0209394, IMG submission 184122) | Hot spring microbial communities from Jinze hot spring, China to study Microbial Dark Matter (Phase II) - JNZ 20120812A (SPAdes) (version 3) ... | reverse complement strand
AAATGGGGGTGCAGGGGGCTATGGGAGTATCCACCCAGTTAAGAAGGGACTAAACCCTGAGCCTACGAGGGTGGAGGTTTAACTTCCTATTCGCCGTATTAAGGCTCCGCCATGACGATACCCCGGGTGTCTTAATGCTCAGGGGCAAAAAGGGCTTCCTCATAAAATCCCCCAGCATTCCACCATACCCAGCCCCACGCACCTGCTTCCTCAGCTGCCTGACGCTGGGCTTTGAATTGCTCCAGGCCATAAATTACCCCATAAAGAAAGTAATGCTGAAGCCATGGACGAACCAGCGCTTTACTCCGTTCTATGGCCTTAAGAGTGCTTCTATACACCACCTCATAAGGATAAAGGGCAGGATTCTCATAGCCCAGAGCGCCAGGAGCATAGGTTGAAGGATAAACCATAGGGCACAGGTAATCCACATAAGGGGATATATCTTCAATTCGCTGTCCTATTCCCATATCCCCTTCCCCCTCAACCCATGGAGTAAGCCCAAAAACATCAGCCGACAGGAACAGAGGGAAAGGAGCCAGAGCTTCAGAAACGGCTTTCATGAAACTCCGAATGGCCCCGGTCCTCGTTTCCAGGGTATTGGTTTCTTCCCACGCTATAGCTCCAAGATCACCATCGGAAGGGAAACGGACATAGTCCAGGTTTATCTCGTCAAAGCCCATGGAAGCTACTTCCAGGGCCAGAGCAATGTTGTAATCCCATACTTCCTTGCGAAAAGGGTTACCCCATCCTAACTTTTCCCGATCAATCCAGATTGTCCCATCTTTCTTCTTGACCGCAAGCTCCGGTTTGCCGGAAGCTAACGGGTTATCTTTAAAGACCACAATTCTGGCAATGGTGTAAATCCCCTTTTCCTGACAAAATTGAAGGATTTCTTGAAGTGTCTGGCTTTCCTTTCTGCGGATTACACCCAGCTCCCTGGCCAGAGGGATCTTTGAATCCCAGGCCAGAAAACCCCGGTCGCTTTTCACATCTACCACTATAGCATTGAGCTCGGTTTTATCCACCAGTTCCAGTAGCTCTCTGACCCTCTCGGGCCTGGCCAGAAGCACAAATGGTATGTAAATCCCGCGAACCTGGAAAGGTTTGAGGCTTACATTTAAAGCTAAAGAATGCCTTTCCCATTTCCCCTTAGAAGGATCAAGGTGAACCAAGGCATAGCCGGGTGCTTTTACTACCACCTCACCCTCGGGTGGAACACCTTCTACCATAATTCTGCCGTGGCGAGAAGGGCCAAATCTCCTGCCTGAGATGTAAAGCCAGGCACCGGAGATTGGTTCTCCGCTAAGAGCATTATGGACCCTGACTTCCCAAACAAGTGGCAGTAATTCCAGAGTAATAGTTTCCTCGCCCCTGTAAATTGCCTGAGCGGGGGCATGGATTAAAGTAGAAGCCATTATGGTATCACCCTCAGCCGGAACCCAGAGCAAGACCTCGCCCTTTGCATCTGTTTTGAAAGAAACACCTCTGAAGTGAACTTCCGCATCCGGAATAGGCTTAGAAGTAAACTTCTCCACCACCTTTACCAGCACAGCCTTAGGGCGAAGGGCAATGTGGATGGGGGTATTTCCCGTAAAAATAGGGCTGGCACTGAAATAACCATCTAACTCAAAGGAGATTGCCTCCCCTTTAACTACCCTCCTAAGGGTGAAATGCCCATCCTTATCGGAAACACTTTCCCAGTCAGCGGTTTGGACCAGCACCCCTGAAAGCGGCAAACCGGTTGAAGCGTCGGTCACAAAACCCTCAACCCGGTTCGGTCTAAGAAAGAGGATGCGGGGAGAAGCTAATTCCTCCTCTGAGGAAAAAACAACCTTTAGTTCCTCATACCCATCGGAAAAGGCGGATAAATGTAATGGCAAAAGGGGCTTCTCCAGCCGGAAGTGGCCATCATGGCCAGTCTCAAAATTAAAACCTCCCCCTTGAATAAGGACTCCGCTAAGGGGGGAACCATTAAGTTCATCGCGAATTTCCCCATCCAGAATTAATGGCGTAAGGGTTACGTGCAGAGGCGGGTTAAATGAGAAGGCTAAAGCCTTAAACTCTCCTTTAAACGTTCTGTAGCCAGGAGCCTGGACTTTTATAAAATGGATTCCCCTTTTGACCCTAAGACGAGAGTTGCCCTGGCTCTGGAAGCTTTCCCCATCCCAGGAAATGGTGGCTTTTATGGGCTGGCCTTTCTCGTCCGTTACTAAAAGCTCTAAGCATGTTCTGCTAAAAAGCTCAGTTGCTGCATATATAAAGAGAGAGGAAAACAAGGCCAGAAAAAGTAAGAGGCCCACTCTCTTCATTTAAAGATTTCCCAGCTACGCAAAGCCTCTAAAAGCTTGTAATCCGTCATGTCCAGATGGAGAGGGGTCACAGAGATGTAACCTTTAGCAACAGCTCCAACATCGGTGCCCTCTTCAATTATGTCTCTGGGTGGCCCCCCTCCAAGCCAATAATAATCTTTGCCCCTGGGGTCTTGACGCTTTATAAGCTGGTCTTCATAAAACCGACGCCCAAGTCTGGTGACTTGAACGCCTTTTATCTGATCTTTAGGAATAGCAGGCACATTGACATTGAGCAGAGTGTGAGGAGGAAGACCTTTTTCAAGGACATAACGGGCCAGCTTGGCAGCAAATTCAGCAGCGGGCATATAATCGGCGTCCGGTGAGAATGAATCCAGGGATATAGCTATAGCTGGAATTCCGAAGATAGCGGCTTCAATGGCAGCGGCCACAGTCCCGGAATAAGTTATATCGTAACCCATATTTCCTCCCAGGTTTATGCCCGAAACTACCAGCTCAGGCCTTTTGGGGAAGAAGCCTAAAACTGCCAGGGCTACACAATCGGAAGGGGCACCATTAGAAGCGTAAGCGATAGAACCATCGGCCAGGCGAACTTCTTCCACCCGCAAGGGTTTATGCATTGTCCTGGGATGTCCTGCTGCCGACCAATTATGGTCAGGAGCTAATACTGCGATCTCCCCCAGGGGTTCCAGGGCTTTCTTAAGGGCCAATAGGCCCGGGGCATCCACACCGTCATCGTTGGTGACCAGAATGTAGGGCATTTCACCTCCTCGCCTTCAAAATTATATCCGGAAAAGCTGGAATAACAAATTCTTAGGGACAAAGGTGCCGGAAGGTTTGCCCTTAAATTTTCCGCGGTTTTTCCCCACCCTCGTGGGCTCAGGGTTTGCCGTGGTTTTGGGTCCCACTCGGGGGTTAATTGTTAATGCTGGCAGTTTTACTCCTTTTGAAAAGCCGGGGGGATACCCCCAGTCCCCGGGGATGGAGCTTCGCCTCCTCCACCCCTCATTTCCCCATTCAGCGAAGTTTTGCTTTTAATCCAGTAAATGGGTTATAATCCTCCCCGAAAGGGAGGGAAAGATGACCAGAAGGCAAGCTATTTTTATAATATGCGTGAATGCAGTCATTTCGCTGCTTATAAGCCTCATGGTAGTTTTTACCTTGGGCCGCAGACCGGTGCATGTCCCTGCTACAAGCACTCCTGGGGTTAGTGAAAGGCCAACTATAATCGCTACGCCTGTTCCCCAGCTTTCCGCAACCCGCACAGCAATCTACGTAGTTCAGGAAGGGGACACTTTATCCCATATAGCTGAGAAGTTCGGGGTCTCAATAGAGGACCTTATGCGCATCAACGCCATCTCTAACCCTGACCTCATTTATCCTGGCCAGGAATTAATTATACCGAGTGGGGAATTGCCTCAGCCTACTCCTACATTTACTTTACCCTTTCAGCCACCGACCCCTGCCTTTACGCCCGTGACAACTCAACCCCCAACCCCCACACCTGTCCCTTCGCCAATGGTAAGCAAGGAGGGAGTATATATTGAGACAGTGTTAAATGTAGGTAAGCAAGGTAAAGAAGCCATAATAATCCGGAGCGCCGCTGAAAAAGTGAAGAACCTGGCGGGATGGCGCCTTTACGCCGATAACCAGAGTTATGTTTTCCCCGATTTTCTCCTCTGGCCCCAAGGGGCGGTGACTCTTTACACCGGACAGGGCAAAAATAATCCTGCTGAACTTTACTGGGGGCTTGATAAGCCCATTTTACATCAGGTTAAAAAGATTACCCTCTACAACCGGGATGGCCAGCTGGTTAGCTCATATCAGATAAGCGCTCCCTGATTCAAGTGGCAGGTATCGTTTAAGAAGAAAATGATAAACTTCTGCCCATCATGGCCGAAGAGATTAATGCAGCCGTTATCCTGTTCTATGCGCGTAAACCATTCGTTGCTTACCCCCAGGACGATGCAGAGGATCACCTTATTAACCACCTGATGCCCTACTATGGCTATTTCCTCGCCATGATGCCGCTTCAAGATCCTGAAGAGGGCTTCTTCGGCCCTGGCCCTTACATCATCCAGGCCTTCGCCTCCGGGGACTCGCACCAGGTGAGGACTTTCCAGCCATGTCCGGTAAAGTTCCGGGTAAAGTTCAGCCACTTCGGAAGGTGAGAGGCCCTGCCAATAGCCGTAATTTATGTCTGTGAAACCTTCCTCTGGAATGACCTCAAGGCCAAGAGCCCTGGCCAGAGGCTCAGCTGTCCTGATGGCTCTGGTCAGGGGACTTGAATAAACGGCTTTTATAGGCCGATCCTTAAGCCGCAGAGCAATGGTTTCGGCTTGTGCCTCCCCAACTTCATCTAAAGGCAGATCAACCTGGCCCCTGAAGCGGGGATCCTTGTTCCAGGCCGTTCTACCATGTCTTATGAGATAAACCCTGGTCATCAAGCCTGTGCTCCCACTAATTTTTTAGCCAGTTTAATGGCTTTGCGAACCACTTTCCTGGGGCTGGCATACCTTTTCCAGAGCTTCCTGACCTTGCGTTTAAAAGCATTCCATGGTTTACGACGCTGCGATTCCTGTAGAGCCCACATCAGGAATTCGTAATCCACCCCTTTGATCTTCGCCTCCGTAGGGTTACGGCGATATTGATCGTGGCTTGTTATAAGGGATAGGCCATGCTCAATGCAGTAATCATAAAGGTCACTCCCGGGGTGTGGAGTGTAAAAGGCCGGGCTGTAGTAATCGGGGTCAATCTCCTTAAGCATTGAAATCGTTTCCATGACTTCTTCCTTGGTTTCTGTGGGAATGCCAAGCATGTAGTTAGCCCAAATAGAAATTCCGTATTTTTTGCAGATTTTAGCCGCCTTCAGGTTTATCTCCCTTGTGGTACCTTTCCTCAGGAACCTGAGCACCCGATCGCTGCCTGATTCAAAACCTATAAACATTCCGCGGCAGCCTGCTTCCACCATTAGTTTCACCATATCCTCATGGCGCACGATAATATCAGCTCTGGACTGACAGAAGAAAGGCTGAGTGAAGCCTTCAGCTTTATATAGCCGGCAGAACTCAGTTACCCACTCCCGATCTTCGGTCAGGCAATCGTCGTGGAACATGAAACTGGCGAAGTTGTATTTCTCACGGAGGAGCTTAAGTTCGGCAATAACATTTTGAGGACTGCGCCTGCGAACTTTGCGTCCAAAAATTTTCCGTTCTGCCGGCTGACAAAAACTGCAGTTATACATACATCCTCGTCCCGCAATTATGGTAAGGAAAGGAGGGGGAAGCTCCTCCACAAATGGCACTTCGGGAGAATCCAGGTTATACCCGTATTTCCGCCATTCGTTCAGGAAGAGATCCCGATCCGGGAAAGGTATAGCATCCAGGTCCGGAGGTTCTCCTACCAGCACTCTCTCCTTCGGGGGGTTACCTTCCTCAATGGCTTTCAAAAGCCTTGGGAAAGTTATTTCCCCTTCCCGAATTACCACATAATCAATGTTTTGGTTTTTGAGGACTTCATCCAGAGCGAGGGTTGGATGTGGACCACCTACTACGGTAATAATGTTGCGGTTAACCTCCTCTTTGATTATGTCAACGCAACGCATCACGGGGTTATAATCCACACTCATCATAGTGAGGCCAACAACCCTTGGTTCGCGCCTTTTCACCTCATCCCGGAATTCTTCCCATCCTGAAAGGGCTCTGAGGTCAATGAGATCCACATCAAATCCCTGAGCTTTCGCTGCCGATGAGAGGTGAGCCAGGCCATGGCTAACCCATCCGGCGTCCATCCCTTTGCCTAAACTTTTGAAGCCAAGGCCTGAAATTCCTGCATAAACAAGTGTTACCTTCATTCCCACCTCCTGACCATTTCTGGCCAAATTATACCACAGCCTGCAATCAGCGTAAAATTGTTAGCAGTTGCGAAGTTAGCTGCGAAATGGTATATTAACTCATGCCAGACAGGGGGGAATCATGATAAGCCCTGAACCTTTTTTCTTTTCCGGCAATGAAATCGGTTGCCTGCTGATCCATGGGTTTACAGGCACCCCTAATGAAATGCGAGAACTGGGGGAATACCTGGCAAATCAAGGCTTTACCGTAAAAGGCATCCGCTTAGCTGGTCACGGAACTTCGCCATTGGATATGGAGAAAACAACATGGGAAGATTGGTTTGAGTCCGTTTTAGAAGGCTATTGTCAGCTTAGGGGGATAACCCGCAAAATTTTCCCCATAGGCCTATCCCTTGGGGCGGCACTGGCCCTGCACCTGGCAGCCCACCATGAAGTTGATGGGGTTATAGCCCTCTCAGCCCCGGCCTTTATCAAAGATCCCCGCCTCTTCTTCCTCCCCCTCATTAAGCATTTCATCCGCTTTGTCAAGAAAGGCCCTCCAGATTTCATTGATACAACCATCCCTCAGCGGCATCTGGATTATCCGGTATATCCCACCAGATCCATAGAACAGCTCCTTCAATTCCTGGCCCACCTTAGAGGAGAACTGTCTTTGGTGAAAGCTCCAGCGCTTTTTATCCACTCCAGGACTGACAAATCTGTCCCACCGGAAAATCCGCTTTACCTCATCCAGCACATTGGCTCCGTTGAAAAATCCATTATTTGGATAGAAAGGAGTGGACATGTGGTCACTGAAGATATTGCAAAGCAAGAGGTTTTCAGTGCGTGTGCCGATTTTATTCGCCGGCATTCTGACCTTAATCCTTCTGAGCTGTAACCCAGCCCCAGAAGAGTTAAATATAGGGGCAGCGCCGGTGGTTATGAAAGTTCTGGACGAGGTGGCAAAGGATTTCAAGGGGTGCAAAGTTAATATAACCTATGCGCCTTCCGGACAGATCGCCCAGCAGGTCCGGCAGGGTGCCCCCCTTGACCTCCTGATTTTAGCTGATAAGGATTATATTGAAACCCTGGCGAAAGAGGGTTTTATCTTGGAAGGAAGCATAAAAATCTACGCGCGAACAAGCCTCGTGGTCTGGGTTCCAGAAGGTGAACCTCGTATTGAAAGTTTTGAAGAGCTTGCTTCCATTCCAGGCAAGATAGCCATAGCCAATCCCGATTACTCACCGTATGGGCAAGCCGCTGGCAAAGCTCTCAAAACCTCAGGTTTATGGGGGAAAATTAAGGAAAAGATTGTTTACGCCGAAGGTGTACACCATGCACTTCAACTCGCTGAAACGAAAAATGCATCCGCTGCCCTTGTGCCTCTCCCTTTGGTTTTGGAATTAAAAGGCCATTACATTTTGGTTCCGAAAGAGTTTTACACCCCTCCTGAGCAGAGCTTGGCCATTGTGAAAGGCACAAAACATGAAGTTTGCGCCCGCAAATTTATCGCTTACCTTCTTGGGCCGGAAAACAAAAGGGTTTTTGAAAAATATGGATTTGAAGTCCCGGAGGATTGAAAGGATGGATTTGAGCCCACTTCTTCTCTCTCTGAAAGTAGCCATTACTGCAACAGCCATGGTTACAATATCAGGGCTCGCTCTGGCTATATTGATGGTAAAGCTCCGCTTTCCGGGTAAAAGCCTGCTAGAAGTTTTCCTTACTTTGCCTCTAGTTCTTCCTCCGAGCGTTGTAGGCTATTATCTCCTGTTGATATTGGGAAGAAATGGCCCATTAGGGTGGCTCAACTGGCTTTTCACCTGGAAAGCTGCTGTCCTGGCATCATGGCTTGTGGCTTTGCCCCTTATGTTCCGATCAGCCAAAGCCGCTTTAGAAAGCGTGGACCCATCCCTTGAGATGGTGGCCAGGACCTTAGGAGCGCCTCCCTGGAAAGCCTTCTTAGAAGTAACACTGCCCTTAGCAAGCCGTGGGATAATGGCCGGAATTATCCTTAGCTTCGCCAGGGCCCTGGGGGAATTTGGCGCCACTTTGATGGTGGCCGGGAACATCCCCGGCAAAACCAGAACTATCCCCCTGGCTATTTACACTGCTGTCCAGGCCAACCGGATGGATTTAGCCACACTGTGGGTTGTCATAACCGTTTCTCTGGCCTTTGCTTTTATATTGATGGTTAACAAGCTTCAGCCAAGATGAGGCCAGTTTTAGTAGCACGTTTCTCCAAGAAGATCGGCAACTTTTTCATAGAAGCAGACTTTGAAATGGGGAATGAAGTGCTGGTGCTTTTCGGTCCCTCAGGGAGCGGGAAGACTTCAATCCTCCGGTGCCTATCCGGCCTCCTTACCCCCGATCAGGGCTTCATTGAGCTAAATGGCCAGGTTCTCTTTTCCTCTGATGGGAAAAAAGTGAGGGTTAACGTTCCTGTGCACCAAAGGCGCATAGGCTTCGTGTTCCAGGATTATGCCCTCTTCCCCCACATGACTGTGGCTGAAAATATCCTCTACGGTTGCAGGGATCGGGCAAAGAAACAGGAACTTTTGCAAAGTCTTGTGGAGAAAATGAGACTTAAAGGGCTTGAGGATTACTATCCCCACCAGCTATCAGGGGGACAAAAGCAAAGGGTGGCTATCGCCAGAGCTCTGGCCATGGAGCCCCAACTTCTCCTCCTGGACGAGCCCTTCTCGGCACTGGATAAGCCCGTGCGGCGCAAACTCCAGTCCGACCTGCTTAAGCTTCAGAAAGGTATGGAAATTCCGATAATTCTGGTGACTCATGACCTGGAAGATGCTTTTACCATGGGCACCAAACTGGCTGTAGTAAACGCAGGCAGGATTGAGCAGGTTGGAGAAAAGGAAGAGATCCTTAAACATCCCCGCACCAGAGCAGTGGCCAGGTTTACGGGGGCCAGGAACATTATGGAAGGAAAAGTTCTGGGGAAAGATGAAAAGGGGATATACCTTGAATGGAATGGTCTTGTTTTTGAGGCTCCGCCTCACGAGGCAATACCCGGCTCAACGGTTACCTTCTGCATACGTCCTGAAGATGTAATGATCCTAAGGCCCGATAGGCCTCTGCGAGAAGGAATCAAAGAGAACCTTTTAAGTGGGATAATAGTGCAGGAAATCCACAGGGGTACTTACTGGACCCTTTTCTTCAAGGTTAGTTCGGTGGAAACGGGCAGGGATTACGACCTGGAGATCTCCATTCCCCTCCACGCTCACACCCGTCTGGGACTTGGAGCAGGCAAAGAAATTACGGTTTCCCTTAAGAAAAGTGCCATCCACATTATACCGGATTAAATCAAAGTTGACTCTTGGCCTTCCTGCGTGATAAGATTAACCAAAAACCGGGAGGGTTCAACTATCCCTTCTCTGGATGCTCTCATCCTTTTCATACTGGTTCTGGCAAGGGTGAGGATTGATACCCTCGCTCAGCTTGTCTTGCCTCAACGTCACCAGGATGTAGCTCTTTTGCCCATTACCAGTTTGCTTCTCAGCCCCAAAGCTCAGGAACTCCTCAGAGATTGGCTTACAGACCCCTTATCCCTCCTGTTGATTTCCACGACCTTTGGCTTTCTGGCCTTTTACTTTGTGGTGGATACACTAAGGCCACGGCTTTATAACCTCAAATTAGGCATAATCTTCGGGATAATTTTCTCCACCGTCATAGCCGAAAGCTTACTTTATGTTATGCTAAGACACCAGGCTGGCCCAGCTTCCTACACCCACGATGGTGGTGTTATCCAAACCGAGGAAGCTATAAAGTTTTTCCGGTCTGGTAAAAACCCTTACATTGAAGATTATACCAATACTCCCATGGCCGAATGGGGGCTGGATTATAGGACAGCCCTTTACCATTATCCGTATCTGCCATGGACTTTCATTTTCCCCTGGCCGTTCTATGAGGCCTTCAAAGCCGCCCTGGGATGGTATGACCAGCGCTTTGTTTACCTCTTTCTGTTCCTCTTGACCCTGATCCTGGCTTCTTTCTTGCCCTCCCGGCCTGAAGATAGGTTAAAGCTGGTGGCAGTGCTGGGGCTTAACCCGATCATGGGGAGCGATGTGATTTTCGGCCAGAACGATTCCTTCGTGCTGTTCTGGGTGGTGCTGAGCTTGTGGTGCCTGGTTAGAAAAAGCAAGGTTGCTTCATCTATATCCTTAGCTTTAGCGTGCGCCTCTAAACCCACAGCTTGGTTCTTTGCCCCCTTTTACTTCCTTTACCTTTGGAGGGAGAACAGACGCGAGTTATTTCGCCCACTTATAGCTTTTGTGCTGGTTTTTTCGGCCCTCGTACTCCCCTTTCTCCTCTGGAGTCCGGAAGCCATGGTGGACGATATCTGGCGATGGGCAGCTGGAACGGCAAAAGTTTCTTATCAGATTAGGGGCTGGGGAGTAGCTAACTTTATCTTGGCCCTTGGGCTTGTGGAATCTCGCCTCAGTTATTTCCCTTTCTGGATTCTGGAGGTAGCTTTTGGTTTGCCCCTGGCCATTGGCCTTGGACTTCGCCTCTACCGAAGCCCTTCCTTGAAAGTCGCCCTCTGGGCTTATGGCCTCACTCTTTTCGTGTTCTTCTACTTCTCCCGCTTTCTTAACGAAAATTACCTGGGATACATCCTTGCCATCATGGCTCTGGGCTACTGGCTCGGTGATTCTGCCCTTACGAAAACCACTGCCAGGGAGTCTTCATAAACCTTACGCCACCCTTCCTTCAGTTCAAGGCAACGAACTACAGGCGCTCTTCTTTCAACAATCACTATCCCCACCTTATAACTGTCCAGAATCAAATCCCACCCTTCTTCCCCTCGCATAACTTTGAGAAATTGGCTCAAAATTTCGTCTCCGTAGAGATCAGTCCTTCCGTCCACAAAAACGCGGCAATTGGGATAAAGGTGCCAGATCAGGTATCCACCCCAGTTATAGCTATTGAAAAGGTTGCCTGTAAGCTTCCCCTTCAAAGTAAATTCCACTGCCCCCTTTGGCAAAAAAAGCCTTTCCTGAGCCTCAATAGCTTCTCCTTTAAGGATGTGATACCCCCTCAGGGCTGCGGCCAGAAGGGCCAGGAGTAGCAACAGGGTGTTTAAGTAATTGCCTTTGCCTGAAGGGCGAACCAGACCAAAGCGCCTTAACGCTACTTCCCCATGGCGGAAGAGGGTCAATACTGAGATCATGGAGTAAAAAACCACATTGCGAACAGCCATGAGGTACAGGTAAAAGAAAGCAAAGAGGGGCAAAAGCTCCGCCAATCCAGCCGGTATCCCGGAAAAGGCCAGCACCAGCATAATGGCTATGGTTAGCCATATCGCTGGATGATTGGTCAGATCATGGAAATTGGGCGAAGCCCACTCCTGAATGTAAGCCTGTAAGGTTTTGATCTTCAAAGTTCTAATGGGATAGAAAAGGAGCTCGGGGCCCCAGGGGTTAAAGCAAACGGCAAGAAGCGACAGAGGCAGGATTATAAATAAAAGCCTGGTTTTCCTGCCGGCTTCCGGATCATGGTAAAGCAAAGAATCAGCCGCATTGCCCACGAGAGATAAGAAAAGCAACAATAAACCTGCCGCATATCCGCTATGGAGATTGGCCCAGAGCATGAAAGTTGCAGGAATGAGGAAGAAATCCAGCTTTCCTCTGAGGCTTTCAAGGCGTCTAAGAACAAGGGCAAAAGCCAGGAAGGAAAACAAATGGGGACGTGGAGTCCAAACCACTGAAGAAGCCAGGGCGGCTAAAAGAATGGAGAACCCCCTTATGTAAGGATTGCCATGACCAAGATAAAGGGTAAGGAAGGTCAGGGTTACAAGGAGGGCTGTGGCCAGGGCAATTGCTTGAAGACCTCCAAGTCTGTAGAGGTTATAAAAGATATGCTGAGAAAGCCAGCTGTGGTTTAACCAGGGATTCCCCTCCACAGAATGGGAGAAGAGGTCAAATTTTAAAGGTGTGAAAGTTGGAGAAAAGCGTCCCGCCGCCAGATGCCACCACATGTCAGTATCAACCGGGGCCCGGAGGGCCATGGTGAATATGGCAATAAAAAGCATTAATTCAAACAGCCTGGAAGCCGTCAATCGGACCATTGGAACGCACCTCTTTTACATTATACAGCTTGTCTGAACCGGCAAAAACCCTGTTTCCAGAAGCGCGCTGGCCCATTGACATTGACCCTTTTTTAGGCTAAAATGGTTTTAAAATCGCTGGAGGAGGTGCGATGCTCAGTTCGGATATAAGGAAAGGATTTTTGGATTTCTTTGCTCAGAACGGCCACACCGTTGTACCAAGCTCTTCCCTTGTCCCGGAGAACGACCCAACTTTGCTTTTCACCAACGCAGGGATGGTTCAGTTTAAGGATGTGTTCCTTGGAATAGAAAAGCGTTCATACACTCGCGCTACTTCAGCTCAGAAATGCATGAGGGTAAGCGGCAAACACAATGACCTGGAAAACGTAGGCCCATCCCCGCGCCACCATACTTTCTTTGAAATGCTGGGCAATTTTTCCTTCGGCGATTACTTCAAGAAGGAAGCCATTGCCTATGCCTGGGAATTTTTGACCAGGAACCTTGGCATACCCAGGGAACGGCTCTGGGCTACTATTTACGAAGAAGACGATGAGGCCTGGGAGCTATGGCAGAAGGTAGCTGGAATGCCACCCGAAAGGATCGTCAGGATGGGCAAGAAGGACAACTTCTGGGCTATGGGCGATACTGGCCCATGTGGCCCTTGCTCCGAGATTATCTACGATCGCGGGGAAAAATACTGCACCTGCCATAGACCCGATTGTTCTCCAGCTGTGGAATGCGAACGATGGTGGGAACTGTGGAACCTGGTGTTTATGCAGTACGAGCTGCACCCCGATGGCTCCATGACCCCTCTGCCACGGCCTAGCATAGATACAGGCATGGGCCTTGAAAGGATTACAGCCGTGATGCAGGGGGTTGAATCCAACTATGAGACCGACCTATTCTGGCCCATCATCCTGAAAACGCGAGATCTATTGGGCCATACCGACGAGCAGGTCCTGGAGAACATTGTTTCTTACAGGGTAATAGCTGATCATGGGCGTGCCATCACCTTCCTTATCGGCGATGGAGTGACTCCCTCCAACGAAGGGCGGGGGTATATTTTGAGGATGATCCTGAGGAGAGCAGCACGCCATGGCCACAAACTGGGCTTCCGGGAGCCATTCCTTGCCCACATTGCTGACAAAGTCATTGAAATCATGGGCCATCACTACACTGAACTCACCTTGCGCCGCGATTTCATAAAGAACCTGATAACCCAGGAAGAAGAACGGTTCCAGCAAACCCTTGAAGTGGGCCTCAACCTTCTGGATGAACTTATGGAGAAGTTAGCTTCAAAAGGGCAGAGGGTAATTCCGGGCGAAGAAGCTTTCCGCTTATACGACACTTATGGGTTCCCCCTGGATCTGACCCGAGTGGTAGCACGCGAGAGGGGATTTGAGGTGGATGAGGAAGGCTTCAACCAGGCAATGGAGATTCAAAGGGAAAAGGCCCGCGCCGCCCGCACTTTTGAACTGGAGGAGGAAGAGCTCAAGAGAGCTGAATTCTACAGCAACCTCTACGATCAACTCAGGCGAGAGGGAGCTATTCCTGAGGGAGGTGTTGAACATTTATATGAAACCAGCCTGGAAGTCAGGACCAGGGTTGTGGCCATTATAAAGGGTGGGGAAAGGGTAAGCATTGCTCACAAAGGTGATGAAGTTGAAATAGTTCTGCCCCAGACCCCATTTTATGTTGAAAGCGGAGGACAGGTCAGTGACACCGGGTGGATAACCTGCACTCGTTCCCCTGAAGAAGAGGAAACCATCTGGGAGATGGAAGTAGAAGAAATGCTCCGCCCCATCACCGGGCTTATAATCCACAAAGGCAAGATTGTGGAAGGAACCGCCAGGGTTGGAGATGAGGTGTGGGCCACAGTGGACGCTGAAAGGAGGATGGATATATCCCGCAACCATACCGCTACCCATATTCTCCACAGCCAGCTCCGCCGACTCCTGGGCCGACACGTCTACCAGACGGGTTCCCTGGTAGCGCCGGATCGCCTCCGCTTTGACTTTACCCACACCGGAATGCTTACCCAGACTCAGATAAGCGACCTGGAAAGGATGGTGAACGAAATAATCCTGGCCAACTACCCGGTCCAGGTTGTCCATACTACCTACAAGGAGGCCATTGCCCAGGGCGCCATAGCTCTCTTTGAAGAAAAATACGGGGAGAAGGTCAGGATGCTGGTAATAGGCTACCCTGATGAAATCATAAGCAAAGAGCTGTGCGGCGGCACTCACGTCTCTAACACCGGAGAAATCGGCTTCTTCCACATCCTCTCGGAGCAAGGAGTTGGCACAGGAGTACGCAGGATAGAGGCGGTAACAGGCCGCTATGCTCAGGAACTGGTAATGGAACGCCTGCGGATCTTAGAATCCACCGCTGCTTTCCTATCCTGCCTCCCCGAAGAAGTGGACCGGCGAGTCCTGGCCCTTATGGGCGAGCTCCAGAATAAGGATAAGGAAATTCAGAAGCTGCAGAGGGCTCTGGCCCGCAAGATTTACGAAGATCTCCTAAACAAGGTTGTGAAAGTGAAGGATGTGAACGTAGTCGTTGCCAGGGTAGATGAAGTGGAAAACGAGGATATATTGAGGGAGATGAGCGATTGGCTTAGGGACGCCCTCGGTAGTGCAGTCGTGACCCTGGCTACAATCCTGAATGGAAAGCCTTTCTTCATTGCAGCTATTACTGAGGACCTGGTAAATAGAGGCCTCAATGCTGGCAACCTGATTAAAGAAGTAGCTAAAGTGGTGGGGGGAGGCGGAGGGGGTAAAGCAACTATGGCCCAGGCTGGAGGCCGTGATAAATCCCGTATAGATGAAGCCCTCCGGCTGGTTCCGGATCTGGTGGCTGGTGCCCTCAAGGATTGAAAGTGGCTCCCTGAAAGGCCCCGATAAAATGGGCGAAGACCTGGAAAAGATTGAACTGGATCGGGAAGAAGATATAATTTCCATAAGGGATCGGTTGGATTGGGTCAGGGTGAAGCGAGTTATACTGATTGTCCCGCCAGGCCAGAAAGCCCTTTCCAACCCTGTGAACCTGAAGCTCCTCAGTCGCAAAGCGCGGGACCTTGCTTTGGATCTCCTTTTAGTGACTAAAGATCCGCTCATTCGTTCCCTGGCAGGAGAAGCTGGTCTCCGAGCCTTGCCCTCTGAAAAGGAGGCCTTTAAAGCCCTACCTTCTAAGGGGCCGGCTCTCAAGCCCATGGCTGAGGAGGCCCCATCCATACTGGCTCTTTCCCTAATTACTTTACCTTTCCTCTTCACGCTCCTGATTGCAATCGCCCTTTTCGTGCCTTCAGCCAGAATAGAACTCTCCCCCTTTGCTCAGCTGGTTGAAACAACCC
>Ga0209394_1001255_pt1 | contig 15564 bp, 16 predicted proteins | sample JNZ201metaG_FD_184122 | JGI IMG/M metagenome (GOLD analysis project Ga0209394, IMG submission 184122) | Hot spring microbial communities from Jinze hot spring, China to study Microbial Dark Matter (Phase II) - JNZ 20120812A (SPAdes) (version 3) ... | reverse complement strand
TAGCAAAAGAGAGTAGGCTCAGAGCCGTTAAGTACCAGAGTCCTGTGTTTTGGAGGAGTATAGATACTTGGAAAGACCTGGAGGAAGTTGAAGCAGTCCTTAAGGAGGCCTGTTTTGAGCGTTAAAGCATCTTCTAAAAGCGTCGTAGCCGCCGTGCTTTGCGGTGGTGAGGGTAGTAGGCTTAGACCTTTAACCTACTATTTTCAGAAGTCCATGATCCCCGTAGGCTCCAGTCAGAAGCCTCTGTTAGAGTATATCGTGAGGCTTTTGAAGAATCACGGCATTTACGACTTGGTGTTTCTCGTAAACTACAAGTATGAGCAGATCCTGAACTACTTCGGAGACGGCTCCAGATTCAACGTGGAGATTAGGTATGCTGTAGACCGTGGGGATAGACGTGGGACTGGATGGGCTATTCTAAACGCTTATGAGCGTGGAGTCTTCAAAGGCTACGACAACGTCTTGGTCTACTATGGAGACATTCTATCGAATATAGATTTGACGGATATGTTGAATACCCATGCGAATTCAGATGCGTATGCAACCATAGCAGTTTCAAAGGGCTATAGACTTCCAGTTGGCGTAGCGTACGTAGAAGACGGTAGGATAGTTAGGTTTGAGGAAAAGCCTACGATAGAGGTCCCAGTGTGCATTGGGATATCTGTATTTAGAGTGGAGGCTTTACACACACTACGCGGAGAATTCACGGGTAGGCTTGAACTGGATATAATGAGCCATCTAATACCTAAGCTCATAGAGCTCGGCAGACCTGTAAAAGCGTATTTCACGGATTGCTTCTGGTACGACTTAGGCTCCACTGAGAAGTATGAGAAGCTGGACCACAGCCTAGTGGATAGGCTTTTTGAAGTGGAGAAGCCCATAGAGGCGAAGCCCAAGTGAAGAGCCTAGTCACGGGCGGCGCAGGCTTCATAGGTAGCCACCTCGTAGATAGACTTATGAGCATTGGCTATAGCGTAACGGTTGTAGACAATTTAAGCTCCGGATGCTTGGAGAACGTCAAGGGTTGGATCGGCGATTCGAGGTTTAAGTTTGTAAGGGGAGACCTGAAGAAGCGTGGAAAGTGGATTGGGGAGTTTAAGGGCGTAGACGTTGTCTTCCACTACGCAGCCAATCCTGAGGTTAGAGTAAGCGTTACAGACCCTAGGATACACTTCGAGGAGAATCTTCAAGCGACTTTTAACGTACTTGAGGCGTGTAGGAATTTTAAAATACCATATTTTGTATTCGCATCTACTAGCACGGTTTACGGTGATGCCGAGCGGATACCTACGCCCGAGGACTATACGCCTTTAAAGCCCGTGTCGGTCTATGGAGCTGTTAAACTTTCATGTGAAACGTTTATTCAGACTTATTCTAGGCTTTACGGCTTGAAGAGCCTGATTTTAAGGTATGCCAATGTAGTCGGAGCTAGGTCTAAGCACGGAGTTTTAGTGGACTTCGTTGAAAAGCTTAGGTCAAATCCTAAGAGGCTTGAAATTCTAGGTGATGGTCTTCAGAGGAAGAGCTATCTACATGTTGAAGAAGCCGTAGATGCCACTTTAAAAGCTTTAGACTATACGTTTAACTCCGACGGGTTTGAAGAAGTATTCAACGTGGGGTCGGAAGACTGGATCACCGTGAGGGAGGTAGCGGATATCGTCGTCGAAGCTATGGGTCTTAAAAACGTTGAATACGTGTATAAGCCCGCTACAAGCGACGGTAGGGGCTGGCTTGGAGACGTTAAACTCATGCTGTTAGACGTGAACAAGCTTAAGAGGGCTACGGGCTGGAGGCCTAGATTAAACTCAAGAGAGGCAATGAAACTCGCAATTAAAGACTATCGCAAGGAATGACTCGGGTGTGAGCTACGGTAGAATTCTCGTGACAGGCGGAGCGGGGTTCATAGGTAGTAATTTGGTAGACGCGTTAGTGGAGAAGGACTTCTCCGTTGTCGTTTTGGATAATTTTTCAACGGGTAGAATGGAGAATTTAAAGCACCATTTAGGAGGTAGGGGTTTCCGTCTGATTAAAGGCGACATCCGAGACGGGTCAGTAGTGAAAGAGGCTTTAAAGGGTGTGGAGGCGGTCTTCCATTTAGCTGCTATCGTAAGCGTACCATACTCCATAGAAAATCCGCATGTTACGCGTGAAGTAAACGTAGATGGGACTAGGAGGCTTTTAGAGTCCTGTTTAAACGGTGAAGTGGAGAAGATTATTTATGCTTCAACTTGTGCGGTTTATGGGGAGGCTGATTATCTTCCGATAGATGAGAGACATCCCACTAAGCCCATTTCACCTTATGCTGAGAGTAAGCTTAAAGCCGAAAATCTATGCAGAATTTTCGGAGAAAAGTATGGGTTTAAGGTCGTTACGCTCAGACTCTTCAACGTTTACGGATTGAGGATGCAGACGAATCAGTACGGTGGAGTTATAACGCGTTTTATCGAACGTTTAAATTCTGGAAAACCCCCAGTCATCTATGGTGATGGTCGGCAGACTAGGGACTTCATACATGTAAGCGATGTTGTTAAAGCCATGGTGCTCGCATTAAACAATGGCTCCGCCACCGGGACATTCAACATAGGTAGCGGCTCACCCACGACGATAAACGATTTGGCTAGGCTTTTGATCGATATAGTTGGAGTGAAGGGCATTGAACCCATTTACCGGGAGGCTAGACCAGGCGACATCAGACACAGCTACGCAGACATACGCCTAGCACAAAGTACATTGAAATTTAAGCCGAGCATCAGCCTCAAAGAGGGACTATCAAACTTATTGTCGCAAAATTGTAGCCTGTGAATGTTTCCCAGAATAATGAGAATAAACGGCTGAAGATTAATCATGGAAAGTAGACTTAAAATAATAGCCTGCATACCGGCCTACAATGAAGAAAGAACGATAGCTAGCGTTGTAGTGAAAACTATGAGGTATGTGAACGAGGTAATAGTTTGCGATGACGGATCAGGAGATTTAACTGGGGAGATAGCCAGGAGACTTGGAGCGAAAGTGGTAAGACATGAAAGAAATATGGGTAAAGGTATTGCTTTAATGGATCTATTTACTGAGGCTAAGAAATTTAACCCTGATGTAATAATTACACTTGATGCTGATGGTCAGCACAACCCAGATGATATACCAAGATTAATTAAACCGATAGTAGAAGGGGCTGCCGACATCGTAATAGGGTCAAGGTTCGTAAAGGGTGGGGAAATCGATGCCCCTCTATACAGGAGATTCGGTCTAACATTCATAAACTTCCTCAGTAGAAAATTGGTAAAATCAGACGTAAGAGATACCCAAACTGGTTTTAGAGCTTTTACACTTAAAGCATTAAATGAATTAGAGTCTATGGAGTCAAGAGGATACGGTGTTGAAACTGAGCAATTGATGTTGGCAAAAAAGAGGGGGTTAAGAATAATTGAAGTTCCAGTAATGATAAGGTATAAGGGCTTAGAGAAGACTTCTAAAAAATTTCCATTTTTACAAGCACAGGATATAGTTACTACCATCCTAAGGCTTTTCATAGAAGAACATCCACTACGTTACTTGGGCATACCTGGAGTAGCGTTGATAATTTTAACGGTAATATCGGGAACATATTTGTTATTAATGTTCAACGCAACAAGGTACTTTAGCATACCAATAGCGTTGATAACTTTAGCTGCATTATTTACCGGGATAATGCTATTAATTACAGCGATAATTCTATACGCTATGACAAGATTGACAAAAAAGATGCAACTTTAATTGACACAAGAGGTAAAAGATGCCAACTACCATAAGTTGGAATAAAATCGTTATAAAAAGCTCAAAGTCTCCCAGAGGAAATAGACGCACCATCTGACGTTAAATAATGAGGGCTTACAAGACCTGAGGCGATGAAGATAAATAACGTACACATTACGATACGTGAATTCACGAAAGCCATATGTTGACAGCACGAGCGTAGTTACTCCAAAATGAATATTGCAGTAGTCTTAGGGACTAGACCGGAGATAATAAAGATGTCTCCGATTATAAGGGAGCTTGAGAGAAAGGGTGTAGATTTCTTCATATTGCATACGGGTCAACATTACTCCTACAACATGGATGAAGTATTCTTCGAGCAACTGAAGCTACCCCAGCCGAAGTACAACCTTAAGGTCGGTTCAGGCAGTCATGGTGAGCAGACTGGGAAGATGCTTATTGAAGTGGAAAGAGTACTTTTAATGGCGCAACCAGATGTAGTTTTAGTGCAGGGCGATACGAATACAACTCTGGCTGGCGCTCTCGCAGCGTCTAAGATTCGTATAGAGATTGGTCATGTGGAGGCTGGTTTGAGGAGCTTTGATAGGGAGATGCCTGAGGAGGTAAATAGGCTTTTAGTAGACCACCTCTCGGACTTCTTATTTGCACCAACTGAGAGAGCCCGTCAAAACCTCCTAAGTGAGGGGATCGATGGAAGTAGAATTCATGTGACTGGGAATACCGTAGTAGATGCCGTGTATCAAAACCTCGAATTGGCGAAGCGGAGTAACGTCCTCTCCAAGTTCGACTTGAAGAATAACGGATACTTCCTGCTGACTCTACATAGGCAGGAGAACGTTGATAGGGTGGATAGACTGAAGAGCATATTGAAAGGAGTCGAACTAGCGTCTAAGGAGTTCGACCTACCAGTGGTATATCCCATACATCCGCGCACATTGAAAATGCTTAAGCAGTTCCAGTTGAAAGTTGGAGGAGGACTGTTGGTGATCGATCCACTAGATTACCTGAGCTTTCTCAAGCTTGAGAGTGAGGCCAGACTTATACTCACTGACTCGGGTGGAGTGCAGGAGGAGGCTTGCATATTGAAGGTACCTTGTGTAACATTGAGGTATAACACCGAGAGGCCTGAGACGCTGGAGGTCGGCTCAAACGTCTTAGCTGGTACTGAGCCGAAATCCATAGTCGAGAAAGTGGGTTTAATGCTCAACAGGGAGAGAAAATGGTCGAATCCATTTGGAGATGGCTACGCCTCCCAGCGCATAGTCAGCATAATATGCAACTACTGTTTTGCTTAACGTAAGTGTTGGATGAATGGCTAAGATACTTGTAACTGGTGGCCTTGGCTTCATAGGGTCCAACCTCGTCAAGGAGCTTAGGAGGAGAGGGCATGATGTGTGGGTTTGCGACATCGTGCACTCTCCAGAGCCAAAATTCGTGAGGTGCGACGTAAGCAGGTTTAGGCAACTTGAGAATGTCTTTGAAACAGCCGGAGACTTCGAGTACGTTTACCACCTTGCGGCTGAATACGGCAGGTGGAATGGCGAACACTACTACGAGAACCTCTGGATGACGAACGTCGTCGGCACGAAGAATTTGATACGTTTACAGGAGAAGAAGAGGTTCAGAATGATATTCTTCAGCAGTGCTGAAGTGTATGGAGACTATCAGGGAGTCATGACCGAGGATCTACCAGAGAAGATCCACATACATTTATTGAACGATTACGCCATGACTAAGTGGGTTGGGGAAATGATGATAAAGAACTCCATGATGCAGTACGGTACTGAGACCGTTGTAGTCAGACCCTTCAATGTATACGGCCCTGGAGAACATTACCATCCGTATAGGGGCTTCATACCAAAGTTCATATACCACGCTTTGCACGACCTACCGTACACCGTGTATTTAGGCCACAAGAGAACTCTTGAGTACGTAGATGACTTCTGCACGACCGTTGCAAACGCAGTGGACAACTTCAAGCCAGGCGAAGTATACAACATCGGGGGAGACACTCAATACGAGATAAAGTACATCTCAGATTTAATATTGAGGTACCTAGGTAGAGACGACGCGAAGGTAACTTACAAGGAGGCCGAGCCCTTCACGACGAAAGTAAAACAGCCAGACTCTTCAAAGGCTAAGAGGGATTTAGGCTTTAAGATCACAGTGGAGCCCGAAGAAGGCATACCGAGGACGATAGACTGGTTCAAAAGAATATATAGTCGCTCAGACCGTATCTTGAGTTGAGGTGATATTGGACGAGGTTTGAAGAAGTGCTTCAGCATTACTCCAATAAGAGAGTGTTGATTACTGGTGGAGCAGGGTGTATAGGCAGTAATTTGATTAAAGCCCTATTAAAGACTGAACCTGAGAAGATCGTAGTAATAGATGATCTCTCGGCATCGTACGAGTGGAATCTTCCGAAAGACCCTAAGGTAGTGTTCATAAAAGGCAGCATTTTGGACGAAGAGAAGATGAAGAGGGCATTCAGCTACAAACCCCACTACGTCTTCCACTTGGCCGCTCACTTCGCAAACCAGAATAGCGTTGAGCACCCCGAGACGGACTTACTGGTTAATGGACTTGGAACACTAAAAACACTTGAATACGCAAATTTAGTAGGCGTTGAGAGGTTGGTCTTCGCCTCATCAGGTTGCTCGGTTTACGGAAGTCAAGCCCCCCTGCCATTAAGGGAGGACTTCATATCCCTGCATTTGGATACCCCGTATCAAATACATAAGCTCCTTGGAGAATTGTACTGCAACTACTTCCACGATTACTATGGGCTTCCAGTGGCGATTGCAAGGTACTTCAACGTCTATGGTCCTGGGGAGGTCCCTGGAAAGTATAGGAACGTTATACCGAACTTCATCTGGTGGGCTATGCACGGTCAACCCCTACCGATAACAGGGACGGGTGAGGAGACGAGGGACTTCACTTTTGTAGATGACATTGTTGATGGGACTTTGAGAATGGGGGTTTTTAAGGAGGCTGTTGGAGAAGCCGTAAACCTAGCCTCTGGAACCGAAACTAGGATAATAGATTTGGCGAAGTGGATAAATGAGATTACTGGTAATGGGGCTGGCGTAGTCTTTAAGTCTAGAAGAGACTGGGATAAAGCTGTAAGAAGAAGGGCGTCGATAGAGAAGGCTAGGAAGATATTGGGCTATGAACCTAGAATAGACATAAAAGCAGGGCTGAGGAAGACATATGAGTGGATTACTGAAAATAAGGATAAAATCGAGCAATGTGTAAGATTCTAGGCGAATAGGCTTAGAAAGTACTTGTGGATAATATTTCGTTTGGGTGAAATACGGTTTGAGAGACACATCCAACTCGAATAATCTTCGTATAGTTGCCTGTATTTCAGCCTACAACGAGGAGTGTACTATTGCTAAAAAAGTAGTATTAAAGGCTATGGAATATATCGATAGGGTGATGGTTTGCGATGACGGCTCCATCCGACATGACCAGCAAGATAGCGAAGAAGCTAGGTGCGATAGTGATTAAACATGAGAAAAATGTGGGTTAATTTATTACTTGGAGGAGAAAATTTAAATCATAGAGGATGCTGAATTTTAATGCATGTATTGATTCTTTCTCAGATTTTCCCTCCTGATTTAGGCGGTAGCGCCACTAGGGCGTATAATGCCGCTAAAGGGTTGACGCTTAATGGCGTTAAGGTTACCGTGATTGCAGGCTTTCCTCATTACCCCACGGGGAATGTTCCCAAAGATCTTAGGAGAAGGGCATTTGTAGTAAGTTTTATGGATGAATTTAGGGTTATAAGAACTTATGTGCCACCACTGCCAGCTAAGGGGCTGGCTAATAGGATGGTTTTATTTATGTCATTTATGGTCTCATCTCTATTCCCTTTCTTGTTAATAAGGAAGTTGAATGTGGTTTTTGCTTCAAATCCTCAAGTTTTAGCGTTTTTCCCGGCTCTCATTTACAAAATTTTTCACAGATGTCTATTAGTGCTAAATGTAGATGATCTATGGCCTGAGGATCCCGCGGATATAGGCATGATAAGATCAAGTTTCATGAAGAAGTTTTGCAGCTTACTAGCAAATATAGCCTATAAGCTTGCTGATGCAATAACACCAATAAGCCCTGGATATATTGAGGTGATCTGTGGCAAATATGGGGTTTCGCCAAGGAGAGTTTATGTTGTTAGGGGAGGCGTAGATACAACTAAGTTCAAGTTAAACATGTCACCTAAACGTACCAGTAAGTTTATGGTGCTTTATAGCGGTGCTTTCTCAGTGGCTTATGATTTTGACCAGGTGCTTAAGGCCGCTAAGTTACTGGAGCCTTATGGGGATGTTGAGTTTGTTCTTCAGGGTGGTGGTGAGCTGCTGGATTACGTTAAGCGTAGGGTTGTCGAGATGCGTTTAAAAAATGTGAAAATAATCGATAGGATACTGAGCAGAGGTGAGGTTGCTGAGCTACTCAGCCAAGCAGATGCCTTACTGCTTCCGCTTAGAGACTTCGGAAGACCCTATCTGGGCATATCTTCAAAACTCTACGAGTATCAAGCTGTTGGGAAGCCGATAATTTGTTGTGGTGAAGGCCAACCGGCAGAGTATGTGAAAGAAACGGGGTCTGGAGTATTGGTTAAACCTGGTGATTTTGAAGCCTTAGCTAAGTCAATACTTTACTTAAAAGAGAACCGAGATGTTACTGATAAGATGGGAGCGTCTGGAAGGAGATATGTGGAAAAGAACCTAACGATAGAGAAGATAGGCTTAAGAATGAGGGAAATTTTCGAAACATTGATAGATAGAAGAGTGTCAGAGACTTGAAGATTTTGCTGGTAATTCCGTACTTTTATCCGGCTGAGGCTTTTGGCGGTCCTGTTAAGGTTGCGTTTGATGTTGGGAAAGAGTTGGTTAAGCGCGGTCATGATGTCGTTGTTTTTACTTCTGATGCTAGGGATTTGGAGAATAGACTTGGCGTTGAAAGCGATGAAGTTGAGGGGATGAGCGTTTACTACTTTAGAAATTTGTCGATGTTTTTTGTTAAGTGGTCAAAGCTTTTCATAACACCTGACTTGTATAGGAAGATGAAGTTAGATATAGAGTCGTTTGACATTATTCACGCTCATGAGTATAGGACGTATCAAAACATTGTTGTTCACAAGTTTGCCAAGAAATATGGGGTTCCATATGTTCTTCAGGCTCATGGTTCTTTACCTAAGGTGGGCAGGCAGGCCAGAAAGTGGCTTTATGACGTCCTCTTTGGTTTAAATTTGTTGAGGGATGCTTCCAAGGGCATTGCTCTTAGCAGTGCTGAGGCTGAGCAGTATAGGCGTATGGGTCTTCCAGAGGATAAGGTTGCCATAATCCCTAACGGCATAGATTTGGCTGAGTATGCCAATCTACCGGCTAAAGGCTGTTTTAAGAAGAAGTTTGGCATACCAGAAGAAAAGAAGATAATACTATACCTGGGCAGGATACACAAGACTAAGGGCGTAGACTTCCTCATAAAAGCTTATGCACATTTAACAAAGAGATTGGGCGTTAAAGACTCAGTTCTAATTATTGCAGGACCAGACGACGGATACTTAGACGAAGCCAAAGCTTTAGCGGAATCTCTCGGTGTATCAAGCTCGGTGGTATTTACTGGTTTTATAAGTAAGGAGGATAAGCTTAAGGCTTTAGTAGATGCTGAAGTGTTTGTCACACCTTCCTTCTACGGTTTCCCAATGACTTTCCTAGAGGCCTGTGCCATTGGAACACCTATAGTAACGACTAACTTGGGAGATACGTTAGAATGGATAGACGGCAAAGCAGGTCATGTAACTCGACCTACACCTTACGATATAGCTAAGGCTATTCATAATATAATCTCGGATGAAGAGCTACGTAAAAGTTTTTCAAAGAATTGCGTAGAAATTGTGAAATCAAGTTTCTCTATCGAAGGGGTGGCTTCTAAGTTAGAAGAGGTTTACAAAGAAGTATTAGAAGGCAGAAATTGATACATGTCCTTTTATTTAATACGAAACCTTTCTAATGACTGTTCTGGAAGCACACGCGTGCGGTAAGCCTGTAATAGCTTCTAACGTTGGGGGATTAGGAGATTTAGTAGTAAATGGTGAGACGAGCTTGCTATTTAAGGTTGGAGATGTCGAGCAACTGGCCGCTAAGATGCTTTACATACTGAGAAACGAAGACATGGCTGTAAAGTTGGGTTCAGCTGGCAGAAAGTTTGTGAGGGGAAAATTTGAGATAGGAAAAACTATAGCCATGTTGGAGAGAATCTATGAGTCAGTAGTGGTTAAAGGGATCTAGTGATAGATGTTGAAATGGGTCTACTATTTAAGGTTGGAGGCTTACTTTGAGTAGCTAGTTGAGAAAAACGCTCTGGCTAATGATGAGGTTAAAGTTGAGGAAATAGGTAAAAAGGCGAGAAAACTCTTGAAGAAAGATATTCGATAGAAAGTCGTTACCGTGCTTGAGAAACTCTACGATGAAGTCGCTTATGTATTAAAAGTGTCCAAACTACTCAAAGAGGATAGAGGCGTAGAAATAGTCTTGCAGGGTAGAGGAGAGCTACTAGGATACGTTAAAAACAAGGTGAAAGACATGGGGATAAAAATACTGAGCAGGGAGGAAGTCGCGAAATCATTGAATGAGGCAGACGCCCTACTGCTACCCTTAAAAGACTTCAAAAGACCATACTTAGGAATATCCTCGAAACTATACGAATATCAAGCTGTGGGTAAACCAATAATATGTTGTGCTGAAGGGCAACCCACCGAATACATTGGGATAACTAACTCAGGAGTTATTATTAAGCCTGGAAATCATAAGTCCTTAACTGAAGCCATAACGAAGTTAAAGATGAACTCAAAACTTATGAAGGTATTAGGAGAAAACGGAAGAAAAACAGTTGAAAAAGAAGTCTCTATAGAAGCCATAGGTCTGAAAATAATGGAAATCTTCGAAAAATTGAGGCGCACATCTTAATAACGGTGCGTTTAATTTGAATAGGGAGGTCAAACCTGGAGTGAGGAAGCAAATTTCCCCCATCTATGATAAAGAATCTAAATCTTATGTTCAAAAAAGGATTTGGATGAGCTCTTATATTTTCGTAAAAATAATCCGAGCCATTTATTACGCTGTAAATCTGATAGTGCAGAAATACGGGACAAAAGTAAAGGTCCTTAATTTAGGCTCAGATCCAGGCTGGCTAGAAGCGAATCTATTACAGAATAATTTTAAAGAATGCTTCTGGCTTTCACTTGATACCGCTCCTTCAATGGCAAAGAAGGCTAAGCTTAGTGGACCAAATGATGTAATAACTGCTGATGCACACTTTCTACCCTTCAAAGATAATACGTTTGATGTTATAATCACCACACGCGCGATTAAATTTTTAAATAGATATACTCTTTTGACCGAAGCGAAAAGAGTGCTTAAAAGTCAAGGCTTTCTTCTTATACTTTTTGACTGTGGTGATGCTTTGTGGATTAGATTTCTGGAGAAATTTGGGGTGCTTGTGGACGTTGGAGTTAACCGCAGGACTTTAACAACCAAAGAACTTACATCTGAGTTAAGATCTTTCGGCTTTAAAATTTTACTCTTGTGCCCTATAACGAGTTTACCACTCTCATTATTCACGCATATACCAAAGTTGCTTTGGGGAGTTTTAAAGTTAATCGATTTGCCAAGGCTAATTAGACCTAGGCTTAATATGATTCTAGCTGTACGTGAAATTTAAAGGATTCTACATGAAGATCCTTCAAGTCACACCTTATTTTCCTCCAGCATATGGATTCGGAGGCCCTGTTAAAGTAGCATATCAAATTTTAAGGGAATTGATTAGTAGGGTCATGAAGTTACTCTGTACACAACCGATGCTAAGACTTTCATTCAAGGCTAAAACAAATCCAGAGAGTGTAAAAGGAATAAAAGTGCAATACTCTAGGAATATTTCCCTAACATCCGTTAGGAAGCTTAATTCTTCATAACCCCCTCAATTAATCTCATTTGCAAGAAAAGAGGTTCGACGTCATTCATCCCCCATGAATATAGGGCTAAATGGTAGAAAGTTTAGAAGAATAAGAAGGATTGCTACAACATTGGAGAAGGTTTATGGAAATCTATCGATGTCTTAAAAATAACTTGGAGAAGTTGTTCGAGGTAAAGATTGTATGCTCAACATTACTATTGTAATACTTACCTTCATATACATTTATTGTTTATCATTCACGATAGGTTTCTTTTTATTTAATTTTGATAGTGTCACGAAGTTTTATCTAGGGATAACACTATTACCAATAGTTGCGGTAACTGGACTCTGCACTCTAATTCTATTATCATATACAATCAGTTTTGTGGTTATTCATTGGTCTGTTTTAATAACCCCCCTTATTCTGATAGCCCCGATCATTCTTTTTAATTCACTTAGAAAAGGTGTTAAACTTGTCATAAAAATTTCAATTAAAACATTTTCTAGAACTATTGCAATGGTTATGTTAAACATAATTCCCCTCATATACTTTACATTAGCTACAGATGTTATGAAGTGGCCCCCACCTGGTGACATCATAGGACATGGATTACAGGTATCTCTTTTGAGACATAATGGAAAAATACTACTTACATTTGAACCGTTATCTCCATATACAAATTACTATCCAAGAGGATTTCACATTTTTGTTGCAAATGTGGCAGAATTGATGGGATTATATTCGGGGGAAGCTGTGCTTATAATGGGCGCTTTCCTATCCGCATTAACACCCTCCTTACTTTTCTCGTTAACATACATGTTAACAGATTCGTTTTTTCTATCATTGATGCCATACCTCGCTTCGTTTCACATACATTCCACAGAAAATTTAGAAAGATGGGTCTTCGGCTACTTTTTTAATGGAGTATACCCATGTTTCACTGGTATCGTGAGTTACATCCTACTAACTTCCCTGCTGGTTCTTTTCCGCAAAACCAATTCGCGGAAGATTTTATATATCACGATTTTGATCTTAGCTGAACTATTTTTCACATATCCGAACTTCTTCATCACAGTTGCCCCAATAAGCCTATTGATTATAGGTAAACCCTTGTGGCAAATTGCAAAGAAATCGAAGTGGGTAATTTTAATATTCGCAACTTTAAGCATTCCAGCTGTAATGACTATTCTTACCGTAGGTAGGCACTACATAGGGAAACTGCTCACAACAGGTTTTAGCCCATCGTTCAGGATTCCATCGGTTTACTTCTCTGACTGGACTACTTTATCGATCTTTCTCGCAGCTCCTATGGGAATTTATCTATTGGTGAAAAAACGGCAGATAAGCGTACCAACGATTTTCTTAACAACATTACTACTTAATGTCATATCCATGAGTGACGAGGCGTATCGATTCCTTTGTATAATTCTCCCAACCAGACTCATAATTGTGGATTGGATGTTATCTTGGGTTATAATATCAAGCTTCATGGCAACTGTACTTAAATACATTAAAAACTTGGTGGATAACAAACATCGTTGCTTTAAACTCATAGTTTATAAGCAGTATTTGACCACGTTCACATTAGGCGATACTGGAGCTTTTATGCTAAAGTTAGCATGCATTTTACTTGTATTATGCATATTTTATCCATCTCTCTACCTTCACTTCTCCTTAAATCGAGCCAGTAGAGCTGCTTGGTACACAAGGTTATCGAGTTTCCCTTTTGACTATAATGTTTCTCTGTGGGTAAGTCAAAATGTACCATCTGACGAGTTAATCTTAAACGATATGAGTTATAGTGGTCTTTATCTACCATCTTTTACATTTAAAAAAGTCGTCTTCCACTATTTCAGCCACCCTTCAGAATACAATGAGGCAAGACTTATATGGCTTCGCCCAGAAGACCAGACGTTAGTCATGGAGATTTTAAGAAAATTGGAAATAAAATGGATAGTCATAACCTCCGAATGGGGTTACCTAGACCTTTGGATGTATGGCGGTTCTGGAAAGTACATAGGAAAGCCCTTTAAACCAAATAAATACATCGAAATATTTGATAGCTATCCATTTCTTAAGAAAATGTATCAATATGGAAATAGCGCCGTTTACAAAGTGCTTCTTTAGAAATATCTCAGTAAAAGTTGAACTTGACTTAAGAAACCTTACTATGTTGCTTCAACTGTCTGCCCCTCTAATAAAGTTTAACGTTTTTTCTTATGCCTTACTTTTTAATGTTGACAATAAACATATTAAGATTTAATTATACAAGTCCAAATCAAGCAAGGCAGTAATGGCTTTTGCAATCTTGCCTGCGTTAGTATATGAGCTTATTTTAGATATGCCTCAGAATTTGACTTTGTCTCTTTTCAAGACTCGTGCCTTAGAATTCTTGAATGGCTCCCTCTTGTGAACTAATCGAAACCCTCATTTTGATGTTTGTTCTGTCCTCCACAGTTAAAGGATCGTATTCGATCCTTTAACAAAATGAGGGCAAAACAAAATCAAACATCAAAATGATTTGATTTGATTCGATCCCTATCATCGTATTCGATCCCTATCATCGTTTTCTCGTGATAGGGAGAAAACGATATTATGCAGGTGTAATCACCCCTTTGACAGTAGCCTCTATTATCCCTTACCCTTAATTGAATGAGTAGTAAGCCGTACATGATGTCGCTACCATTAGTTGGTATGTTATTACTAGCGTGGTCAAATTACATTCTAGACAACTGGAACCTTAAGTGAAATTAGCGTGCGTAGCAAAATTCATCAACTATGAATATCTCTAGTGTGCTGTGAAATTAATCTTAAAGAAATAAAAATGTTCAGAAAGCGTTTGCTAGCAGTAATTCCATGCTCTCTTTATGGTACTACAGGCGATAGTATCAATGAGGCCCAGTTGCTTGAGGCTTTGGCAAGTAGAGTTGGTATTATTATCGTTTTTCTCCCTATCACGTATAGGCAAGGTCAATCATCATAGGCAAATACCTTCAAACATGGTTTTAATTAACTTGCCAATTGTTCCCTTTTTGGGGGTTATCTCCATGGTTCTCTACTCACTCTTGATCTCACCTATTGCTTATGTCCTTGATAGAATATGGAACTTTGACTTGGTGTACATACGAACCCCTATACTTTCTTTTGGATTTATGCTTAGTAAAAAGATGAGGGAAAAAAGCATAGTTAAATTTCCAGCCTTCTTTGAAGACGAGCTGAAGCTCAAAGGAATAACTGCCAAAACTGTCCATCGAATTTTTTACCTCATTGATAGGGTTGTTTTGACCAGATGTAAAAAAGTAGCCGTCGGAAGCCCACTGTGGATTCCTAAAATTGAAGAAAAAAGAAACGTACATAGACCTCCTTCTTCATACTTACTTTTACCAGCAGGATACAATCCTAAGAAAATGTCAAAGATAAACAATGGAAGGAAATCAGGCAAAGCAGAGAGTGAAGCTAAGATGTTTCGCGTAGGATTTCTGGGGTCAATAGTTAAATGGCAAGGAGTAGATGTTCTCATTAAAGCGATGAGAATCGTGCAAAGGAAAGAGCCTAATATAGAACTTATGATCGTAGGCGACGGACCTTTAAGAGGCACAATCGAAGATTTAAGTAAAACTCTAGGAGTGAACTGCACAATAACAGGATACCTTCCTCATGATGAGGCATTGAGAATCCTATCAACCTTTGATGTAATGGTTCTACCTAGAAGAAGATCTGGTACGACCGAGTCACTCATACCTATGAAAGTAATAGAGGAGGGCAAATGCAGCTATGTTGGCAAAAAGGCTTCTACTTCTCTTAGGAAAGTCAAATTACCAGGACGTTAACTTCCTCTTTTACAACGTAGGAACCTA
>Ga0209394_1001253_pt1 | contig 15584 bp, 14 predicted proteins | sample JNZ201metaG_FD_184122 | JGI IMG/M metagenome (GOLD analysis project Ga0209394, IMG submission 184122) | Hot spring microbial communities from Jinze hot spring, China to study Microbial Dark Matter (Phase II) - JNZ 20120812A (SPAdes) (version 3) ... | reverse complement strand
GTTCTCTATGTAACTTCAGAACCATCAACAAAACTTTATGCTCTAAATCCAAAAACAGGAGAAATTCTATGGATTTTTGAACACAGCAGCACCCTGGGCACCCCTATATATAAGAAGGATAGGGTTGTACTCTCCGACTCTATAGGTAGTATTTTGGCCATCTCTTGGAATGGAACATTGTTGTGGAGAAGATTCCTGGGGGTATCGGGAGACATTAATACCAACCCATATGCCGCAGTTGATGATCAATACATATACGCTGTTAGAGGTTTAGGAGAGAAACCGCTAAATCTCTTTAAACTTGATCTCAATGGAAATATTTTAGGGAACTTCACTATAGAAGATAACGAATATGGTGGAAGACCCCTAACATCAAATGATGTTGTGATTCTGCCAGTTCTATACCCCAATAAGTACAGTAAATTGTACTTCTTATGGAGAGGACTCTTTAAGCTTTATGAATTCAAACTTGAAGAAGAGATTTGGATACCTAGAGTTAGTGCAGCCTATGGCGAGATATATGTTGTAGATCCAACCACACTATACAAATTCATAGACCTTAGCAAGCCTGTTATATATAGTGTAAATGCTGGATTAGATGATGGAGAACTTTTAATAAATGCATCAGTTTACGATAGAGAAAGTGGTCTCCGTGGAGTCTACCTCGTCTATAGTTTTAATGGACTAAACTGGAGTTACCAACCCATGTATATTTCGATAAGATATGTTATGGAGCCCATAGGGGGTTACGGCTTTGGAGAAACACCACTTCCATACAATATAAGAATCAAAGTATCTGAAGAATCTAGAAAGATCGAGTTCTATATACTGGCAATAGATAATGTTGGAAATCATGAAGCTACAAGAGTATATGCCTACTACATACATAGATGAATAGGGGAAAGACAACCATGTATACTAAACCATTATGAATGTAGATAAATCAAGGCGTAGAATTCTCTATGTAGATAGACCGGGTAGAGCTGTGAATCAGGGTTATCCTTGTGTAGAGGGTAGTGAATGTTTTTTGATGAGGGAGTTCCTTGGAGATTGGTGGAGTTGGGGATTGGTATCAGAGGGCTTTTTACTTGATAGACTGCAGCCTCTTTTCCTTACCGCGTCATGTTTTGTTGGTCTAGGAATCCATAGTGTTTTACCGGGCTATACTGCAGTCTCTACGCTAGTTGTTAAGGTTAGTATTTTTCTTGTTGTGGTACTAATTGTAAGTGGGAAAATTTAGCTGTAAACTTTATCTTCTTTTATACCTATCTATGGCTGGCTGCTTGGTGAACTCTTTTTGGCTACACATCCAGAAAGTCTAGACTATACCATATCTTGTTACACCACGTATTGGCTGGTATCCAGCGGTTTACAGATCTAGTCTAGCTGAAGATAGCACCTCTACAACCCCTATTAGCGCTATGAATGATGATATGTACTCTACAGCTGCACTTACAACACCTATTGAAAAGCCCTTTACACCACTTCTACTCACCATGTATACAGGTAGCGCAACAGCCAAACCCTCCGGCACATCCTGAACAGCTATAGATAGAGCGATTAAGATAGCCCTACTGGGTGCTTTTTGCTGTAGCCTGCATACCGCTGCAGGCAATACCTGTATAAGGGGTAAGAGGACTGATCAGTGTAAAGCCTGTAGCGATAGTATGGCACCAAAATTGAGAGGATATGGATAGGTCGGTGGATGAGTCATATATCGCAGGTCTGGCGGTAAAATTGTGTATAGCTGTAATTTGGCGATATGATTGAAACTATTTGCTCGGATGGATAAAGATACACCTCTGGCGATATGGGGCTATCTCTAAATTCACCACCCCTAGATAGCCTATAGAAACCTGGCTTCTATAGGTTATCAACACCCCTATTGCAATTATGTATGCATCACTCTATAGGCTGGAGATGTAAGGATTAGGAAGCTGTTTCTTGTCTATAGGTTTCTCTAGGGTTTTCAAAGCTTTTAATGCGATTAGGTGTGGGCAAGGCTTATAAACATCTGAAGCTTAATAAACATCTTGGTGACCCTGGGTTTCCGAGACCCACGGCAGACCGTGGGGAGGGGGCTCAGGGAAACCGTGATGACCCACCCCAGGAAAACTACGGAGACCTAGGACGGGAAACGGTAAACCCATACTTTTACCTAATATCTATGCCTCTCAATACAGACAGTACCGCTCTGCATATCGTGGGTTATAAGATAAAAACTTAAATGCTGTCTGCAGCTAGCTAGCGAAGGTGGTCGTTATCTGCATCTTCAGGATATCGAGAATCTGTACTGTGAGGAGGAGGTTAGTACTTCAGAATTCATTAGCTTAGCTAAGGAGGTTTTAGGTAAAGGGGGTGTGGATAGGACCGTAGCTGTTAGTGGGGGTAGGGTTGTTGAGGGCTGTAAGCTTCTTCAGGTACTTAAAAGACTTGGTGTTAGGAGGGTTCCGGTGTCTCTCGATGTGGAGAAAATATTTGTACCTCTAGAGGTTCTAGGCTTCTTTGAAGATATACAGCCAAGCACATATAGAGTCTTTAGGGATACTGAGGAGCTTCTGTATAGGAATTGGCCAACACCTCTAGTGAGGCTTAGTAGGGCTTCTATAAGGAATAGAATTGTTTGGGCTAAACTGGAGGGGTTTAATCCATGGAGTATGAGTGTTAAGGATAGAATTGGGTGGTATATGTATAGAAGGGCTATTGAAACCTATGGTAGGAGGGAGCTCGGATTCCTAGTTGAATCAACTTCAACAAACACAGGGTTGGCGATAGCTGCCATGGCAAACATGTACAACTCAAGGCTTAGGGCATATATACCATCTACAGTTTCACAATCGGGAGAACATCTACTGAAGATATTTGGTGTTGAGGTTGTAAGGTCCTCTAAGCCACTTACGATAGAGCTTATAGATGATGTTGAAGATGTTGCTAAAAGAGAGGGTGCTGTACACCTCAATCAGTTCTACAACGATGCCAACTTTGCCGTACACCTTAGGTATACAGCAAAAGAACTAGAGCTGCAAATTAGAGAAGCTGGCATATTCCCTAAAGCTATAGTGGGTGGTCTAGGGACTTCCGGCCACCTATCGGCTATAGCGATATACTTTAAGAGTAGGTTCAGGGGTGTCAGAATCTATGGTGTGGTACCTAAGGAAGGAACTGCTATACAGGGTATAAGGCGTATTGAGTCTGGTATGAAGTGGCTACACTACGCTGATATAGATGGTATAGTGGAGGCCTCACCTGAGGAAGCGCTACAGTCTGTTCTATATATGGTTAGAAGAGAGGGTATATTTGTGGGACTGAGTAGCGGTGCTGTCTATACAGGCTATAGAAAGCTTGTGGAGAGTGGCGAACTTGATGAAGGTGACTATATACTGGTGTTCCCCGACCATGGATATAAGTACATTGAGCAGCTACAGAAGTATTTAGCCAATACATAGACCCATACCCCAGAAGGTTGACGGGCTGCAGAGACTACCGCCAAATACTGCCGCTGAACTAGATTTAGAGTCTATCCCCGCTGTCGTCGGGAATACACCACTTTGTAGTAGGGGAGTCCTCTACCTAAAATCCTAGAGTATGGGTTAAACTCGCTGTAGGAGGAGTCTACCTCTAGGAGTGGTAGACCCTTTCTGTTTAGAGGGTACTGTAGATGAGGATCGGGTATTAGGGTGTTTGGGTTCCCTAGAAGAATTGTAGCGGAAACCAATCTACATGTAAACAGATGCCTCTACTCCTACCCCACTGGGGCTACTGCACATAGGTGGGGGTGGCTAGAGAAGTGAGTTGGGGATTCGGCTCCTATGCTGGTTTATGTGGGATGTTTTCATCGCCTCATCTCTTTTCCTCTGCATCGGTCTTGGATCTGCATCGCCCTTGGGGGTGTTTAGGGGCACCTCGGGGGAGCACACTCTACAGGGTCCCACTCCCACACCGGATAGCCTCCACACACCAACACATAGGGGCGCCTATGAGCATCTCCACCTCTAACAGCCACTACAAACAGATATGAAACCCAGAACAGTTCGTGTTGGGTGTTATTGGGGAGGCATTAGCATCTATACTTACACTAGTAATCGCTCTACAAAAATTCCTGAGATTTAAAGGTATTTACAGGTGTAAGCCTTCAGAAGAGGTAGTCTTTGTATTGGTGAGATAGTTGAGCAATCATATTTACCTTTTGAAGGTTTAAGCTATCTTATTTTCACCTCCCACCTTTCAACCGCTTGATGCACTACAGGGAGAGCCGATCTTGCTTTCTCAACTTCTTCTATGTTTAGCGTATACTCAGCGTACCTCTCATCAAAATCCATATCCAACTCCTTATAACCCCAGGGGTTAAATACCCCGCTTCTACCGGTAAACATATCCCCGGTTTGATTCGCTAAAACAATGCATACCGTGCTTTCATGTGCTCTAGCTGAAGCTAGTACATCTAGTATTTCCTCTTTAAGGGGCCCTTTAACCCATCCTGCTTGAACAATTACTGTATCAGTTCCTTTAGTTGCGTAGAACCGAAACAGCTCTGGGAAACGAAGATCATAGCATATTGTGAAACTAAGTTTGAAATTTTTATAGTAACTGTCTCCCGGAGCAGCACTTGATTTGAAGAAATCGGATTCTCTGTAGCTGTATACATCAAAAAGATGCATTTTACTGTAAACAGGTATAATTTTGTTTGCCGATACAAGAACTGATGTATTTTTAGTTAGAGGTGGGATATTTGTTCTCTCTATAAAGTGTGCAACTATTATGGTGTTGAGTTTCGAGGCTATTTTCTCTAAATATATTAAATACCTGCTAGAGGATATATCCTCGGATAACCCGTAGACTTCAGCTGAATCCAGAAAAATAAAAGGGTTTACCATGCTGTACTCAGGTAGAATAACGATATCAGCTTCTCTAAACCTCTTCATAATAATAGAGCTAGCTTTAGCTAGATTATCCGTGGGTGATTTGTTGAAATAAGCTTGAACAATGCCTACAACCAATTCTCCAGCTAACTACGATCATCTTAAACAGCTTAATAATTTAAACTTTATTTAAGCTCTTAAGCTGTAACCAATCTACTTTAAACAATACAAAAAACCAACCATTCAACCCTTATACCATAAATAAACTTAGATACTCTAAGTAGATAATGGAGGTGGGGTTGAAGTACGGCGGAAAACTACTACAGCATCCGTGTTAAATTCTATCGGCATTATACTTATATTAGTCGATACAGCTATTATAGCGTTAATTGGCGGAGCTGTATCATTCTTAATGCCTGGCTACAGGTCTTCAGAGGTATAGCTGTAGCTATTAGCGTGATACAGTAAGGCGGTTTAGTGTATGAAACATGGAGTTGCTACAAGGGGCTTGAGAAACATGGTGATACATGTGAAAGCTAAGAAGAAAAGCATTTAGAGAAGTCAGGCCAAATAAAACAGAGTATCTAGAAACTCAGAGGCATACCTAAACCTCGAATAGGTACTGAATTATATGCTAGATAGAGCAGTGGTGTGGGGGAAGCCCGCTTTAAATACTTAGCTATATAGTGGTGCCCAGAAGAATTTGATTACCACACTATGGTTCTATTCATATCGGTAAAGTTTAATATATTGATACATATATAATACTGTTATTGGTGGTTGGATTGAGTATGAGAATACCGCTACCCTATAGCCCAAAAATTCTAGAGCTATTTAGAAACCCTAGGAATCTAGGGCCTTTAAGCGATGCGACTGTTGTTGAAAGTGCCGGTAGCCCTGCATGTGGCGATATGATAAAACTCTATCTTAAGATTAGCAGGAGGGGTGATGGTGATTATGTGGAAAGGGCTGGTTTTGAAAGTTATGGATGTGCAGCTAATATCGCTGCTGCAAGTATTATAACTGAGATGATAACTGGTAGAAAGCTTGAAGATGCGTGGAAAATAACGTGGAGGGAGATATCCGATGTGCTGGGGGGCCTCCCACCAATTAAGTACCACTGCAGCATTTTGGCTGTAGGTGCTTTGAAGAGAGGTATAAGGGCCTACTATAGGAGGGTTGGTGAGAGCCCTTCGTGGCTTCCAAAAGATCTTACTGTTGAGGAGAAGCAGGTTTTTGAAGAGGAGGAGATGGTGGAGAGATACTATAGATCTTTAAAGGCTCTAACCTCGGGTGAAAGCCGTTGAAAGTCGAGGAAATGGATCTCAGAAATATTCCAAGTACATGTACATCACACCCAGTTGTTGTACTATCCAACAAATTATCAGAGATTAGTAGAAGGAATGTTGATGAGATTAGGATATACATTAACTTAGATGATATACCTATAAACGCCATGGAGTTCTTCCTGTCTAGATACAACTACTATATTAAAGAGTTGAAGAATATAGATGGTAAGTCGGTTTTTATTATAGCTAGAAGAGGTACTGAATAGACATGTCCATGTCTGGGAAGATAAGGGAGTTTCTAGAGGTGCATGGAAAGCCCTCTAGAGAGGTTTACTACGATTTAGAGAACAGTGGTTTTGTCCCCCAGGAAGTTGTTGAGGCTATGATACCCTACTTTAATAGGGTGGGCTATGGACATCCATCCATAACACATAGAGTTGGTTGGGAAGCCCTAGAGGTTATCTATGAAACAAAAGAGCTGGTTGCAAAAACTATAGGGGGTGTAGATCCTGAAGAGATTGTGTTTACACACAGTGGTACAGAGGCAAACAATCTTGCTATACTTGGCTATCTTCTAAAGAATAGAGGTAGGGGAGGTAGGGTTGTTCTATCAGCCATAGAGCATCTGAGCACTATATTTCCAGCGCAATTTGCTTCAGAGCTACTTGGATTTAAGGTGCAGCTCATCCCTGTTGATAGAAATGGTCTTGTGGATCCAGAGCTACTCAAAATGTATATTGATAAGGATACTGTTCTAGTAAGCATCCAGGCTGTAAACCATGAGATTGGCACTATACAGAGATTAAAGGAGCTTATAGATGTTGTTAAGGATATGAATCCGGATGCTGTATTTCATACAGATGCCGCTGATGGCTATGGATGGATACCCATAGATGTTAGAAGGCTTGGCGTCGACATGATGACTATAAGTAGCCATAAGATTCACGGCCCTAGGGGTGTAGGGGTCCTCTATGTTAAAAGGGATGTGGAGCTGGAGCCCCCTATAAGAGGGCAGTTAAGTGTTGAAAAAATTTGGCCAGGGGTTGAAAACACCCCCCTCATAGCGGGTTTTAAAAAAGCTGTGGAAATAACTTTCAGAGACTTTGACTATAGGGTCAGCTATGTTGAAAGACTTAGGGATAAGCTCATCAACGGACTAGTTGAGAAGATCCCCTCAGTTATTGTAAATGGGCCCTGGGATGAGCATGTGAGGTACAGGGTAGCGAATAATGCAAATCTAAGCTTTCTGTATATCGAGGGGGAAGCTGTAACAGTAGAGCTTAGTCTCAATGGAATATATGTTTCCAGCGGTAGTGCGTGTACTAGTAGAGTTTTAGAGCCAAGCCATGTACTGCTAGCTATTGGCAGGAAGCATGAGGAGGCCCATGGAAGTATACTATTCAAATTATCGCACTACCATAGAGAAGAGGATATAGACTATACACTAGATGTTACGCCAAAGGCTGTTGAAAGACTTAGGAGTATAAGTTCTTTGAAACCAAGTTGATAGAGGAATCTACATGCATCTGCTGGATTTTAGAGGCGAGGAATGTCCAGGGCCTTTGGTAAAAACTGTTAGAGAGCTATCTAAGATGGATAAGAACACCAAACTAGTTGTGTTAACATCATCGAAGATGTGTGTAGATGTGATTGTGGAGACTGTAAAAGCTTTTAGTATAGGTAGTATAGAGGTTATTGTTAGAGGTGGGTATTTCGAGATACATATTGTTAGAATGTAGATTTTTAGGGTTGTGGATATGATTAGGAAATCGTTTTGTGAACTATTTATAAAAATCTATTCAACGCCTATAAGGGTAGCTATAGCATTGAATCTTATAGAGAGGTATAGCTTTTCCCAACTACAGGCTGCAAAAGCTGTTGGTCTACCACAACCACTACTAAACTATGTTATAAAGGGGAGGAGAAGATTACACAATCTAGAAAGGGTATTAGGAGATGGTAGAGTAAGTAAGATAGTCGATGAGCTTACAGATGAGATTGCCAGTGGACTAGAGCTAGATATGTGTAGTATATGCACTAGATTTAGAGAACATCTAGATCTTCCCAAACCACAGTACAGATTAAAATAGTGGCAATAGCTACCTACAGAACTCCAGGAACAAGAGTATATGGAGTGCTGTAAGTATTGTGGAGTTCCTAATCTCTACAGCTAGAAGCTGTATTTTAATTGAGTACAGATCTACAGAAAAATGAGGTGGGCTGTTCTTCAAAAATCTTTTCATCTACTATATATCGTAATAGTGGGGTGGGATTCGGTTGGTCAATAGATACTTCTATCGGATTCGAATTTTCTATTGAAGATATAGGTATGGGGTTGGTGTGTAGATAGAATTCGTGAATATGGATAGTGGTGGATTGGAATGTTAAGCTATACTGAAACAGGCAATAGTAGCAATGATTGTAATTGCATCACTAGCATGTCCAGCGCTATGCATTGTTCATCAGCACTTGAATACCATATCGATAGCTATCAGTATTTTGTAGTCTAATCTCTTTAGATATCTCCTCCATATAGGTATGATAAGACATTTGTAGATACTACTGTGCATATCTACATTCTACTATTTGATAAAATGTGCTGGGAAGGCCGTGTTGCACTATCTAAGTCGTGGAGTGTAGAGTACATAGTCTAAATCGAACTGCTTCAACCAATTTCAATCGCCAATAGACAGAGTATGGCGAGTCTGAATCTCGATAGTAGAATCGGTAACTCAAATCTCAATTCATTGAATATCTATACCCTATAATGTATTGTGAAATACAGAAGGATAGCACTGTCCCCCGAAAGTATTCTAGAGCTATTCAGGAGATATAGAGAAGCCTCGTATAAACTCTTCCAAGACAGCCGCACATCTATTCCATATTCTATGATACAATACAAAACACCTCTAACACTTCAGCTACAGCTCAAACCTTCAAACCAGGAAATAGCCAAAGTATTTATATCTAACAGCAACCTAACCCTTAAAGGGCCCGTAGCTCAGCTAGGATAGAGCGCCGGCCTCCGGAGCCGGAGGACCCGGGTTCAAATCCCGGCGGGCCCGCCAGTTTTCAATAACTCAAGTAAGAAAGCTTATTAACTTTCCCAATGTTTCAGTTTCTTGGTGTATAGTGAACCATCAGGTGTGATGGTTTTGAGTGATTGTTGTTCTGAGTGGTGAAGAAGGGTAGATGTTTTGGAGCTGGATGAAGATTCTCGTTATAGAGTTTTCTATTATCTTGTTGAGATGTATGAGTATGAAGGTGATGGAAGAGTTGGGGTTAGCCGTATAACACTGTAGAGGTTTTTAAAGTGTGGGTCTCTTGTCAAGCCAAAGTACATAGCTCGACTACTGCGGTTACTTACATTAGAGAGTTTAGTGTGCTGTAGGAGGTATGCTTAGGTCGCTTGGTATATTGAGGGATGATGAAACAATATACTATAGCTTAATCTTAGAGATAGTGAATATGGTGAGAGGTGATGAGTATCTTAAGAACGCTATACTGAGGTTTGTTGTTCAAGAGTTTAAAGAAGATATTAGGAAAAATGCTTGGGATAAGCTTCATAAGCATAAAGTTTGAGTGAAGATTTGAAAACTTTCTATCAAGAGAAAAACGTAGAAAGGTTAGAGACCCAGAAACAATAAGCTACTATAGAAGTCTATTCAAGAAGTACTTAGAGGAAAAAAGAACTATCAGAAGAAATCGTAGAGTACGTAGCTAAGCATAAGAACGAGTGGCTTAGGAATGTGCTTAGACACTATATACAATACCTATGCCATAGAATGAGAACCTCACCTGAGACATTTAGCTAAATAATGGAGGTAGTTCCCTCAAGAAGATATAAACTAGATGTCAGACCATACCAAATCTCCCTGGAGGACGTTTAGGAAGACCATAAGCTACCTAAAGGAAAACCGCAAAATATACTACACAGCATATAGAGCAATACTAGGGTCACATCTTTTATAGAGGCTATTAAGATATGGTTTAGGTATTTTGTCCTCTACCTAGTAACTAGGATACATGTTATTGAAACTTTCATACAATTGGTTACCTTATTGAAAATCTATAAGGAAGCGAACTGAAGATGGCTGCGGTCTACCGAGAATTGGAATAGTCAATAAACTATATATAGCTGTATCACTAATCTCTCTAATGCTAGCAATATAAATTGTACTGCTAATTATTATGTCTAGAATAAATGGATACAGATCTTTGGATCTCATGACATGATCTTTAAGTCTATAATCAGTAACTTGACAAACTATAAGCAAATTAGCTTAGGTTCTAAATCTGTTAAAATTAATTGAAAATAAAATTGAAATCGTCTAGGTAATGCTTCTCCTTATCTTAGGTAGTATCTTGGTATAGATTATATATTCTATCGTGTTACTTAGTAATAACGAGTGTAGTTGTGAGGAGTACAACACTTCTATCGCTATTCTATTAGATATTAATTTGATCAAGTTCTCTGGATTTAAATTTAGACATAGTATTACGATATATATGTCTTTTTCTTCTATTACATTCATTAACTCAGATATTCTCTCACTCGAAGTTCCTATGTATATTCCATCCGTTATAGTTATTATTAACCCATGATCCTCTATATCTTTCGCTACATAGATAAGAGACTCTACTAACGGTGTTGTAGGTCTTGTCCTAGATATAGAATTCAAAGCTCTATTAAAAATTGTAAGCGTATAGCTATCCACGATTGTTAGCTGGTAAACTTTCTCACAAGGTATTGCATCAGGTATTGGTGATGGAAATACGTAGAGATGTAATCTATATGGCTCTTTTATAGATCGAAATAGTGCTTCTGATAGCCTAGAAAACAATTGTTTTGATATCTCTATCTTTTTCCCAATATAATTGTAATGTTCATCCATACTCTTCGATATATCCAAGATAAAAGCGATAGACTGTATACTACTAGACATTAAGGAGCAGCCTGAGTTTGAAACTCTTTTATTTTATCTTCAAGCTGTTTCACCATCCTATTAACAGGAAGTATATGTATGTAGTATGCACCCATGTCTATAGCATTCCTGTATTCAGAATACATACCTCTGAATTCTTCCGTACATGGTAGTGGTATAACAGGGTTTAAGACAACGAGTTTTGCATTAGCCCCTAGATATGAGAGCTTTATAGAGAATGTACTACCAATTCTATTGCTTAGCTCTGTTACATCTCTTGGTGTTGCAACAACAATTCTTGACCCAGTAGTTAAATTCGATATTTGACCTTTTAAGTAATGACTGTAGAATTCGCTATAGCATTTTCTAGTCTCTGGAGAATCTATTAGCAGAGGTTTAGCGTTTAAGCTAAGCTTTGAAACCGCTTTATCAAATATATCAACATTAATTTTCTGATTCTCGATTATTTTTCTGATATCATCTAAAGTTAATTTCGTAAAGTTTTGGGGATCCTTTCTCCATTGATCCATAAGCGCGTTCAATAAGGCTTCACCAAATTCTGTTCTAAGTTTAATTAATGTCGGGTTTTGCTTCAATTTATCTAGGTTTTTCATAATATCATCGTATATCTTTTTCATGGAATTTAATTCTGATGTCAATCTCTTCAAGTCTATTTCAATGTTGCGTGCATCATTATCGTAATCTGAGATAGTTTTAGCGAGATCTGTACATAGATCATCAGCTCTGGCACTACTTGCTATTGGGGATATTTGTGAGGAGATGCCGTCTCTATTAATCCTAATACCATCAACTTTTTCTCTCAGAACACTACTCCTATTCCTTAGAGCTCTTAACTCTTCTTGAAGCCTCTTTATATTTTCTCTGTATTCTCTATCTTTGCGCAGAACTCTAGATACCATAGATAGATTTTCTAATGCCTTTATATTAGCTTCAAGCTCTCTTTCCTTAATCTTGATACTCTCTTCTATTTTTGATAGCTCTTCTCCATAGTTTATCTCAAGTTCTCTTAATTTTTGCTCTAATAATCTTAGCACAAGATAGAGTAACGTTATATTACGTCCTACCTCAGATTTTGCCCTGTCAATAAACTTCAGTATGTCTCTCCTCTTATCGTATCCTATAGGATCTTGATCTATTCTCTTAATTTCATCTTCAATCATATTCTCTATAGATTTAGGTGGTGTATATACTTCTTCACCTCTTAGTAATCGTGTAGCTCTTTCTAGACAATCTCTAAACTTTGTTTGAGCTTCAGTGAGTTTTAATCTAGTTTCTATAAGCTTTTTCTCTATTTCATTTACCTGTTTCTCTAGTTCACTAATTCTCTGCTCTATTTCTTGGCTCTGGTTTATCTTATCAAAGTATTCGTATAGAGCTTTCAGATCGATATCGTATTCCGCTATACCGAATGTAGCTACAATTGGTCTATACTTAAATAACTCAATCTCTTCCGCTTTAGGTAGTGGAAGTAGTCTATCCGCCTCGTTGTATAGAAGCAATATGTTTTCGCTAAGAGAAAGACCAGAGACTATTTTCTCCATTCTCTTAAGCTCATCTACTGTACTAGGCATTAAAGCTAGAAACGCTAGGAAATCAGCTATCTTTGAATCAAGTCTCTCAAACTGTTCGATATACGTGCCTCCAAGAACATTTCCATAGGATGCTAGAAATACTATATCAAACAACTTTACGTTGGTGCTACTATACACAATCTCACCTATTTGCTGTATCTCTTCCGAATACTTTATCCCATACTTATGATAGAGGTGGAGGAGATACAATTCTTTTAAAGCCGCTATAGCGTTTTCTTCTTCAAATTCCACTCTTATCCCAGGTGGCGGTTTCGTAGAATATCCATAGGGTAGAACAAATATACCTATTATAATAGGTGTAAGAGCTTCTCCAGCAACTCTATAGATTATCTGTCTAACAAGTGCAGCTATATCTATTAACGTCCCACTACCCCAACCACCGCCAAGAGAAGCTATTATAGCAACATATATAACGTTAATCCCCATAGCCTCCCTCATCTTAACAAGCTCTTCTATATCATGCTTCAAAACATTATATATAGACCAAGCAATCTGAGGAGAATGAAACAGTAATCTAGCAATAGGTCTCCTCCTCTCAACACCATGCTCACCCCTAACCCTATAAAGAAGATCACCCTTCAACTCCTTCGGAAACCACGGCTTACTATCAGCCAAAACCGGTAAATAGCTCTTCTCCTGCTCAACAAGATAAGCAGGAACAACAAAAACGTCGTCAGGTGCTAAAAGACCAGACTTAACAGCATCATCAACAACAGGCTCTTTAGCTAAATCAATTATCTGAACCTTAACACCAATACCAACACCACTCTCCTGAGCCTCGCTAATAACACTCTTAAACTTTTCAATAAACTTAAGCACAATATTACTCCCAGTCCCACCTAAACCAATAGCATAAAGCAGAGGCATACATACTCCCACTAACCTCTACATTATTACAGCTATATAAGGTTTTCTATAGATATAAACAATCTAGACATAATCAACAAAACAACAAACAAAGCTTTAATGAAACCGAAATGCTTATATATAGTGACAGTATACTAAATTACAGTGTTAATATGAGTAGTCAGAGAATAATATTCTTAATAGGGTATTCACAATCAGGTAAATCCACAAGAATCCACAGTATACGTAAGTATTTAAATCCACTTATTATTCGTAGCGGTGGGAATATATGTTATAGAAGATATCCTGACATCAACATATATGCAGGATCCCAAACAAGACATATGGTAACTCATCGTATAGATGTACGATTTACGAGTGGAGAAACAAGTTTTACGTCGATAGACTATACTGGGCAAGATCATCAAGCTGCATACTATTTTCTAGATAAAGTACTGGAGATAATGAGAACTATTAAAAATGCTAATCAAGATGATGAAACAAAAAGAAAAAATATCGAAAAAAATATCGAAAAGATTTTCAATAAAATTATAGGTACATCGAAGGATATAATCAGTTTCTTTATAAATCCTGAGACTACAATATCTAAGGAAACTTTTGAAAAGATAGTTTCTGATCCTTTTGATCCTTTTACAGAAGTTGCTAAGGATTATAGGTTAAATTTAGATGGTGCTTATCGTGATGTCGTCACTAGAGTACTTCAATTATTGGGTTCAGAAAATCCTCAAGAAGTTATAAATGAATTAAGGATCGATATAAGTAATTTTAAAGAAAGGTTAAAGAATATATTGAATACCGTAAGTGGGGATCTGAATACATCAGATTCTCTTCGATTTATAGATTTGAATAAAATATTATGTAGGATAGATACCTTAAATATAAGTGGAAATAGGTATGAATGGAATAGGGATTGCGATACTGTATCTAATATTAATATTAAGACAATTGGCTCATATGGATACTGGAGAGGAATCATAACAGGTCCTCTTCTAATGTATTTATTCTTAGGATTATTAATAAATTCATGGATAACAATCATACTAATGCCATCAAATTTTGAAAAATGGTATAAACAATTAAAGAGAATCTATATACCATCTGATACTGATAAAGATGCTGAAAGAAATGCTATGATAAGATCCATAAGGCACTTTACAAAGTTTGATCCCACGATAGGAGATATAGTTAAGAGCTTATGTTCTACTCTCTTAAACCAGTACATACACGAGAAAAAACTTGATTTAGAATCTAACAGAGACACTATTGTTAATATTGTTGATTATGTATGTGGTTCTCTAGTTCAGGGTCAGGAACAGAGTGAAGAACAGAGTCAAAGTAATGTCATTGAAGATATAAAAAAAGGTTTTTATGATAAATATTTAACTGTTCTTTGGGGTGAAGCATTAGCTAAGATCTATCATTATGAGTTAATAAATGTTTTACTTAGTCTGTATCTAGATTATTTAAAATATTATGTAAGGAATCAGAATGAGAATAAAATATTCATAATCAATTTAACTTACTGTGAGGATAAAAGGTTTATTGATAGTGTAAAAGCTATACTAAGTTATGAATACTTATCAGAACTTAGAGAATCAGAGAATTATATTCTAAACCTCACGAACACACTTAATACTCTTGCAAATATTAAGGACCACAATATCAGTATATATATTATACCGTCAACCTGTTGGGGAGGCTCTGATCCTGCTACAAGCACATGTAGTCCTTTTGAAACAATTTCTATTACATGTATAGCCAATAGAATACAAGAAGTTAAATTAATAAATAGTAACACAAATGAGAGTACAACAGTAGAATGTCAGAAAATATTAAGAGCAGTAGATCGAAACAAGATTGATAAGATAATCAAGAATCGAGAAAACCATAGTTAATAATTAATAGTTGATGTGATAGTATGAATACAGCATCCAATATAACAGGTACCACTATAACCATAAATATCGGAAATAATAATATTTACAATCAAACTATTAAATGGGCGGAAGAAATCAATAAGTTGTTGGAAGA